>MAAC01018641.1_pt1 | contig 52248 bp, 42 predicted proteins | sample 1115981 | NCBI WGS metagenome assembly MAAC01 (sample SAMN04961126, study PRJNA320927) | seawater metagenome | isolation source: sample BD02T64 sea water enriched with oil for 64 days | place: USA:Gulf of Mexico | collected 2013-07-27 | reverse complement strand
TTCCGAAGAAACCCTTTGATCCTTTTAGAAACAACATTACCTCCAAAGGTGAGTAATAATTCAGGTTGTAATTTTTCCATTTCCTTTTCAGAAAGAGGGGTAATTAGCCGGTCGATACAATGGACCGATCCCTTTACGTCAATATTAGATGTTGTTTCCGAAAAAATTAATGCGCGCTTACTGATTTTTTGAAGAAGAACATCTAAGGTTGGATTCCCATTTTTTTGCCCCCCTAAAATCATAATTTTAGAAGTGGAGTTCCAAATGGAAATGGCGGTTTGCATTTCCGTGGAATCTATGGGTTCGTTGACTTGATCGGTAGTGGTGGAAACAGTTGTTTCGGTAAATGACTCTTTTAAATATAAAGGTTCTTCAAAAGGCATATTAAGATGTACCGGCCCCCCTGGATTAATAACCGAGGGTATGGCTAGATTTAAAGCTGCCTTAATTATTTGAAGGTTCTTGAATTCTTCTCCTTGTATGGGAAACTCCTCTAATTGAGACGATAATAATATATGGTTGGCATACACCTTGTTTTGACGAATGGTTTGACCATCTCCTTGATCAATCAGTCTTTGGGGTCTATCGGCCGATAACACCATTAATGGGATTTTTCGGTAGAATGCTTCTGCAATAGCCGGATAATAGTTTAACAATGCCGAACCCGATGAACAAACCAAAGCCACTGGTTTTTGAGTTTGTTGAGCCATTCCAAGAGCAATAAATCCAGCAGAACGTTCGTCAGGAACCGAATAACATTGGTATTTGGAATGCGAAGTAAAGCCTAAAATTAAAGGGGCATTTCTAGATCCGGGTGAAATCACAACCCGCGTCAGTCCCTTTTTCCAAAGTTGATCTATCAGCTGTTGTACACTTTTTTTATTTGTGGTTTCCAATATGGAAATGGTTTTTGATGATTACTTCTTTTCTGAAGTCGTTTAATTATTTGGCAGAAAGTGACTCAAGTTCATTTAACAACGTTTGCGATTTAAGAACGGTTTCTTCCCATTCCTTTTCTGCAACCGATTTGGAAGTAATTCCTCCGCCAAGGTACAAAGCTACATAGTTTGATAAAATTTGCATACATCGAAGGTTTACAAATAATTGAACTTCTTTGTGTGGATTAATAAATCCTAAATAACCGGTATAGTAAGCTCTTTCATGTTTTTCTAATGCGCGTATTAAGTTCTTAGCTCTAGGAAGTGGGACCCCACAAATGGCAGGAGTTGGATGCATGCTTTGTGTAAGATGTAATGCTTGAATAAAGGAAACTTTTCCTAAAGAAGAAATCGCGTTTTGTAAATGATAAACCGGACCTGCTTTGATCGATTTGGTTTCTTCGGTTTGGTAGGGGATTCTGTTCTTTGAAAAACATGTTTCGATATACTTGGTTACGTAATCTTGTTCTTCTTTTTCTTTTTGTTCCCACAGAGGTAATCCTCCTAAATCAGGTTGGGTTCCTGCTAAAGACATGGTAGAAATGGTACCCCCTTTCCATGAAGTAAGAGTTTCTGGGGTGGCACCCATCCACATACCCGATTGTGGATGATTTACCAAGTAAACAAATGCAGTTTTTTGGTTTTCGATTACCTGAAAAAATAATTTAGCTCTGTCTAAATCGTCAGTGGTATCCACCTTTTCAATTCGAGAGTAGATGAATTTATCTACTTTTAATGTAGGCATGGAGAGAATTCCTTTTTCTAAGTCAACTAGGTATCTGTCCTTATCTGTAAAATGGATTTTAGGTGCATTATGGCTCTTTTTAATCCGAGGTAAAGCTAGAATTTTAACCACATATTTTGTCCAATCCGATCCTGAGTTTAAATGAAAATCAGCAGGAATAAATACCTCTGGATGTTCATTTGATAATTCAAAGGGACGGAGAATGAAACCCGCTTGTTGATGGTGATTTGAAGTTGGGTTTTCAATAATTAATTCGATTTCTGTAGTACCCGGATAACTGAAAATTGCAAAACTCAAATTCTTTTCAATACATGCGGAAAGAATGGATTTCATGGTGTGTGATTGGTGATTCAAAATGTTTTTGTTTCAAAATTCTGGTCCAAAAGTAAATAGATATAGGTCGATTGCCAAAATATTGAAACTGTCATTATTCTGTAATTAATCATTTTTAACGGAGTATTTAAATCCTCGTGAGTAACAAGAAATAATTAATCATTTATTTTTGTATAAAATCGAAGTTTATGGCTGACAGAATTTTATTAGTTGAAGATGAACCATCATTGTACGAGGCGTTAAAGCTTAATCTGGAAATCGAAGGTTACAATGTGACTGTGGCGGTGGATGGGGAACAGGCAATAGAAAAATTTAAGTCTAGCCATTTTCAATTGATTATTCTAGATGTAATGATACCTAAAATTGATGGTTACGTGGTGTGCGAGACCATTCGATTAGAAAATTCTCAAGTTCCTATTATGTTTTTAAGTGCCCGAAACTCTGCAGAGGATAAGATTAATGGACTAAAAACCGGAGCGGATGACTACATGTCAAAGCCTTTTAACTTAGAAGAATTCCTTCTAAGAGTTAGTTTGTTGGTTAAACGAGGACATGCCTTGACAGACACAGGAACGGAGGATTTAAATTCCTTTGAGTTTGGAGGGAACAAAGTAGATTTCTCTAGTTTTGAAATTTCAACATGGGATGGAGAAGTAAAATCCTTATCCAAACGTGAAATGAAGTTATTGAAGCTTCTTATTGAAAAACGAGGTAAAGTCGTTTCCCGAGAAGAAATCCTACAAAAAATATGGGGGTACGATGTTTTTCCTTCTACCCGTACCATTGATAATTACATATTGGCTTATCGTAAGTATTTTGAGGAGAATCAACGTCAGCCTAAATATTTCTTTTCGGTAAGAGGGGTAGGATACAAATTTGAAGCAGACTCGGAATAAAAATTATTCCAAATTTATTTTATAGCGATTCCAAATCTCTTCTTTCTTTAACACTGTTACGGTTACATTTGTAAGTAATTGTTAACACGTATGAAGAAATTAATATCTATAGTTTTCATTATATTTTCATTTACTCAGGTATGGGCTTTAGGTGAAGATGATAATCAATCGATACCCTATCCAGAGCTCATTAAGCGTTACCAAATATTAGCATCCCAGTATAACACCTGTGATTTTATTTCTTTTGGAGAAACGGATTCGGGTGAGCCCTTACATTTGTTTATTATGAATTCTTCGGGGGAGTTTTATCCAGAAGCCATCCATAATAAAACGGTTATTCTTGTACAAAACGGAATTCATCCCGGTGAGTCATGTGGGATTGATGCCAGTATTGAATGGGCAGAAGAATTACTTCAAAATAATTCGATTCCTGATAATGTGGTTATTGGAATAATCCCAGTGTACAATATTGGAGGGATGATAAACAGAGGCTGTTGTAGTAGAGCGAACCAAAATGGCCCGGAAGAACATGGATTTAGAGGAAACGCACGTAATTTGGATCTAAATCGTGATTATATCAAAGCCGATAGCAGAAATGCGCTCGCTTTTTATCGATTGTTTCATTGGTTAAAACCAGAATTATTTGTGGATACACATACTTCTAATGGAGCCGATTATCCCTATACCATGACCTTACTTACTACAAGGAGAGAAAGGTTAGATGCTCATTTGAGTCAGTTTTTGGTTCATAAATTGGAACCGTATATGTATGCCAATTACGATAGTTTGTCTCCCTACGTTAATGTATTTGGAACGACTCCGAATAAGGGCATCAAAGCATTTAATGACATGCCTCGTTTTTCCTCTGGATATGCTTCGTTGTTTAATTGTATTGGATTTACTACGGAAGCCCATATGTGGAAATCATTCGATGCTCGTAAAAAAGCAACCTCAAAATTCTTGAAAATTCTGACCGATTTCGCACATGAAAATGCGAAGGAACTCATGGAAAATAAACAAATTTCGGATACGGAATATGCACGAGATTTTGAGTTTGTTAATCTAAGGTTGGATACCACAAAAAATAAAGAAATTACCTTTTTATCCTTTGCTCCAGAGTATAGATTTAGTGAGATTTTGGGGCGTGATCAACTGTATTACAATCGGGAGAAGCCAGAAACCATAAAAATTAAATATTACGACCGTTTTGAAAAAACGGGGCAAATACATGTTCCTAAATATTATGTAGTTAAGGCGGCTTGGAGAGAGGTGTTGGATCGGTTGAAGGCCAACCAGATAGAAATGACCCCCATAGAAAATGATAGTACCCTAAACGGGGTAGGAATGTATATAGAGTCATTTACCAATGTTGAAAATCCCTATGAGGGACACTTTTTACATCATCAGGTGGTGGTGAGGGATTCTGCGATTACAATGACGTTTCATAAGGGGGATTATTTAGTGTCTACGCAACAAACAGGGTGGCGATATATCTTGAATGTATTGCAACCGGAATCGGATGATAGTTTTTTTGCATGGAATTTTTACGATGAAATTACGCAACAAAAGGAATGGTATTCCGCTTATGTATTTGAACCTTACGCAAAAAAAATGTTAGCCGATGACTTACAATTACAGAGGGTATATCAAAATAAATTAGTGAATGATCCGAAGTTTAAGAAGGGCGATTATCGTTTGTACTGGTTGTATACCCAATCCCCTTTTTACGAGAAAGAGCATAATCGCTTACCTATCTTAAAAGTGTATTAGTATTATATGGTTCGTAAGTTAATCATATTATTTGGGCTTTGGTTTATTTGTTCAAATACCGTTTTTTCTCAGTTTAGTCACTATTGGGGAGAAAGCTTTAGTACAAAGTCAGCTTTGCTATCCGGGGCTGTGGTGGGTGGCTATCAAGATGAATCGTCCATATATTACAATCCCAGTATTTTATCAGATTCTAGTGTTAACCAATTTTCATTTGCCAATGGAGTGGTCAATATTGATTACCTCCGGTATGAAAATGCCTTGGGAGAGGGAGTAGACGTGAGCCACTTGGAATCTTCCGTAAATGCGGGCTTCTTGTCCGTTAATTTGTATCCAAAAGATAAGTTTCAATTGGTATGGAAAGCGGCTTATTTTAATCGATCAAAATTTGATAATTCCCTAGGAGACGAGGTTAAAAAACAATACAATGTGATTGAATTGAATCCAGGTATTGAACAATACATTGGAAAGGTAGGGAGCCGGACAGAATTCAATGACTATTGGTATGGGTTGGGAATCGCAAAGTTTGTAAATGATAAGCTTTCTGTTGGGGTAAGCGGATTTTTACGATACACCAGTTTAAGGTACCATTATTCTAAGACGATCGAAATTGGGTCGATGGGATTTGACACCAATCAAAAAATTGCCATTAGTTCTGATTTAATGGATACCCGAGGATATACCTGGAGAGGAACTCTTAAACTGGGAGGCAATTATCGGTTCAATGAAAAAATTAGTGGTGGGATAACTATTACAAGTCCTTCTTTGTTTTTTGCAGGAAGTGCCCATGGAAATAATTCTTTTTCAAGAGTCAATAACCCAAATGCAGAAACAGGAGAGTTGTTACCCGATTATTTTTATGATGCCTCTGGGGCAAATATGCGTATGAATGTAAGAGATCCTTTATCCGTAGCAGTGGGTGTAGATTACCGACTCGAAAAACTGAGATGGAATGTGACCGCAGAATGGTTTGCAGGAATCGCTCCTTACCGGATAATTGATCAAACCACAGGAAAGGTGACCGAATTGAAAACGACCTATTTACCAGAAGATCCGATGGAAGTTTTATCTTTTGTGGGTGGAGGGAAAAGTATAGTGAATATTGCCGTGGGATTAGAGATTTACAATAAAAACGATAGATCTGTGATGTTAGGTTTTAAAACCGATTTTGATGCCTTAAAGGGGTTTGATTACCAGGAATTATCTCATCTTCATACAATGGTTAATGCAAAATCTAATTATTATCATTTTTCTGCAGGTAAGAGTTTTTTATTCTTAAAATATGATGTTTTGTTTGGGGTTCAATATTCTATTTCCCGCCAAAAGAATTTGAAAGCTTTAGCCAATTTTTCTGATCCAGTGGACTTAAGTACATCTGGGGCCTATAATTTAGAAGGTGAGGTTCAAAACAATATGCATTTTAAAGGAGATGCTTTGACCTTCTTTTTGGGATTGACCTTAAAAAACTAATGCCTGTATAAAATTAGATTCTATACAGGCATTCGTAAAATGGTATTTATATAAACGGCTATTCTTTTTCTAAAAGAACAACACTTTCCACGTGAGCAGTATGTACAAACTGATCCACGATACTTATTTTCTTTTCTTGGTAACCTGCCTGATGGAAATCCAGTAGATCACGAGCTTGTGTCGCTGGATTACATGAAATGTATACCACACGTTTAGCATCTAGTTCAATAATTCTTTTTAAGGCCTTAGGAGTGATTCCTGAACGAGGAGGATCCAAAATAACCGTTTTAATTTTGCCTTGGTATTCTGGATGATCTTTCAAGAAGTTTTTTACATCCGCAGCGTAGAACTCTAAATTTTTAATCCCGTTTTTCTTCGCGTTTTTCTTGGCGTCTTCAATGGAGCTTTTAATAATATCTACCCCAATAACTTTCACACTACCCTTGGCTTGATTGGCCACTAATTGACCAATGGTTCCTGTACCACAAAAAAGATCTACAATGGTATCGTTTTCGGTATAATTCTGGTCTAAGAAGGTATAGTCAATTGCTTTTTGGTACAGCAGTTCGGCCGATTGTGGATTGGGTTGAAAGAAGCTACCAATACTCACATCAAAATACAAATCGTGGATACGCTCTTCGAGATTGTTTTCTCCATAAATTACGGTAGATGAAAGATCTTCGTCTTGGGTACGATCACCTTGACCATCATTAATGGTATGGATAACTCCCGCTAAGCGATCGCCAACTACGTTTTGCAATGCTTGAATAAAACCTTTCGTATCAAATTCTTCTATATGAGAGGAACTAGTACTCAATTTGAATAATACTTTATCGGTATGAAAACTCTTTCTTACCGTAAGAAATCGGTAAAAACCGTGATGTCTAACTGGGTGCCAGGCCGGTAGGTTACTATCTATACACCATTGACGAATAGATTTCAAGCCGTCTTCAATCTGTTTATCAAATAAGCCAGAATCCGCATCTAGGTTATCTACCACACGCCATTGTCCCTTGTGTTTGAAACCTAGGCCAAAGTCATCAATATCTGTTTTTTGTTCCGCATCCCAAATAATAGTGGAAAAGGAATATTCCATTTTATTCCGGTAGTGCCAATTGGAAGGGGAGGGAATGAACTCGTCAAATAACTCAAAGGCATTTTTTACATAACCAATTCGTTTCAATACATCGAGTGTACTGGTTTTTTTATGCTCTTGTTGTAAGCTAACTGGCCACGTGGCATAAGGAGCTCCAGGAATAGCTTGGAATTCAATAGGACGTTCATCTGGTGAAGCTTTGATCACTTCGGTGACTTTAGCCTCTGCAAATCTTTTTTTCTTTTTGATGATACGAGCTTTGACCACTTGCCCTGGAAAAGTGTTTAAAACAAATACAATATAATCCCCATCTTCGGTTGGAATTTTTGAAATCCCTTTTCCCCCAAAAGCTAAATCGGTAATTGTAAATTCTAGGATATTACCTTTTTTCATTGTTTTAACGTCCATTCCAGATATTTTTTAAGTTGCAAAATTACTGATAAAATCGAGTTTTTATAGGCAATTTACAGGATACTTTTTTTCCAGTAAATAAATAGAATGAATAGGTAGGCCAAGGGGTTTATAACGGGTTTTTCAATGGTTGTCTCTAATGGGTCAAAAGCAATGTTTGGTATATTCGGATAGTAAAAGTTATTAACAATTGACATATATTTGAAATTGTCAGAATTAGAGGAATTTGTTTTTTGACACACTAAACTATCCATCATTAGAGCGTTAGTTCTATTGTTTACACTATTCTTTAACGACATACTAATTAATCACACACTACTATGATTGATCTATGGTATTAAAATCACGAAGTGATTTATAATTAATTTGAGTCAGACGAAAGTCTGACTTTTTTTTTACTCAAAAATAAAGTTGCAGAAGTACGAGGAAGCCGTCAAAAGTATTCCATGATATTTCGGTGGATTAATAGTAAATTTGCCATTCGAAATTTAAAAAGTTAGATCATGTCAAAAACTGCAGAGAAACTAGATTCAAATCACTATATAGCCCTAGAAGATAAATACGGTGCACATAACTATCATCCATTACCCGTTGTATTAGAACGTGGAGTAGGGGTGTTTGTTTGGGATGTTGAAGGAAAGAAATATTATGATTTTCTCTCCGCCTATTCAGCAGTAAATCAGGGGCATTGTCATCCAAAAATTATTGGTGCATTAACCGATCAAGCCAAGACATTAACATTAACCTCTAGAGCCTTTTTTAATGATAAGTTAGGGGTATACGAAAAATTTGCCACAGAGTATTTCGGGTATGAAAAAATCTTACCCATGAATACGGGGGCTGAAGCGGTAGAAACTGCATTGAAGATTGCCCGTAAATGGGGATATGAAAAGAAAGGGATTCCTCAAAATCAGGGGAAAATAATTGTATGTGAAAACAATTTCCATGGGAGAACGACTACCATAATTTCTTTTTCAAATGATGAAGATGCACGTCAAAATTTCGGTCCATTTACGACTGGTTTTGTGAGTATTCCTTATGATGATATTGATGCCTTACAGGAAATTTTAAAAGCCGATAAACATATCGCTGCATTTTTGGTAGAACCGATTCAAGGAGAAGCGGGCGTTTTTGTACCTCGTGAAGGATATTTAACCCAAGCGGCTAAATTATGTAAAGAGCACAATGTGTTGTTTATTGCAGATGAGGTTCAAACAGGTATTGCCCGTACAGGTAAATTACTGGCTGTAGATCACGAAAATCTCAAACCGGATGTATTGATTTTAGGAAAAGCAATTTCGGGTGGGGTTTATCCAATTTCTGCAGTCCTTACAGATAATCATATTATGGAAGTTATTCATCCAGGACAACATGGGTCTACTTTTGGAGGCAATCCAATTGCTGCTGCAGTTGCAATGGCAGCACTTGAAGTGGTGAAAGATGAAAAACTAGCTGAAAATGCAGAGACTTTGGGTCAATTATTCCGTTCTGAAATTACGAAACTGGCGGGTAAAAGTAAATTGGTGAGTAAGGTAAGAGGTAAAGGTTTATTAAATGCCATAATTGTAAATGATTCTCCAAATAGCACTACTGCTTGGGATTTGTGTATGAAACTATCTGAAAATGGATTGTTAGCAAAACCAACGCATGGAAATATTATTCGTTTTGCGCCACCATTGGTAATTACCAAAGAAGAGTTATTGGAATGTACTGGAATTATAGAGAAGACTTTCTTGGAATTTGAGGCTACGATGTAGTGAAATCATATAAATTGAAAGCCCGTTTCGAAGTGTTGAAATGGGCTTTTTTTGTTTATACAGCTTCGTTTATTTGTGAAAATATAGTTGATTTTAAACTTTCAGGATGGAAGGGTTTCAAAATAAATGAAGTGAAAATCCCTTCTTGGTAATTTTGATCGTATGAAAAGTCTGGTTGCGCTGTAAGTGCAATTATAGGGGTCTTTTTGTTGTAGATCACCGCTTCTTTTTTTATTTTATAAGAGGCTTCGTAACCATTCATTATTGGCATTTGGATATCCATTAATATAAGGTCATACGTCTCACTCATAGCATGATCTACCGCAATTTTCCCATTGGCAGCTATGTCATAACTAATGTTCCATTGGCCTAATAATCGCGTAATGATTTTCGCATTTATTTCATTGTCTTCTGCCACTAAAACCTTGATTTGCTCACTGCTTTTACCCTTGGGTCTTAGTTTCGGAATAACTAATTGGGGCTTACTGGTTTCAAAAGTAAAAGCACAACTAAAGCTAGAACCTTTGTCTACTTCGGAGTGTACATTTAAGATTCCTCCCAGTAGGTTTACTAAATTTTTTGAAATGGACAACCCTAATCCAGTTCCCCCTTTAAGAAGGTTGTAGGAGGTGCTTGATTGTGTGAAGCTATCAAAAATGCCTTGGAGTTCTTTTTGAGGAATTCCAATGCCAGTATCGGTAATTTTAAATTCTATTCGAGAGTGATTGTTGTTCTTGCTAATCCCATTTACCAAAAAATCAATTTGTCCCGCATTCGTATATTTAATAGCATTGGCTATTACATTGGTTAATATCTGATGTAATTTGGTTTTATCGGTGACTATAAAATTAGGAATTTCACCGGTCTGCTTAAACCGAAATTGCAATCCCTTATTTTCAGATAATTTGTTTTGAAGTTGACTGACTGATCGTAAAAAATCAGGGAAATTTATAGGCGTATTTATCACCTTGGATTTTCCAGAATCTAGTTTTGTGAAGTCTAGAACATCGTTAATTAGGTTCAGTAGATTGTCGGAAGCCAATTGAAGTATATCAATGTCATCTGCTAGGTTAGCTTGTTTATTTTCCTTCACAAGTTGATGACAAGTCCCTAAAATCGCATTTAATGGAGTTCTTATTTCGTGAGAAATAGTAGATACAAACTTTGACTTTAACCTAGAGGCTTTCTCGGCTTGCTTTTTCGCAGAGTAAATATCCTCAATGTCTCTTCCGGTAACCACACTTCCTACAATAGTTCCTTGCTCATTTCGATATGGATTAATATGAAACTCATACAATCGCACTCTACTATCGGTGAAAAATAAAGATTTTGAAAACTCTGTATCCATTCCTTTAAGAGATCTGGAGTGGATATGACGCCATCTTTTTGCCGTTTCTGCCATTAAAAAGGAGTCGTTCAATTTCGTGCCTACCACCGGGTGTATCCCCGAAATACCAAATAATAAATCGTCAAATGCTTGATTAAAAACGATTAGTTTTTCATTTTGATCAATGGCCCAAAAAACATCTGAGGTATTTTGAATTATCGCATTTAGGTTGGCTTCGTTACGTTTTAATTGGTTTTGTGTTCTATGTATTTCCGTTACGTCTTGAATAATAATTGTAATTCGATTGGGTATAGCGGAGTCTTGACAAAGGGGAGTAGCTCTGGCTAAATAATGTTTGTCTGAGTTGGGCGAATGATACGTATACTCCTGTTGGGAGTTAGTGGAAATTGTTTCGTCTATTACTTTTTTTAATAAACCAAATTTTCTTTTGCTATAAACTTCTCGTAAGTTTTTACCCAAGAAGGAAATTATTAGTTCGTATTCCGGGTGCTTGGGAGTTACCCAAATATTTAACAAGTTGTATTGGTTATCGGTTTCATAGATAATGTCCGATAGGGAATTTACCACAGCATCTAGGTGTTGATGGTTTTGGACTGCGTTTCGTTCCGAGTCTTTTAAATGACTAATATCAAATACAGAACCTAACCAAATTAGTGGCTCCCCAAGAGCATCCAATTCCAAAGTGCTTCTACTCCTAAACCAAACCCAATCGCCAGATTTATTCTTCATGCGATATTGACTTTCTAATACGGCATCTGGGTCTTGAGTATCAAATTGATCCACCTCCACCAATAGATGAGTAAGATCTTCTGGATGCAAAAGCTGGTAAAAAGTGTCCATCTCCATGGGGATCTCTAAGGGCTTATATCCTAAAATAGTATACCATGTATCGTTGAAAATAGTCTCTCCAGTTTGAGCGTTAAACTCCCAAAGCGCCATCCCAGCCACTTCTAGAGCTTTGTGAATCTTAGCTAGTTTAAATTTCCGTACCTCTTGGGTGACTGAATTTGTGGTGGACATTTCAATAAATTTATGCACTAAAAGTAACCGAATAGGACTCTTATTTGGTGAAAAACCGAAAGAATTTAAACAGATTGAAGCTGCATTTAAAATACCAAATCAAATAGGTGTAAAAGTTTGTTTTATCTCAAAGAGTATTTCAATTTTGCAGCCGCAAAAATGAGTCAAGAAAAAATAGTTGGAATTAAACGTGAATTAGAGTCTGATTTAAAAGATAATACGCATTGCTTCCATTGTGGGAGTGATTTTGAGGAAATTATTGTGAAGGCTTATGCGCATCGTTTTTGTTGTGAAGGCTGTAAAACAGTCTTTGAAATCCTGGATGAAAACGGTCTAGGAAACTACTACGGTATGGAAGATAATCCGGGGAATAAAATTCTTTCGAAAATTGGAAATAAATATTCATTTTTAGATAGTCCAGAAGTGGAATCTGGTTTATTAGATTTTAACGATGGGGGAGTATCTAGTGTAAAGTTTTATGTTCCAAAAATTCATTGCAGTTCGTGTATTTGGTTGTTGGAAAATATGCACCGATTAGAAAAAGGTATTGTGAAATCCACGGTTAATTTTCTGAAGAAAGAGGTGTATGTGGTTTTTAACGATGAAATCCTTTCCTTGCGAGAAGTGGTAGAGCTAATGGTTTCCATTGGGTATGAACCTAATATTAGTTTAAACGATTACAAAAAAGAAGCAGGGAAAACAGAAGACCGGTCTCCCTACTACAAACTTGGTGTAGCCGGTTTTGCGTTTGGTAATATCATGTTACTTAGTTTTCCGGAGTATTTTGATACTAACGGTTATTTAAATGACAATTTCCGGAAACTTTTTGGCTATTTAAATCTCTTTTTGGCAACTCCCGTACTTTTATATAGTGCATCTGATTATTTTGTTTCTGCCTTTAAAGCGCTAAAAAGAAAGTACCTTAATATTGATTTCCCGATTTCCGTTGGGATTTTGGCACTGTTTGGTAGAAGTTCTTACGAAATCATTTCCCAGAGTGGAGCCGGATTTATGGATTCATTTACCATGTTTGTATTTTTGCTTTTGGTTGGAAAATGGTATCAAAATAGAACGTATCAGGCTTTGTCGTTTGAGCGTGATTACAAATCTTATTTTCCCCTAGCGGTAATTAAGGTATGGGAGGGTCGAGAGGAGCCAATTCCAGTAGGCGATTTAAAAGTGGACGATATTGTGATTTTAAGAAACCAAGAAATTGTTCCAACAGATGCGGAGTTACTAAGCGAAACAGCACAAATTGATTACAGTTTTGTTACCGGTGAATCGGAACCCATTTCAAAAATTCAAGGAGAGAAAATTTACGCAGGTGGTCGTCAGGTTGGAGCGTCCATTCGAATAAAAGTTAAGAAGGTGGTATCCCAATCGTATTTAACCCGACTATGGAATCAAGATACATTTGCTAAAGAAGGGTCGCATTTTCAATCAGTAGTGGATAAAGTGAGTAAGTATTTTACCCTTTTTGTTCTCATAATATCGATATCTACCTTGCTATTTTGGTTGCCTGAAGGCCATTCTTTGGCATTCAAAATTTTCACTTCGGTATTGATTATTGCATGTCCATGTGCCTTGGCGTTAACGCTACCCTTTGCTTTTGGTAATACGATGACCATTTTTGGTAGGAATCGATTTTACCTTAAAAATGCGGAAGCGGTAGAAAAAATGGACCGGATTGATACCCTTGTTTTTGATAAAACAGGTACGTTAACCCAAACGGGAAATGAAGAAGTGCTTTTTGTGGGAGAAAAACTAAATACACAAGAACAGGCGCTGGTTTATTCTTTAGTGGCTCATTCAACACATCCATTAAGTAAAACAATATACCAATTTTTGGAGGGGAATACATCTCAAAAAGTGACGGCTTTTAAAGAGGTGCCATCTCAAGGCTTAGAGGCGAAAGTGAATGATTGTTTGATTAGAATTGGATCCGCTTCTTTTACCCATTACCTGGGGGCATTGAATTCGGATTTGTCATCCAGAGTATTTGTAAATATTAACCAGGTGAATAGGGGATACTTTTTAATAAAGAAACAATATCGGGAAGGGATTTCTGAATTGATAACGAGGTTTAAAAAGGAAGGCTACCAAATTCATCTCATTTCAGGGGATAATGCTTCGGAGTTGGATAACTTAAAGCAATATTTTCCGGAAGGTCATTTACACTTTGATCAAAGCCCGGAGGATAAAATGAATTACGTTAAGACCCTTCAGAAAATGGGGGCAAAGGTATTGATGGTGGGCGATGGTTTAAATGATGCCGGTGCTTTAAAACAAGCGGATGTTGGCTTGGCGGTAAGTGATGATGTTTACAGTTTTACGCCTGCATGTGATGCGATATTAGATGCCGAAAATTTTACCCAATTAAATTCCTTTTTAAGTTTTTCAAAAAGAACCATAAAGGTGGTACGTATTAGTTTTGGAATCTCTCTATTTTACAATACTCTAGGAATGGTATTTGCCATTCAAGGTGTAGTGACGCCATTATTTGCGGCTATTTTAATGCCAATTAGCTCTATTACCGTGGTCGGATTTATTACTCTTGCGATTAGATATTGTGCCCGTCAAAAAAACTTGTAAGTTTTTTTGATCTTCCGCATGTTTCAAGACTCCCCCTAAGAATGTTCCGGTTATTTCTGGCCCTATGAGAACAATTCATGATCAAAGTCATGTTTATGATTGACGAGACTCATGTTTAGTATTGACCAAGCTCACGTTTTGATACTGGCTTACTTCAAATATTTGCTCAAGAAAAACACTTCAATGTCTTTTTTATGAGCGTCATTTTTATATTGGTAGGTTTCAGTCTGTTAGTTGCATTGTTCTTTCTCGGGTCCTTTATTTGGGCGGTTAAGGATGGGCAATATGATGATGATTATACCCCCTCTGTAAGAATGTTGTTTGATGATGACGATTTTAAATCGGATCGCACAAAAAAAACAAAATCACACCAAAAACAATAATCATTAAAATTGCTTCATATGGCTGAAACGAGTACAAATCCGGTTCGAACTTCTCCGGGTAACGTAGAACACTTCGAGTACGATAATGAAATCGTCAGGAAGTTTATCATTGCTTCCGTAGTATTCGGAATAGTAGGGATGTTAGTAGGGCTTACCATCGCATTACAACTGGCATTTCCGGTGTTGAATTTTGACCTGGCCTATACCTCATTTGGTCGTATCAGACCCTTACATACCAATGCGGTGATTTTTGCCTTTGTGGGAAATGGAATTTTTGCAGGGGTTTATTATTCCATGCCTCGTTTGTTGAAAACACCGATGTACAGCAAACTATTGTCAAATATCAACTTTTGGGGTTGGCAATTGGTCATTTTATCTGCGGTAATAACACTTCCATTAGGGATCACCACCAGTAAAGAGTATGCCGAATTAGAATGGCCTATTGATATTATGATTACCCTGGTTTGGGTGCTATTTGGTTGGAATATGATTATGACCATTATCAAACGTAGGGAACGTCATATGTATGTGGCCATTTGGTTTTATTTGGCTACGTTTATTACCGTGGCGTTATTACATGTGGTCAATTCATTCGAGATGCCGGTTCATTTATTTAAATCATATTCTTGGTATGCAGGAGTACAGGATGCGTTGGTTCAATGGTGGTACGGTCACAATGCAGTAGCATTTTTCTTAACCACACCCTACTTAGGGTTAATGTACTATTTCGTACCCAAGGCAGCCAGAAGACCTGTTTATTCTTACCGATTATCCATAATTCACTTTTGGGCATTAATCTTTCTGTATATCTGGGCGGGCCCCCACCATCTTTTATATACTGCACTACCAGATTGGGCGCAAACCATCGGTACTGCATTTTCTATTATGTTGATTTTCCCTTCTTGGGGTGGAATGATTAATGGGTTACTTACCTTAAGAGGGGCTTGGGATAGAGTTCGGGAAGAACCGGTTTTGAAGTTCTTTGTAATTGCCATTACCGCCTATGGAATGTCAACCTTTGAAGGACCTATGCTTTCCATTAAATCATTAAATGCTATTGCGCATTATACCGATTGGATTCCAGCTCACGTACATGTTGGAGCTTTAGGTTGGAATGGCTTTATGACATTTGGTATGTTCTATTGGTTAGTTCCAAAAATGTGGAATACCAATTTATGGTCTAAAAAATTGGCTAATGTTCACTTCTGGATAGGTACCATGGGTATTTTGTTTTGGGTCGTTCCTATGTACTGGGCGGGTTGGGTGCAAGCTCAAATGTGGGATGAGTTTAACAATGAAGGAATGTTGGCCTACCCAAATTTCTTACAAACAGTAACCGTTTTAGCTCCTCTTTATAAATTAAGAGCATTAGGGGGACTATTATTCTTTACGGGTATTTTGTTAGCAGCTTGGAATTTAATAAAAACCGCAGGAACAGGAACGTTAGTAAAATCGGAAGCAGCTTCGGCTCCAGCTTTACCGGAAACCTATATAAAACATAAGGGCGATCACTGGCATAGATGGATTGAAAGAAAACCCGTTCAGTTTATGGTTTGGACTTTTATTGCCGTTGCAATCGGGGGGGCGTTTGAAATGTTACCTACTTTCTTAATTGAATCGAATGTACCTACTATAGCGAGTGTTAAACCCTACACCCCTTTAGAAGTGGAAGGTAGAGATTTATATATTAGAGAAGGGTGTAATAACTGTCACTCTCAAATGATTCGTCCTTTCCGAAGTGAAGTAGTCAGGTACGATCCTAACGGAATGGAGTATTCTAAAGCGGGTGAGTTCGTTTACGATCATCCATTTTTGTGGGGGTCAAAAAGAACCGGTCCAGATTTACATAGAATTGGAGCGAAATATGACAATGCATGGCATTACCGTCATATGTTTGATCCGCAGGCTATGAACGAGCAATCCATTATGCCTCGTTATCCTTGGATGATCCGAGACGATTTAGATGTATCCTATATAGAAGGAAAAATTAATGCATTACGTACCGTTGGGGTCCCATATGCAGAAGGCTATGAAAACCAAGCATTGGCCGACCTTGAAAAGCAAGCTGCTGGAATTTCAGCCGATTTAAAATCTAAAGGAATTGAGTGTCCCCCAAACAAAGAAATTGTGGCTTTGATAGCCTATTTGCAACGTTTAGGTACGGATATTCATAAAAAATAATGGAATGCCTCTCCTCTTTAAAATGAGGAGAGGTCTAATTAAAATAGTATGCTGAAATTTATTAAATATCATATGTCAACAATTGAAGGAATTGATGTTTATGCATCCATAGCCTTGGTCTTGTTTGTTCTAATTTTCCTATATGTCGTTTACTATGCATTTTTTGTAATGGATAAGGAAGTGGAACGTGAGCTGTCTAGTTTACCGCTACACGAAGATGATTTAAAACTTAATTAAAACTGAAATCTTTTTGAATATGAAATTATTCGATCAAATATTAAATAATGCTTCTTCCGGATGGAAGCAAAAGGGAATGGCACTGGGAACATTACTGTTAGCATCTCTGGGTACTTTTGCAAACGATGGGTCTGGAATTAGCGATGCGAGTTTAACGTGGGTATTAATTGGAATGATAGGCATTCAAATGGTTATTCTATACGTGATTTCGGGGGTGTTCAAATCATTGACTGGAAATACAGGTATTTGGAAAAAATTCCTAGATAAACCTTCCGTTGGAGTCGTTACAGGTGTTTTAATGTTAATGAGCACTAGGGTGTTTGCACAAGGAGCAAAGGAAAAGTCATTTGTTTTAGATTCAAGTTTAGAATCTTTGTTGATTTCTTTAAATGCACTTTTACTAGTCGTTATTGTGGTTCTTTTAACAAACCTCCGGAAAATCACCAATGCGTTAAAAGGAGAAAGTGAGGAAGAAATTTTGGTTGAGGAAGAAGATATGTTCACCAGTCTTGGTTTAACCGATGCTGTGCCTATTGAACGAGAAAACGAAATTCTATTAGAACACGATTACGATGGGATTCATGAGTTAGATAACAACCTGCCCCCTTGGTGGTTATATGGTTTTTATATCACCATTGTGGCTATGTTTGGGTATATGTATTACTATCTGTTTCATGTAGATAGCCATATAGGCCATACGGAGTTTGTTGCGGAAATGCAAATAGCAGCAGCCGAAGCAGAAGCTCGTGGAAATAGGGTGGATGAGTCTTCCGTAGAATTATTGATTTCTGCAGCAGATCTTGCTGCGGGTAAAAAAATCTATACCACCAATTGTATCGCTTGTCACTTGGCTTCTGGTGGAGGTAGTGTAGGTCCTAATCTAACCGATGAATTCTGGATTCATGGAGGAGGAATTAAAAATGTATTCCGTACCGTAAAAGTGGGGGTTCCTGAAAAAGGAATGATTTCTTGGGAGTCACAATTGTCGCCTAGAGATATACAAAAAGTAGCCAGTTTTGTACTCAGTTTGCAAGGAACAAATCCAGTAGGTGGGAAAGCACCTGATGGGCAAAAGTGGACGGGTGAATAACCGAAAAGGCCGTTTACGAAAACAATTTAATTAATAGATACCTAGACCCATGTGCCTCGCACATAGGGTTAGGTGTTTTTTGTTTCAATACGATACAAATGACCAATATCAATTCAAACTACGGAGAAATAGAAGACGAAAAGGGAAGTTTTAGGGATTCCATTGGTACTTTAAATGAAGAGGGTAATCGTAAATGGGTATATCCCAAAAAACCTTCTGGTTGGTACTATAATAGAAGGACTATTGTAGCGTATTCTTTATTGGCTATTTTATTTGGTGGACCATTTATAAAAATTCAGGGAGAGCCTCTCTTGTTATTCAATATTTTTGAACGGAAATTTATCATTTTTGGTCAGATTTTTTGGCCACAAGATTTCTTCCTGTTCGTCATAGCCATGTTGACTTCTATTGTTTTTATTATCCTTTTTACCACCGTTTTTGGAAGGGTGTTTTGTGGGTGGGTTTGTCCTCAAACCATTTTTTTGGAAATGGTTTTTAGAAAGGTAGAGTATTGGATTGAAGGGGGTTGGAGAAAGCAGAAAAAGCTAGATAAGCTTCCTTGGAATGCGGAGAAAATTTTGAAAAAGGGAGGAAAGAATGGGATATTCTTTTTGTTCTCAAGTATAATTGCGCATACTTTTTTATCGTATATCATTGGAGTAGATGAGGTGAATAGACTTTTAACATCTTCTCCATCGGAGAATTTAACGGGGTTTGTATCCATGATGATTTTTACGGGCTTATTCTATGGGGTGTTTGCCCGGTTTAGAGAACAAGCATGTATTATCGTTTGTCCATATGGACGTTTGCAAGGGGCGTTATTGGATAATAAATCAATAGTGGTAGCCTACGATTTTGTAAGAGGAGAAAGTACAAACGGTCGGTCAAAATTCCGAAAAAATGAGAATAGAACAGAAGTTGGAAAGGGGGACTGTATTGATTGTCATGCCTGTGTAGATGTGTGTCCAACGGGGATTGACATTAGAAATGGTACGCAGTTGGAGTGTGTAAATTGTACCGCATGTATGGATGCCTGTGATGATATAATGGAAAATATCAATTTACCAAAAGGATTAATTCGGTATGCTTCCATTGAAAATATTGAAAAGAAAGAACCGTTTAAGTTTACCCCCCGTTTAGTAGCCTACAGTGCCGTTTTGGGTTTGCTCATGTCGGCAATGTTAGTCCTGCTTACTTTACGATCGCCCATTGAAGCCACTATATTAAGAAGTCAGGGAACGACCTTCCAGAAAATTGAAGGTGGTAAATTACAAAATTTGTATACCTACAAGATTATTAATAAAACCAAAGAGGATATAAAGATTGAATTTAAGCTCGAAAGTTTTAACAAGGCAAGCCTAAAATTGGTCGGGAAATCTCCTATAGTTCCTTCGGGAGGATCCGCAGAGGGGGCTTTGTTTGTTCGGATAGACTCTGTGGATGTGATAAATTACAAAACAAGAATAAAAATTAATTTAATGGACCAAGAAAATATCTTGACTACGGTTAAAACAACTTTTTTAGGACCAATACAATAAGTGTATGAGATTTACTTGGGGCCATGCGGCTGTAGCCATTCCTGTTACCATTGTCGTTGTTTTTACAACGGTATTAATTCTGAGTATGGCGGATAAACGAAAAACAGAATTAGTTACAGAAGACTATTACGCCAAAGAAATCCAATTTCAAGATCAATTGGACCGGGTAAAGAATGCCTTAACTTTACAAACGGATTTTACATGGACAAAGGAGGGAGACTCCTGGGTTTTGGGATTGAAAGGGGATTTTGATTTTCAAGAAATACAGGGAACTTTAACCTTATATAGACCCTCTGATTCTAAATTGGACTTTGAATTACCTATCGTTTTGGATGAACAATATAAACAACGAGTTTCCAGTTCGAAATTTGCGAGGGGGAAATACCAAGTACAGGTATTCTGGACTGTGGAGGGTACGGAGTGTTATTTAGAGAAAAATATTTTTATTCAATAGGTAACCGGAATGATGGAGTGGTGGGCAGCAGTATCTATTGGTTTAGTAAGTAGTTTTCACTGTTTAGGAATGTGTGGACCCATTGCATTTGCCTTGCCTTTAAATCGTTCGTCACTAGGTTCTCAGTTTATTGGGGGAATTACTTATAATCTAGGGCGATTGAGTACTTATGCTATTTTAGGGTTGTTTTTCGGATTACTTGGAAAAAGTTTGGTTATGGCAGGTGCTCAACGAAGCTTATCTATTGGTGCAGGGATAATTATGGTTCTGAGTGTGTTATTACCAAAAGTGTTCAAAGGATGGAATTTAGACTCTTATACCTTTAAATACATCGGAAAGTTGAAGTCCGTTTTTGCAACCATGTTTCGAAAATCGTCTATGGAGGCATTGTTTGTCATTGGCCTATTAAATGGTTTATTGCCTTGCGCCATGGTGTACATTGCCTTGGCTGGCGCTATGGCAGAAGGTGACACACTAATGGGGGGTGCGTTTATGCTGTTTTTTGGTATAGGAACACTGCCTATGATGTTAGGTGCTACCTATTTGGGAGGATTCGTTTCCGTGAAATTTCGAAATAAGTTGCAAAAAGTAATTCCCGTAATAATTTTATTAATTGGCGTATTATTTATTCTTCGAGGAATGAATTTAGGGATCCATTATATCAGTCCAGAAATTGAAAGAGTGGAACTAGAAGTAACCCAATGTGATTAAAATAATCGTTTTGGAGGGTATTTAACGGGGACGTTTTGCATTTCAAATGCCTTATATTGTAAATCAAATCCGTAAGACTTTCCTGTTATTTTTTGGAAAAGGCATTCAACCGCTATATAATTCCGATTAAATAAAATTCGAACCAATCGTATAATTTCCAATTATCCACGCAACAGTGTGGTAGGTATACCCCGTCTTTTAAATTAAATTTGAAAAGACAAATTACCATGAAAGTTTTAATAATTGAAGACGAGAATCTGCTGGCGAAAGAGCTGCAACGTACCTTATCCGAATTACGGAAGGATATCGAAGTAGTGCAAGTTGTTAGGAGCATTGAGCAAGGAATTGAATGGTTTGGTGAAAAGCAACCTGTGGATTTAATTATTTCCGATATTCAATTAATTGATGGTACTAGCTTTGAATTATTCAAACAAGTGGAGGTTTCCACTCCCATCATTTTTACAACGGCTTACGATGAGTTTGCTATCAATGCTTTCAAACTAAATAGTATTGACTATTTGCTAAAGCCCATTTGTGAAGATGATTTGAAGGCATCGTTAGATAAATTTGAAAAACTTTGGGGTAAAAAGAAAATATTAGATCCAGAAGTAATCAATCACCTTATTTCTAAAAATACAGAACAATCGTATAAGTCGAAGTTTTTAATCCGGGTTGGAGATCAATACAAACAAGTAGAATCTACCGATATTGGCTTCTTTTTTGCAGAGGGAAATACGGTGTATTTAGTAAAGAAAAATGGAAAAAAACTAATTGTAGATTATTCCTTAGACCAGGTAGCTCCTCAGTTAGATCCTGCAAAGTTTTTTCGTATTAATCGCCAGTTACTGGTTAGTAACGCAAGCATTAGAGGAATACATAAATATTTTAATAGTCGGCTTAAATTGGATATTTTTCCCAATTATGATTCCGAAGTATTAGTGACTCGTAGTCGTGTGAGTGACTTCCTCTCCTGGATGAATTACTAAAATTGCAGCAAAAAAAAAGAGCTAAACTAGCTCTTTTTATGTGTATGATTGGCGTTTAGTTATTGTGCATATATCCAAACATTCCGTTCTTTTTTATCGTTTTAGCTACTTTGTTGGGTACAAAGTCTTCCCAACCCTCTTTATTTTCATTAATCATTTCTAGTACATCATCAGAGAAAATACTTAATAAATCTCGGTTGCAGTTATTGATATCTTGGATTTGATCGTTTTCTGTTAGATAATAAAATAAGTACTTCAAGTTCTTTTCGATCTGTACGTTTTCACACGTATGTAGTTCTCCGTGTTCCCCATCTGTGGCGGGGTAAATTAATAATGTTATATTTCTACCAAACAATCTACCAAAAGATTCTAAAATACCTCCTTTTAGCTTGCTATAATACATGGGATCAAAAATAGCCTCTAGGTTATTAACGCCCATTAACACCCCAATTTTTTTACCGCTGTTCACATCCGATAAGTAGTTTGTTAATCGGTAATAATGTTGGAAATTAGTGATAATAACCGTTTGACCTAGGGAACAAAGAATATCCACACGATCCATATAATCCCGTTCTTTTTTGTGATCTTCCCCCATCAATAAATTATTAAGAGAAAGCTCCGAAAGCACAATTAAGTCCTTTTTTGTAACCCCGGGATCTTTTACGAATTGACGATACCCACATAATAACATATCTACATTTACCAGCGTTGGTGGTCGGAAACGACCACGAAGCACAAGAATATTTTTCTTGTATAGGATTTCTGAAGCTTGTACATTCTGCCCATCAGGACCGAACATCGCTACCGGAGTAAGTCCTAGTTTAACCAGTTTTAAACTAATTAAACGATTATCTATATTGGAGAAATCGGGTCCCTTAACGTTGAACATGTCAATCTCAATCCGATCAATACTCAAACCATCCATTAAAGAGGATAGGAAAGTTTTCATGGTCGAAACATTGTTATATACACCATGAATTAAGTTAACTCCTAATCTACCAATGGCCTTTTGTTGTAACAAGGGATCGTTATCATGTAACACCACGTGAAGTACAATTTGATTGGAAGGTGACTGGGGTGTTTTTTGAAAAGTAATCCCCATCCAACCATGACCTTGGTTGGTTTTGTGGAAGTTTAAAGTTTCAATGGTATCAGCAAATGCGAAAAAACAAGTGTCATCCTGTCGATCCGATAATTTTTCGGTAATATTAGCAAAATCATGATCCATCATTCGGATCAAACGCTCCTTGCTCACAAAACGTTTTCCTTCTCCATAAATGGCATTAGATATTTTTTTGTCGTAAGCCGATTGTGTTAACGCAATGGTACCAGAAGCACCACCTGCTTGGAAAAAATTTGCGGCAACTTCCTGACCTGCACCAATTTCAGAAAATGATCCGTATACGTTTGGATCTAGGTTAACTAAGAGGGCTTTTTCGTTTACTGTTAGTTTTCTCTCTAATTCCATTTGTGTTTTTTGTAGTTCCCAAAGCTATTGGGATTTATTGAGAATTGCTAAACTTTATGCAATTATGTTTTAATGGTGAATGTCTTTGTATTACAATTCGCTATTATGATTTAACGAGTTTAGTAACTGTTTTGTTTCAATGTTGTTCGCGCATTTAAAATGCCCTTTGGGACATTTTTTTAAACCGTGTAGACCACAGGGTCTACAGTCTAGTTTTTGTTTGCCTTCCACCATATAATGTATACTGGAAAGTGGGGTGAATCCAAATTCTGGTACCGTAGAACAAAACACCGAAGTAACCGGTGCGTTCATGGCCGAACATAAATGCAATGGTCCCGAATCATTGACATAATTCATTTTGGATGTACGCATCAAAGCAGCAGATTGAAGTAAACGGAGTTTACCTGCCAAATTCTGGGGGACGTTGGTTTTACATTTTGAAATAACGACCTCATTTTGCTTTTGATCACCAGGCCCTCCCAAAAGAAATACATTAAAGTGGGAAGGTAATTGATCAATTAAATCCACCCATTTGTCCATCGGATATTGTTTGGTGAACCATACCGAAGAAGGGGATATGGTTACAAATGGCAATTGCGAATATTGGGAAATTAAATCAAAATCTGTAGAAGATGGGTATAGTTTGGGTAGCGCATATTCTGAATCCGTTAGGAAGGCTATTAATTTTTGATTTCGTTCTACTTCATGGGTTCCATTTCCAATTTCATGAGGAGCCGAATGTGTAAAACCCAATGAAAAGGGATTCTTTGCAAAACCTGAACGAACAGGAGCACCCGAAAATGCGGTGAGCATTCCGGTAGCTCCAAATCGTTGGGTATTGATGACGACATCGTATTTGGATGCGCGTATTTTTTTTAGTAGTTGATATAAACTACGGTATTTTGAATCTTGTTTGTTCCAAATAATCAATTCGTTAATGAAGGGATGATTGAAAACTAAGGACTCGTTTCCTTTTCGAATTAAATAGTCAATTTTACTTTTTGGAAATGTGTGATGTAATTTCTCTAATAAGGAAGTAGCCAAAATGACATCCCCTATAAAAGCGGTTTGAATAACTAAAATTCGTTGAGGAATAGATTTCATTTTATACAGCTACATTGAAATTTCTTAAGGCATCATTTAATGATGTTTTTTTATCGGTACTCGGTTTTCTTTTTCCAATAATTAATGCTACCGGCACATTGTATTTTCCGGCAGGAAACTCTTTTTCAATAGTTCCTGGAATTACAACGGATCTGGCAGGAACTACCCCTTTATACTCGATGGGTTCTGGACCGGAAACATCAATGATTTTGGTAGACATGGTTAAAACCACATTCGCACCTAACACCGCTTCTGATTCTATTTTTACTCCTTCTACTACAATACAACGAGAACCAATAAAACAGTTATCCTCAATAATTACAGGTGCGGCTTGTAAAGGTTCTAATACCCCACCAATACCCACGCCACCAGAAAGATGAACGTTTTTACCAATTTGTGCACAGGAGCCCACGGTAGCCCAAGTATCCACCATAGTTCCATTGTCAACGTATGCCCCAATGTTCACATACGATGGCATCATCACTACGTTTTCAGAAATGTAAGCTCCATATCGAGCTATAGCATGAGGAACCACACGAACACCCTTGGCAGCGTAACCCGTTTTTAATTTCATTTTATCATGGAATTCAAATGGTCCCACCTCAATGGTTTCCATTTTTTGAATTGGAAAGTAAAGTACAACCGCTTTTTTGACCCATTCGTTCACTTGCCATCCATCCGAGGTGGGTTCAGCTACACGTAATTTGCCACTATCAATCTGGTCAATTACGGACCTAATAGCATCTTGAACTTCTGTTTCTTTTAGTAAGTCACGGTTATCCCATGCCTTTTCAATGATTTCTCTCATGATTATTTTTTCTCCATTTAATAGATAACAAAGTTAGAATACCCTAATGAAAGAGCCCCACCTTGAAATCGGATCGGATGTAATATTTGATAACTATGCTTGAATAAGGAATACACATGGTTTTTTGTGGAAAGAAGGGTGTTGTACTTTTTTCCATTCCGCAATAGGCAATGTTTTAATGTATTCGTTTTCGGCAGTGGTATCCATGGCCATACAAAGTTTCGTTTCGGCTCGTAGTGTTTTCTTTAAACGTTCAAACATTTGTTCATTACGATAAGGCGTTTCAATAAATATTTGGGTTTGCCCCGTACGAGTAGAGAGCATTTCTAAATCACGTAATTTTTTACTTAAGTCTTTTTCATTCACCGGTAAGTATCCGTTAAAAGCAAAGTTTTGTCCGTTTAATCCGGAAGCCATTAAAGCCAAAAAAATGGAAGATGGACCCACTAATGGCACCACCTGAATATTAAAGGAATGGGCCATTTTTACTAGGTCTGAACCTGGGTCAGCTATTCCTGGGCAACCCGCATCCGAAAGTAACCCCATATCTTCTCCCGAGAATAGGGGCGAAAAATAGGATTCGAAATCTCCTTGTTCACTGTATTTTCCAATATTATACAAACGAAGGTCTGGAATAGGATGTGCGAGCTCCAATTTTTTTAATGCCGACCTCGCTGGTTTTTCCTTCTCCACCATAAAGTGGATCAGGTTATGTACCTGTTCTTTATTCCCTTCAGGAATTACAAATCGCATCGGACGCTCACTTACCGGAGTTGGAATTAAAAATAATGTACCTAATTTCATCTATATTCAGTTTTATGCATGCAAAAGTCTGCAAAAAATAGCCGTTACCCCTGTAATTTTTTGATTAATTCATCTAAAGACCCGTCCAGCATTTTGTAGACATCTTCAAATCCTGTAGCTCCACCATAATATGGGTCGGGGACAGAGATGTTTTCCGTTGGATAACTCAAATTCATGACCAACTGTGGGTAATTAGGATGACCCATATCCTTCCTTATATTAAGGAGGTCCAATTGATTACTAGAATCCATGGTGAAAATGTAATCGAACGTGTCAAAATCTGCAGCAATAAAAAGTCGTGATCGTAAATCCAAAATGTCAATTCCCTTGGATTGAAGCATAGAAATTGCTCTGGAGTCGGCTGGTTCACCCAGATGGAATCCAGAAGTTCCTGCCGATTCAATTTCAACATCTATGTTGGCTTTTTCGGCCTTATCTCTAAGTATGCCATGAGCCATTGGGGAGCGACAAATATTTCCTAAACAAACAAATAATACACTTTTCATGATTCAAATATAAGTGGAAACTACATTATTTGATGTGTGTAATAAGGTCAAAATAGGCTGCGTTTAAGAATTCCGTTTTGTTAGGTGTTGGACGTGAATTTTTTTGATTATTTGTAACGCTATGTGTAATTGAATTAAATAAAAGTTTGTTCCGTTTTAGTACATACCAAATCAAAAATCTACTTAATAGGCTAATTATCATGAGAAAAAGGTTGCCTTAACACTGAATAAAACGCTTAAATTGTTAATAACTCGCATATTTTAAATTAAATTGTTAATAACCTTAAATTCAAGATTCCTCTCTGTAGTCAAGGGAGTTAGGTAAAGGTTGGGTTGAGGTTTATTAAATTTACTGAAGTTATTAACAATTCATTAGATGGGTTAAGTATTCTACTACTTTAGAAATCTAAACATAATCAGATCAAAATATTATAAAGTTCATGATGTAAAGCCTACTCATTTAAAACAAAGTTAAGAACAAGAAATATCGGTGAATTTGGGTCGCTTTTATTAATTTTTCACACGATATGGAACTATTTTTCTATGGGCTCAAAATAGAAATTCCTCTGTTACTACAAATATTTTGGGGGTACCACATTTTATCTTAATCATAGTAGAATTAAATTTAGTTTATGAAAAAAATTACATTTTTATTGGCATTTCTTTTGGTCTTAGGATCTCAAAGTTATGCCCAAATTAGTATAGGTTCTGGAACCTTGACAAATATGGCAATTCCAATAGAACCCTATTACGGATATTCCTATAGCGAGGTTATTTATTTAGCCTCTGATATTGGTGCTTCTGGAAATATTACCGGAGTAAAATATTATGCAACCAGTGCCACAACGTTAACCAATTCTAGTAGTTGGACGGTTTATATTGGACATACTACAAAATCTACCTATTCAAGTAATACAGATTGGATTACCTCCACAGGTTTAACCCAAGTGTTTACAGGTACAGCTACCATTTCATCGGGAGAAGTTCTAATAACCTTTTCATCTCCTTTTGCTTATAATGGTATTGATAACCTAGTCATTGCTGTAGATGAAAATCAAAGTAGTTATGATGGAGGTTCTCATGATTTTTATTGCAGCACGACCGCTGGTTCTTCAGCGTATCAAGCGCTTGCTTATAGAAGTGATGGTACTAATCCAGATCCTACTGCTCCTCCATTTGCAAGTTATAGACGTGCGAATATTGCTAATATTGAGTTGCAAGGTATTGTCGTTTCCTGTCCTGCTCCGGATACATTAGGGGTTACTTCTCTTACCGCAACCGGTGCTACTTTAGGTTGGTCTGAATTGGGATCTGCCACATCGTGGGAGGTAGAATATGGCGTGAGTGGTTTTTCTTTAGGGACTGGAAATGATACCCTAATGGGTTTAAATCCTTTACCAGTAACAGGATTATTACCAGGGACTAATTATCAGTTTTATGTTCGTGCTGTTTGTGGTGCTGCTGATTCAAGTTCGTGGACGGGACCAATGTCTTTTTTGACTCCTTGTTTAAGTGCATTGAGTGGTATTTACACCGTTGATCCTTCGAGTCCTTTGAGTACAACTAATTATCATAAAGTGGATAGTTTAGTAAATGATATGAATACTTGTGGAATTTCAGGAGCGGTGACCATTAATGTTGCTTCAGGTTCTGGTCCTTACACAGAGATGTGGAATATTGGAAATATATCGGGTGCTTCTGCGGTTAATACGATTACCTTTAATGGAAATGGGGTGATCATTAATAAGGCAGCTGGTAAAAATCACTTTGTTCGTTTGGATGGTACTAAACATCTGACTATTGATGGTTTTAATTTTGTAAATCAAACACCGGCAACGGCTATGTTTGGTATTCAAATGAAAAACGGGTGTGATAGTATCGCTATTTCAAATAACACCATAGATATTGGGATGAATTATACTTCTTCTTTTAGTGGGGGTATCGTAATGTCAAATTCTAATACATCAGCCACCACCGGTGGTGATAATGCGAATAATGTACTGATTACTGGGAATGAAATTATTGGTGGGTATTACGGAATTAGAATTAACGGAACTAGTACTGCTAATAAAACCATAGGTCATGATATTAATAATAATAACATTCATGATTTTTATTTTTATGGCTTATATGTAAATTATGGGGATTCTCTTTTTGTAAAGAGTAATGATATATCTAGAGCTACAAGAACAATAGGAACAACCTTTTACGGAATGTATTTCAACTATACGACACATGTAGAAATCATGAGTAATAAAGTGCATGATGTTGGAGCTGCAGCTAGTACTGTTTACGGAATGCAGTTTCGCTATTCTGCAAATACAGTGGGTAGCGAGTCTGAAATTGTGAATAATGCTTTTTACAATTTAAAAGGATCAAGTACCGCATATGGGATCTATCTATATGGTACTAAAAGTAATATTAATCTATATCATAATACGATTGATTTAGAAACAGCTGGTAGTTCTACAAGGTATGGAATTTACAATACGACTACTACCACCGATGTGAACATCAAGAATAATTTAATTCAAATTGCAGGGGCCGGAACAGGAACTGCTTATGGATTATATTATTCAACCACTTCAGTAACATTGATTACGGATAATAATAATGTTTTTGTGAATTCTTCTGGTACTAATTATTATGGAAGATGGAGCTCAAACCAAGCGACATTGGCTGGGTTTCAAACAGCTTCTACCCAAGCGGCAAATTCAAATGAAATAGATCCTGTGTTTACAGATGTTGCAGTTGGAAATATTTCGCCACTATCCATGGCTATGGATAACATGGGGGCGGTATTAGGCGTTACTTCAGATATTGATGGCGCTACTCGTTCAACGAGTACTCCGGATGTTGGAGCCGTTGAATTTACAGGTATTGCTGGAGATCTAGCGCTATTGGAAATTAAACTAGCTACTTCAGATTCTTGTTATAGCAATACGGACACAGCCTTTGCTAAGATTTCAAATATTTTAGCTACAAGCTCGGATTTTAGTGTGAATAATTTAACCATTGTTTGGAGTGTTACTGGGCCAGTTAATACAATCGATAGTATGATTGTTAATACAGGGTCACTAGCAGGTAATTCGGATACCGTATTCTATATTACTTCGATTGATATGTCAATCCCTGGAGATTATACCGTATCCGCATACATTAGACCGAACACGGTAAATCCTATCGCGGCAAATGACTCTATTATGAATGGATTTACAGAAACCATTCAAAATATCCTTGTGGTTTCACCGGATTCTGTTACCGTAACGAGTCCATTGGGTACAGAAATTACATCACAATCGCCATTTTATCCAGCAGGAGGTTTCTATTTTTCTGAATTGATTCAATATAAGGCTTCAACAGGTGCTCCATTAGGAGGATATCCATCGTATAGTAACGAGGATGATAATGTTGAAATTACTGGGGTACCTAATTCTGATTTGGATGGTGTTACTGTGGAGGTTTGGACAAATGCAGCTTTATTAAAATCCTTTACATTTACTTCTGGAACATTGCTATCAGGTGCCGGTACTGCGTTTATTGGTTTTGGGTCAGCAAGTGGAAGTCCTGCGAATAATTATTATACGACCGGTGGACCAAGTAATAGTACTTTTTCAAGTATGGCAGTTGGTTATATTTTGAAATCTTCTTCCGGTTTAATTATCGATGCGGTGGCAAGTAATTCTTATTCTTTTCCAGCTGCTTCAGGTGTTACGGTAACAGATTGGTCTGGAACCGTTGCGTCATCAAGTGGTACCAATGGTATGCGACTACAAGGACCGGATTTAAATAACAGTACTGGTTGGTTAGTATCTTCCAATACCATTCGTCAAGATCCTAATGTTCTTAATGCGAATGTAGTATTGCCTTCTTCTGCTGCAGTTGTTGGTCTTACTTGGGATTCTGCAGGAACTACTGTAGGAACGGATCCAAATTATTGGGCAGGTTCTTATACGGCAGATGGTGTATATACTTATGTGTTGACTTACGTTAATTCCTGTGGTACATACGTTGATAGTGCAGTGGTTACGGTAGATTTAGCCAAAGCGGCTATTGCGACCGTTACAAATGTTAATTGTTATTCTGGTGCGGATGGTACTGCTACTGCTTCTGTAACGGGTGGAGATTCACCTTATAGCTATGCTTGGAGTAATGGTGATAGTACTATTATGGCTGATTCTTTAGGTACAGGTTCGGTTACCGTTACGGTTACGGATGCTAATGGATGGTCTTCAACGGCTTCAGTGACTATTACAGAACCGAGTACGCCATTAACGGCTAGTACTTCTTCCACACCTTCAACTTGTGGTGTTCCTAGTGGAACGGCTACGGCTTTGGCTACTGGTGGAACAGCTCCTTATGCGTACATGTGGCCAAACGGCCAGACGACTGCAACGGCAACTGGATTAATTGGAGGTTCTTATTTGGTAACCGTTACCGATACTAATTTATGTAGCACAACTGCTCCGGTAACTGTATCGGATATTGGTGCTCCAATTATTACAATTGCAATAGATTCTATTGTAGCATGTTATGGCGATAGTTCAGGTGTGGTAACTGCTACTGCAATAGGTGGTACGACTCCTTATAATTATGCTTGGTCGAGTGGTGGTTCAAATGCCATGGAAAATGGACTTGCAGTCGGGATGTATACTGTAGTACTTACAGATTCAAGCGGATGTGTAGCTTCGAAGTCAGTTACAATGACTCAAAACACCCCGTTATTAGCTATTGTTACAGGTTCTACAAATCCATTATGTAATGGAGATGCTACAGGAACTGCGACTTCAATTGCTGGTGGAGGTGTTGCACCTTATGCATATGCATGGTCAAATGGAGATATGATTGCAAATGCAGCGGGTTTAGCTGCAGGTAGTCATTCTTTAACAGTAACAGATGCCGCAGGTTGTATGCAAAGTACTTCTGTTAGTGTTACCCAACCAAACCCATTAATGGGGGCGTTTGTAAATACAATCGATGTTTCTTGTAATGGCGGGTCTAATGGTGCTGTTGGAATGTTAAATTCTGGTGGTACGGCTCCTTATTCTATGAGCTGGAGCGATGGTTCTACCGCTGCTTCTACTTCTGGTTTATCTGCTGGATTTGTTTCTGTAACTGTTACAGATGCTAATTCTTGTGTGATGATGGATAGTGTGAATATTACCCAACCTACAGCTGTAACTTCTACAGCAACTGTTACGTCTAATGTACTTTGTAATGGCGGAACAACAGGGATGGCTTCTGTTTCTGCTTCAGGAGGTACACTACCTTTAGTGTATGCATGGAGTAATGGTTCAGGAGGATCTTTAGCGAATGGATTAGCAGCAGGAACATATTCTGTGATTGTTTCAGATGGTAATAATTGTCAAAGCACAAGTTCAGTTACAGTTACTGAGCCAACAGCTATAGTGTTATCTGTTTCTGGAACGGATGTGTCTTGTTTCGGAATGAATGATGGTTCGGCCATGGCTACGGCCACAGGTGGTACAGCACCATACGCTTATTCTTGGAATACTGGTGGTACGAGTTCTAATTTGTCCTCTTTAGGAATGGGAACTTATAGCGTGAGTCTAATGGATGCAAATGGATGTACAACATCTGATATGACTTCGATCGCAGAGCCAGCAGCAATAATTGTTTCCTTAGGTGGAGATGTTACTTTGTGTGATGGCGAATCTGTTAGTTTAGATGCAGGAGCTGGGTTTGCTTCTTATAATTGGACTACGGCAGATACAACAGCTACTATAACAGTGAGTTCTGCAAGTTTAGGTGCTGGATCCACTTCAATTGGAGTGGTGGTAATGAATTCTGGAGGTTGTTCAGGAATGGATTCTATAGTAGTAACTGTAGGTGATCCGGTATTTACTACCGTAATTGGAACGGATGAGTTGTGTATGTATGAAATAGGCGATTTAGATGCGGGACCTGGGTTCACATCTTATGAGTGGTCTAACTCAAGTACCTCACAATTAATTAAAGTTTATCCATCAGATATGACTGTTGGTACAAATACCTTTATGGTAACTGTAACCGATAATTTAGGTTGTGAAGGGATCAGCTCTTTTGATGTAGAATTACATCCGGAGGTAGTGTTTAATCTTCCTTCTGATACTAATGTGTGGAAAGAACCTGTATTTACTATCATGGCAGATTCTGGATACGCTAGTTATTTATGGAATACATCAGAAGTAACCCAAAGTATTAATATTACCTCAGGAGGTACGTATTGGTGTGTGGTTACAGATAGTGTTACTGGTTGTGAAGGAAACGATGAAATTGTAATTGAGTTTATTCTTGGTGCAAGTTCAATGGAGGTAGCAGAAATGAAGTTGTATCCAAATCCTGCAAGTGAGTTTATTAAACTAGAGTTTAAAAACTTCAATGTGAAAGGAAATGTTGAAATAGAATTACTGTCTATTACAGGACAATTGGTTAGAGGGTTTAATGTAGACGTGTCTGCAACAAATGGAACTCAAGTAATTGATGTGTCAAATTTAGCAGTAGGAACTTACTTTGTTACATTTGATTATGAAAATGAACATGTTGTAAAACAATTTACAATTAAGTAGAAAGGTTTTATTTGTTTATACTTTAAGAAGGGGGAGGTCATTTGACCTCCCCCTTTTTTATGCGTTATATTTTCAATTGTGTTACCTTTTGCGATTAAATTGAACCACACATGTCAAATAACTTTGAAATAACCGAACAGACTAAGGATTTTATATCTAAAGAAACCATTAGTGGAATTATTCTAGTTATTGCTGCAATAGTCGCCATAATTTGGGCCAATTCTCCTTGGGCTGATTCCTACCATTACGTATGGCATGAACTTCATATGAAGTTTGGATTTGGAAATTGGTTCGATTTAGATGCCTCATTAAATCATTGGATTAATGATGGTTTAATGGCTATCTTTTTCTTTACCGTTGGATTGGAAATAAAACGAGAGGTGATGGAAGGAGAGCTTAGTTCTCTTAAAAAAGCTTCCTTACCCATCATGGCGGCCGTAGGAGGAATGATTTTTCCTGCTATTATTTATACATTCTTTAATTATGATAACCCGCAAACTATTAATGGGTGGGGAATTCCAATGGCTACCGATATTGGCTTTGCTTTGGGGGTTCTTTCCTTGCTTGGGGATAAAGTGAGTATTAACTTAAAAATATTTTTAACAGCACTAGCTATTGCGGATGATTTAGGTGCCATTATGGTCATTGCGCTTTTTTATACCGATCCCAGTACCATAGATTATACCCAATTATGGATTGCATTGGCATTTGTAGTGGTATTAATTGGTGCCAATAAAATGGGGGTGAGAAGTGGTACCTTTTACGGTTTGGTCGGGTTGTTTGGAGTTTGGATTGCGTTTGTTTATTCTGGAATTCATGCTACTTTTGCAGGTGTTCTTATAGCCATGACCGTCCCTGCTAGAACCAAAATTGCAGAAAAAGATTTTTTGAAAGAAGCTAAAAAATTAAGAGCCATTTTTGAGAAAAATACCGTTTCAGGAAATTTGTTATCTGTAGAACAAACCCATGCAGTAGCCCATATGGAAAAATTACTAGAAGAAGTTCAAACCCCATTACAAAAGTTAGAACATGCGATTCACCCATTTGTGGCTTTTATTGTTTTACCTCTTTTTGCCTTGAGTAATGCCGGGCTGGTTATTGGTAAGTTCCTGGGTGTTACCTTATTGTCTAAGCTTATGGTGAAATTGAAGTTATCCGCCTTGCCCCAAAACGTGGCATGGCCAGAGATATACGGAGTGGCTATGTTAGCAGGAGTCGGGTTTACCATGTCTATCTTTATTTCCGATTTGGCATTTGATGATCCCTTACTTATTGAAAAGGCGAAAGTTGGGGTGATGATTGCGACCGTGATTTCCTCCCTTCTCGGATTATTAATTTTGAAATGGTATTATTATAAGCGTGATTCATAGTAGTTTTGCGGGCTCAAATTTTTTTGGAGTGGATACTAAGTGGATTAAGAAGGTCATTACATGTGTAATAATAGGATTAGGAATCTTATCTATACGTGGTATAAATACTAAATATACGCCCCACCATTTTATGGCTTACATCGTTCAAGACGGAAAACAGATCCCTATTGAAAATCATGTGGCTAAACTTCGAAAGGCTCCGTTTACTGTGGTGGTGGATATGCCAGGGAAAAAGGGTGTTTTTGTGAGTGTATCTCAAAAATCTCAGACCTATAATTTAGCTTTAAAGAATGTGTCCGTAGAGAAACTCCCCGGCTTTCAAAAATCGGCTGTTTATGAGCTTTGGAAAAATGTAAATACCGAATTGTTAATAGGAGGGGCACAACCTAATTTTTGGTTTATAGACACTCCGGCCAAACATCGGTTCAGTTCTTATGAAAAAATTAATGGTAGATATATTTGTGAAAGAGAGGTAGATAAAATCTATGATATTTACACCCATAATGAAATTCCTTTAAGCTCTATCTCGGGCAAATTGTATTTTACCTTTATTAAGTTTGAGGCACTTGGATCCAACTCCCGTTACAAAGAGTTAATGCGCCATAATTTTAAAGTGGAGTGGGTAAAGTAATACTGGCGTATTACTCCTTACTCCTTTAACAGGGCATTTATTTTTTCTGTTAATAAATCTTTCAAATTTTCGGCATTTGAATACCCTGAATGAAAGTACCTAAGGTTTCCTTGTTTATCAATTAATGCTAATGTGGGATAGTCCGTTACCTTAACGTTGGAGGTTGCAAATCCGGTTTGATCTTTATAAAATGGAAGTTGGTAGTTATTCTGTTTTTCGAATTCCATTATCTTTTCGATCGAGTCTTTGCTTCCTTTTGCATTGATGATTAGAAAGTTTACATTTTCATTATTGGAAAATTCAGAGGTAAGTTGTTTCAGTTCTTTAAACTCATCTCGGCAAGGTTTACACCAGGTGGCCCAAAAATCTAATAACACTACATTTCCTTTAAATTCAGAAAGATGAACGGTATGGCCATCCGTAGAAACAACTTCGAAATCAGCTATTTGCTCCTGTCTTTCTTCGCCAAGTAAGCTCTGTATGTACCGTGGGTATTCTATTAAAGCCCCATAAGCGGCCAAGGATAAGGCGCTACTGGCAATGATTAAGGTAATCGAAAAAGGTTTATTCAACGTTTTTAAATGGAGTCCAATTGCCGTAAACAATACTCCTGATATTCCTAAAGGAATAACCGTGGGGTTAATAAACCCGACCCCAATCATTAAAACAAACGGACTGGCCAGTTTCCATATTTTTTTAGGTAAAGAAGCTTCTTCCACATCTGATATAAACCCAATAACCAAACTCACTATAGCAGTAAGCAAAGCGGCATAATGAAAACCATAGTAATAACCTACTAGAAATGCGAGAAGGAAATTAAACATACTCAAATAGCCTGTCATTTTCTTTTGTTGCTCTTTTACCTTATTGGGATCCATTGGTTTGTTGTCGTTCATAATTCATGTAAATTTCGAGTTGCAAAATTACATTGATTTGTAGGGGAGAATGTAACAATAGTTGCAAAATGAAAGATCATGACGCATAAAAAAAGCGAACTCATCGAGTTCGCTTTATATCCTGTAAGAAGATGGCTTAATTTCCCTTAGCGTGATCTGCTAAAAATTGTGCCAATCCACTTTCCGTTAGTGGGTGTTTTAACAAACCTAAGATAGAACTTAAGGGGCCCGTCATCACATCAGATCCCACCTCAGCACAACGAATAACGTGCATGGTGTTACGAATAGATGCCGCTAAAATTTCCGTTTCAAAAAGGTAGTTGTCAAAAATTACTCTAATTTGAGCAATCAATTCAATTCCATCATATCCTATATCATCTAAACGACCAATAAATGGAGATACGTAAGTAGCACCTGCTTTTGCAGCCAATAAAGCTTGTCCAGCAGTAAATATTAATGTGCAATTCGTTTTGATTCCTTTATCAGAAAAGTACTTCAAAGCTTTAATGCCATCTTTTACCATCGGTATTTTAACCACAATATTTGGATGCAAAGCAGCAAGAATTTCACCTTCTTTGACCATTCCATCAAAATCGGTTGAAATAACTTCTGCGCTTACATCACCATCTGAAATTTCACAGATTTTCAGGTAGTGATCTAAAATGTTTTGTTGACCCGTAATTCCTTCTTTGGCCATTAAGGATGGGTTGGTGGTAACACCATCTAAAATTCCTAGATCTTGAGCTTCTTTGATGCCTTCTAGATTTGCAGTGTCAATGAAAAATTTCATAACTATTTTTTTTATTGCTGATAAAAGTGTGAGATTAATTTTGATCTTAAGTGATTGGTAATCACATCTAAACCTTTGGTGTAATGACTGTTGTTGGTCACAATTACATGAGAGTCATCTCTATATGGTTTTAGGTATTTTTTAAAGGAGGGAATAACGTGATTATCCCATTGGTAACGTACAGATTCTTCTTTGTATCCACGTTCAATATGGTCACGTTTTAATCTTCGTTCTAGCATATGATGTTCTCTAACATCAATAAACACACGAAGATCCAATGCTTTTCTTATTTCCTCAAAATGAAAAATGAAAAGACCTTCCATAATAATGATCGGACGGGGTTCAATGGTAATTAGTCCCGGATCTTTTTCCTTATTATTAAAGGTATATTCCTTTATTGTAATGGGCTCCCAATTTAAGATATGCTCCAAATCCGCATGAAACTTTTGACGATCAATGGAGGTAGGTAAATCAAAATTTACTTCTCCATTTTCATCCTTTTTTTGTTCGTGGAGTGGGAGGTAATAATTGTCCTGCGTTATAATGGAAACAGTTTTTGGGGGGAGTGACTTCTTCAAATCCATCAAAAATGATGTTTTACCCGAGGCGCTTCCGCCTGCAATCCCTACTAGATAAGGTTTTACCTTCATGGGGCACAAAATTATAGCTATTATTTAAAATGAGCAGAATCCCATATAGAAAAAACAAAAAGTTAATAACAAAATGGAAGACGATTAATAGAACTAAACAGGGGATTTAATTGCCAGAATTGAATAGGAATTTGTGCCCTAAAAAAAAATGTTTGAAAGTCCATTTTTATACTATATTTGAGGCTATTCCGAATGCGTATAAACATGAGAAATTCATTTAAATTAATTTTCCTCGGTCTGGTGGTAGGTCTTGGGCTAACTGCTTGTCAGAAAGACACTTTGGTGACAGATGTTCCCCATAATGTGGATCCTGATTTTAATTGGGGAAAGGGAGATTCTATTCCTTTGGTGACTAATTTTTACTTCTATGGTAAGATCGATAGTGTGATGTACACTTTACAGGATAGTATTGATGGTTCCTATAATTTGGTATTTGACTCTACTTATTTAGGATGTAACGATACCACCACATTTTATGGGCAACTTACCGGAATGTACTCTTTGGGAAATGCACACTCTTTGGAAGTAAAGTTTTTGAAATGTATTGAGGATACGAGTAATTTAGCCGATAAAGAAAGTTTGTTATTTGCGGGTACGTATCCTTATGGAAGTTCTACTCCTTTAAATCAAATTGAAGGAGTGGAAATTACTTGGGTAGATGATAATGGGGTCGTTTGGCGGTCCTTACCGGGTAGTGGTTCTAGTAGTAATGATTCTTTTGTGGTTCAATTAATTTCGCCAAACCCAGGTAAAGGTCTGGGTGATAATTTGATTTTGGGAACGATGGATGTAAGATTATACAATGGAACAAACTCCATTCGAATTGAAGAAGGAGTGTTTAGTTTTCAATACGGGGTATACTAGGATATGAAAGGAAAATTATTATTGAATTTTATTCCCTTGATGTTGGTGGGAATCGTTTTTGTTTCTTCTTGTGAATCGGAAGAAGCTTTACCTCAATATCAAAACCCCAATACCACAGATACTACGGGTATTAATATTGCGGTTGATTTATTTGTCAGTGCTGAAATTGAAAATATACCTTATAATTATTCTAATGGTTTGGCGGGGTATTCCAATTGGACTTTAAGCGAGGAAGAAGGGTTTTGTATCGCTGATACGCATCATTTTGTACAGTCTCATATTACTGCTTTTATTCAACCCACCCGAATACAAGAAGCTATATATATTGACATCCGTGGTTGTGTTAACAATGATAGTTTATCGGATATTAATGTAATAGACTCCGTGTTAGTAGTTGGTCCTTATAAGTATTATCCAAAATCACAAGATAATAGAACGGCTATTGTAAAGTTTATTGATCAAGATAGTGTTTTATGGTCCACCGCATTTGGAGGGAATGAGAGTTCTTTTTCGAGATTCGAAGTATCGGCAGTGGTGAATAATGACAAGGATGAATTTTCACAAAAAATCGTTTTCGGAAAATTTGAAGGCTATTTTTATAATGGGATGGGAGATTCATTAAAAATTAAAGATGGCCAATTTAAAGGTCGAATTGTGAAGTAATTATGAAATACACTGTAGCTCTAATATTGTCCGTTTTTTTTGTTTCCTTTTATTCCTGTAAAAAGGTGGAAAACTCTCTTCAGGAGGTTGTGGTTCATGATAGTAGCCGTGTGGTGAATGGGTTTGAATATTTTGTTAATGCCACCATTGGAAATTCTACTTTGATCATGCAGAGTAACCTAGACCATGTAGGAAATGGTGTATTACGCGATGAACTAGCCCCGTGTGGTTTGGATATTGCAACGCGTTTCACTTCTTATTTTGCGTATGTTTCAGATACTACAAGAAAAGAATGGCTTGGATTTGGATTAACTAATTGCGTAAATGATACAGCTAATGGTTTTTCAGATAGTACATATAGGGTTGGTAGTTTTCCAATAGAGGTTTCGTTTCCAGATACCGCTTCCGGCTTTATTCTTTATATGGATAGTGATAGTAACTTATGGTCATCTGCATGGAGTACCAATGGTCTATTGGCACAAGTACCTCATACCTTTAATATAACCGAAGTTACTCCCAGTTTTGATGGAATAGCTGCTTTGAGAGTTAAAGGGAATTTATCGGGTTGGGTATATAATGTTAATGGCGATTCTGTGTTAATTACCGTCAATGATTTTTATACCCGAGCTTGGTCCTTTAATTAGAATATTCCTGTCTCACGACTAAGGCAAAGTAGTCGTTTTCTAAAGGCAAATACCCTTGTTCATAACAAAAGAAATAGGTTTTTTCTGCTTTGGTGGTATATGTATTGGTATGATATTCAAACTCAAACCCATTTTCTAATAAAGTTTTTCGTGACGTTTTTGATTTTCCTTTTGGATTTAGCTTCACTAGGATCAATCTATTTTTGCGTAAGGTCCTATTGATTTTTCGCATGTAATTGGTGTTGTCCTTGTTAAACTTGTTGTTGTAACTATTTCGGCAGGTATCCGAACAGAATTTTTTATCAGCTCGACCCTTTATCGGGTCCTTACATTCTAAACATGTATTTGACATTTTGGGTGTTTTTGATTTCTATGCCTAAATTAGAGAATTTAAATCATAATTCCTTGGTTTAAAAAACAGGTGAAATTTTGTACCTTTAGTGCACATAAACTTGGGGCTATGATTTACAAAAATTTTTATTCAGAAGTAGGTAAGTTGTTGTATGCCATTGCAAAAGCAGATGGTACTATTACAAACGAAGAAATTACAGCAATTCATCAGTTGGTATTAAAAGATCTGGTTCCTTTGGAGTCAAGCACCGATGAATTTGGTACGGATTCGGCATTTTATGTAGAAATGGAATTCGATTATTTAAATGAAAATATGCAAGATCCAGATGTGGCATTTGATTCCTTTGTAGATTACATTGAAGAACATTCTAGTGCTTTTGATGATAAAATGAGATCTGCCGTTTTTAATGTAGCCCAAAGATTAACTCAATCTTTTCATGAAACGAATATTAAGGACCACTACATGATTGAAAAATTGAAAACGGTGTTGGATCTGAATGTGCCTAAAGAAAATGCGTAAAGACTTCTCCATAGTATACTTAATCCTTTTCATCTGTATCCTATTACCGATGAATATTGCCGGGCATGTTACGCGAATTTCGGGGTTAGCACAATTATCAAAACCGTTATTACTCCTCGTATTGATGGGGTATTTTGTAAATATAACTCGAGGGTATTCTTCTAGAAATAAAACAGCCATCCTTATGGCCATGGTATTTTCATGGGTAGGAGATGTTGCTTTAATGTTTGATCGCCAATATCCTATTTTATTTATCGTGGGCTTAGGAGGGTTTTTACTGGCCCATCTGAATTACACGTATGTGTTTATTCGTTCGGGTAAAAGAATTTATACCATTTCTAGATTGGCATGGATAGGAATTCCATTAATGATGTTATACACCGTAGGATTGATTAGTAATTTATGGCCTCATTTAAATGAACTTAAAATACCGGTTTTTGTTTATGCCATCGTATTGATGTTTATGGGACTGGCTGCCGTAATACGTAATACGAAGGTGGGCTATCACTGGGTCCTCCTTGGAGCCATCCTGTTCGTTATTTCAGATTCGTTTTTGGCGGTTAATAAGTTTATTTTCCCCATTGAATATAGTGACGTCTACATAATGACCACTTATGGATTAGCCCAACTTTTTATTGTTTTAGGTTTATCCAAATTAATAATAAGTAAAGACCACAAGTAACTCCTTACTCTTGGGTACTAACTGGTTTTTTGTTTTGAACCAATAGCGGTAAAAATTCCTTTTTAGGAATATCAAAAGTGTATTCAGGAATAGACTTTAATGTCAGAGAGTTTCCTCGTAACCAAGGGTTATACTCCTTTAGTATTTTATAGTTGATCCCTATCTCTTTGGCGAATAAGGCCAAATTGGAAATGGTAGTGGTTACTTTTAATTTTTCGGTTTGTACCCCATTCCATAATTGATTTTCTCGGTATTGAAAACCGTATTTTTTTGGGGCTGAAAGAATTTCTTTTGCAGCCATAATACGGTATACATATCTTCCGGTTTCGCTGTTTAATTTTAGGTCGTAATAAGAATCTACTTGTTGTTTGGTTAATTGGCGATTTAGTCCACCCATTCCCATATTATATGACGCTGCAGCCAAAGTCCAACTACCAAATTTTGCATACGCATCATTCAAGTACCTACATGCAACATGAGTCGATTTGGCTACATGGTAACGCTCATCTACTTCCGAATTAATTTCTAATCCCATTTCCTTACCGGTAGATTTCATGATTTGCCAAAAACCAGCTGCTCCTGCCGGAGATACAATGGGAGTTAGTCCACTTTCAATGACAGCTAAATATTTAAAATCATCTGGAATTCCGTTTTCCTTTAGAATAGGTTCAATAATGGGAAAATATTTATTTGCTCTTTTTAAATACAAAAGTGTATTGGATTGCCAATACGTGTTGACCAATAATTCACGATCTAATTTTTCATGAATATCCAGTAATTGAAGGGGCAGTTTCTCCTCCGCAAAGGCCAAATTTGCTGGAATGTTTAAAGCGTAAATTTTATAATCATTATTAAAAGAATGCTGGTATTCATTTGTTTCAGCCACTTCATCTTTTGAAAAACTGAATAATTGAATGGCTCCATACATAGCCAGGGGCACCATTAAACTAACTCCGAATTTTGATATTTTGTTATTCATTTTGATGTTTTAAAATGGTGAATTAAATGCAGCGAATGTTGGATTGATTTGGTCCTTCTCAGATAGGATAGGACGATCAATATTCCAATCTATCGCTAGGTCTGGATCATTCCATAAAATCCCTCCTTCTTGAGAGGGATCGTAATAATTGGTACATTTATATGAAAAAATAGTCTGATCTTCCAACGTACAAAAACCATGCGCAAAACCTGCAGGAACCCACAATAATAATTTATTGGTCTCGTTTAGTTCTACTCCAAAATGCTGACCGTAAGAAGGAGAGTCTGTTCGTAAATCTAAAGCTACGTCATATACAGCCCCTTTCACTACCCGAACCAATTTACCTTGTGCCATCGGAGGGTTTTGAAAATGCAACCCTCTTAATACCCCTTTATTAGATAAGGATTGATTGTCTTGAACGAAAGTTTCATTGATTCCAATTTCTTGAAGTTGTTTTTCATTAAAGCTCTCGTAAAAATAACCCCGAGTATCCTCAAATACATGGGGTTGAATTAACAATAGACCTGGAAGTTTTTCTGATACAATTTTCATATAGGTATGGAATGAACGACAAAAGTAAAAGGGAATTATATTACCCAGAAATATTTAACAGAAACATATGAACAAGAACGTGTTTTGTATGCACAAAATGGAATAAACGCTTGCGCTAAGACGAATGAAAATGCCGACTATGCACTCATATCAAGGTACTTAATTATCCGGGAATTAGATTCTTAAATTTCAAAACGAATGTATTTATTATGTTCATTCATTGGTTCTTAAATGAAGTGATAATTCACATTTAAATAAAACACATGTTTTGATTAAGGCTAATAATACTTTGGGGAAGTATTGGACAAAAAAAATCCCGAACCTTTCGGATCGGGACTCTTTCAATTATCCATTAATTGATTAAAATCTCTCAAATCTTGAGAAAAAGAAATTAGCTTCAATTTGTGCATTTTCATCACTATCAGAACCGTGTACTGCATTTTCGCCAATTGATTTAGCAAAACGTTTTCTAATGGTACCTTCAGCAGCATCAGCTGGGTTGGTCGCACCAATTAAAGTACGGTAATCTTCTACTGCATTTTCTTTTTCAAGAATAGCAGCAACGATAGGTGCACCTGACATGTATTCAACTAGCTCTCCGTAAAAAGGACGTTCTTTGTGTACTTCGTAAAATTCACCTGCTTGCTCCGCAGATAAGTGAAGTTTTTTCAAACCAACAATTCTAAATCCAGCATCTGTAATCATGCCTAAAATGTGTCCTGTGTGTCCTGCTGCAACTGCCTCAGGCTTTACCATGGTGTAAGTTATAGTACCTGCCATTATTAATTTTTTTAATTTTTTGAGGGCGCAAAAGTAGTGCTTTCTTTTAAAAAGAAATTGCTTTTGCCATGGAATTTTCGTTTCCCTTAACAAAGTATTAAAGGGTGGGCTATTCACACGAATTCTGCCGTAAACCTTTTTAATTATTACGGAATAGATGGCCCTAATGGTAGCCACTATGTGAACTGGAATTGAAAGCAACTCGTTAACCATTCCATAATGTTTAACCTACAATGGAAACGTAATGTTGCGGTAAACTTTGAAATTATGATTTGGGATTATGTCTTATGTCATCTTTTTTGGTCTTGCGTAGGATGATCCTTTTGAACGGGCATATTCTTAAACATCCAATTTCATGGAAACTTGGTATGGTTATGTCTTAAATTATTGGGTAACCTATGTTTCAAATAACCAAAGTGAAATGTGGAATTTCGGGTGAAGTAGGTCTTTGTTATTGAATGGATATTAACGCTAATTAATGGTATGTTTTTATTTTTAAGGGAATTGCTTTTAACTAGTTGATTTACTGATTTTTATTCAAATTTCATAAAATGGTATATCTAGTAATTTAAAAAATTACATTTGCAGCCTTTTTTGAAACAAGAAATCAATCATTATGAATCGAATAGCACAGGTAGTCAAATCGTTCACACAGAACTTTACACAAAACCCCAAAAATGATATTTTGGCGGGACTGACCGTGTCTATGGCCATGATCCCCGAGGTGGTTGCTTTTGCATTTGTGGCTCAAATTGATCCATTAGTGGCCCTTTCAGGCGCTTTTATTATTGGATTGATCACGGCTATATTTGGTGGGAGACCCGGGTTGATTTCAGGAGCGGCAGGGGCCGTTGCGGTTATTTTTGTCAGTATGATTTCCGAAGGGCATAACCGAGGAATGTTATTTGATTCGCCCATCGAAAATATGGGGTACTTCTACCTATTAGGAGCGGTTATTTTGATGGGGATTATTCAGGTTTTAGCGGGTGTTTTAAAACTCGGGAAATTTGTACGTCTGATTCCTCATTCGGTAATGATGGGGTTTGTGAACGGTTTAGCGATTGTTATATTTATCGCTCAGGTAAAGATGTTTACCCATAAAAAAATGGAAATTACGGCAAATGGGGTCAAGCAATATTTGAATATTCCAATGGAAGGGATGGAGCTGTACTTGATGCTTGGCTTAGTGGGATTAACCATGTTGATGATTTGGGTTATTCCGAAACTAACCACCAAAATTCCAGCCGCTTTATGTGCTATTTTGGTAACCACAGCACTTGTGATTTTTGGAGGCATTGAAACCAGTACAGTCGGTTCTTATATTATTGAAGGTGGAGGTACCGGGCTTAAAGGAGAGTTTCCTACACCCAATACTGATTTTTGGGCGAATTTACCCTTTAATATGGAAACCTTAAACTTCATTCTTCCTTATGCGGTGTTAGCGGCTGCTGTGGGGTTAATCGAATCCTTAATGACTTTGAATTTGGTCGATGAATTGACCGGCACCCGAGGAAGTGGGAATCGTGAATGTGTGGCCCAAGGAACAGGAAATATTTTGAGTGGCCTGTTTGGTGGAACCGGTGGTTGTGGAATGATTGGTCAAACGGTGATTAATATTAACTCTGGAGGTAGAGGACGTTTATCTGGAGTGATGATGGCTCTGACCTTACTTACCTTTATTTTGTTTGCAGATAAATATATAGAACAAGTGCCTATCGCGGCTTTAGTAGGGGTGATGTTTATGATGGTTATTGAAACTTTCGCCTGGTCAAGTTTTAGAATAATTAATAAAATTCCAAAATCGGATGCGGCTGTATTAATAATTGTATCCGTAGTCACTGTGTTTTTTGATCTAGCCATAGCCGTTATTGCGGGTGTATTGATTTCTGCACTGGTTTTTGCATGGCAAAACGCCACCATGATTAGAGCGCGTAAAAGAATTAAAGAGGATGGTACTAAAGTGTATGAAATTTGGGGTCCCTTGTTCTTTGGTTCTATCCAAAATTTCAATGAGAAATTTGACTCAAAAACCGATCCACGTAACGTAGAAATTGACTTTATGGAATCCAAGGTTACGGATCATTCGGGTATGGAAGCGGTCAGTAATATTGCCGATAAATATATGAAACTAGGAATCAACTTGAAATTAACACATTTAAGTCCGGAGTGTAAAATGTTACTTCTAAAGGCACATCCTAATTTAGAGTCGATCATTGAGACTTCCGTTGAAGATCCACGTTATTACGTGGTTACCGATATGATGGATACAGAGGTTTAATTTAGACATAAAAAATAGAGAAAGGCTTTTCGGATTCGAAAGGCCTTTTTTTTCTTTATTATTTTGGAATAGATAAAACACCCTTCCAAAATGGATTAGCTTTATTAATTTGCGGAAAATTAAAGGACAAAATAATGATTGAAATAGAAGGGCTTTATACGTATGCCATTTTGGTATTTACCTCTTTTTTTACGTTGATTAATCCTATTGGTTCCATGCCTGTATTCTTGGGAATGACCAACACAATAACGGATGATCTAAGAAAAAAAACAGCAAGAAAAGCGGTAGTTGTCGCATTTTTCACCTTGATAATGTTTGCCTTTTCGGGGCAAATATTGTTTCAGTTTTTTGGGATATCAGTGAATAGTTTCCGGGTAGTAGGGGGAATTATATTTTTCATAATGGGGCAAGATATGTTGCATGCTCGGTTAGGAAAAATGAAATTTAACGATGAGTCTGAGGTGAGTACGTATGTAAGTGATATTTCTATAACCCCTTTGGCAATCCCTATGATTGCAGGACCAGGAGCCATAACCAATTCAATTGTTTTGATGGATGATGCAGATACCCTCGAAAAGAAGGTCACCTTGTTTTTAATAATGGCCTTAGTGATGTTGCTAACCTTCGTGGTATTTGTGAGTGCGACTCGTATTTCGAAATTTTTAGGTCCTACCGGTAACCGAGTACTAATGAAATTAATGGGATTGATCGTAATGGTTATCGCTGTGGAGTTCTTTTTTAGCGGGTTAACCCCAATCCTTAGAGGAATTTTAAAATTATAACATTTTTTAAAAGTTTAATTGATAGTATTTGCTTTTTTGCTTGTCGGATAAAATTCCCTGATTTATATTGTCCTCGAAATATCACATCAATAAAATTCGCTTATCTGTTTGTATTACAGTCGTTTAAGGGTTTTTATTCGAAGTGAAATATGGGATTGATTAAGTAATTAAAGCAGAAATAAATTTACAATTATGGGTAGACCTCCAACGAAACCGAAGAAACTTAGAGACGGATTTTACATTGAGGTAAGAAACAGAGGTGCTAATTCGGGTATTAAATTAGTAAGAGATACCGAAGAGCAAATGCAACATGCCATTGCAGAATATAGCAGATCCAAGGATGTGGTTATTTTGGGGCAGAGCATTAATGGCAAGTTTGTGAAAGATATTAAAGTAAGAAAAACGAAGGTAGCCAAAGCACCTAAAGCTAAAAAAGTAGAAACGCCAAATCCAGAAGCCGATACGGACGCTTCATCAAAGGATTAAGTTTAGGAAATCACACTGAAATTTGAAAACCTCGATTGTAATAATCGAGGTTTTTTTTGTGCCTAGCCAATAGGTCTAAAACCTTCTTAACATAGTATTTTCGCCCCAATCAATATTTTCTAAATGCTCAATTTTAAAGCGGTTATCGCATTCTTTTCATTCATCTTACTGTCCTATGGAGTGGTAAGTTTTGTAGATCAGAATATGGGTGGAACCTCGGGAACTACACCGGTAGTTCATGAGCAAAATGAAGATTCTTGGAAACCCAAAAAGGTCGTGGTCAAACACCATTTTGGTGAGAATAATTGTACCAGTTGTCACGACCAATTGGAACATATTCGTGCGGAAGAATCGGGGATGATGCAGGAAATTCTCGAGATATCTGATAAAGCAGGTCATACCGGCAACGATTGTATTGTATGCCACGGTGGAAACCCGAATACCATCGATATTAAAAAAGTTCATAAAGGAACACCAAAGTTTTTTAGTGAAAATCCAGGGCCTAAGCATTTCTATCCAGATCCTGGAAGCCCATGGATAAATGAAAATACATGTGGTTTATGTCATAAGGAGCAGGTGATGACCCAGTTTACTTCCTTAATGTTTACCGAAGCAGGTAAAATACAAGGTACCCTTTGGGGATTTGGAGGAATGAACGGTTACAACCACGATGTTGGTAATTACGAAGTGGAGGAAGTTTCGGTACATGAACGTTTGGGTACCGATGTATTTAGAGATTACATGCAAGAATTGGAGGAATCAGAACCTCAAGTGTATCCGAGTAAAATGAAATCTTTACCTCCCGCTCCAACAGCTGAAGAGGTGATGGAAAACCCTCAATTAGCCGTTTATACGTATCTACGTCAAGAATGTCAACGTTGCCATACCGGAAGTAAAGGTCGTCAAGAAAGAGGGGATTATCGAGGTATGGGCTGTACTGCTTGTCATATACCCTATGGGAATGAAGGGATTTATGAAGGTGGCGATAAAAACATTAAGGGTAAAGGAAAGTTACTCGTGCATGCTATTCAAGGTACGCGTGAAGCGAAAGTAACGGTGCATGAAAATCACTATTCCGGAATCCCGGTGGAAACCTGTACCACTTGTCATGATCGAGGGAAACGAATTGGAACTTCCTATCAAGGTTTGATGGAAACGGCCTTTTCGTCTCCATTTATGGGGGATGGTGATAGTCAACCTAAACTTCATTCCAAAAACTATTTACATTTAAAAGCAGATATTCATTTACGTAAAGGGATGTTATGTCAAGATTGCCATACCAGTAATGATGTACATAGTGATGGTTCGCTTACTGGAGCCACTTTGGCACCGGTAGAAATAGAGTGTCAAGATTGTCATGGAACGCCATTTAAAAACCCATGGGAACTTCCAATTGGGTATGGAGATGAAATTTCAGGATTTGATAAAAGAAGAAAAACGCCCAGAGGTGTCACCAAAAAAATTGCGGAATATCTCAAACAAGGAACGGTTTATGACCCCTTGGATGGTTACTTGATTTCTGCCCGGGGAAACCCCTTAACCAATGTGGTTAAATCAGGCGATATGGTAATTGTACATTCGGCTACGGGAAAGGATTTGGTAGTTAAACCTCTAAAATATTTAAGAGATCATGATGAATTAAGTTTGGAAGCAGAGGTGGCTATGGTAACCGTTGTAAAACATACTGAAGAGATGGAATGTTATGCCTGCCATGCAACTTGGGCTCCCCAGTGTTATGGATGTCATATCAAAGTAGATTATTCGCAAGATTGTAAGAAGAAGCCCGACTGGTTGGCTATGGGGGCGGCTCATGATTCCAATGGGTTGACTGCCGATGCAAGAGGCGAAATGGAAAAGTATCTAATTGATGGAGTGGTATCGGAATCTCGTAGTTATTTACGTTGGGAAAACCCTCCCTTGGTTAGAAATGGGGAGAACCGTATATCACCGGCAATTCCGGGTTGTCAAACTACCGTTACCGTTATTGGTACAGATGGAAAACCCTTACTCGAAAACGTAATTTTTAAAATTCCGAATGTAGAAGGGGCAGGAGAGGAAGGTCAGTTGGGGCTTGATATTTCACCGGTACAACCGCATACGATTCAAAAGGAATCACGTGCATGTGAAAGTTGCCATACCAATCCTCAAAGTATGGGATATGGAATTGAGAGTGGTACTATTTTCGCAGATCCATCCAAGGATTTTAATGTGGATTTAGGTTCGGGTGTCGGTTCACCTTTGGCTCAAAATACCCAGACTCAAGTAAATGCTATTCCTAATTTAACAATGGACTGGTCACGTTTCGTTACCGAAGAAGGGGAACAACTGCAAACGGTGGGGCATCATTTTAAAAATTCACGTCCATTAAACAATCAAGAACGCCAAAATATGGATAGAAGAGGGGTGTGTTTGTCTTGTCATCAATCCATTCCAAATGGAAATATGGCCGTTGATTTATTACATCATATCAAAGAAGTAAGTAATCCCGAAATGAATAGCCACGAACATAATAGTTTAATCTATAAAATTGTTCAAATTTCAGCGTGGGTCCAATTTCTTTTCGGCTTGTTTATAATCATGGTCGTTGGTTTCATCGCCCGTAGAATTTGGATGAAAAGAACGGGTAAGTTATGATATCCTTATGTTTTATAACTTTTGGTTTTAAACCCTATGAAAACTCGAATAATAGAATATTTTAGTCCCTGATTTGAATACGTGATAATCCATTTCCAAACTCCGCATTGGAGATTATCACCGAACGTTATTAGTGAGTGAATTATGAAGATTAGGGCTTTAATCGCATGGGTAAGTATTGGGATATCCATCACAACTGTACATGCACAAGGAACATATTACGACTCCGCTTTCGGGCTAAAGGAGGAGGTTTTGAAAGAAACTTTACACTCCTTGATTTCCAATCATACGGAATATACCTACACCTCCTCTCAAACCGATGTATGGGACATTTTAAAGCAAACAGATAGAGATACCATCAACCCCGATAATGTGATCCTAATTTATTCAGGTAGGAGTGTGGATGCTGCGCAAGAATACAATAGTGCTGCAGGATGGAGTAGAGAACATGTATGGGCAAAGTCACGTGGTGATTTTGGAACTTCTCCGGGGCCAGGAACAGATGTACACCATTTACGTCCGTGCGATGTGGGTGTAAATTCTACCCGTAATAATCGGAATTTTGATGACTGTGTTTCGTGTGTGGATGTCATCGATAACGGGTATAATACCGGATCAAAAAGGGATGCCAGTCTGTGGACTTTTGAACCGCCTGATGAGGTAAAGGGCGATGTAGCTAGGATGATTTTTTATATGGCTATTCGTTATGAAGGTACAAATGGGGAACCCGATTTAGAGTTATCCGTGAGCTTATTGGATAAGTCGTCTAAGTTGCCATTTCAAGCCAATTTAAATACGCTCCTAGAATGGAATAGAATAGATTCCGTTTCGGATTGGGAACGGAATAGAAATGAAATTATATTTTCTGATTTTCAAGGAAACAGAAACCCCTTAATTGATCACCCTGAGTTAGCAGAATACCTCTGGGGAGATAGTACCGGATTGGTTTGGTATCCACCTTTTCCAGTATCGGTTATGGATAAAAATAAGGAACAAGGATATCGGGTATATCCAAACCCATCCAGCCACGAAGTTTTTATTCAGGGATTGTTTCAGGAAGCCCAAATATTTGATGTCAATGGTTCTCAAGTGAGTCAGATTATCGGGGGAGGGAACTCGGTAAATACCATTTATGGATTGAATCAAGGAGTGTACTTTGTTCATATAATAAATTCAAATGGAAATGTTTCCATTAAAAAAATAATGGTGATTTAAGCCTCTTAAAATAGGTGAATTGACTTCACCCGATTTATATTTGAGGGGTATTGGAAACCTGTTGTATGGTATTTCCTTTTTGTCGAACATGAAAATTTCAAAATTCTATCCGTACTTAATTCTGGTAATAGGAACCGTAATGGTGACTATCATGTCTATTAAGGCGGGATTGAGTTCATTTACCCATGACGAAAGTTATTCCTATTTGGAATATATCCAGGATAGCTTTATGGATATTTTATCCTACCGTAATAGTTATACCAATAACCATATTTTGAATAGCCTAGGGATGAAGTATTCCGAGATGATTTTTGGGAGTTCTGAATGGTCCTTGCGATTACCCAACTTGTTGGCTATGATGGTTTATTTGGTATTTGGATATAAAATTCTAAATAAAAGTGTGTCCCCTCTATTCGTGTTGCTAGGTTTTACACTACTGCTATCAAATGGCGGAGTAATCCAGTTGTTTGGGGTAGCAAGAGGTTATGGGTTATCCTTTGGATTTATGCTGATGGCTATTTATTATTTGATTTCCTACCTCCAAAATTACAAGTTAAAAGAAGTTTATTGGTTTCATTTCGCCATGGTATTAGCTGTATTGAGCAATTTCAATATGGTGACGGTTTATGTGGCCTTAATGGGGGTCTTTAATGGGTACGTAATTTTAAAATCGGTGTTTGTCATGTATATTCTACGCATAAGGTAAAAGCTATCCCTTTCTTTAAGGAAGCCTATAAAAGAAATGCATTAGTGGATCCTTTTATCAATTACTACATGGGACTCTCAAATCAATTTGAAGGGGAATTCAAAAAAGCGTTGACATTCTATACAACATTCGAGACTGAATATAAAAAAGCCGACGACTTTGGAAAGTTTGTTAAACAACGTCAAAGCGAATGTAAATCTGCACTTAAATTAGTTGACAGTCCTATTCGAGCTTGGATTGATCATGTACCTGAATTATCGACTGAATTTGATGACTACGCACCGTCTGTAAGCATGGATGGCGAAGAAATTATTTTTACATCAAACCGACCGAATAGCCACACGCCTAATGAAGTTGGTGTTTATGACGACGACATTTATTCATCCACTCTAGTGAATGGTGTTTGGCAGTCGCCAAAAGCGTTGAAGGGTAAAATTAATACGACGGCTAATGATGTTTCCAACAACCTGTCATATGATGGGACAAAAATGTTGATGAGCAAAACCAATGCACAAGGTAATTCAGACATTTATGAATCATTCTTGAAAGGAGATGAATGGTCT
>MAAC01018473.1_pt1 | contig 52314 bp, 52 predicted proteins | sample 1115981 | NCBI WGS metagenome assembly MAAC01 (sample SAMN04961126, study PRJNA320927) | seawater metagenome | isolation source: sample BD02T64 sea water enriched with oil for 64 days | place: USA:Gulf of Mexico | collected 2013-07-27 | reverse complement strand
TGGACATACAACAATGACCGCCCGAATATGGGCATCGGCGGCATCACACCCGCCATGAAACTGAATATGGCCGCGTGAATTCTACGACCCCATCCCATTAAAAATGGGGGGATTACCGAGCCCCTCTGTCGCCAAGGTGTCTTTGATAATTTCCTCCGCCAAACGCAGCTTGGCTTCTGGCCCAATCCCACGCTCAAACATGCCCTTCGGTAAGTTCTTTGGTTCCAAGTCCAGCACATCAATATCCTCCCGGCGGCATTTGACCTGAACCTTAACAATAGGTGAGATCTTACCTACCTGCTCTTGGTGATGAACCTTCATCAACGGGGCTGTTTGTTCAAATACCTGCCCTAGCAGGTGCTCTCCATCCGCAGGGGAAAAAGACCAGCGGTTGTTGCCATCGGTATCGATTGAGTGCTCGACCAACGTTCCACTTGTTCTGATTCTTCTGGTGGAAGTGGATTTGTCTTTTACTGTTTTATCCGCATTTACGGCGACCTTGGCTTTACCCTTCAAACCTGCCTGAGAAACCTCAACTGACCCCTCGCCGGAAATACCAGCGTTCGTTTCTTCTGTCCTCTCTTGTTCATAGGTCGCTTCGATGTTCAGGCGGTCGCGTCTGACACCGGATTTAGGGACCTTTAACGGTTCTTCAGCGAAGACGATGACATCCGCTTTTCGCAGCCGCAAACGGAAGCGCACAGTGTGTTCAGGGTCACCACCAAAAACCGCCTCCTGAAACCGGACGTGCATGAAGAACTCACTTTCACGGTTTTCCTCGGTGAACTTTGCATACCAAGATTCCACAGAAACAATTTCATTCAATGATTTTGAGAGATTTGACTTCAATATTATGCCTCCAACTCAATTGCGACCCACCCTAACAGGTCGCGGGAAAGTTGAAAAGTTTGGGGTGCCACTTAGGGCAGCGCTCGGACCGAGGGGTGGGCAAATCACCCGCCCCGTGGGGGCGGTTCGGGCGATGCCCGGCCTATCGGCCGGGCAGAAGGTCTAAATAGGAAAAGTCGCGCCAAGGCGAACCAGTACAGTCTTACCGCACCTTCAGCGTCGCCAGACCAATCATCGCCAGGATCAGCGAGATGATCCAGAAGCGGATCACGATGGTGGGCTCGGCCCAGCCCTTTTTCTCGTAGTGGTGGTGGATCGGCGCCATCAGGAACACTCGCTTGCCGGTGCGTTTGTAGTAGAGCACCTGAATGATCACCGAGAGGGCCTCGACCACGAACAAGCCTCCGACGATTGCCAACACCAGTTCGTGTTTGATGACCAGCGCGATGGCACCCAATGCGCCGCCCAAGGCCAGCGATCCGGTGTCGCCCATGAACACGGCAGCGGGCGGGGCGTTGTACCACAGGAAGCCGAGACCTCCGCCGAACAGCGCCATGGTAAAGATCAGGATCTCGCCGGTGCCGGGCACATAGTGGACGTCTAGGTATTCGGTGAAATCGACCCGGCCCACCGCATAAGAGATGATGCCCAGCGTGGTGGCCGCGATCATCACCGGCATAATGGCCAACCCGTCCAGCCCGTCAGTCAGGTTCACCGCATTGGCGGTGCCCACCACGACGCAAATCGAAAACGGCACGTAGAAATAGCCCAGGTTGATCAGCGTGTCCTTGAACACTGGCAGCGCCAATTGGTTTTGAAGTGATTCAGGGTGATAGGCCGAGGCCCAAAAGGCGGCGATCACTGCGATCATGACCCCGAGCGCCAGCCGTACTTTGCCCGACACACCCGCAGTGTCTTGCTTGGAGACCTTGGCATAGTCATCTGCAAACCCGATCAGGGCAAAGGAGACGGTGACAAAAAGAACGAGCCAGACGAAGGGGTTATCCAAACGCGCCCAGACCAGTGTGGAAAACAGCAAAGCGCCAACAATCAGCAGACCGCCCATGGTCGGGGTGCCAGCTTTGACAAAATGACCCTCGGGGCCATCATCACGGATCGGCTGGCCCTTGCCCTGTTTTTTGCGCAGCACGTTAATCAGCGGCTTGCCAAAGACAAAACCAAAGATCAACGCCGTCAGAAACGCGCCGCCTGCGCGGAAGGTGATGTAGCGGAACAGGTTAAAGAAATCGCCGCCGTCCGATAGCTCGGTTAGCCAATAGAGCATGTGAGGGGGTCCTGTTCGCTATTTTGAAATGTCAGAGGTAGGGCCGCCATGGCCCAAATTGCGGATGCCGTCAACAATCTTGGCCAAAGCCATGCTCAGTGAGCCTTTGGCCAGCACGATATCGCCCGTTTCAATCTGTTTGGCCAGATCCGGCAAAACTTCGGCGCTGGTCTGATACCACGCGCCGCGTTTGGCATCGGGCAAGGCCGCGTGCAGATGGCGTATTAGCGGTCCAATGCAATGGATTTGGTCGATGGAATGGACGGCTGGCAGCAGTGCCAAGTCTGTGTGCAGGGGGACTTCGTTTGGACCGAGTTCTTTCATGTCGCCCAGATAGGCGATCTTGCGACCAGTTCCCGGCGTTGCTGCCAAGACCTCTAGCGCTGCGGCTATTGAAGTCGGATTGGCGTTATAGCTGTCGTCCAACAACAGGATTTTGCCGCTGCCTAAATGGATTTCTTCACGGGCACCGCGACCTTTGACCGGCGACCAGAGCGCCAAGCTGCGCAGCGCCTTGTCCAGATCGGCACCAAGAGCTGTGATACAGGCTAAGGCCCCCAGCGCATTCATCGCAAAATGCGCTCCGAGAGACTGGATGTGCATTTCTATTTCTTGGCCCAAGGCTGAGGCATGGGCCAGAGTTTCCTCGCCCTGAATCTCAGCGGAGAGGAGACTAAACTGTTTGGCTTTGACCCCGAACCAAAGGGTTTCGACACCCAATTTTGTTGCCGCATCGCGCAACACGTCGGCCTCGGCGATATCGCCATTCAGTACTGCTACTCCGCCGGGTTCAAGTCCCTGAAGCACTGCAGCCTTTTCACGGGCGATACCAGTCACGTCGTTAAATGCCTCAAGGTGCACGGCGGCGACGTTGGTGATCATCGCCACATGCGGGCGGGCTTGTACGGCCAATGGCGCAATCTCGCCGGGGTGGTTCATGCCGATCTCGATCACGGCGTATTCGGCATCGCGCGGCATACGGGCCAGCGTCAGCGGCACGCCCCAGTGATTGTTGTAACTGTCCACCGCGGCATGGATGCGTCCCTGATCGGACAGCATTCGCGCCAGCATTTCTTTGGTCGAGGTTTTGCCAACCGATCCGGTTACAGCCACCACACGGGCATCACAGCGCGCGCGGGCCGCACGGCCAAGCGCAACCAGCCCCGCCAAAACGTCATCAACAATAAGCAACGGCGCATCAGCGTCTAGTCCCTCGGGGGCATGAGAAACCAGCGCCGCCCCTGCCCCACTGGCCAAAGCCAGCGCCACAAAGTCGTGCCCATCACGGGCGGCTTTTAGGGCTACGAACAGATCGCCGGACTGCAAAGTGCGGGTATCAATCGAGATCCCGTCCACGCTCCAGTCACCCTGCGCCCGCCCGCCTGTTGCGGCAACCGCCTCGTCCATCGTCCAAAGGCTCATACCAGCCCTCCGTCCAGTGCCGCGACGGCCATGCTGGCTTGCTCGACATCGTCGAAGGGCAGGATGTCATCGCCGACGATCTGGCCACTTTCGTGGCCCTTGCCACAGACCAGCAGCGCATCGCCCGGCCTCAGTGCGTCTACGCCACGTAGGATTGCCTCGGCACGGTCGCCGACCTCACTTGCCTCGGGCGCGCCACCTTTGACAGCCGCACGGATTATCGCTGGATCTTCACTGCGCGGATTGTCGTCGGTGACAATCACCATATCGGCGTTTTCCGCTGCCGCTTGCCCCATCAAGGGGCGCTTGCCGACATCACGGTCACCGCCAGCGCCCACAATGGCAATCAACCGGCCCAGCACATGCGGGCGCAGCGCTTTGATCGCTGTGGCAATGGCGTCGGGGGTATGGGCAAAGTCCACAAACACGGCCGAACCATTGTCGCGTGTGGCCGCAAGTTGCATCCGACCACGCACGGTTTTCAGATGCGGCAGGGTTTCAAACACCCGTTCGGGTTGTTCGCCCGAAGCGATCACCAGGCCACAGGCCAGCAGGATGTTCTCGGCTTGAAAGCCACCAATCAAGTTCAACCGGGTCAGGAACGGCTTGTCATGCCAGCTAAACCGCATGTCTTGCCCTGAGGCATCAAAGCGTTGACCCAACAGAGACAGGTCGCCCATGCCACGACCAACCGTGATCACCTCTTGGCCGCGCGCACCAGCGATGGCGCGCATCTCGGCACCGCGCTCATCGTCGATGTTGATCACCGCGACGCCCTCGTCCGGCAGGACACGGCGAAACAACCCAGCCTTGGCGGCAAAATACGCCTCGAATGTGTGGTGATAGTCCAAATGGTCCTGGCTGAAGTTGGTGAACCCAGCCGCCGCAAGACGCACACCGTCCATACGGCGCTGGTCCAACCCATGGCTGGAGGCCTCCATCGCCACATGGGTCACGCCGTTCTCAACTGCCTTGGCAAGCGCTTTGTGTAGGGTGATCGGGTCCGGTGTGGTATGGGCCAGAGGGTAGCTCCAGGCGCCTTCAACCCCGGTGGTGCCAAGGTTCACAGCCGGATGACCCAGCTCTTCCCAGATCTGACGCACAAAAGTTGCCACGGATGTCTTGCCATTGGTGCCGGTGATCGCCACGGCGGTTTGCGGCTGTGCGCCGAACCACAGGGCAGCGGCATAGGCCAACGCCTGACGGGGGTCTTCGGTCACCACCAATGCGGCATGGCCTGCGTCCAAAGACTCGGCTGCCAGTTTGGCCCCTTCGGCATCGGTCAGAATGGCCGCAGCCCCTTGATCCAATGCAACCGCGATAAACTTGGCGCCATGCACCGCAGTCCCCGGCAATGCGGCAAACAGAAAGCCGTCGCGCACCGCACGACTGTCTGATGTCACGCCTTTGATTATGGGATTCGCAGCACCGCGTGCAGTCAGGCCCAACCGGCCGAGGGTTTTCCCGGAAGTGTTGTTCATAACGACCTCACCTATCAGTTAGAGGTAAGGGTTATACCAGTTAGCGGCACAGGTTCAACTTGCGGACGCAGCCCCAACAATGGCGCGATCCGGCCGATCATTTCAGCCGCGACAGGAACAGCGGTCCAACCAGCGGTCCGGCGCTCTTCTCCGTAGGCAATGATCGAGGGTTCATCCAGCGTCACCACCAGCACGTATTTCGGATCATGCGCCGGGAACATCGAGGCAAAGGTGGCGATCACCTTGTTGTCGTAATAACCGCCAGTCGGCTTTGGCTTATCGGCAGTGCCGGTCTTGCCGCCCACCTGATAGCCGGGGACTTCGCCAAAGCTGGCAGTCCCTTCGGTCACTACCAGCCGCAACATCTCGCGTGCAGCAGCGGCGGCCTCGGCGGACATCACCCGTGGGCCGAGTTGTGGTCCGTTTTGCTTTAGAATAGTCGGACTGATATAGTTTCCACCGTTGGCAATTGTGGCATAACCTGCTGCCAAATGCATCGGGCTGGCCGACAAGCCGTGGCCATAGGAAATCGTCATTGCCGAAAGTTCGGACCAGTTTGGCGGCAGCAAGGGGCGACCACCTGCGGCCTCGGAAATCTCAAACGGGGTTGGCTCCAACATGCCAAGCCGCGATAGAAAATCGCGCTGACGCTCGGCACCGATCTGTTGTGCCAGTCGCGCGGTGCCGATGTTCGACGACTTCACGATGATGCGTTCGACCGACAAGCTGTTGCCGTAGTTGTGAAAATCGCGGATCGAGAAGCGACCCCAGCGCAGTGGGCCACGAATATCAACCATAGTATTGGGATTGACTAGCCCCAGATCTATCGCCTGAGCGGCGGCAAAAATCTTGAATGTCGAGCCCAGCTCATAGACCCCCTGCACCGCCCGATTGAACAGCGGGCTGTCAGACGCATCACCCGAAACAGGCGGGCGTGGCCGCTCGTTTGGGTCAAAGTCGGGCAAAGACACCACCGAGATTACCTCGCCGGTGTGCACATCCATCAGGATCGACGTCGCGCCCTTGGCGTTCATTAACCGCATGCCACCGTAAAGCACCCGCTCGGCGGCGGCTTGAATGGTCAGGTCCAGCGATAATTGCAACGGATCAGCGCCATTGGCCGGATCACGCAGGTAACTGTCGAACTGACGCTCGACGCCGGCAACACCGATCACTTCGGCGGCATCGACATCTTCTTTGCCAAAGCTTGCGCCACCCAGCACATGGGCGGCCAGACTGCCATTGGGATAGAGCCGCATTTCACGCGGCCCAAACAGCAGACCGGGATCGCCGATATCATGCACGGCCTGTTTTTGTTCGGGGCTGATCTTTTTCTTGATCCAGACAAACTTGCGTTTGCCGGTAAAATCCAGCAGCAACCGTTCGTGATCGAGATCCGGGAAGATCTTGACCAGCGCCGTCGCCGAGGCCACCGCGTCGATCAATTGTTGAGGATGCGCATACAGCGAGTGAGTTTCAAAATTGGTCGCCAGAATGCGGCCTTCGCGGTCGACAATGTCGGCGCGCTGTGCAGCGATGGCGCTGCCTGAAGCACTGGCAACTGGTTCGGTTGGATCCGTCGTCGCCATCATCCCCATACGGGTGCCAATCAGCGCATAGGCGCAGACGAAAAACACGCCTAACACCAGCAAGCGACCTTCGGAGCGTTGCCGTGACTGGCCCTGTATTTCAGCGTGGCGCTGGCGCAGGTTCTCTTTTTCGATGGCGTCGGGATTTTCGCCTTTGGCACGGGCGGCCAGAATACGGGCCAATGGACGCAGCGGTGTACGGGTCATTGGTTCAGCCCCTCGACCGCCGCCATTGTCGAGACATCAACACCGTTGGTAATGGGCAACAATGGCACCTGCGGATAGGCGACCTCGTCCACCCGGCCAAACTGGTTGGGGCGAAGAGGCAAAAGGCCGAGACTGTCAAAGTTCAGCTCGGCCAACTCACGTAGACGGTCAGGACGGTTCAGGTAAGCCCATTCGGCCCGCAGAACCCCCAGCCGCACCTGCGCAGAGCCAATTTGGCGTTGCAGGCTGCGGGTCTCTTTCAACACTTGTTGCGTGGTATAGTTTTCGCGGTAGGCCCAGAAAGCCAGACCAAACACCGCCAACGCGGATAAGAGATAAGCCAGAGTTTTCATCGACGTGCCTCTTTCAGTTGCGGCATACCAATCTCACGAGCTTCAATCGGCGTGGCTGGTGCCTCGCTACGCCGCCCAACCCGCAACCGCGCTGACCGCGACCTTGGGTTTTCCTCCAGTTCCTGATCGTCGGGGCCAACGGCCTTACCTGTAATCAATGAGAACTGTGTCGGAATTTCCTCAATCTCTGGAGCAAATCGATTGGCGCGCCCGGTCTTACCCGCGCGGTGCTGAAAGAAACGTTTGACCATACGGTCTTCGATGGAATGAAAGGTAACAACCGCCAGCAGCCCACCGGGCTTGAGCGCCCGTTCAGCTGCCAGCAAACCCTGAAATAACTCTTCGTACTCGGCATTCACGGCAATACGCAGGCCTTGGAAGCTGCGGGTGGCAGGGTGTGATCTGCCCGGCTTGGGCCGTGGCAGACATCCCTCGACAATTTTGGTCAGCTGCAATGTAGTGGTGATCGGTTCCAGCACACGTGCCTTGACGATCGCCTTGGCAATGCGACGACTGGCGCGCTCTTCGCCGAAATGAAACAGAATATCCGCCAATTCAACCTCGGATAACTCAGCTACAAGATCCGCCGCCGAGGGCCCGTCCTGAGACATCCGCATGTCCAGCGGGCCATCCTTCATGAACGAGAACCCACGCTCGGCCAAATCCAGCTGCATCGACGACACGCCTAAGTCTAACACAACTCCGTCCAAATCGCTGGCATATTCGTCCATGCGCGAAAACACGCCCTGCTGCATCACCAGCCGGTCGCCATATTCGCCAGCCCAGCTCTCAGCCAACTCGAACGCTAATGGATCGCGATCCACGCCAATCACCTGCGAGGCACCAGCCTCGAGCAGTCCACGTGTATAGCCGCCAGCGCCAAAGGTGCCATCCAGCCAACGCCCTGAAACCGGCGCAACGGCCTTTAGCAGAGGGCGTAGCAAGACGGGGATGTGGGGGGCGGAACCGGAATTCTGGTCCGTAGTCATCAATCAGTCTCTCCGGTTCCGTCAAGGAACTGCATTATGTCATAGCCTTCGGGCAGCTCTTCCAGCCACTCGTCGGTCTTTGCCATTTCATCTTGTTCATAGATTTCCGGCTTCCAGATCTGAAAGGTATCACCGGCGGCAATAAAGAAGGCCTCACTCTTGAGGCCAATCTTGTTGCGCAGCTTGGCCGGCAGCACCAGGCGGCCAGTCTCATCAACTGTGGTTGGAAAGGAACGTCCGTGGAACAACCGCTGCAGGGCCTTTCGCGGGTTTGACCCACGCGGCAAAGCATCAATCTTGGCATCGACCTCGTCGATGGCTTCCATGGTATAACATTCTAGGAAATTTCGGTCGTCATCGCCGTAAACGATGACCAGTTCGGGGTTGCCGCCGGGTTGACAGTTAGCATCGCCAGATTCAAGCACACGTCGAAAAGAGGCCGGGATAGACACCCTGCCTTTTGTATCAACTTTATGCTGGCTTTCGCCTCTGAACCTACGGCCCAAGCTAACGTCCCTTCTGCTACGTTCCTCGTGTCTTTATTTGTGCCCCAGTAAGGAAAACGGCGAGTTGATCTGCTGCCACTGATCAACTCGCCCTCTTCGTCCCGCTATGCGGGAGTGTCCGACTGCGCGCGCCACCTGGGGGGATGTCTGCTCGCTCGCGCGCCGGATCTCTGTGTTCGATGAAAGCGAAGGCCTGTATGTTACCTGCATCTTTTTTTGCTTTTGTGGGGTCGTTTTGGCGCCCCGTGCTCTTCGTCTCATTCGATATAAAGGGGATACTATGGGACTTCATGGCCTGGCAACGACTTTTTTCGGCAACACCCGCCACATTTCTTAACAAGATCTAAAATTAATTATTTTTTAAGGCTAATAATTGGGCATTGAACGGCACAACTAGTGTAGACCGCATTATTAAGCACTATATACAGCAATAAGCATGGTCTCAAAAAAAATCCCCCAATTTCCCAGAGCGACCCAATTGAATCCGATTCGCAATTTTCGTTCCCTTAACGTTCCGCAGTTATCCCCAGGCAACCCACAGGCGAATGGAGTTTCAATGGCTCGAATCATTCTTGATTCGTGGAAATTCATCGAAATCCTATCAATTCGGCCCTGATTCTCCCTCAACGGCCCAAACCGCCCATGTTTTCCCATGGCACGACCACGGCCGCAGACCCACAAATTCCCAACCCCCTAACTGGCCTCAACAAAATCGCCGCACCCCAGCCAAACAAAAAACCACCCCAACATGGGGCGGGTCAGATTGCCTGCTATTGAATGTGGGCAATGGGCAGTGGCTCAGGCCATGCCACCCTTGACCAGCCCCTCGGCAATGCGGGCATAGGCCTGCGCCATTGCCCCCTCGCCCGCCGCAACAGGCGTGCCGTTGTCGCCAGCCAGACGGGTTTCCAGATCTATCGGCAAGGCCGCCAGCAAGGGCAGCCCCAGCTCCTCAGCCTCACGCGCGACACCGCCATGACCAAAGATGTGATGCTCGCCACCACAATCGGGGCAGGTAAAGAACGACATATTCTCGATCAGACCCAGAACAGGTGTTTTTAGGGTGTTGAACATATCCATCGCCTTGCGCGCATCCAGCAGCGCCACGTCCTGCGGCGTCGACACCACAATAGCCCCTGACAGTTCGGCCTTGGTGCAGAGCGTCAACTGGACATCTCCGGTGCCCGGCGGCAGATCAACGATCAGCACATCCAACTGCCCCCAGTTGACCTGCCCCAGCATCTGCTGCAGCGCGCCCATCAGCATCGGGCCTCGCCAGATCACCGCTTTGTCCGCTTCCAGCAAAAAGCCGATCGACATCAAAGTGACGCCATGCGCGTGTAAAGGCTCGATTGTCTTGCCGTCCGGGCTGGCTGGTCGCCCCGAGGCCCCCATCATGCGCGGCTGACTGGGACCATAGATATCGGCATCCAGCAAACCCACCTTGCGGCCCTGACGGGCCAGCGCCACGGCCAGATTTGAGGCAACAGTAGATTTGCCTACTCCACCCTTACCAGACCCCACTGCTAAGATGCGCTGCACGCCGGCTGGTTTCATCGGTCCGGCCTGAGGCTTGGCATGGCCGCCAATCTTCAGACTGGGGGCTGGGGCCGCTGGCCCATGCGCGGTCAGAGCAACCGAAACCGACGACACCCCCTGCAAGTCCCGCACCACGTCCTCAGCGGCGCGACGCAAGGGCTCCATCAGTTTGGCTATCTCTGGGCTGGGGGCCTCGATCACAAAACTGACCTTGCCATCGTCAACCCGCAAGGCGCGCAGCATGTCGCGTGACACCAAGGTCCCGCCATCGGGCAGCTGCAACCGTTCCAGCGCCGCGTATATCTCTGTCTGTGTCACAGCCATTTTGAGCTCCTAATCATTCTTTGCATTCATATAGGCGTTGCCGCATCTGGCGATAACCCCAGACAAGCCACCGCGCTTGATCCCGGCAACTGTTCTCTTTCAGCCCAATTTTCCAGCACCGCTCGAAAAATCTCCTAGAATCGTAGCAAGATGGGCATGGCAACCCCTGACCCATGCAAATGCTGCATAGCAGAAATGTCCAAGTCGGGGATTGTGCACGCGCAGCAAATTCCTATTTTGGCCTCAAGCAACGCCACACTGGCAACGCAACGAAATACACCAAGGACTAAGACAATGGCTGCAGTCGATCACATCAGCACCCCAAAATTTTCGCTGTTCTGCGCGCCTGTCGCTCTGGCCGAGGCCGCCTGGGCGCGCTTCACTCAGTACCGCATGTATCGCAAAACGTTGGATGAGCTGTCGACACTAACACGTCGCGAGCTGGCCGACCTGGGCCTCAACCGCTCGATGTTGAAAAACGTCGCACACGAGGCCGCTTACGGCTCCAACTAATAGAGATCAGGCCTTTTTCTCCTCCCTTAAAAAGGCCTGTACTAAGCGGCAGCATCCTCCTCCTCCCTGATGCTGCCGCACCTTATACCGGTTCAAAACCGGGTCTGAATACACCGGGGCTTCCTCCTCCCTGAAAACCCGGTGTTGCAAAGAACGACGGTGCTTTTCCTCCTCCCTAGCACCGTCGTTTTTCTTTGCGCAGCTCAGAAAATGTGCCGGACAATCGAACCAGAACCGGTGCACCAGGCGCGCAATCGGTCCCAACCCTCCTCTCCAAAATTGGTTGAGCTATGCCGTGGCTGCATGAGCCAGCCAAAATCGATCAGGTTGATTTAGGGCGATGACGCGGCGGTGGCGCTCAGCTGCGCTGAGCCCCACCGCCGCGTCCGGATCGGATTGCAAAGCTGTGAGCGATACGTGAACTGCGACTTTTGAGCAGGTGTGAGTTTGGGGGTTCATGCGGCCCGGCTGGGCGCAGGCTGGCATCTGCTCGTATCCCTAGAGGGGGAATGCCCAACAGACGGCCTTAAAACGGAATGTCATCACTGGCGGAAACGTAGGTCCCCACCACCTTCTTGGTTCCAGCCTTGTCAAATTCCACTTCCAGCTTGTCTCCGTCGATGCCGCTGATCGTGCCATAGCCAAATTTCTGGTGAAACACTCGGTCGCCCAGCGTGAAGCTCGACACAGCGGTGACATCAATAATCTGATTCTTAGCCGCTTTGGGCTGCGCCATGCCGCGTTGTCCGGCCCGCGATTGCATCCGTTTCCAGCCCGGTGAGTTATAGCCATCCGCCTGCGCCATCTTTTCTTCGATGGTCGATCGCACCGGCGCGTCAACCGGAGCCGCAGCGCCGAAACCACCACCATAAAGACCCGGAGGTGTCAGCACCTCAACATGGTCCTCTGGCAACTCATCAATAAACCGAGAGGGAAGTTGCGATTGCCAGCGCCCGAAATAGAGGCGATTAGCGACAAAGGAAATGGTACAGACCTCCTCGGCCCGGGTGATGCCGACATAGGCCAGGCGTCGCTCTTCCTCGAGGCCTTTTTGGCCGCTTTCATCCATCGAGCGCTGCGAAGGAAGAAACCCCTCTTCCCAACCGGGCAGGAACACTGCCGGGAACTCCAACCCCTTGGAGCCATGCAGGGTCATGATTGACACCTTCTGCCCGGAATCATTGGCGGCATTGTCCATGATCAGGCTGACATGCTCCAGAAACCCTTGCAGGTTCTCAAAGTTTTCCAGCGCTGCTACCAGTTCCTTGAGGTTTTCCAACCGCCCTGGAGCATCGGGCGTTTTGTCGTTCTGCCACATAGTCGTATAGCCGGACTCGTCCAGAATGATCTCGGCCAGATCCATGTGGGTCATGTCGCCACTACCGGCCAGACGGCCCCAACGGGCTGCATCTTCGACCAGTTGACGCAGCTTGCCAGCGCCTTTGCCCTTAATCAGCCCACCTTCGACCACAAGCCGTGCGCCCTCGATCAGCGAAACACCATTTTCCCGTGCGGTCATTTGGATGATTTGCCGTGCCTTGTCGCCCAGCCCGCGTTTCGGTGTATTCACAATCCGCTCAAACGCCAGATCGTCGTCCGGACTGGTGACCACGCGGAAATAGGCCATGGCATCGCGAATCTCGAGCCGTTCATAGAATCGCGGCCCGCCAATCACCCGGTACGGCAAGCCGATGGTCAGAAACCGATCCTCGAACGCGCGCATTTGATGCGAGGCGCGCACCAGGATGGCCATGTTGTCCAAATCACGGGGCTCCATCCCACGGGTACCGCGCTGCATGGATTCGATCTCTTCACCGATCCAGCGCGCCTCTTCCTCGCCATCCCAATGGCCAATCAAGCGAACCTTTTCGCCGCCCTTTGCGGCGGTCCACAGGTCCTTACCTAACCGGCCTTCGTTGCCAGCGATCACGCCAGAGGCCGCCGCTAGAATATGCTCGGTCGAGCGATAGTTCTGTTCCAGCCGCACCACCTTGGCCCCGGGGAAATCCTTGTCAAAGCGCAGGATGTTGCCAACCTCGGCGCCGCGCCAGCCATAGATCGACTGGTCGTCATCACCCACGCAGCAGATGTTCTTGTGCCCCGCCGCCAGCAGCCGCAGCCATAGATATTGTGCGACGTTGGTATCTTGATACTCGTCCACCAGGATAAAGCGGAACCAGCGTTGGTATTGTTCAAGAATATCCGGATGGTTTTGAAAGATCGTCACCATGTGCAGCAGCAGGTCGCCAAAATCCACCGCGTTCAGCTCGCGCAGGCGGGTCTGGTACTGGGCGTATAGCTCAAACCCCTTGCCGTTATAGGCCGAGGCATCCGCCACCGGTACCTTGGTCGGGATCAGTGCGCGGTTTTTCCAATCATCAATGATATTGGCCAGTTGCCGTGCCGGCCAGCGTTTGTCGTCAATGCCTTCGGCGCGCACCAGTTGCTTTAGCAGCCGGATCACATCATCGGTGTCCAGAATGGTGAAATTGCTTTTCAGCCCCACCAGTTCGGCATGACGACGCAGCAGTTTGACACAGATGGCGTGAAAGGTGCCCAGCCAGGGCATCCCCTCAGCCGGTTGGCCCAGCATGCCGCCGACCCGCTCTTTCATCTCGCGCGCGGCCTTGTTGGTGAAGGTCACCGCCAGAATTTCATTGGTGCGGGCAGACCCCGTGGTTAGCAGATGCACGATCCGCGCGGTCAGCGCCTTGGTCTTGCCAGTGCCCGCTCCGGCCAGCATCAGCACCGGGCCTTGCAGACATTCCACCGCCTCGCGCTGAGCAGGGTTCAACCCGTCAAGATAGGGTTTGGGCCGCGCCGCCATGGCACGCGAGGATAGCGAGGCGCCCTCGAAGGCGTCCATTTCATCAAAACTGCTCATGCCCATTATCCTAGCGCGAAGGTCTGATGAGGGGAAGTCTTGTTCTCACAATGTTCCGCCTCAATTGTAGTAGTCCTCTAACACCCACGCCAGAGAACGCGGGGCTATTATCTCATGGCCAAAGCGAGTGGAGGAAACAATGGCTAAAATTCTGATGATCACTGGTGACTACACCGAAGACTATGAAACCATGGTGCCGTTTCAGACCCTGATGGCCTGCGGCCACCAGGTCGATGCGATCTGCCCGGGCAAGGCTGCGGGCGACACGGTTCCGACAGCAACCCATGATTTCGAGGGCGACCAGACCTATTCCGAGAAGCCCGGTCACAACTTCGCCTTGAACAAAACCTACGCCGATGTGGACGTCGCAGACTATGACGCGCTGGTCATTCCCGGTGGCCGCGCGCCGGAGTATCTGCGTCTGGACGAGGACGTGTTGAACAAGGTGCGGTACTTCTTTGAAGTAAACAAACCGGTGGCCGCAATTTGCCACGGCGCACAAATCCTGACTGCGGCTGGCGTACTTGAGGGGCGCAAGTGCTCCGCCTACCCGGCCTGCGCGCCCGAGGTCAAATTGGCAGGCGGCACCTATGCCGAGATAGAAGTGACCGAGGCCGTCACCGATGGCAACCTGGTCACCGCCCCTGCCTGGCCTGCGCATCCTGCCTGGATGATGCAGTTCATGGCGTTGCTCTAACAGCTTAAGGTCGCTGCCCGGCAGATCCCGGGCAGCGACGACTAACAACAACAAACGCCTCTGTTGCTATTGCCGTGCCAGCCAGATTATTTTTCGACCGCAGTGAAAGGATACGACATGTGCCAATTGTTCATCGGTGCCGACAGCACCCAGTGGTCCAGCCGCACCAAAAGCCTGCGTATTGACGGCGTTGCCACTTCGATCCGGATCGAGGAGTTTTTCTGGTCCACGCTGGAAGAAATCGCTTTGCGAGACGGCATGACGGTGAACCAGCTGATTACCAAACTCTACTTCGAATCCATCGATGCTGATCATGATCTGGGCAATTTTACCTCGTTCTTGCGCGTCTGCTGTTCGCGATATCTGGCGCTGATGGCTGCAGGCGAGGTGTCGCGCGATATTCGGCAACCCTTGTCTGACGTTGACACAAACGGGATCCTTCAGCGCGAGGCTCGGCGCAATCGGCACCAAGCCCTAAACTAACTGCCCAAATCACAGCTCTTGCATTCCCACGCTAGTTTTCCCACAAATCCGACATGGATCTGCACAGCCGCTACCCCGCCATCTCTGACCTGGCCCATCGCGCGCAACAGCGCCTGCCGCGATTTGTCTGGGAGTTTTTGGACAGCGGCACCGGAACCGAAGCCACCAAGGCCCGCAACCGCGCGGCGCTGGACCGGGTAGGCTTTCTGCCGTCAATCTTGCACGGTCCATTGGATATCGATCTAAGCACATCCCTATTTGGGGAAAAACTCCCCCTGCCCTTTGGCGTCGCGCCGCTGGGCATGTCAGGATTGATCTGGCCCGACGCCGAGGGTCATCTGGCCCGCAGCGCTGCCACCGCAGGCATACCTTATACCCTGTCCACAGTGGCCAGCCAGTCGCCCGAGGATCTGGCACCACATCTGGGTGAACAGGCCTGGTTTCAACTTTACCCCCCCAAAGACCCAAACATTCGCAAGGACATGCTGAACCGCGCCAAGGCAGCAGGGTTCAAGGTGCTGGTGCTGACAGCGGATGTGCCTGTGGCCTCGCGCCGGGAACGGCAGGTGCGCTCAGGGTTGACCCAACCGCCAAGACTGACACCCCAACTGCTGACACAAGTGGCATCCAGCCCGGCCTGGGCTTTGGGCATGGCCCGACGTGGCATGCCGCATATGCGCACATTGGACAAATATATCAGCGGTCAGACCAACAGCATGTCTTCGACCGCCCATGTCGGCTACCTTCTGCGCACGTCACCAAACTGGGACTATGTGCAATGGCTGCGTGATCACTGGCAGGGGCCGATGGTGATCAAGGGCGTGATGCGCCCCGAAGATGCGCCGCGTCTGCAGCAGATAGGGCTGGATGCGCTCTGGGTATCGAACCACGGTGGCCGGCAGTTCGACGGCAGCCCCGCTTCTATCGAAATGTTACCCGAAATCCGCAGGGCAACAGACTTGCCGCTTATCTTTGATAGCGGGGTCGAAGGCGGGCTGGACATGCTGCGCGCCCTCGCCTTGGGTGCGGACTTTATCATGCTGGGACGCGCCTTTCATTTTGCACTGGCTGCCTTGGGATCAAAGGGGCCAGCCCACCTGATCGACGTTCTGAAACAGGACCTGCTGTCCAATATGGGGCAAATCGGCGCAGTTGACGTTACGTCCTTGCCTTCAGCGAGGGCACTCCAATCAGCTACACCGTTGCCACTATAATAAGCAAATTTGCAAAAATAGGCCGCTTGATTGCGCAATAATGCCGCTTCTACCCAGAACTACGGTTGAACCTGTCTCTAAGATGCGCCTAACAATTCGTCAAATTTCACGACCACGAGGCAACATGACTGACTTCAAGAAAATCCTGATTGCCAACCGTGGAGAAATCGCCATCCGCGTGATGCGCGCCGCCAATGAGATGGGCAAGGCCACCGTCGCGGTCTACGCCGAAGAAGACAAGCTGGGCCTGCACCGGTTCAAGGCGGACGAAGCCTATCGCATCGGCGAAGGCATGGGCCCAGTTGCTGCCTACCTAAGCATCGACGAGATGATCCGCGTTGCCAAGGAAAGCGGCGCGGACGCCATTCACCCCGGTTACGGCTTGCTGTCCGAAAACCCAGACTTTGTTGACGCCTGCTCGCGCAACGGTATCACGTTTATCGGTCCCAAGGCCGAGACCATGCGCGAAGTTGGCGACAAGGCCAGCGCCCGTCGCGTCGCGGTCAAGGCCGGCGTCCCCGTCATCCCCGCCACCGAGGTGCTGGGCGATGACATGGACGCCATCCGCAAAGAAGCTTCTGAGGTTGGCTATCCCTTCATGCTCAAAGCCTCGTGGGGTGGTGGTGGTCGCGGTATGCGGCCGATCTACAATGAGGATGAGCTGGAAGAGAAAATCCTCGAAGGTCGTCGCGAGGCCGAAGCTGCCTTTGGCAATGGCGAGGGTTTTCTGGAGAAGATGATCCAGCGCGCGCGCCACGTCGAGGTGCAGATTCTGGGCGACAAACACGGCGGCATGTTCCACCTGTTTGAGCGTGACTGCTCGGTGCAGCGCCGCAATCAGAAAGTGGTTGAACGTGCGCCTGCGCCCTATCTGACCGAAGAACAACGAGTCGAGATCTGTGATCTGGGCCGTAAGATCTGCTCCTTTGTGAACTATGAATGCGCCGGCACTGTCGAATTCCTGATGGATATGGATGACGGCAAGTTCTACTTCATCGAGGTCAACCCACGGGTTCAGGTGGAACACACTGTCACCGAGGAAGTCACCGGCATCGACATTGTCCGCGCCCAGATCCTGATCGCCGAGGGCAAAACAATTGCCGAGGCAACCGGCAAGGGCAGCCAGGACGATATCACTCTGACTGGTCATGCGCTACAAACCCGCGTCACCACTGAGGATCCGCAGAACAACTTTATTCCTGACTATGGCCGCATCACCGCGTACCGGTCGGCCACTGGCATGGGCATCCGCCTGGACGGCGGCACCGCTTACGCGGGCGGGGTGATCACACGGTATTATGACAGCCTGTTGACCAAGATCACCGCCAAGGCGCCAACGCCGGAAATGGCGATTGCCCGCATGGACCGTGCTTTGCGCGAATTCCGGGTGCGCGGTGTCTCCACCAACATCGCCTTTGTCGAGAACCTGCTCAAGCACCCGACCTTCCTCGACAACAGCTATACCACCAAGTTCATCGACAATACGCCCGAGCTGTTCCAGTTCAGCAAACGCCGGGACCGTGGCACCAAGGTGCTGACCTATATCGCTGATATCTCGGTCAATGGTCACCCCGAAACCGATGGTCGCGCCGCGCCGCCAGCCGATCTGAAAGCCCCGCGGCCACCAAAAGTAACGCCTGGCAACCTGCCCTATGGCACCCGCAACCTGCTGGAGCAAAAAGGCCCGCAGGCGGTGGCGGACTGGATGAAGGCGCAGCGGCAGTTGCTGCTCACCGACACCACCATGCGCGACGGCCACCAATCGCTGCTGGCCACCCGGATGCGCTCGATCGACATGATCAAGGTAGCTCCGGCCTATGCCGCCAATCTCAGCCAGCTGTTCTCGGTTGAATGCTGGGGTGGTGCAACCTTTGATGTCGCCTATCGCTTCTTGCAGGAATGCCCCTGGCAGCGCCTGCGTGATTTGCGCGAGGCAATGCCAAACGTGATGACCCAAATGTTGCTGCGCGCCTCCAACGGGGTTGGCTACACTAACTACCCCGACAACGTGGTGCAGGCCTTTGTCAAACAGGCTGCTACCACCGGCATCGATGTCTTCCGCGTTTTTGACAGCCTGAACTGGGTCGAAAACATGCGCGTCGCCATGGATGCAGTGGTCGAGTCCGGCAAAATCTGTGAAGGCACCATTTGTTACACCGGCGATATGCTCGATCCCAACCGCGCCAAATACGATCTGAAATACTACATCGGCATGGCCAAAGAATTAGAGGCCGCAGGCGCCCATGTTCTGGGTCTGAAAGATATGGCTGGCCTGCTGAAACCCGCTGCAGCCCGGGTGCTGATCAAGGCGCTGAAGGAAGAAGTCGGCCTGCCAATCCACTTCCACACCCATGACACCTCCGGCATCGCTGGCGCCACCATTCTGGCCGCAGCTGATGCCGGCGTGGATGCGGTAGACGTGGCGATGGATGCCTTCTCGGGCGGGACATCACAGCCCTGCCTCGGCTCCATCGTTGAGGGCCTGCGCAACACCGACCGCGACACCGGCATCGACATCAAACCGGTCCGTGAGATCTCGGACTACTGGGAGCAGGTCCGCGCGCAGTATGCGGCCTTTGAGAGCGGCATTCAGGCGCCAGCGTCTGAGGTCTACCTGCACGAGATGCCCGGCGGCCAGTTCACCAACCTCAAGGCACAGGCGCGCAGTCTGGGTCTGGAAGAGCGCTGGCACGAGGTCGCCCAGACCTATGCTGACGTGAATCAGATGTTCGGCGATATCGTCAAAGTCACCCCCTCTTCCAAGGTTGTCGGCGACATGGCGCTGATGATGGTCAGCCAAGGCCTGACCCGGGGTGAGGTCGAAGACCCGGCCACCGATCTGTCCTTCCCCGACTCAGTCATCGACATGATGCGCGGCAACCTGGGCCAGCCGCCTAACGGCTTTCCAAAGGCCTTCCTCAACAAGGTTCTGAAAGGCGAAGCGCCAAATCTGGACCGCCCCGGTAAACACCTGGAAGCGGTAGACCTGGAAGCGGCCCGCGCCGAGCTGAGTGCCGAGCTGGAAGGCAAAGCCATCGATGACGAGGACCTGAACGGCTTCCTGATGTATCCCAAGGTGTTCCTCGACTACATGGGCCGCCACCGCACCTATGGCCCAGTCCGGGCCTTGCCGACCCAGACCTTTTTCTACGGCATGGAACCAGGTGACGAGATCTCAGCCGAAATCGACCCCGGCAAGACACTGGAAATCCGCCTGCAGGCCATTGGCGAAACCGACGAGAAAGGCGAGGTCAAAGTGTTCTTTGAACTCAACGGCCAGCCCCGGGTGATCCGTGTTCCAAACCGTCTGGTGAAATCCTCGACTGCCGAACGCCCCAAAGCCGAGGCAGGCAACGACAACCACTTCGGCGCGCCAATGCCCGGTGTCGTGGCCACAGTTGCAGTGCAACCCGGCCAGCAAGTCCACGAAGGCGACCTACTGCTGACCATTGAGGCTATGAAAATGGAAACCGGCATCCACGCCGAGCGTGACGCGGTGATCAAGGCGGTACACGTGCAGCCCGGCACCCAAATCGACGCCAAAGACCTGTTGATCGAGCTGGAGTAAACGCCCGATCAAAAACCTAGCAGGGAGCCACCGTGTTCATGGTGGCTCCCTGCCTACATTTCTTTTTGCCAAAAATACTCCCGCCGGAGGCAGGGGCCAAGGGCCCCTTACCTACGTCGCTTCACAAAACTGCGATCCGCCTGTCCTTTTAGACAGCGCGGCACCACCGGAAATTCCTGGCTTAGAAAATAGGCATAAGTGCCGTCTGGGTACTCATCCGTTACCACTTGCGCTCCATTACACTCGTCCAATGCTCCGGAGTCGGCTCGGTATTGAAAATCCTGCACAAAGGCGCCATCATAGCGCCCACCAGGCGCCGAGCCTCCGGGGCGGCTGCCGGATTTCAAACGGTAAGAGCTGGTCATCTCTTGCACCTTGCCGCCGACTTTGGCGGTGATCGCATAAATAGGGAACCCATCCGCAGCATAGCCAATCAACGGCGAGGCTTTATTCGAGGACCAACCCAACTGCTGCATCAGCCCCCAGGGCATCCCGTGGTAATGATAGGCGCCGCTGGGCTGCACGTGGGCATAGTTTTGATCTAGCCCCAGCGTAACGGCGCCACCCAAAGCTTCGTATTGCCAGCCTGATTGCCGGTTTCCTTGCCAAAACTCTGCCGCAGCCGGATCAAACGGCACGCCGTTGACCGCCACTCCAAACAGTCCCGCCATACCATAGGCCTTAGCAACGCGCGGCAATTGATCTGTGTCAGTGGAAAATTTGTAACTCTGTGCCGTTATCGAGTGAGGATTACCTCGGTTTGGAAACTGCCCAACCGCATGATTTGGAATGCCGTTGGCGCGAATTTTGACCGTGTCCCCAGTTGCACGCAGCTTGACCTTGCTGCCGCTCAGTTGCACCTGCGCCGCAACCAAATCCAAATCCTGCGCCTTGGTCTCGGTGTGTTTACGCATCGGTGGCCGCCCCTGCGCATCGCTTTGCAATACAAACCCCACCGTGATCATGGCGCCCAACGCGACCAGTTTGACAGTATCCGCAACTCGCATGGTAAAATCCTCCCCGGATATTTTTGTGATTGAAGGGTTTCACGCCGGGTCAGCCCAGTTCCGTCGCCCAGCCAGCAATGTTTTTTCAAACTCTCTGCGTTTTGCACTTGCGGCGCGGGCGTGAAATTCATATCTGGGCCCTCACCGACGGTATGCGGGCGTAGCTCAGGGGTAGAGCATAACCTTGCCAAGGTTAGGGTCGAGAGTTCGAATCTCTTCGCCCGCTCCATCGGTCAAACGGACAGGGTCGCCTTAGGGCGGCCCTTTCGCATTTATGGCTCAGGCTCTAGTGTGATGGCTTGCGGGGAATCAGCTTCGCCGCTAAGAACAGAGCAAGAACGCCATAATGGCGACGCATTAAACGACGAGGTAGTATGCTGACATCGGTAGAACTCTGCGCAGGTGCGGGCGGTCAGGCCTTGGGTCTGGAAAAAGCCGGATTTGATCACACTGCGCTGGTCGAGATTGACAAGCACTGCTGCGCCACCCTGCGCCACAACCGTCCCGACTGGAATGTGCTGGAAGAAGATGTGCGCCTGTTCAAAGAACGCGCCGCCGATTTTGCTGGCATCGACCTGTTGGCAGGCGGTCTGCCCTGCCCACCGTTTTCGGTGGCTGGCAAACAGCTGGGCGAAAAGGACGAGCGTAATCTGTTCGACGACGCATTGGACATTGTCGATTCCACCCGCCCCAAGGCGGTGATGATCGAAAACGTACGCGGCTTTCTGGATGCTGTGTTTCTGGACTATCGCGAAAAGCTGAAGAAACAACTGGGCAAGCTCGGCTACACAACCGACTGGCGGCTGCTCAATGCCTCGGACTATGGCGTGCCACAACTGCGCCCGCGTGTGGTGATTATTGCGCTGCGCAAGGAGTACAACGACCAGTTCTGCTGGCCCGACCCGCTGCCACACAATCCGGCCACCGTTGGCGAGACCCTGATCGACCTGATGAAGGCACGCGGCTGGCGTGGTGCCGAGGACTGGATGAAACAGGCCAACGAGATTGCCCCCACTATCGTTGGCGGCTCCAAAAAACACGGTGGTCCTGATCTGGGTCCAACCCGGTCGCGCAAGGCCTGGGCCTCGCTGGGGGTTGAAGGTCGCACCATCGCACCCGAAGCCCCAGATCCGTTCCACAACGACATGCCGCGACTGACCGTGCGCATGGTGGCCCGCCTTCAGGGCTTTCCGGACGACTGGCATTTCACCGGGGCCAAAACCAATGCTTATAAACAAGTTGGTAACGCCTTTCCGCCGCCTGTGGCTCAGGCCGTTGCGACCCAACTAAAGGCTGCCATTGCCAAGCCGAATCTGCATGTCGTGCGGGCCTGAACTGATGCACAAAGAACCGCGCCTGACCTTGGGGAGGTGCGAAGCGCCTTCTCCGTTTTGCCGGAGGCAAACCTTTGGTTTGACGGAAGAAGGTCAGGCGCGGTTCGGCCTATCGGTCGAACCAAAGACCCAACAATGAAAAAGACCATCCCACCCAGCCTGATCCAACCCGGCCATCCAGATCACGATCTCCTGTCATCCCTGCAAACTGAAATCACTGCCCGCGCTGGCGGCGCGTTGGCATTGGCGGATGACTTCCCCGCCATGCTGCGCACTTGCATAGATGACGTCATCATGACCCCCAAGACCGGCCGTCGCTGTTATGAGGAACTGGAGAAGACCGAAAAAACCTATATCGGCACTCGGGTTGAAATAGAACTGCGCGCCCTGCTGCGCCTGAAACGCGGCAAACTGGATACGGTGATTCTGGACCAAGACGTTGACATCAAAAACACCATGGGCAGCAACTGGATGATCCCAACCGAGGCGGTAGATCACGTTTGCATGCTGGTCGCCGCTGATGAGGTCCGCGCCCGCTGCTATCTGGGCCTTATTGTCGCCCGACGTGACTATTTAACCGCCGGACAGAACAAAGACGCCAAACGGTCGATCTCGGCTGACGGGTTCCAGCACATCCTGTGGTTGCTGTGCGACCATCCCTACCCGGCCAACTTCTGGCGCACGGTGAACGAGGACGTAGTAGAGCAGATCTTTGCCAGCGACACCGGCAATGCCCGCATCGCCAATCTGTTCCGCGCGATTCAAAATCGCCCGATCACCCGCGACGTGGTCGAGGCGGTGGCGATGCAAAAGGATTTCATGCGACGGGTGCGCTCGGACAAGGGACGCGGTGCGCGCGATCTGTTGGAACGGGACGGTGTGCTGTTGTTGCAGGGCCAGCTGCACGGGCAACTGATCAAAGCGATGGACCTGCCCCATTGCTCGCCTGCTGAATTTATTTCCTGCCGTCCGACAACGACGCAACAATACCGCATGGCGGCGCAGGCCGGTTTCAATCTGCCAGAGGTAGCGGGATAATCCGCAATTCCTCATCCGCGACAAGTTTTTCCATTTTACCTCTTGCGGCGCGGGCCGGGAAATTCTATTCAGCGCCTCACCAACGGAATGCGGGCGTAGCTCAGGGGTAGAGCATAACCTTGCCAAGGTTAGGGTCGAGAGTTCGAATCTCTTCGCCCGCTCCAGTTGGACCACCGCTAACCCGGTGGAGATCGAAGGGCCGCCTTAGGGCGGCCTTTTCGCGTTTCTACCTGCAATAATCATCTCACAAGAAATCTCATCATCCGGCTGCTTTCCCTCTTGCGGCGCGGGTCTGGAAACCCTATTCAGCGCCTCACCAACGGAACGCGGGCGTAGCTCAGGGGTAGAGCATAACCTTGCCAAGGTTAGGGTCGAGAGTTCGAATCTCTTCGCCCGCTCCAGTTGGACCATCTCACCCTGGATGGATTTCGAAAGGCCGCCTTAGGGCGGCCTTTTCGCGTTTTGGCGATGCTCTCGTCAATCTTTGAAACTTTTGATCAAATTCCTTTGACGCGGCGCTGGAAACCATCCAATCCTGTTTTCAACCAAGCGCGTCACAACAGGAGTTCCAGCATGGCCCCCGTCATTTATCCCACCACCAACTTCACCGCCATCGAACAACTGTGCCTGGAGCGCGGCGAGGGAATCTATGTCTATGACACCGACGGCAAGCAATACATCGAAGGGCTGGCTGGCTTGTGGTGTACCTCGCTGGGCTACAGCAACACCGAAGTCATCGACGCCATCACCAAACAGCTGAACACCCTGCCGTTCAGTCACACCTTCGGCGGCAAAACCCACGCGCCAATCATGGAACTGGCCGACAAACTTCGGGCCATGGTTCCGATTGAGGACGCATATTTCTTCTTTGGCAACTCGGGCTCCGATGCCAACGACAGCCACTACAAGATGCTGCGCTACTACTTCAACGCCATTGGCAAGCCGGAAAAGCGCAAGATCATCACCCGCGAGCGTGGCTATCACGGGGTTACTGTTGCCGCCGGGTCGCTGACTTCGCTGCCTGCCAACCTGGCCCACTTTGACGCACCACTCGAGGCGTTAGGCGTGCTGCGCACCGAATCGCCGCATTACTACACCAACCGCAAGGGCAACGAGACCGAGGCGCAGTTTGTTGATCGCATCATCAACAGCCTGGAAGAACAAATCATTGCCGAGGGTCCCGAAACCATCGCCGCGATGATTGTCGAGCCGATCACCGGAGCATCCGGTGTGATCGTGCCGCCCGAGGGATACTATGAGAAATTGCAGGCCGTGCTGCGCAAATACGATATTCTGGTCTGGGCGGATGAGGTCATCACCGGCTTTGGCCGCACCGGCAATGATTTTGGTTGCACCACCATGGGCATCCAGCCCGACCTGATGACCTTTGCCAAGCAGCTCAGCTCGGCCTATTTCCCGATCTCAGCGGCTGTCATCCCCGGCTGGATGTACGAGGCAATGATCGAGCAGACCAATCAGGTTGGTGTCTTTGGTCACGGCTATACCTACTCCGGCCACCCGGCCGCCTGTGCCGCAGCCCTAAAAACGCTAGAGATCTATGAGCGCGACAATCTATTTGTCCATGCGGCCGAGGTCGGCGACTATTTGCAAGCGCAACTGCGCGACGCCTTTACCGACCACCCGCTGGTCGGCGAGGTGCGTGGCAAGGGACTGATCGCAGCGCTGGAACTGGTGTCGAACAAAACCACTGGCGCCAGCTTTGACAAAGGCATTGCCGGGGCCACGGCGCAGAAGTTCTGTCAGGACAATGGTCTGCTGCTGCGCGCCGTCGCGGGCAATGCACTGGCCCTGTGCCCGCCACTGATCATCACCCGCGACGAGATTGACGCGCTGATGGGGAAACTGAAGGCAGCAATCGACAGCACCTATGCAGAACTGAAGGACAAGGGCCTGATCGCTGACTGATCATCAATAAGGGCAGCGCCTGACCCTGGGTGGGTGCGTAAGCGCCCTCCCGTGGGGAGGGTCGGGCGCGGCCCGGCGGTGCCGCCGGGCAAAACAGTGCAAAAAAGCAGCCCTCAAAAAACCTTGTAGGTCATCGTGGTCAGCGATCGCTCGATCCCCTCGATCACCAGCAGGTTGTCATTGACATACTTACCAACGTCCTCGCCACTTGGGACGTAAAGCTTCATCAGCAAGTCAAAATCACCACTGGTGGAATACATTTCAGAGTGGATCTCGCGCCGGGCGATGTCTTCGGCCACCTTGTAGGTGGTACCGGGTTTGCAGCGGATCTGGATAAAGAGACAGGTGGACATGAATAGCCTCGGAGTTGTCAGGGTCTGTTAACGCCCAAGCTGGCACGCCACTCCGCTGGGTGCAATCCCTTGACCCTTTTGGCAACACCTGCGCGACAATCACAGGGACACACTTGAGCCGCCCAGTCCCCTGCCCCTATAAGCACCCCGAAAGTCACAAGGAATTGCCGCCATGCGCACAGCCAAGATCAGCCGCTCCACCGCCGAGACCTCGATCAGCGTCGAGATCAATCTGGATGGCACCGGGATCTACGACAACCAGACCGGCGTAGGTTTCTTCGACCACATGCTGGACCAGCTGTCGCGCCACTCGCTGATCGACATGACCATCCGCGCCAAGGGCGACTACCACATCGACGACCACCACACGGTTGAGGACACCGGCATCGCACTAGGTCAGGCTCTGGCCGCCGCTTTGGGCGACAAAAAGGGCATCCGCCGCTACGGTGAATGCCACCTGGCCATGGACGAGGCCCAGGTGCGTTGTGCACTAGACCTGTCAGCGCGCCCTTTTCTGGTGTGGAACCTGGATATCCCAACCCAGAAAATCGGCACTTTTGATACCGAGCTGGTCCGCGAGTTCTTTACCGCATTCGCGACCCACGGCGGCATCACGCTGCATGTCGATAAAATCCACGGCTTCAACAGCCACCATATTGTCGAGGCCGCGTTCAAAGCCGTTGCTCGCGCCCTGCGCCCGGCCGTTGAGACCGACCCGCGCAAGGCTGATGCCATCCCGTCAACCAAAGGGACGCTCTAGGCGCCCCTTTGGTGATCTGATCTTAAGCTGCCAGCGCTGACGTTTGACGTGCTGGCCGCAACAATAGCCACTCGGCGACCACCAGATTGGGCACCCAGCACAACCAGGCCACCAGGGTGTATCCGGCCTCTTCCCCCAGTGTCATAAACAGAAACGGCAAATAGACGCGCAGGGTGACGGCCGCAAAGGTCAGCGCCGCGGATCGCATCATCCAGCGTTGGTGCTCGGCAATGCGACCTTGCTGCGCCAACCAGATACCGTAACCCGTACTGCCCAGCCACAACACTGCCAGCAAACCAAAGCCCACTGCCGCAACTGGCCCGGCCTCGGTTCCAACTGCCATCAGCAAACTACCCACTCCGGCCAAAAGAATGCACAGTCCATAGGCCCGTCCGATCCAGCGATGCACCTGTGGACGCCGTGCCCGCAGCCCCTTCCAGAACTGAAACGGCATCAGCGCCAGAGCCACCGGCGCCAATGTGATATGAGCATAGAAGGCCAGCTTCCGCTCGATTGCGTGGTAGGCGACAAACTCCATCGATGCTTCAACCCCCAGCGCCATAAACCGCCACGACGCCAGCGCCACGCCAAAACATAAGAACCAAAGCAGAAACACCCGAAACCGCACCACATAGACCATGATCAATCCTTTACCCTTTGCCAAACTTGACAGCGTAAAGATCAGGTTAGCTTGACACTGTCAAGTCACATGATATTGAAACCCATGACCAAAGAACCGAACCACAAACCCCACCACCACGGAGATCTGCGAACTGCGCTGATCCAAGCGGGCATCTCGTTGCTGAGCGAGGGCGGAAAAGAATCGCTGACACTGCGAAAATGCGCGGCGCGGGCTGGCGTGTCGCATGCCGCCCCAGCGCATCACTTTGACGGCTTGGCTGGGTTGCGCGCGGCAATTGCCAAAGAAGGCTTTCGGCTGTTTCGCCTGTCAATGCTCGCGGCCTGTGACGACAACAACCCAAGCGATCTGGATCGCCTCAAGGGTATCTGCAGCGGCTATCTGAATTTTGCGATCGAGAACCCGGCCCTGTTTGACTTGATTTTCAGCGCCGCGCCAATGGCTGGTTTTGAAGCCGACCTAGAGCAAGGCACAACTTTTGCTTACAAGGTCCTGCGCGACGCCTGTGCCCCGGTTGTGCCCGAAGGACAGGATCCAATGGTCGTTGAAACCCAGGTCTGGTCCCTGATCCACGGCTATACCAACCTGTATATGGCAGGTCGGTTTGGCCCCGTTGACCCCACCCAGCAGGCGCGCGGCCCGTTTGATGCTGTAATGGCTCTGCTCGACACCTTTGACGCAACCACCTCCAAGACTTGACCTTTTGCATCATTCAAGACAGGTGAAGGGCACCCAAACAAGAGATCCGTCCCCATGCTGACTGCCATCATCGACTACGAATCCGGAAACCTGCACTCGGCTGCCAAAGCGTTTCAGCGCATGGCCCGTGAAATGGACGCTGGCGAAGTGGTGGTGACCTCGGACGCCGATGTGATCTCCCGCGCCGACCGTCTGGTGCTGCCCGGCGACGGTGCCTTCCCCGCCTGCGCCACGGAACTGCGCGGCCACAAAGGCATCTATGACGCCATGGTCGAAGCAGTTGAACAAAAAGGCCGCCCTTTCCTCGGCATCTGCGTCGGCATGCAGCTGATGGCCACCACCGGCCATGAATACACCGAGACCGCGGGCATTGGTTGGATCGGTGGCGAGGTAGTCAAGATCTCCCCATCCGACAGCCGTCTGAAAGTTCCGCACATGGGGTGGAACGATCTAGTCATCGACAATGACCACGCGATCTTTGACGGCATCATATCCGGCGATCACACCTATTTCGTGCACTCATACCAGTTTCAGGTCCGTAACCCGGCCGAACGTCTTGCCCATGTGGAATATGGCGGCGACGTTACCGCAGTGATCGGCCGCGACACTATGATCGGCATGCAGTTCCACCCGGAAAAAAGCCAGGACGTGGGGCTGAAAATGATTGGCAATTTCCTGACATGGAAACCTTAGGCGCCCTTCCGAAAGACAAAACCCGATAGTCTGGTGCGGCTCTGCCCAGTGACGTTTCGCGCAATAACAGGTTTCTCCGACCCATTACTGCCTTTTGTGCGGAATTGGTGGGCTGCTAAGAATAGTGAATGCAGCGCCAGCCCGCAGGAGAACTGACATCGCCAACCACCTTGCAATTATCCATTGCAAGGGCTGCCTAAGTCTTGCAGCGCGGTTCTCATTGAAGTGTTGAAACGTGTGTAGATCTACAGTTTCGGCGGAATAGGCTCAGCCTGGGTATCGTGCCGCCATGCTGCCAGATCATTGTTGATCCAGGCTTTTACTCTCTCCAAGCCCGGAGTTTTACTTTCTTCCAGAAAGCGCAGCATCTCACGGGTGCCGTGCTGATACCCGGCTCGATAGCTTTCCTCCGGATCGGTCTGGACACCTTCGAACCCCAAGGGCCTGTTGAATTCGCTCTGCGCCATGACTGTCTCCGTCCTTTGAATTGCCACAAGCAATGCAATTGCCCTTGGCTGCGGATTTCGACTACCCGCGTGTTCTGGTTCAGGCCAGTATCGAAGATTTTGAATAAGCAAAGCTTAAGCTCGCTAGAAAAAGCCCGAAAAATCGTCATTCCCCAGCTACTGGCCATGCTCCGAGTTCCAACAGAACCCTACCCTGTTATTGTCTACGTTACGCCACCTGCCGCATAGCCATTGGTGCAACCCCGAACGCACGACGAAACGCCCGGCTGAACCCCTCGGGCGATCCATAAGCATAGCGCCGCGCCACCGCATCGACCCGATCACCCCGCTGCAAGTCCTGCCGCGCCAGAATCAACCGCCAGCGGCGTAGGTAGCCCATCGGCGTCTCGCCCACCTCGGCTGCAAACAATTCCGAGAACCGCGACAGCGACAATCCGGCCTGTTGCGCCAAATCCCCATTGGTCCAAACCCGCCCCGGATGATCGTGCATCGCCACAATGGCCCGACTCAGCCGCGGATCTGACAGCCCGGCCAACAGTCCCGTCTGCGTAGATCCGATTTCGATCTGCCCCCTCAGCAACCGCACCATCAACACCTCGCCCAACCGGTTGATCACCGATTGCGCCCCACAGCGCCCGCCCTGCGCCTCATCCTGTATTAAATGAACCAGAGACTGCGCCTCAGGAGACGAACGCAGATCGTAATCCACTACCGAAGGCAGCGCCGCCAACAACGGATTTCTCTGGCCTGACCATTCAACCCGCGCAGACAGAATGACCGCGTCGCCACCATCATGGCAATGCCCGCCGTCTGGGAAGAACAATAGCCGAGCGGGCAAACTATCCTCTCCGGCGAGCGCCAGCAGATTGGCCTGCTCTATCGGGGCAGCCTGTACTGATAAGTGGAACCGCTCCATCAGTGTTGTCAGCCTGTCCATCGCCATCAGATTTCCTGTCAGATTTTTCGGATTTTCAAGACCATAAAACCTGCCACACCCTAACACAAGCTCAATCAAATGGAGATCCCGATGCTTATCCCCCGCCAGAAGACCCCTAACCTCGCCCTACCCACACTGGACCACGGCGCCTTTGATCTGACCTCTGAGAGCAGCGAACGCGGCACCGTGATCTGCTTTTATCGCGGGTTGCATTGCCCAATCTGCGCAAATTACCTGAAAGAGTTCGAAAAGCGCGTCGCTGACTTCGCTGAACGCGGTATCACCTGCATTGCCATCAGCAGTGACGGCGAAGAGCGTACCCGCGCCATGGCTGACAAGATCGAAGCAAAATCGCTACGTTTCGGCTATGATCTGCCGCTCAGTGTTGCCAAAGACTGGGGCCTCTATATCTCGACCTCGCGTGGCAAGACCTCGATCGGCATCGAAGAGCCCGCCCTGTTCTCGGAACCCGGCTTGTTCATGGTCGGCCCTGAACAGGCGCTGTACTATGGCTCAGTCCAGACCATGCCGTTTGTGCGGCCGCATTTCTCGGAACTGGTCGGGGCGCTGGATTTCGCCATCGCCAACAACTACCCGGCGCGCGGCGAATACACCGGCGATGTTTAACCCTACCGTCGGCAAGTGATGGACACGCTGCTCTCTTGAGGGCATACGGGCCGGACGCTTTTAAATCAGGTCCAGCCCGTGCAAATCCGCTTTGAGAAATTCGACCACCATCAGGGCCAGCACCGCTATTGCGTGCTGAGCCTGTATCAAACGCTGTTCGGCGACTGGTGCGTCGAACGCGTGGCCGGCCCGCTTGGCGCGCCGGGTGGTCAGCAGAAACGATTGTACCTCGGCAGTTATGCCGAGGCACTTAATACGGTCGAAGCCCACCGTGACAGACAGGTCAAACGCGGCTTTGTGCCGATCCCAGTGCAACTGGGGCTTCTGTAACCGGTGCTTAGTTCACCCGCGTCCAATCCTGACCACGGCAGATCAACCCACCTGCAACACAGCCTTTAACCACCAGCGTATTGCCACTCAGCGACATCTTCGACGAATAAGTCTTGTCAGCGTCAGGAGCCCAGATCTTGCCACCACTGTAATAGCCGTCACCATCGCCTTCCATGTCCCACAACATCTTTTTTCCCAGATGCTCATAGTCTGACTGAACAGCGTTGTTTTTGTCATAGGCCGCTTTGATCGTGCCGCAGACGTCACTGCCACAGGGGGCAATCGTTACGTGCAGATAGCCGCCCGTATCCCCCGGAGCCGTTTGCCAGGTGCCTGCAACCGGATCCGCTGACGCCACGCCTGCCAAACCCAACCCCAAAGCCATTCCAAGAACCAGTTTCTTCATCTTTATTCCTCCCATTGATGGCGTCACTGTGACCCACAGGGCCATTTTCAGGCAAGGTTGACTTGGGGTCGCGTTGCAATCCGCCCCGCGCTTGTGCAAAACACCGCCGAGACCCGCTTGAAAGGCTGCCAAAATGATCCTTTACCCTGCCATCGACCTCAAAGACGGTCAGGCCGTGCGTCTGCTACACGGCGACATGGACAAAACCACCGTGTTCAACGACAACCCCGCCGCCCAGGCGCTGGAGTTTGTCGAGGCAGGCTGTGAGTGGCTGCATCTGGTCGATCTAAACGGCGCTTTCGCCGGCAGTCCGGTAAACGCCGCCCCGGTCGAAGAGATCCTGAAACAATGCAACGTTCCAGCCCAGTTGGGTGGCGGCATCCGCGACATGGCCACAATCGAGGCCTGGATCACCAAGGGCCTGGCCCGTGTCATTCTGGGCACAGTCGCTGTTGAGAACCCCGATTTGGTCCGCGAGGCCGCCCGAGAATTCCCGGGCAAGGTCGCCGTCGGCATTGATGCGCGCAACGGCCGCGTCGCCACCAAGGGCTGGGCGACAGAAACAGACGTCATGGTGACCGATCTCGCCAAATCATTCGAGGACGCCGGTGTCGCCGCAATCATCTACACCGACATCCTGCGCGACGGTGCCATGAAGGGCCCCAATGTCACCGCCACCGCTGATCTCGCCAACGCAGTCTCGATCCCAGTCATCGCCTCGGGTGGGGTTTCATCGCTGGACGACCTGCGAGCACTGAAGACCTGCGGCGCCCCACTGAACGGCGCCATTTCGGGCCGCGCGCTCTATGATGGGGCTATTGACCTGAAAGAGGCCCTGATGGTTCTCAAAGCCTAATTCAAAGGCCATTTGAATGCCCTGCGACACCGCGCCCTGTTACCCCGCATGGTGTTTTACCGTTTGATGAGTCGACACAAATTAAGAGGTTCTCAATGGCGCAGGTTACTGAAACGGCCCTCCCTGATTACTCCAAACTGCATGCAGTCATGCAGCCCGGAGATTTTCTCGATTGCTACGCCGTTGCTTCGGATATGCCGCCTCGCGCAGCAGCAGATATTATTACCAGTTTTCCCGCCTGGGCGATGCTACTGGTCAGGCTGCGCGGCATCCTGACGACGCCCTTTGGCTTGCGTCAGGACAGTCCAAAAAACGACGATACTGTCGGGATTTTTCCAGTGGAGTATGACACGGACCAAGAATTGATCGCCGGGTTCGATGACAAGCACCTTAATTTTCGCGTCTCTGTCTGCGCCTTTGACGGCAAGGTTCACCTGGCGACCTGGGTGCACCGCAACAATCTCTTTGGCCGCCTCTACCTGGCAACTATCATGCCGTTTCACATCCTCATCGCCCGCGACGCGCTGAAACGCGTGGCCAAAGCCGGATCCGGACCATCAATATCTTACCCCACCACATCCTGACCTCCTGCTCCACAGGCATCAAGTTTTAATGACTTGGTCTTTGCCGGGGTTATTCCTGATCTCCTTTTCCGCCGCCACCCTGCTGCCCGGAGGGTCCGAGGCCGCCTTACTGCTGCTCGTGGCCCAAGACACCTATTCCACAAAACTTCTGCTGTTGGTCGCCAGCACCGGCAATATCCTCGGCTCGCTGGTCAACTATGCCATGGGCCGCTACGCCCTGCGCTTTCAGTCACGCCTCTGGTTTCCTGTATCGCCCAATCATCTGGCCAAAGCGCAACTCTGGTTCGCCCGCTGGGGCCAATGGTCGGTGCTGGGCGCCTGGCTCCCCATCATCGGCGACCCGATCACTGTTGCCGCGGGCGTCATGCGGATGAACTGGCTCCGCTTCACGGTCCTAGTTACGCTTTCCAAAACTCTGCGCTACGCTGCCCTACTTGGTCTGTTCAATGCCGTCGCCTGAGCACTGGAAATCCCCGGCCCAACCCTCTATGAAAGCGCCATAACCAGAGGCGAGCCATGCTGAAAACCCGTATCATTCCCTGTCTCGACGTCGCTGACGGTCGCGTTGTCAAAGGCGTCAATTTTGTCGGTCTACGCGATGCAGGCGACCCAGTTGAAAGTGCCAAGGCCTACGACGCTGCTGGCGCGGACGAACTCTGCTTCCTCGACATCATGGCAACCGAAGAAAACCGCGGTACTATGTTCGACGTGGTGCGCCGCACCGCCGAGCAGTGCTACATCCCGCTGACTGTCGGCGGCGGTGTCCGTACGCGCGAAGACGTGCGCGCGCTGCTGCTGGCTGGTGCCGACAAGGTCTCGTTCAACTCGGCCGCTGTTGCAAACCCCGATGTCATCGCCCAAGCCGCCGATCAATTCGGCAGCCAATGCATCGTTTGCGCCATCGACGCCAAGTCCACGACCTCCGGAAAATGGGAGATCTTCACCCATGGTGGCCGCCGCGAAACCGGCATCGACGCGGTAGAATTCGCCAAAACAGTGGTCGCCAAAGGTGCCGGAGAAATTCTGCTCACCTCGATGGACCGCGACGGCACCAAGGCTGGCTTCAACCTGCCACTGACCCGCGCCATCTCGGATGCGGTCAACGTCCCCGTCATTGCCTCGGGCGGCGTCGGCAATCTTGACCACCTTGTCGAAGGCGTCACCAAAGGCGGGGCCAGCGCGGTTCTGGCCGCCTCGATCTTCCACTTTGGCGACTACACCATCGCCGAGGCCAAGGCCCACATGGCCGCCGCCGGCATCCCAATGAGGCTGACATGAGTATTCTACACGACCTCGCCGCCACCATCGAAGCCCGCAAGGGATCTGATCCATCTAGCAGCTGGACCGCTAAACTGCTGTCCAAAGGCCCGGAAAAATGTGCCGAGAAATTCGGCGAAGAAGCCATTGAGGCCATCATCGAAGCAGTTAAAGGCGACCGCGAGAAGCTCACCTCTGAAGGTGCTGATGTACTCTACCACTTCCTGGTAATGCTTGCGTCATGCGATGTGCCGCTGGATGACGTGTTGACCGAACTGGCTCGCCGTCAGGGTCTAAGCGGTCTCACCGAAAAAGCTTCGCGCGCCAAGTAACCCGGAAAATTCGAATTTTCCGGTCCATTTTCTTTCAAGAAAATGGCGACCCAAGGTTGACCGTTGTTTGCAGTCTACAGTTTCGACGAAATTATCCCAGTGGCAAAGCCACCCATCCGCAGCTCACCGTGTAGCCGCTGGTACTCGATTTTAGGACAACGATTCTGCACCACATCAACGCCTCGCGCTTCTGCCTTGGCCGCCGCGTCGGCGTGACCCACCCCGATCTGCATCCAGATCGTCTGCAAGTTCGGAAAAACCTCCAGCGCTTCGGCAACAATCGGCGGCACCGCTTCAGAGCGGCGAAAAATATCCACCATGTCCACCGGTCCCTCAATCGCCGACAGGCTCTCCTGCACCACTTGCCCAAACAATCTCTCGCCTGCGTGGCGCGGATTGACCGGAATGACACGGTACCCTTTCAGGCCCATATACCGAGCCACGTAGTAACTCGGACGCACCGGATTCATGGAAACGCCAACCACCGCCACAGTCTTGGTCCGGCTCAGAATGTTCTTTAAGAATTGATCGCTATATTCGTTCATAGCGGCACCCTATCTCTGGCACAGCAGAAAAGGGAAGCCCATAAAAAAGCGCCCAGGTGATAGCCCGGGCGCAAGGTCTGGAACGAGGGACAGTGAATTAAGATCTGCGGAGGTTCCGCGCCGCAGTCACAACAATAATATGGGGCGGGAACGCAGAATAGAAAGGTCAGATCGCGCTTTTGTGAGCCTATCACTCATGCCTGAGCACATCAGGCCAATTGCCACGTGCCTGAACAATCAGCTCAGACATCTCACTGCTCCAAATCTCCTGCACTTGGGTATTATAAAGCAAGTACAGGCTATCATCGACAATCTGCCATGCCTGCGGGCTGCCGGACATCAAATACCCCTGCGACACCGCATAAGCACAATAGCCACCAAACATCGGTGCAAAAGCCCGTGGGTCTGCCTCAAAACTATATTGGTTGTCCTCAGACACAAACCGCCAGACCGCGCCTTTCCAAATCACCGCATGATCGGAATGTCCCTGAACCGCATTTCCTTCGATAAAAAACGCCACAGTGTCATAGCCGCCAATGGCCAATCCCTCTTGGACGTGAAACATCGGTTGATCCGCCAGTGCCGGACGCAGAGGTTGCAACAGCAGAGCAAGGACCGCTAAAGGGACTATTCGCAGGCGCAAAGGACACTCCATCCAAAAGTTCAGGCCTGCTCAATGTGCAGGAACATCTGCGCCCTGCCTAGGGCGGATACGCAGATGTGAACAACCTGTGACGGACCTGCCAGGCGTTGTTACCGGGCAAGCGATGCATAGAGCGCCAGCGCCGCAGCATTCGACACATTCAGGGAGCCAAAGCCACCAGCCGCATCAATCCTGACCAGCTGATCAACGGTCGCTTTGGTCTTTTCTCGCAGCCCAGGCCCCTCGGCCCCCAGCACCAGCGCCACCGGACGATCCTGACGTCCCTCCAGCGAGGCCTCGATGGTTTTGTCCGCCTCGCCGTCCAATCCCAGCACGATAAAGCCCATGTTCTGCAATTCAACAATGGTGTCCGACAGGTTGCGCACCCGCAGGTAGGGCTGACGCTCTAGCGCGCCGCTAGCGGATTTGGCCAGTGCTCCGGTTTCCGGTGCCGAATGGTGGCGGGTACCGATCACCGCACTCGCCCCCAGCACCTCGGCCGTGCGCAGAATCGCGCCGACGTTATGCGGATCGGTCACCCGGTCCAGCAACAACACCCGCGGCACCTCGGCGCCGATGCAACTCTCGACCAACCCGCCCCAATTCAGCGGCTTCACTTCCAGCACCGCACCCTGATGCACTGAATTCGGATCAATCGGCGCTTTGAAGTTACGTGAATCAACCAATTCCGGCTCAATCCCAGATTCGGCAATCGCCTCTGCCAGCTTGGCTTGGGCATTCCGCGTGACCATCAGATGCAATTTCTGGCGTTTGGGGTTCAACAGCGCATCGCGCACTGCATGCAGGCCAAACAGCCACACGGTTTCCGCATCCGAGGCCTTCTTGGCCTGTTCTTTTTCGACAACCCATTTTGGTTTCTTAGTCATCTTGCTCTCCGGCAAAAAGGAATTTTGAGCCTTAGAGAAAAACCAGTGATTTTCCTGTTGACGCTCCGTTGGTGCGCTTGTAATCACGCCTTCACATCAGGTGCAACAGTCACCTGATAGTGGGCGACAGGCCGCAAGGTGTGGCAGGGGACTGTAACTCCCTCGCGGAGACGCACGCCTGGTTCGATTCCAGGGTCGCCCACCACTTACCCCATCCAAGACGTTGTTTTCATGAGACAAAAATACCTACCCCGGTAGCTAGCCGCCCAAACATGCTCCATCCAAAAATAGTAGGTAGACCGTTACCCGACAGGGTATCGGATTCGTCTCCAAACGTAGACACATTGGCTGTGAGCGACTGTTCGCCCAGCGGCACACGGATTCGTATTGAGATTTAGGAGCAGACGTCCATCCAAGATTTTATTCGTCGGCCCTTTTCGGGCCAATCCTGTGGTATTAGTTTCTCGCCTGAGGCCTTCGTCCACCGTTCCCGAATTGCGTCGACATACCGGCAATCCTCGTCGATGTAGGCGTGTTCAATAAGTACCACTTGTACGCCTGTTTGGCGCGCGGTCTCGTTAAACAGCAAGACGAAACTGGACCTGTCACGGTTTGATGCCGCTCCTTTGATAGCATTTATTGGCCCGAAGGAGATGAATTATGGGACTGAAACAAATGGACGAATTTCGCAAGGATGCGGTGCGTGTTGCACTGACCAGTGGGCTTACACACGAGCAGGTAGCGGATGATCTTAGCGTTCACTGCCCGGCAGCGTATGTTTACATGCGCGAGAGGGGAGAAGAGCACCGGATCACATTTCTATTGGGCGGATGTGTCGTGTCATGAGCGTCAGTTCGCATGGCTTGCGGGCATTCCGTAGCCGTCCTGCCAGTCGGAGGCAGCGATCTGATTTGGTCACGTTGGCGCATATCAAAGAACAGTCACGCCTCAGCTTGGGCCGCGACGGACGACCACGGATGACCGAAGAGCTGAAGGAGATCGGCTTGAACGTTGGTCACCGCCGTGCGGGCCGCCCCCTCTCGGCAAATTATTTTGCAATCGCCTGCCGGGCAACGGATGCGCCAGAACGGAATATCAGGGGTGAGACGCGCAAACACAAAGCTACGACGGACAGTAATCACAAGTTCAACACCGCCCCGAACTTGTTGGACCGTGACTTCTCAGCTAACCGGCCAAACCGGAAATAGGCAGGTGATACCACGTATGTCTGGGCGCGTGAGCGTTGGCTTTATCTGGCCGTGATCCTGGATCTACATTCTCGGCGCGTCATTGGCTGGCCCCCTCTCGGCAGATTTGGCTTTGCCAAATCGCCTGCCGGGCAATGGATGGCGATTGCTTTTTGTGCACCATCCAAGGGCTGCATTCATCACACGGATCGTGGCAGCCAGTATTGTTCACTCGACTATCAAAAGATCTTGCGCCAGCATGGTTTCAAAGCGTCCCCTCTCATGCATGTAACATGCACTGCCGGGCAGTGAATGAGCAGCAAAGGTAATTGTTATGATAATGCAGCCGTTGAGACCTTCTTCAAAACCATCCAGACCGAACTGATCTGGCGGGGCACATGGGAAACCCGCAGGCAGGCCGAGATGGCAGTCTTTAAATACATCAATGGCGTCTACAATCCGCGCCCCTCTCGGGATATCGCTTTGCGATACCCTGCCGGGCAGTGGACGCCACTCAACATTGGGTTGGAAAAGCCCCGTCGCTTTTGAACGGAAGGTGGCCTAAACGATCACTTGGGGCGGCACGAATGCGCGACAGGTCCACTTTGCTTCGATGTCAGACTGACAATCCCACACAGCTCTTCAAGAAGAGTTTGATCGGATGCCGTCGCGCTTGAAGATTCGACCAAGCCTTTTGCTGCTGCCTGGCTCAGCAGAGACATTGAACGTTCCGGCTATACGTTCTTTGCGCGTACTTGCCAGCTCGATCAGTGCATCGGCAAAGAGTTGGGATGGTTTATGCATCGTCGCTCATCTTCGAACTGAGACGGACTTAGAGCGTCTCTTGGGCTTTTCTGAGTGAGCCAAAGTTTCTGTTGTGCTTAATGTCCAAGCTATCTAGGGTTCTCATTATTAGAATTCAATTCCGCATAGTGGAATTACTAGGGAGAAGACTTCAATGACCAGAAGACTGAAAATCTGTGTGAAATCCGCCATCTTATCCGCGGGCCTTGCCTTTGCCGCAACCGTGACAACTGCAGGAGCCACATTGATCCATGGTGAGGCCGGTCCCAACCGGGGCGCCCGTGCTGCAGCCCTGCAATGGTTTGCTGATCAGGTAGGTGAGACATCAGGCGGCGAACTAACAATCAATGTTCAATGGGGCGGCGCCCTGTTCAAGGCCAATGCAGCGGTTCAATCCGTCGGCGATGGCGTTGCCGACATGGGCACCGTGATTGCAGTCTATTACCCACAGGAAATGCAGGCCTATGGCATTGCTGACCTACCACTGGAAAACCCGGACGCCTGGGTTGGTATGCGCGCCACAGATGAACTGATGCGTAACTCCCCCGCGATCCAGGCAGATCTTGCTGACAAGAACTTGGTTTACATCGGTACTTTCACCACATCGGCTGTTCACATCGGCTGTACCGGCGATGCCATCCGCTCAATCAGCGACATCAAAGACCGCAAAATTCGTGGCACCGGCGCCTATGGTCGCGTGTTCGGCGAGCTGGGCGGCAATATGGTCAACATGAGCATCTATAAAGCCTATCAAGGGCTGGATACCGGCTTGCTCGATTGCTCGCAGGGCTATTCCTATGCCGTAACTGCGCTGAAGCAGCAGGAAGTGATGACGAACTACACCTTGCTCGACTGGGGCCAGGTTGGCGGTGTTGGCATCATGATGAACAAAGACAGCTTTGACGCTCTCAGCGCTGCTGAGCAAACCGTCCTCATAGACGCGGGTAGTGCCATGGCCGATGAATTTGGCCGCTTGATCACCACCGCAAACGCTGCTGCCATCGACACTATGAAAGAGACCGGCATCGAAGTCATCACACTGCCACAAGACGATCGCGACCAGCTGGTCGCTGCAGGTGCCAAGCACATCGATGCATGGGTAGAAAACATGAATGCTGCGGGCCTGGATGGCTCCAGCCTTCTGACCGAATACCGTGGCTTGATCGCCAAGTATTCGGCCGAACGTGACGACCAAGGGTACCCCTGGACACGCTAATCCCCCAGCCCCCCAATGTGCCTATTTGGGGGGCTTCCCTTTGCCCGCATAAAACGAACGCGAGGTACCGATGTTTCGGAAGTTTGAAAGGTTCCTGCTGAACCTTGCGGTGGCAGCCGTTATTGCCCTTGGTCTAATGATCACCATCAGTGTTGTCTCCCGGTCTCTGTTCAATGTGGCACTGCCCGACACGATCATTATCGTGCGCGAGTTGATGGTTGCCGCAATTGTCTTGCCGCTGGCAGCCGCAACACTGGCACGCAGTCATGTGGCTGTCGAATTTCTAGCCGCAAAACTCCCCCTCAAGGCGCAGGCCTGGTTGGTGGTCAGTGGCTCAGTTGTTGGTGTATTCGCACTCATGCCTCTGATCTACGCTGGTGGTCGCGAGTTTGCCCACACCGTCACCTCTGGAGGGTTCTTCTATGGTGACCTCAACCTACCGAAATGGCCTGGTCGTCTGGTGTTTTTGGTGGGCATGACAGCCTGCTGGCTGCGCCTGCTTGTCCTGGTCGTTCAAGATATCCGCTCCATTCGCGCCGGACAATTTGACTTTATCACTTCCGCTGAAGGAACCGACTGATGGATGCCTCACTTATTGGCCTCATCGCCTTTGCTGCTGTACTTGGCCTGCTTGCCCTACGCGCACCTATTGGCTTTACCCTGGCCGGCGTCGCCACTGTTGCGACCTTCTTCATTTTTGCCTTTCGCAGCGGCAGTTTCGCACCCGAGCGCGCCATCCGCGCCACCACGTCTATGGTGTATTCTAACTCTTTTGACCTGATCCACTCTTATGATCTGTCGATGATCCCCCTGTTCATCGCCTTGGGGCATATTGCCTATAAGGCCGACATCACCACGCGAATCTATTACGCTGCCCGCGTCTGGCTGTCCGCAGTTCCCGGTGGCGTTGCCATGGCATCTGTTGTCGGCTGCGGCGGATTTTCGGCCATCACCGGATCGTCCATCGCCTGTGCTTCGACTATGGGGCGTATCTGCACACCCGAAATGCTGCGCATGGGCTATGACAACCGTCTGGCCACAGCCAGTGTTGCAGCTGGTGGAACACTGGGCTCACTGATCCCACCGAGTGTTTTGTTCATCATCTATGGCATCTTCACTGAGACCTCGATCAACCGACTGTTCGTCGCTGGTATTTTACCCGGCTTGTTGACGCTGGCTGGGTTTTTGCTGGTGATCTTTCTGTGGGTCAAGCACGATCCAGCCGCCGCACCTGTAGATCCGGGCCATATCAGCTATGGCGAACGGTTCCGCGCAGCCGCGATGGCCTGGCCCGCCTTTGTGTTATTCTTGGTCATCATCGGCGGCATTTATGGCGGGATCTTCACCGCAACCGAGGCCGCCGGTGTTTGCCTGTCTGCCGCCGCGCTGATTGGGCTGGCGCAACGTAAACTGTCCCTGAAGGACATCTGGGATGCCATCCGGGACACCTGCCTGCAGACCTCGTCAATTTTCCTGATCGCCGCCGGCGCCAAGATCTTCGTCGCCTTTGTGGCCCTAACCGGCGTTGCCCCCGCAATTGTCGACATAGTCACACAGGCGGAACTATCAGTGTTCTGGCTGATGTTTGCCATTGCCGTGATCTACCTGATGCTGGGCATGTTTCTGGATCCAATTGGAATCATGGTTCTGACCTTGCCGCTGGTGGTGCCGCTGGTTGAAACTTATGGGCTGGATCTCATCTGGTTTGGCGTTGTGGTTATCAAACTGCTGGAAATCGGCCTGATCACACCGCCTGTGGGCCTGAACGTCTTTGTCATTGCCAATGTCGTGGGCAAGGACGCTCCGATCGACCGGATCTTCGCTGGCATCGCCCGCTTTTTGACCGTGGATGTGATCGTTTTGATCCTGATCATGAGCTTTCCGGTGATTTCTTTGCTTCTGCCAAATTCCATGTGGTAAGCCAACCGGCAGAACAACAGATGAGATAGTAGAATATGGTCAAGGATCTTTCATCCGATCGCAGGTTTGCAACAACATTGGCGCGCGGCATGAGTGTGCTGCGCGCCTTTCGCCCCAGCGACGACGGGTTGAGCAATCAGGAGATTTCCGAGCGGACAGGTGTACCAAAATCCACTGTCTCGCGTCTGACCTTTACCCTACAATCGCTTGGCTATCTGTCCCATGGCCAGCGCCACGACCGCTATCGTCCCGGGCCCGCCCTACTGGCCCTGGGCAATGTCGCATCTGCCTCGGTTTCCTTCGTCGATATGGCAGATGGCATCATGCAGCCACTGGCTGACGAAACGGGCACTCTTGTTCTGATTGGTGTGCGCGATGAGCAGAAAGTTCTGCTGATCAAAACATGGCGACCCAAGGAAACCTCATCCCTCTGGCTAGAGGTCGGACACCGTATACCCGCATCGCATTCATCATCCGGTCAAGCCCAACTGGCCGCTCAAAGTGACGAAGAATTTGCCAGTTATGTCGACAACTACGGCAGCGCGGTTCGCGACGCAGACATAACCATCTCTGATATTCGCCAAGACGCCTATTCACAGCTGCTGGGCCGCGGCTTTGTCATTGCAGGTCACGGGTTGCGCTATGCCAAGTCGGTAAATGCCGTTTCGGTTCCTTTTCGCAGTCGTGAATTTAATGAACCCGTCTCCTTTACCTGTGGCGCGGTCCCCGAGGTTCTATCGGTCGAACGCATGGAAACCGAAGTGGGGCCGAAACTCAGAGAGGCCGTCAAAGACCTGGAACGAATGACCGGCAGGCCGTCTGCTTTGGTGCAGCAAGGCTAATTCCGCATAGTAGAATTAGATTTTACTTATTGAAACTCCGATCAGGCTTGGTATTGTGTCTTCAACCGGCCCGGCATGACTCGTCGCGGCCACGGGAACACTAATTGAGGCCGCTGAATGACATCAACAATCTCATATGAAAGCGCTGTCGCTTATGATGTAACGGATGGGGTGGCGGTGATTACTGTTCAGAACCCGCCAGTAAATGCGCTGTCTGTTGCTGTGCGACGCGGCTTAGACGATGCCTTTGCCCGATTTTCGACCGACGCCAATGCCAAGATTGCTGTTCTCATCGGCGCAGGTCGCACATTCATTGCCGGAGCAGACATCAAGGAGTTCGGCAAACCGCCGCAGGGACCACGCCTGCCCGACTTGTTTCAACGCATTGAAGACACCGAAAAACCGGTGATTGCAGTGCTGCACGGCACGGCATTGGGCGGCGGGCTAGAGGTTGCACTGGCTGCGCATTACCGACTGGCCCTGCCAGGCACCAAGGTTGGCCTGCCCGAAGTCACTTTGGGTCTTATTCCCGACGCTGGCGGCACCCAGCGGTTGCCTCGTCTGACTGGCGTTGACGCTGCTCTGTCGATGATGACCTCAGGTCGCCCGATAAAGGCCGAAGAAGCGTTGAAGCTGGGCATCGTTGATCAGATCAGCGAAGAGACTGACCCAAGAACTGCTGGGATAGCTTACGCAAACCACTTGCTGGCGACCAATGCCACAGTGCGTCGGGTCGGCGACATGCCAGCCACAGTGGTCACTGCCACTGAATTAGACGGTTGGCGCAGCAAGCTGGTCAAAAAATCCCGCGGCCAGCTGTCTCCACTCGCCTGTGTCGACGCTGTTGAGGCGGCCGCAACGCTGGACTTTGCCTCGGGCATCAACCGCGAGCGAGAGTTGTTCATGTCGATGTTGGCCTCTCCGCAGCGCGCAGCCCTGGTCCATGCCTTCTTTGCCGAGCGCAAAGTTTCAAAACTGCCCGAACTGCAGGGAGTGGCTGCGCGGAACATTACCAAGGTGGGCATCATCGGCGGCGGCACCATGGGCGCGGGCATTGCTGTTTCCTGCCTGCTGAACGGGCTGGATGTCACCTTGATTGAACGCAATATTGACGCGGCCTCGACTGCCAAAGGCACTGTCACGCGCCTGCTGGGTGATAGCCTCAAGCGAGGCAAAATTTCCGAAGCAAAACACAACAGTATCCTGGCTGACAGTTTCCGCACCAATACTGATTATACAGCCCTGTCTCAGGCAGACCTGGTTATTGAGGCCGTGTTTGAAAGCATGGATGTCAAGCACGATGTGTTTCGACAGCTGGACACGGTTTGCAAACCCGGAGCCATACTGGCCAGCAATACCTCGTACCTTGACATCAACGAAATTGCAGCCGCCACCAGCAGGCCGCAGGATGTCATCGGTCTGCACTTCTTCTCTCCTGCGCATGTGATGAAACTACTAGAGGTTGTTGTGCCCGATGCAACCGCACCCGATGTGGTGGCCACTGGTTTTGCTCTGGCCAAGACGCTGAACAAGATTGCAGTGCGGGCTGGCGTTTGTGACGGCTTTATCGGCAACCGAATTCTCGCCACTTACCGCGCCGCTGCGGATCACATGGTTCTGGACGGCGCCTCGCCTTATGACATCGACCGCGCGCTCAAAGCCTTTGGTTTTGCCATGGGTCCGTTTGAGGTCAGCGATCTGGCCGGGCTGGATATCGGCTGGGCGACCCGTAAGCGCAAGGCACCAACGCTGGATCCCCGTGCGCGCGTAGCCAAGTTTGCCGATCGGCTGTGTGAACTGGGCCGTTTCGGTCAGAAAACCGGACGCGGTTTTTACATCTATGCTGACGGATCCCGGCACGGCTCCCCCGACCCCGAGGTCTTGCAATTCATCAACGCCGAGCGCGATGAACTGGGGATAACCCCGCAAAAGATGGACGAAGAGACCATTGTTCGCCGCTACATGGCTGCCATGATCAACGAAGGCGCCAAAGTGGTCTCCGAAGGCATCGCACAACGGCCGCTGGACGTCGATATGACCTTTCTGTCGGGCTATGGATTTCCGCGACATCGTGGCGGCCCCATGCACTATGCTGATGAAGTTGGCCTGCCCGCGATACTGGCAGACCTAGAACGCTATGCTCAGGACGATGCCTATTTCTGGCAACCTGCCCAATTGATCCGCAATCTGGTTGCCAAGGGCCAGACGTTTGCCTGCTTGAATGATTGACGAGGAAAACACATGACCGACGCCGTAATCGTTTCGACCGCCCGCACTGCAATTGGCAAAGCTGGCCGAGGATCTCTCAACCTAACACATGGGGCCACAATGGGCGGCCATGTCGCCCGCGCGGCTGTGGATCGCGCCGGGATTGACCCCGCGCTGATCGAAGACAGTGTGTGGGGCTGTGGCTACCCCGAGGCCGCAACCGGCGGCAACATCGCACGGCAAGTTGTGCTGCGTGCTGGCCTGCCGCAATCCATTGCAGGCACCACGGTCAACCGTTTCTGTGCTTCAGGCCTGCAGGCCATTTCGAACGCCGCCAATGCCATCAAACTGGATGGCACTCGCGCTGCAATCGCTGGCGGGATGGAGAGCATCTCATTGGTGTTACCGCCGGTCCGCCACTCGCGCGAGGACTGGCTGGAGGCCAATGTGCCGGATCTCTACCTCCCGATGATTGACACCGCCGACATCGTCGCCGAACGCTATGGCATCAGCCGCGAGGCGCAGGACGAGCTGTCCCTGCAAAGCCAGCAACGCACCGCTGCGGCGCAACAGGCAGGTCTGTTTGACCCAGAAATCGTGCCGATGGATGTCACCATGGCTGTGACCAACCGCGAAACCAAAGAAGTCACCCACAAGCAGGTCACTCTGACCAAAGATGAATGCAATCGTCCCGCCACCACGCTGGGCGGCTTGGCCAGCCTGGCTCCGGTTCGTGGTGACGGCAAATTCATCACCGCTGGCAATGCATCGCAATTGTCCGACGGGGCCTCGGCCATGGTGCTGATGTCTGGAACCGAAGCCGAAAAGGCTGGGCTGGAACCGCTGGGGGGCTTTCGTGGTTTTGCCGTCGCAGGCTGTGGCCCTGATGAAATGGGGATCGGTCCGGTCTTTGCCATTCCACGTTTGCTGGAACGCCACGGTTTGAAGGTAGCCGACATCGATCTGTGGGAGCTGAACGAGGCCTTTGCCAGCCAAGCGCTGTATTGCCGCAATCACCTGGATATCGACCCCGACAAATTCAACGTGAACGGCGGCTCGATCTCGGTTGGTCATCCGTTTGGCATGACCGGCGCACGGTTGGCGGGGCATCTTTTGCTTGAAGGCAAACGGCGTGGCGCGAAACTGGGCGTTGTTTCCATGTGCATTGGCGGCGGCATGGGCGCTGCTGGCCTGTTTGAAATCTACTAAGGACCTCGCAAATGGATCTGTCATACACCGCCCAAGAACAAGAATTCCGAGCTGAAGTCCGCGGTTTTCTCGCCGCCAATCTGGACCCAAAACTGGCTGACAAAGTGCGTTTGGGGAAACACCTGACCAAGGCCGATTTTGAAGGTTGGCACGCAAGTTTGAACAGTCGCGGATGGCTGGCTGGCAACTGGCCAAAACAACATGGTGGCGCAGGCTGGACCCCAGTCGAGCGGCATATTTTCGAAGAGGAAACCACCCTCGCCTACGCGCCCCGGATTGTGCCTTTTGGCCTGGCGATGCTTGGACCAGTGCTGCAGGCTTTTGGCTCACCCGAGCAATGCGCCCATTACCTGCCCCGCATCCTGTCGGGCCAGGATTGGTGGTGTCAGGGTTATTCAGAACCCGGCGCGGGATCGGATCTGGCTGCTGTCAAGACCGCTGCCGTGCGCAATGGCGATCACTATGTGGTCAATGGCCAGAAAACCTGGACCACTTTGGGCCAACACGCCAACTGGATTTTCTGCCTGGTGCGCACCAATACCGAAGTCAAAGCACAAGAGGGCATCTCGTTCCTGTTGATCGACATGGAAACGCCCGGTGTCACCGTGCGCCCGATTGTACTGCTTGATGGCGGTGCCGAGGTGAACGAGGTTTTCCTTGATAACGTCCGTGTCCCAGTGGGCAATTTGGTGGGCGACCAGGACAAAGGCTGGACCTACGCAAAATACCTGCTGACCCACGAGCGCACCAATATTGCCGGCGTTGGTTTTTCAAATGCTGCCTTGGCGAATGTGAAACGGATCGCCTCTGCCGAAGTCGCTGGTGGCCGCCCCCTGATTGAAAACCCGCATTTCGCCGCACGTCTGGCCCAGGTCGAGATTGACCTGATGGCAATGGCAACCACCAACAGCCGCACGCTGGCCAAGGCCGCCGCCGGGCAGGCCCCCGGCGCACAAAGCTCCATGCTCAAGGTAAAAGGCACGTTGATCCGTCAAGAGATCACCGACCTGACCCGCCGGGCTGTTGGCCCCTATGCGACCCCCTTCCTGCCCGAATCGCTGGACGAAGGCTACAATGGCGAACCTGTCGGACCAGACTATGCCACTGCCGCATCCGAGCAGTATTTCAACAACCGCAAACTGTCGATTTTTGGTGGCTCGAACGAAGTTCAGCGCACCATCATCAGCAAAACCATTCTGGAACTCTGAGGGCACATCATGGATTTCAACCTGACTGAAGAGCGCCAGATGTTGCAGGATACCCTGCGCCGGTTTCTGGCAGACGCCGCGAACAAAGATAGCAACACCCTCTGGACCGAACTGGCCGAACTGGGTGTCATTGGCGCACTGTTCACCGAAGACTACGGCGGTTTTGGCGGCGCGGGCTTTGACCTGTCGGTGGTTTTCGAAGAAATCGGCCGCGCTGGTGTTGCCACTCCACTGCTGGAAACTGGCATTTTGGCCGGCGGTTTGATTGCCGCTCTGGGCAACGATGACCAAACAGCCCTGCTCGAAAGCATCGTCGACGGCACACAACAATTGGCCTTTGCCCATGGCGAACCGTTGACCCGTTACGATTTGAACCATGTCGCCACGACGGCCACACAAACCGGCGACGGCTACATTCTGAATGGACACAAATGTGTTGTGATGAACGGCGGACGTGCTGACACGCTGATCATCAGCGCCCGAACAGCAGGCGACGTAGCCAGTAACGATGGGATCTCTCTGTTTTTGGTTGATGCATCATCTGTTGAAAGGCGATCGTACCAAACCATGAGCGGCGCGGACGCAGCAGAGGTTTACCTGAACAACGTGACCGTAGCCAAGACCGCTTTGCTGGGGGCTGAGGGCGCCAGTTTCTATGAAATCGAAACTCAGGTTGCACGGGCCACGGCCGCTCTCTGTGCCGAGGCCGTGGGCGCAATGGAAAGCGCCAAGGACTTGACGATTGAATACATGCAAACACGCCAGCAATTTGGCCGACCCATTGGCAAATTTCAGGCCCTGCAGCATCGTATGGCCGACTTGCTGATCGAGGTCGAACAAGCGCGATCTGCCACAATCAATGTCTGTGGCCATCTAGATGCTGACCGGCCTCTGCGCGAGCGTCATGTCAGCGCTGCAAAAAACCTGATTGGCAGGGTTGGCCGTCAGGTCGCCGAAGAAACGATCCAGCTGCACGGCGGCATTGGCATGACGCAGGAATACAATCTGGCTGGTTTCACCAAACGGATGATGATGATTGATCACCAATGGGGCGACACGGATTACCACCTTGAACGGTTCATTGCATTGTCGCGGGCTGTCGGATGACCCAGGAATTGGTAATCCACGGTGAAACCGGCCCACAGCGTGTGATCGGTTATGTACTGGATGTCAGCCACAGGGATGGCGGTGCAAGATGCTGGCTGGATCTGACGGATGACCACCTTAATCGGCATGGTGTGCTGCATGGTGGCATTGCGACCATGCTATTGGACAGCGCCAGCGGCGCAACCGGATCAATGAGCATCGATCCCGCCGGGCGCGCGCCGTTTCTGACCATGTCGCTGACCACCAATTTCCTGGCCCCTGCCCGCACGGGTCGTGTTACGGCAACGGGCCGGATCACCGGTGGCGGCACTTCCACTATCTTTATCGAGGCACAGTTGATTGATGAAGCCGGCCAACTGATAGCCACATCAACCGGTGTTTTCCGCAAAGTTCCGGATCACCGCCGCAGCATGGAACATCAGGCATGAGCGAACCACTGGTTAAAGTTGACGATCAGGGGGATCGTCTGATAATCGAAAACCGCAATACGACCCGGCGCAACGCCCTGTCACCTGAATATTATCAAGGCCTGAAATCAGCCCTAACAACTGCCGCCTCGGAGCCGCGTATCAAGGTGGTTATCCTGACGGCAAAAGGTCCGTTCTTTTGCGCCGGTGGCGATCTGAACCTGCTGGCCGAACGACAATATCTGCCACTGGAAGACCGCGCCGCCCGGATCGAAGCCCTGCACGAGTTGATCCGCTTGATCCGCAATTGCCCCAAGCCCGTCATCGCAGCCGTCGAAGGCGGCGCAGCGGGGGCTGGCCTGTCCATTGCCCTTGCCTGTGACTTTATCGTGGCTGCCGTTGGAGCCAAATTCAGTGCGGCTTATGTCAAGGCCGGGCTGGTGCCCGATGGCGGCCTGACCTCGACGCTGACCTCGCTTTTGCCTCGGGCTCTGGTGTCGGAAATCTGCCTGACCGGACAAGCCGTGTCTGCCGAGCGGTTCTTTAATCTTGGCGCGATCAACAGGCTATGCCCCGCAAGCCAGACACTCGCCGTGGCGCAGGAAATTGCCTCTGGCCTGGCTGCGGGTCCATCAACGACCCAAGCCAGCATCAAGGCGTTGCTGACCTCGGCTCAAACAACCGATCCAGACACACAGCTGGATGTTGAAAGGGACGCGATGGCTAAAGCAATTGCATCCCCCGACGCAATAGAAGGCATTGCCGCCTTCCTTGAAAAACGTATGCCAGATTTTAACAAAGCCCAGGAAAATTCATGACTCACCCTTTCCTTACCACGGCTGTTACCAAGACCTATGGGACCTCCATCCCCATCATCGCCGGAGGTCTGATGTGGCTGTCAGATGCCGATTATGTCTCTGCTGCCGCGCGGGCTGGGATCATGTCCTTTATAACGGCTGCGTCCTTTCCCGAACCTGACGCCCTGCGCGCCGAAATACGCAAGTGCCGTTCGCTTTGTGATGGTGCTGCCTTTGGGGTCAACGTGTCGATGCTGCCAAAACTGGTGCCGGGTGAAAAGACCGCCGATGTCTTCCGTCTCATCGCTGACGAAAGCGTAAAGTTTGTTGAAACCTCGGGCCGCAACCCCGAAGAATACATGCCCATCCTTAAGGATGCCGACATCACGGTGCTACACAAGGTTCCCAGCGTTCGTTTCGCGGTCAAAGCCCAGTCGGTTGGTGTGGATATGGTCGCAATCGTCGGCGCCGAATGTGGTGGGCATCCGGGCATGGACATGATCGGCACGATGGTCAATGCCGCTACAGCGGCCGAACGCCTGACCATCCCCTATCTGATCGGCGGCGGTATTGGCCACGGATCTCAAATCATCGCAGCTTTGTCGATGGGGGCCTCGGGGGTTGTTATGGGCACCCGGTTCCTGGTCGCCCATGAGCTCAACGCTCATGCCGATTACAAGGCGCGGATGATGGAGGCCACCGAACGCGATACCCAACTGATAATGCAGTCAGTCCGCAACACTGTGCGGGCACTGGCGAACGAGACCACTGCAGCTGTCGCCAAGATGGAGCAGGATAATCCAAAGGTTACAATCTCTGACCTGCTGCCGCATATCTCGGGCCAGCACGGCCGGGCGGCTTATGCCACAGGCGACACATCGCGCGGGGTTCTTTCTGCCGGTCATGCGCTGGCCTTCGTTGATAAAGTCGAACCCATGGTCCAGATTATTGACCGTTTGGCCAAGGAAGCTAACGTAGCCCTGGCGCGGCTCAGCGCCCTGCAAACTATTGCCCCATACCAGGAAAGCGCCTGATGACCCAGATCACCCGAATTCACCAGAACATTGACCACTGGGCCAAGGCGCAACCCGAGGCCCCGGCACTGGAAGACTTTGATGGTACCAAGCTCAGTTATCTGGACTTGCAGAACGCCATCTCGGAGGCTGCAAAAATCCTTGCGCAGTACGGCGTAAGCGGTGGTGATCGTGTGTTGATCATCTCGGAAAACTGCGCGTCGACGGTTGCTTTTCTGTTTGCAGCCAGTCGGCTGGACGCATGGGCTGTTCCCATCAATGCCCGGATGAGCAACAGCGAAGTCGACCGCGTCATCGCCCATTCCAGCCCCAGCGTCATTGTCCTGACCACTGCCGCCTCACAAGACGCAACCAAGCACGCGGCACAGCGCAACGCGACACCTGAAACCGGGCTGTTTGGCACGGTCGCTTGTGTAACCTCCACAAAGGGCGAGCCTGAGCCCGTCGTCGAAGGCCCCAGTCAGGTTGGCGTCCTTCTTTACACCACCGGCACCACGGGTGATCCCAAAGGGGTCATGCTCAGCCACGCCAACCTCTTGTTTGCCGGTGATGCTTCGGCCAACTTACGTGGCATCAAACCAGGCGATTTGGTCTACGGCGCATTGCCCATCACCCATGTCTTTGGACTTGCCTCGATGGTTGTCGCCAGCACCCATGCTGGGGCCGCCATTCGCCTGCAAAGCCGCTTCACCCCTGCTGCGCTCTACGAGGCTCTGCAGAATGGCGTAACCGTGTTGCCTGCTGTGCCCCAGATGCACGCCTTGCTGATGCAATATGCCCGCGAACAGGGCCATCAAAAACTGACGGGCAGTAAACTGCGGTATGTGTCATCAGGCGCCGCGCCACTGGACCCTGTTTGGAAACGAAACGCCGAAGCCTTTTACGGTCTGCCACTGCAAAATGGCTACGGCATGACGGAATGCACCGCAGGACTCTGCGCCACACAAAGCGAAATTGGCGATCCTGATACCAGTGTCGGCAGAGCCCTGCCCGGCACGCAGGTCAAACTGGACGGGGATGGCGAAACCGGAGAGGTACTGGCCCGCGGCCCGCATGTTATGGCCGGGTATTACCGCAACGAGACAGCAACCCAAGAGACCTTTGATGCCGAAGGCTGGCTGCGCACCGGGGATGTCGGACGCATTGACGATCAGGGACGTCTGCACATTGTCGGACGAAGCAAGGAAATAATTATCCGATCAGGCTTCAATGTTTTTCCACAAGAAGTTGAAGCCGCTCTGAACGAACACGACGCCGTTGTGCAAAGTGCCGTTGTTGGCCGGAGTATTGCCGGCAACGAAGAGGTCCTGGCTTTTGTTCAGGTCACCGACATGGCCGCCACAAACGAAGAGACTCTAAAGGCCCATGTCGCCGAACGACTTTCTGGCTACAAGCGTCCATCGCATATTGTTCTGACACTGCAATTGCCTGCCGCAGCCACAGGCAAATTGCTGAAGCACAAGATGATCGACACCTTTGCTGAACAATTGGCCATGGATGAGGCCGACTAACCAAGGACATCCGCCTGTTGCCCGCCAAACAAGTGGGGGACGGTAACTATTTCAATGTCACAAGCTGGCATGATACAGTATTCGTGGGGTCGTAGGAGTGCGTTTGGGTCAGAGTGGTCACCGGCCCGACATGAGGAGGAAACAACCCGGGCATCCGCTGAATGGAGACATCGGCCGAACTCGTACATTAGGCGTGTTTTGCCTGTGCTTTACCTCTTAGGCAACCTATGAACACAATACTCAAGATGTGTTGACCCTTATACGGGAACCCAAGGCATAGCCCTTTCAGACCCGTGGCACCGAAAGGGGCCGCCTTTGGGGATTATCATGCGTGGCTCGAAAATACATTTCAGCACCACGGGTGGTCTGGAACTCCCCTTTAAGACCAGACGGCTTGTGGGCAATTTCGTTTCCTAGAAGGTGACCCCGTAAGAAATCCCGTAAGTTTTCTGTGCTACCACGGCCTATCTTAGGCTGTCGGAAGTCTGGATAATGCCCAAGAAGACTGCGCCATACTACTGGAACCGAGGCGGATATTATTTTCGCAAATGGGTCCCCAAGCGAAATCGGATGGTCGACCCCACGCAATCCGTCGCATCCTGTCTGCATACCACTGATGAGTTAGAGACCGTCAAAAGGA
>MAAC01006585.1_pt1 | contig 52318 bp, 42 predicted proteins | sample 1115981 | NCBI WGS metagenome assembly MAAC01 (sample SAMN04961126, study PRJNA320927) | seawater metagenome | isolation source: sample BD02T64 sea water enriched with oil for 64 days | place: USA:Gulf of Mexico | collected 2013-07-27 | reverse complement strand
ATAATGGCGTCAGAAAAAAATGCAGTGGCGAAGGGGGCAGGTTCACGGTTAATCACCGAGGCCTGCCCCCTTTGCTGTTCTACGCACAGTGATTTTTTCCATCAAGATCGCCAGCGCGAGTATTTCCGCTGTAGACAGTGCGCACTGGTCTTTGTCCCCCCCTGCAGCCATCTCAGTAAGGCCGCTGAAAGGTCTTATTACGAACTGCATCAAAACTCACCTCTCGATGCGGGCTACCGCACTTTTCTAGAGGCCTCCGAGGGTCTGGATTTTGGCAGTGGCCCCGGGCCAACACTGTCTTTAATGCTGGAAGAGGCGGGCCACCGGGTTGAACTCTACGACCCTAACTATGCACCGGATGAGGGTGTGTTCAGCCGTCAATACGACTTTATTACCAGCAGCGAAGTGGTCGAACACTTGCGGGCTCCAGGGCTTGAATTAAAGCGCTTGTGGTCTCTGCTGAAGCCGGGTGGCGTGCTGGCAATCATGACCAAACGGGTGATCGATCAAAGCGCCTTTGCTCGTTGGCACTATAAAAATGATCCGACTCATATTGTCTTCTTTAGCGAACAGACTTTTTATTGGCTGGGTAAGCAATGGCAGGTTGAACCTGTTTTTTATAGCTCTGATGTGGTGTTTTTTAATAATAACGAGCTGTTGAATAAAGCCTTAGGTCCTTGATGCATTAAAAATTGTGAATATTTTCACAGCTCCGAGCATTGTTCGGCTATCATCATTAGCGGCAGATTATTAATAACAATTAAACATAACAAGGTGGTAATACATGCCCCGCGGTACTGTGTTGGAACGTCTTCGTGGTAGTGAAACGGTAAGTCTCGCTAACCTCTCCGTTTGGGTTTTCAGTGCCCTGGCAGTGTCACTGCTCCTCACCGCTTGTGAAAAATCGGCAGGGCCTGCGCCAACCAGAGGGCCGGCTGAGGTCGCTGTGGTGGAAATAAAGACAGCCGATGTGCCCCTGAGTGCTGAGCTACCGGGCCGCACCTCGGCCTACCGCATCGCCGAGGTGCGGCCACAGGTCGGCGGTATTATTGCCAAGCGCCTTTTTGTCGAAGGTAGTGAGGTCAAAGCGGGTGACCCCCTCTATCAAATAGCGTCGGAGTTATTTGTGGCGGAGGTGAATCGAGCGGCGGCAGCCGTAATGCGTGCCGAGGCGACCCTGTCGGCCGCTGTCTTAAAGACCGATCGCTACGAAGATTTGATCGCTAAAAAAACCATTAGTCAGGAAAACTACGACGATGCCCAGGCCGACTTGCGGGCGTCAAAGGCGAATGTTGCGGTGGCTAAGGCCGAGGCGGAAATTGCCGCGATCAACTTGCAATACTCCTTGATTAAGGCACCTATTTCCGGTCGCATCGGTAGCTCCTTTGTCACCGATGGTGCCCTGGTTGAGGCCGAACAGGAGGAAGTACTGGCGGTTATTCGTCAACTCGACCCGCTCTATGTCGATATTACCCAGACCAGTCGCGAATTGTTAACCATCAAACGCCAGCTGGCATCGGGGCAGCTGGAACAGGCGGCGATGGAAGGCGCTGCCGTTCACCTGATGCTTGAGGACGGTAGTGATTATGCTCTCCCTGGCCGCCTGCAGTTTACCGGGGTCAGTGTCGATCAAAGTACCGGTGCCGTTACGCTACGAGCCACGGTGCCGAATCCAGATACGGTTTTATTACCGGGCATGTTCGTCCGTGCCCGTCTTGAACTCGGGCTTCAGAAGTCTGTAGTGCTAGCACCCCAGCGGGCGATTACCTATGAATATTCCGGTAGTGCCGTGGCGATGGTGGTGGGCGCGGACAATAAAGTGGAGCGTCGCTTAATAAAAACGGGTCGGGCTGTTGGCGATCAATGGCTGATACTCGAGGGCTTGGAAGCGGGTGAACAGATTATTATTGGCGGTCTGCAAAAGGTGCGCCCGATGGCGTCGGTTACCACGGTAGCGTATCAAGCGCCCACTGAGAAGGAAGCGCGATAAATGCCTAACTTCTTTATTGACCGACCTATTTTTGCCTGGGTACTTGCCATCATTATTATGTTGGCAGGCGTTTTGTCTATCACCCAATTACCGATTGAACAGTATCCAGAGGTGGCCCCACCGGCTGTATCCATCAAGGCAACAAATCCCGGTGCCTCTGCAGAAACCGTGCAGAACACCGTGGTACAGATCATTGAACAAAATATGGTCGGTATCGACAACATACTCTATATGTCATCGAAGAGTGATTCTGCGGGTGTCGGTGAAATCACACTGACCTTCCTACCGGGCACCGATCCCGATATTGCCCAAGTACAGGTACAAAATAAGCTTCAGGTGGCGATGCCTCTGTTGCCCCAGGCGGTGATTGAGCAGGGCGTCAAGGTGACGAAGTCGGCGACCGGGGTGATGATGGTGATTGCCTTCTATTCACCCGATGGCCGCTATAACCGCTATGACATTGCCGATTATGTCGCCGCGAATATCCTTGAACCCATCGGCCGTATTAACGGTGTTGGCGAGGCGACTCTTTTTGGTTCCCAGTACGCCATGCGTATCTGGCCCGATGCCGACAAACTCAACAGCTTTAAGCTGACGACACAGGATGTGGTGGAGGCGATTCGCGCCGAAAATGTGCAGGTGCGTGCCGGTGAATTTGGTGCGGGTCCCGCTTTACCGGGGCAGCAATTAAACGCCACTATCATTGCCCAAACACTCTTAAAAAATGCCGATGAGTTTGGCGATATATTGCTGCGTGTTAATCGCGATGGCTCGAGTATTTATTTGCGCGATGTGGCAGATATCGAGCTGGGCGGCGAAAACTATCAGTTTTTAAATCATTTTAAAGGTGTGCCCGCCAGCGGTATTGTGGTGCGTCAGGCCTCCGGGGCCAATGCGCTGGAAACGGCTCGCAATGTAAAAGCCACATTGGCCGAGCTCGCCGCATTTATGCCCGAAGGCATGGAGCTTGACCTCGGCTATGACACCACGCCCTTTGTCGAAGTGTCGATTATGGAGGTGGTGAAAACCCTGTTTGAAGCCATCATCCTGGTGTTTTTTGTGATGTATCTGTTTTTGCAGAACTTTCGCGCCACCTTAATCCCGACCATTGCCGTGCCCGTTGTCTTACTCGGTACCTTCGCCATTTTACAGGTCTTCGGGTTTTCCATTAATACCCTCACCATGTTTGGCATGGTGTTAGCCATTGGCCTACTGGTCGACGATGCCATTGTCGTGGTCGAAAACGTCGAGCGCTTGATGGTCGAAGAGAATCTCTCGCCGCGCGATGCCACCCGCAAATCGATGTCGCAAATTACCGGTGCCCTGGTGGGTATCGGTTTGGTGTTGTCCGCCGTATTCGTGCCCATGGCTTTTTTCCCTGGCACCAGTGGCGCCATCTACCGGCAATTTTCCATCACTATCGCCTCGGCCATGGTGCTCTCTGTATTGGTGGCCTTAATTCTCACACCGGCCCTGTGTGTCACTTTATTGAAGCCCGCTGTTGAAGGGCACCACTTGAGCAAGAGAGGCTTCTTTGGTTGGTTCAACCGGGGCTTTGATCGCCTGTCCCGTTGGTATCAAAATGTGGTCGCCAATGTGATTCGTAAAACCCTGCGTTATTTTTTGATTTACGGGGTGATTGTTTTCGCCGTTGGCTTTCTTTTTGCCCGCATGCCCACTTCCTTTCTGCCCTCGGACGATCCCGGCTTGATGTTCACCTTGGTGCAGTTGCCGGTGGGCGCGACCATGGAGCGCACACGGGGTGTAATGGAGCAAATAGAGCACTACTATGCCGAGGAGGAGGCCGACACCATTTCCACCGTTTACTGTGTGGTGGGTTTTAACTTCAGTGGTCGTGGTCAGAATAATGGCCAGTGCTATATCAAAATGCACGACTGGTCCGAGCGGCGTTTAGACTCGCAAAGTGTGCAGGCGGTATCTCGCCGGGCGATGGGCGCACTGGCGCAAATTAAGGACGCCCGCGCCTTTGTATTTTATCCGCCGCCGATTCGCGCACTGGGTAACTCTGCAGGCTTCGACTTTCAACTCAAGGATGTCGCCGGGCGCGGCCATGACGCCCTGATGGCGGCGCGCAATCAACTCCTCGGTGGCGCGGCGCAGGACCCACGCCTGACAAAAGTACGTCCCAATGGCCAGAGCGACAGTCCCCAGTTTAAGCTCAGTATCGATCGGCAAAAGGCTCGCGCACTGGGTTTGTCGATGACTGACATTAACAACACCCTGTCGACCGCCTGGGCCTCCACTTATGTCAATGACTTCATCGATAAGGGCCGGGTGAAAAAGGTCTACGTGCAGGGCGAGGCGCGCTATCGGATGTCGCCGGAGCACCTCAAGGACTGGTACGTGCGCAATGAGCGCGACGAGATGGTTTCCTTTGCCGCCTTTTCCTCGGGCCAGTGGACCCAGGGTTCACCGCGCTTAGAGCGTTACAACGGCGTGGCCTCGATGGAGATCGTTGGCGAGGCGGCCCCCGGCTACAGTTCGGGCGATGCCATCGCCGCGATGGAAGAGTTGGCCAGCCAATTGCCACCGGGCTTCGGCTTTGAATGGACGGGCGGGTCGCTGCAGGAAACCCAATCGGGTGCTCAGGCGCCGCTGTTGTATGCACTGTCGCTAGGGGTTGTGTTTCTTTGTCTGGCGGCACTTTATGAAAGCTGGGCCATCCCCTTTGCGGTGATGTTGGTGGTGCCACTGGGCGTGATAGGTGCGCTGCTGGCGAGTTATTCACGGGGCTTGTCGAACGATATTTTCTTTCAGGTCGGGGTGCTAACCACCATTGGCCTGTCGGCGAAAAATGCCATTCTCATCGTTGAATTCGCCCTCGACCTACAGTCTCAGGGCTGGCAATTGCGGGAGGCGATATTGGAGGCCGTACGGCTGCGCCTACGACCTATATTGATGACCTCCTTCGCCTTTATGCTCGGCGTGATGCCATTGGCGACCAGTACCGGGGCCGGCTCGGTGGGTCAAAATGCCATCGGCACAGGGGTCTTGGGGGGCATGTTTACGGCCACGGTACTGGCTATCTTTTTTGTCCCCTTATTTTTTATGGTGGTGCGTAAAATTTTTGCCGGTGGCGGCGTGGTGCGCGAGCCTGAGAAACCTGTCGCAAAAGCGCCAAGCGATGGCTTGCCATTGGCGTAAATATGCCTGAAATTACCAGCCATAATATTGATACCTAGAAGGGCTGGGGCTATGTTGGAAATTTTGCGTGATCAGGCACTCGTTACGGCAGGTATTGCTCGGCGCTCTGCACATCTTGTCAACGAAGCCATTGTCAGCGAAGGAAAAGTGGACCGGCGCATTTATCTGATCGAAAAGGGCAGGGTGCGCGTCTCCGGGCGTGTCGAGCTGGCGGATGGTCGTCATATTCAACCCGGTCTTTGTGACCTCGGCCCGGGGCAGGTGTTTGGTGAATTGAGCTTGTTTGACAGCGGCTCGCGCAGTGCCTCGGTGACGGCCTTGGAGGATGTCGAGGTGCTGACATTTGATGCCGTGGTGCTGGCGGCCTATTTCGATCGACATCCGGAGCAGGGCTATGTGGTACTGAAGAATTTACTCCAGATTTTGAGCGCACGCCTGCGCCAAACGGATCGGCGCTGGGAGCAACTCTTTGCCTGGGGTTTGAAGGAACATGGTATTGATCAGCATCTATAAGCTGGGCGGCCACTAGCCGGGCGAGCACCACCGACAAGCCTCATTCCCCAAGGCCGCATGCTGTGTATAATCCCGCTTCAATGTCTACCCCGGAGCTGGGATGGAGCAATTCCATAATATTGGTGTCGTGGCTCGACTCGAACACCCCGAAGTTGTCGATAGCCTCAAACGCTTGGTGGCCTTTCTGCGTGCCGACGGCCGCAAGGTGCTGGCAGAATCGAGAACCGCCGATTTATTGGCCGACCCCGCCATCGAAATCATCTCTCGGTCCTCCATTGAGCGCACCGTTGATCTGGTGATCGTGGTTGGTGGTGATGGCAGTATGCTCGGCGCGGCCCGGGCCTTGGTCGACCTGAACGTCCCCCTGCTGGGCTTGAATCGTGGCCGCCTGGGATTTTTAACCGATATTCACCCCGATGCTATGGAAGAGGGTATTGGCCGTGTGCTGGCCGGCGAATTTAAAAGCACCGAGCGCTATCTGTTGGAAATGCGTATCGAGCGCGACGGCGAGATCATTGGCAAGGGCCTTGCCCTCAATGACCTCGTGCTGCACCCGGGTCGCTCGGTGCGAATGATGGAGTTTGAACTCTCTATCGATGGCCAATTTGTCTACAGCCAGCGCTCCGATGGCCTGATTATTTCCACGCCAACCGGTTCCACCGCCTATGCCTTGTCGGCGGGCGGGCCGATTATGCACCCCAAGCTCGATGCGATTGTGGTGGTGCCGATGAACCCCCACACCCTCGCCAGTCGCCCGATTGTGATTAGCGGTGAAAGTCAGCTGGAGATTTTGGTGGGCACGCGCAATGAATTGCACCCACTGATTTCCTGTGACGGCCAGGTCGATATCAGCACCGAGCCGGGTGATGTGATTAAAATTCATCGCAAGCCCACCCCGCTGCGTTTGATTCATCCCACCGAACATAATTTCTACGAAATCTGCCGCGATAAACTCGGCTGGGGTCGCCGGCTCGACTCCCTGCGCCCGGGCGAGAAGGTCCACCGTTAATGGTTGATGGTGACAAGTGGACTACGGCGGCTAATCTAGCGGCGGGTTTTGACCTCGATTTACTGGTGCTGGCCCTGAACCGCAATAATATTGCCTATCGTCTGGTTGAAAGCGCCGAGGGCCATGAACTGTGGCTCGATCAGGGTCAGGGGCTGGCCGAAGTGGAGCAACTGATTACTCAAATTCAACAGATCAGCGTGGTGGAGAAAAACCTCGAAGCCGAGCGCCCCAAGGGTGTTGGCTTGCTGAGTGGCTATCTCCGTCGGGTGCCGGTGACGCTGATGACACTGCTCCTGGGTGTGCTGGGTTTCCTGCTGGTTAGCTTCCAACCGAGTAGCGTGCATCTATTTACCTTCGTCGATTTCAGTCTGGCCAATGGTCGCGGGCCGGTATTTGTTGGGCTTGAACAAAGTGTGGCGGCGGGTGAATACTGGCGCTTTGTGAGCCCGGCCTTCCTGCACTTTGGTATCTTTCACGTGGTTTTCAATAGCCTCTGGCTATGGGAATTTGGCCGCCGGGTGGAGCTGGTCAGCGGTCGCTCCGCCTACTTGGTGTTGATGCTAGCGCTGGCATCGGGCTCTAACGCCGGGCAGTATTTATGGGACGGCCCGGTATTGTTTGGTGGCCTCTCTGGTGTGGTTTATGGCCTGGTGGGCTATGTTTGGGTGCGCAACCGTCTGGCCCCCCATCCGCTGTTAAATGTGCAGCCGGGCATTATTTATATGCTCATCGGCTGGCTGCTGATCTGTCTGTTTGGCATTGTCGATCTGTTTATCAATGGCGGCGTAGCCAATGGCGCCCATGTATCGGGTCTGTTAATAGGTATGCTGGCCGGCGCGTTTGCGGTGCGGCAAAAGCCACAACCATGATCGGTAACATTACGAAGGTATCGCTGTGAATATTGAACAAGTGCTCCGGGCCTTGACGCCGGATGTCTATGAAAAACTTAAGCTGGCTGTCGAAATCGGTAAGTGGCCCGATGGTCGCAAGCTAACGGCTGAACAGCGGGGCACCTGTCTGCAGGCGGTAATTACCTACGACAGTGAGCACAAGCCCGCAGCCGAGCGAGTGGGTTTTATTGCGCCAAAAAAACACCAACACTGTGGTAGCGCCAAGGGTGAAGTCGCCGAGGCCGATAAACCCCTTAAATGGCAGCATTAAGCAGCCCCTAACTGCAGTGCCTTCGATACCCATAAGAGATAGCGTATGACGATCAATGTTTCGGGCCACCTCAGTAAAATGGTGGTGGAGCTGGCGACGCCGGTAAAGTATTTCCTGCCCCTGGATGATGAACGGGTGCTGCTCAATGACTTCCTGGGCCAGCGCATCAGCCTGACCTACGCCGGTGAAATTCACTGTTGTCACTGCGGTCGCAAAACCAAGAAGAGTTTTAATCAGGGCTTTTGTTTCCCCTGCCTGCGCAAATTGGCGCGCTGTGACAGCTGTATTGTCAGCCCAGAAAAGTGTCACTACGAGCAGGGCACCTGTCGTGAGCCGGAGTGGGGCGAAGAGTTTTGCCTGGCCGAGCACGTGGTGTATTTGGCCAATTCCTCGGGGGTTAAAGTGGGTATTACCCGCGCCACTCAGTTGCCGACCCGCTGGATTGACCAGGGCGCGGTGCAGGCCCTGCCGATTATGCGTGTCGCGACGCGTTTGCAGTCGGGTCTGGTGGAAGACGCCTTGCGTCAGCATGTTGCCGATAAAACCAATTGGCGGAAGATGCTGAAGGGCGATATTGAGGCGGTGGATTTACCCGCCACTCGCGATAATTTATTTGAGCTGTGCCAGCCCGAGCTCGCGGCATTAAATGAACGCTTTGGACTACAGGCTCTACAGCCGGTGACAGATGGAGAGTGTGTCGATATCGAGTACCCGGTGTTGGAATATCCGACTAAAGTCAGCAGTCATAACCTGGATAAAACACCGCTGGTAGAAGGCACTTTGATGGGTATTAAAGGCCAGTATCTGATTCTCGATACCGGGGTGATTAATATGCGCAAATATACGGCCTATAACATCAGCTTTTCAGCCTAGTTTTTCTATGATTAACACGGCGCGAGCTTAACGCTCGCGGCTTACTTTTTATCAGGCCTTTGCAGGGAGCAAGTTGGCTCTAGCGCAAGGGCCTCTCTATTGGAGTTGCACCCATGTCCCTGAGAGATTCCCAGCCCAAAACCATTCGTCTCGAAGACTATCGGCCACCGCTGTATTTGATCGATAAAACCGAGCTGCGTTTTGAGCTCGGTGAAGCCGAAACCCTGGTCAAAGCGGCTCTACAGTTTCGTCGCAATCCCAAGGTGGCGTCGAGCCCGGCCGATAATACCCTGCGCCTCCACGGTCAAGAGCTGGACCTGCGCTCTCTGGCCATCGACGGCCAGGCGCTGAGTGCCGAGCAATATCAGCTGGGTGGGGAAGAATTGGTGATTGACGATGTGCCCGAGCAGTTTCTACTGGAATCCGTGGTTGCCATCAAGCCCCAGGACAACACCTCCTTGGAGGGCCTCTATAAATCCCGCACCATGTATTGCACCCAGTGCGAGGCCGAGGGCTTTCGCAAAATCACCTGGTATCTCGACCGCCCCGATGTGATGTCGGAATTCACCACCACCGTGGTGGCCGATAAAAGTGCCTACCCCTTACTGCTTTCCAACGGCAATCCGGTTGACAGTGGTGAGACCCCAGATGGTCGCCACTGGGTCACCTGGCACGACCCCTTCAAAAAGCCGGCCTATTTATTTGCCTTGGTGGCCGCTAGTTTGAGCTGTATCGACGACAGCTTTACCACCATGAATGGTCGTGAAATTGCTCTGCGCATTTATGTCGAGGCAAAAGATCTCGATAAATGCGACCACGCCATGGCATCCCTAAAAAATGCCATGCGCTGGGACGAAGAGGTCTATGGTCGGGAATATGATCTGGATATCTTTATGATCGTCGCCGTCGACGATTTCAACATGGGCGCGATGGAAAATAAGGGTCTAAATATTTTCAACACCTCCTGTGTCTTGGCGAAGGCTGAAACCACGACGGACGCCGGTTTTCAGCGAGTCGAAGCCGTGGTCGCCCACGAATACTTTCACAACTGGTCGGGTAATCGAGTGACCTGCCGCGACTGGTTTCAGCTGAGTTTAAAAGAGGGCTTTACGGTGTTCCGCGATGCGGAATTTTCGGCGGATATGGGTTCTCCCACGGTGAAACGTGTGGAAGATGTCAACTTTCTACGCACCCTGCAATTTGCCGAAGATGGCGGCCCCACAGCCCACCCGGTACAGCCCGCCGCGTATATGGAAATTTCCAATTTTTATACCCTGACCATTTATGAGAAGGGTGCCGAAGTGGTGCGCATGCTCCACACCTTGTTGGGGCCGGAGTTATTCCGTGCCGGTAGTGATTTGTATTTCGAGCGCCACGACGGCGAAGCGGCGACCATCGACGACTTTATCGCCGCGATGAAAGATGTCAGCGGCCGGGATTTCTCCAGCTTTATGCACTGGTATACCCAGGGCGGTACACCCCGTCTTGCGGTGAGCGGTGAATATGACGCCAAGGCCCAATGCTACCGTGTGACCCTCAATCAGAGCTGCCCGGCAACACCGGAGTCAGCGGACAAAGCGCCCTTCCATGTGCCGATTCGTTTGGGCCTTGTCGGTGCCGCTGGCGACCTGCCTTTGCATCTCAAGGGCCACGCCAATGGTGAAAGCGAGATAACCTACGAATTAAAGGCAGCAACAGAAACACTGGTGTTTGAAAACGTCGCCGAAGAGCCGATACCCTCCTTGCTGCGGGGTTTTTCCGCGCCGGTGAAATTGGACTTCCCCTACAGCCGTGACCAACTGCTGCACTTGATGCGCTACGACAGCGACAGTTTTAATCGCTGGGAGGCCTGTAATAAATTGGCCCTGGGCATACTGCAGGGCTTAATTGATGATGTGCTGACCGGGCGTGAATTAATTCTCGATGAGCGCTTGATCGAAGCCTATCGCGCCCTGCTCAATGACAAAGCGGCCGACCCGGCGATGGTCGCATTAATGTTGGCGCTACCCAGTGAGGCCTATCTCAGTGAAGTGGCCGAAGTGATAGAGGTTGCCGCCATTCATAGCGCTCGACAATTTGCTCGCTCGGTGCTGGCCACATCGCTGCAAAGTGAATTCGCCGCTATTTATCGAGCCAATACTGAAGCACTGAAAAGCACCGAGTGTTATGCCGCTAGCGGTGCACAAATCGCCCAGCGCAGTTTGAAAAATACCGCGCAGGCTTATTTATTACAGACGGGCGAAAGCGATGCCATTGCACGGGCCTACGAGCAATTTCAAACGGCCGACAACATGACCGACACCAGCACCGCCCTGGTGGCCCTGGTGAATTGCCCGGCTAGCGAAGCACAGGCGCTGGCCACTCAAGCCTTGGCTGAATTCTATACACGCTGGCAGGACGAGAGCTTGGTGGTGAATCAGTGGTTCCAAATCCAGGCCTGGAGCACCGTGCCCGGCGGATTGGAACGGGTCAAAAACTTAATGCAGCACAGTGCCTTCGATATCAAAAACCCCAATAAGGTGCGTTCTTTAATTGCCGCCTTTTGCTCGGGCAATGCGGTGAATTTCCACGCCGGCGAGGGCGAGGCCTATACGTTTCTGGCCGACCAGGTATTGATTCTCGATGGCTTAAATCCACAAATTGCCTCGCGTTTAATTACCCCCCTCACCAAGTGGCGCAAATACCCCGAGCCGGCCGCTGGGCGCATGCAGGCCGAATTACAGCGGGTCTTGGCCAAGGTAGGGCTGTCGAAGGATGTCTATGAAATCGTCAATAAAAGCCTGGCCGGGTGATCATTTAGCGGCAGCGGCGAGAGACGTTTACGGGTTCCAAGGCGTGGACCCTGCCGCCTTGGAACCCGCACAAAAATACTGTTTTGCTTTAAAGGATGGACAACCATGAGCACATCACTGCATATCGTTTGCCCCCTGTGTGGGGGTATCAACCGTGTACCCAATGACAAGCTGTTACACCAGCCGAAGTGCGGCAAGTGCAGCCAGGCATTATTTGGCCATGGGCCCCAGGAGCTCAATGCCGGCAACTTCCAGAAGGTAACGAAACGTAATGATATTCCCGTGGTGGTCGACTTTTGGGCACCCTGGTGTGGCCCCTGCAAGGCCATGGCGCCGGCCTACGAGCAGGCGGCGAAGGAGCTGGAACCTCGCGTTCGCTTTGCCAAACTGAATACCGAACAGGAACAGGGGATCGGTAGCGGGCTGGCGATCAAGGGTATTCCCACCCTAATTGTGTTTGCCGGGGGTAAAGAAATCGCCCGCCAGTCCGGTGCCATGCCCCAGGGCGAGATCGTGCGCTGGGTGGAAAGTGTCCTGTAGTGCGTCTCGTTGTAGGGTAGGATGTCCTCACGGATAAGGCACTAGAACTTAAATAATAAATAATAAATAATTAAGGACATCCCGATGAAATTATCGCAGCCAAGAATTCAGCCGCTAACAGAGAGCGAGTGGACGGCGGAGCAGCGCGAAATGCTCGCACCCATTAAACGAGATGGCCCCTTTTACAATGTGCTGGGTACCCTGTCTCGGCACTGGCCGGCGGCGCAGAAATTTACCACCTGGGCCTATCACATTATGGGCGATACCTCGAAGCTGGCACCCCGCGAGCGGGAGATCCTCATCCTGCGCATCGGCTGGTTGTGCCAGGCCGAATATGAATGGGGCCAGCATGTCATTTTTGCCCGCGAGGCCGGTCTCAGCGATGCAGAGATTGCCCGCGTGAAAGAGGGTGCCGAGGGCGCGGGTTGGAGCGATTTTGATGCCACCCTATTGCGCGCGGTGGATGAATTACACAGCGAGGCCTTTGTGAGTGATAAGACCTGGGCAGCACTGGCTGAACAATACAATGAGCAGCAGTTAATGGACGTGGTGTTTACCGTGGGCCAGTACAACATGGTGTCGATGGCGCTGAATAGTTTTGGTGTGCAGCTGGATGAGGGGGTTGAAGGCTTTTAGTACCTATCGTATACCGGGGAATTAAGTTAGGTTGCGCAGAGTTTTACAACAAGTGATGTAATACTCTGTGCCAATATTTTTTCCGTCTAAGTAATTGAAATTGCGCATGTTGTTTCGATTGTGATTGTTGTTTATGGCAGGAGTACGCCACCTGATGTGTTTTTTGCGTCGGGTAACGCAGGCTTAGCTGTTAAAAATAAGACCATAAAAGACCATAAGGACATCCATTTACAATTTACATCCAAAAGCAGGTCTGTGGTGTCGCCAGGTTATTATAGTGGATGTCTTATCCTGCCAATTCTGCAGGTATTGCGGGGCGGGCAGTGCTAACAAAAACGATGTAATATCCATGAGGATATCCATTCGAAGTCCTATTCCAATAAGTAGGTTTATAGGTAAATCTTTGTTAAACACTTAGAGTGGGAGTTCTACTCGGATTTCCTGCTGGGATTACTGCGTCACTCTAGCCACTGACTCATCCATCAAGGAAGATGAAATGATCAAAGCTCTCAAGTCGATCCAGTTTATGACTTCCGTGACTGTTACGGCCTTGTTCTGGCTGATTTACCCGGGAGTTATGGTGCTTTTGGCAAGTATTGTCGGCCTTTTTTACATGATGGCTGCAATCGGCGCTATTTTTGAAAACCATATTGCAATTTGGTTTGCCTTTGCAATAAGTTTGTTGACAGCCATTCTTTCTTCTTTAGGTGTTGTTCGCTTTGCACAGGGGAGCTTCGATTTTTTAGCGGGCAATTGGGGGAAATCTGAGGAATTCGCCTTGCACCCATATTTATTTGTGATAGTTTCTCTAATGTCCACAGTTGTTGTCATCATGCATCTAATATCTTGGCAATGGATGATTAAAGGTAGTAAAGGTCTTCGGGATTGACTCCCCGCCCTCGTGTCATCAGCTGGGTCGAAAGTAGATAATAGGTACAGGGCCGGCATCCATTACAGGCTAATGCAGAGAGGTGGGAGAGTCGTCCCGCTGTATTAACCTGTGTTCGTATCCTTGGTCGAAATTGTGGGAAAAATTAATAAGTTGCGGCGATGTGGTTTTTCCATTCTTCCCAGCGTTCGGCCTTGTAGGGAAATTTTTGGTGATCATAGGCCGAGGCGTGAAACTCTTTATCGTCAATCTTACCCGAGACATAGCCGATAAATTGCATTTGCTCGGCGTACATGAGCTTGTGTTCGGCGGGGACGGTTTTCGCCGCCTCAGCCGACCAGAGGCCAGCGTCGCGCATCGCCGCGATAATAACTTGGGCACCACTATCGCCTACCGCGCTATCAATGCACAGATAGAGGCTGGCATTGCTCATATCAGCGCCATCGAAATACATTTCGAAGTGATTAATTAAGTCCGTTGCGGATAGAGGCATGGTGAAGCTCCTTCAAATTGCTTTGCGCGATGAGTTTACGTTATGGCTGGTGGGTCAATATTTACTGTCAATCTCGGCACCCAGTGTAGCGGACTGTTAACAAGATGGCAGCGGGCTTGTGTATCTGGCTCTTAAGTGAGCGGGGGCGGACACGGCTGAGCGCCGATGCTGATCGCGTTATCGAGCAATATGTTGAGCAGCAGATTTACGGGGCGCCCGATCAGTGCCTCGAAAAGTTGAAGGCGATTGAAGTTGTGATTGGCTCGTTCGAGCTGAATTGCTTCTTCACCTATGCAAGCATGGATTACGACTACTGTAAGCAAAGTATTGCCACCTTTGCCGAGGGTGTCTTACCAGCGTTGAAGAAGTGGGATAACAGCGCCAAGGTGGCCTGATTATCTGTTGTTGGCACGGCCTGCCTCATTTAGAGGCAGGCACAAAAAAGCCCCTGTCGCTGATGGCGAGAGGGGCTTTTTTTATCCGGATAGAGGCTTTAAGCCTGCTAGCGATTACCGGATTGGATCACGCGCTCTGGTTCTATCAAATTACCCGAACTCGCTTTCTGTGGCCGGGGCTGACTATTACCGTTGTTGTTTGCGCGCGGGTTGTTGCTGGCGCTTCTGGTATTAGAGTTGCCATTGCCGCTACTGGTGCTTTGCTGGCTCGAGCGGCGGCGCTGTCCGCCATTGCCTGCAGGCCGACTTTCCGAGTTACGTTGATTGCGTCCCTGAGCATTATTGCCCGCAGATCGATTTTCCGAGCTGCGCTGATTACGTCCCTGGCCATTATTGCGATTACTCGGTGAGCTACGGCGCGGCTGAGCACTACGCGTGGGGCGGTGACCGGAGCGCGACTCGCCCAGAGCGTGTTCGGGCTCAAAGCCTTCAACGTCTTCACGGGGGATTTTGCTCTTAATCAGGCGCTCGATGTCGCTGAGTTGCTTGATTTCATCGGCGCTAACCAGTGACACGGCATTACCGCTGGAGCCGGCACGGGCGGTGCGGCCAATTCGATGCACGTAATCCTCGGGCACATTCGGCAGGTCGAAGTTGACCACCTGGGGTAGCTGCTCGATATCGATGCCGCGCGCGGCGATGTCGGTGGCGACGAGGATTTGCACCTTGCCCTTTTTAAACTCGGCCAGGGCCTTAGTGCGCTGCGCCTGACTCTTATTACCGTGAATCGCGGCGGCGTGAATATTGTCACGCTCGAGCAATTTCACCAGTTTATTGGCGCCGTGCTTGGTGCGACTAAACACCAGTGCCTGGTGCCAGCCTTCGCTGCGAATCAGGTGGCTGAGCAGGGCGGCTTTGCGTCCTTTGTCCACTGGGTGAATCTTTTGCTCGACCTTGGTGGCCGTGGTGTTTTGTGGCGCGACATCGATCTCTACCGGGTTATTCAGCAAGCCCCGGGCGAGGTGGCGAATATCATTGGAAAAGGTCGCGGAAAACAACAGGTTTTGGCGCTTTTTTGGCATCAGCGAGATGATGCGCTTGATGTCGTGAATAAAGCCCATGTCGAGCATGCGATCGGCTTCATCGAGCACCAGCACTTCAACATCGTTAAAGCTAATGGCGTTTTGCTTGTGCAGGTCGAGCAGGCGGCCGGGTGTGGCGACCAGTATTTCGACACCGCGACGCAGTTTCATCATTTGTGGGTTGATCTTGACGCCACCGAAAACCACGGTGGAGCGTAGGTTGAGGTGCTTGCCGTAGTCGAGCACGCTCTCGTGAATTTGTGCGGCCAGTTCGCGGGTGGGTGTCACCACCAGGGCCAGGGTGCGATTGCTGTTGGCGGCGGGCTTGTCGGCCAGCAGGTGCAGCAGAGGTAGGGTGAAACCAGCGGTTTTACCGGTGCCGGTTTGCGCGCTCGCCATCAGGTCGTGGCCTTCGAGAACGGCGGGTATGGCTTTCGCTTGAATTGGAGAAGGCGTGTCGTAGCCTTTTTCACTAACGGCGCGCAGCAGGGGCTCAGAGAGTCCGAGGGTGTCAAATGTCATGCATCTTTCCTATAGATCGAACAATCGCCATAAAAATGGGGGTGCTGAAAATGAAGTAATCAGCCGCCACGTTTTGGCTATCGTCGGAGTATCGTTGTAAATATCGAGGTGCTTATAGTGACCGAGATACTTATCTGGGACGCTTGACAGAGGATGTAAAAGGCACTGATCTTTCTGATGAGGCCTCTTGATTCAAGCGTGTTGTTAGCTATCGACTACTACTAGTTAGTAGCCAGTACGGTTCAGTGCTGGACCGTACTGGCGCAGGATTATACGCATCGTTAGCGGCCATAGCTAGCCGTGTCAGGCGTTTTCTTAGGGTCTTTAGTGATTGTGGCCACAACCGCCGGCATTGTGGGGGTGACCGTGGCTGAGTTCTTCCTCGGTCGCCTCGCGAATGCTTTCGATAGTGACATCAAAGGTGATGGTCTTGCCCGCTAGGGGGTGGTTGCCATTGAGTATGGCTTGGTCGCCGTCAATAGCGGTGACCAGTACCGAGAGCGGGCCATTCGGGGTTTCGGCGTTAAAGCGCATACCGACTTCGGGTTTATCTTCGTCACCAAAGACCGACAGTGGCACATGCTGCACCAGCTCGCTCATAAATTCGCCGTAGCCGTCTTCCGGGGCAATCGTCGCCTGTACGCGGTCGCCAGCTTCTTTGCCCAGCAGGGCCAACTCCAGACCCTTGATGATATTGCCCGCGCCGTGCAGATAGACCAGGGGCTCGCGTTCGGTGGAGGCATCGAGTTCTTCGCCGTCTTCACCGGTGAGGGTGTAATGGATGGAAACGACAGATTTTATTGCAATACTCATAAGGGGGCCAATAAGAAGAGTGTGTATGGAGGTGAAAGCAGAAGTGTAAACACGCCTTAACTCGCGCTAGCCAGCAATTATGTCGCAAGCCACTCGGGGTCACAAGCCGATTGGCTGTGAATGCGGGAGGTGGCAAGCCCGGGTGATTAATCGCTGTTAAATGTTATCGACTTCACTAATACTTGAGCTTGCTTTAAATTATAAATGGTCAGTCTAACTGGCTGAAAAACAATAATAAGGAAGAGCTATTATGAAAATTGGCTTTATTGGTCTCGGTCGTATGGGCAACCCCATGGTGCTCAACTTACTGGCGGCAGGCTCCAAAATGGTGATTCACGATCTGGCGCGTGCAGAGGCCGGCAACCTTGAGTTACAGGGCGCTAAGTGGGTCGATACGGTCAAAGAAGTGGGCCAGCTTTGTGATGTGGTGATTACCTGCCTACCCGGACAGCAGCAAGTTGACGAGCTGGTGTTGGGTAAAAATGGGCTGTTTAACAACCTGTCTGAGGGCGCGATATATATCGATATGTCGACCACCTCGGCGGCGGCTATACGCCACCTTGGCGCAGAGGGCGCGAAGCGCGGGGTGCGGGTTATGGAGGCGCCACTTGAGGGTCGTATTGCCAATGCCCGTGAGGCCAGCCTTATTTTGCACGCGGGTGGTGATGATGAGCTGGTGGGCGAAATGGAGGCGACCTTGCAACCCCTCGGTGAAGTGCGCAACGAAGGGGCTTTGGGCTGCGGTAATAATAGTTTGGCTGCTTAGCAGGCTGTCAATGATTGAGGCTTAATTTACTTGCTGCGCTCAGTGCTGGGCTGCGTTAAAAGAAGTAGAGACGCTATGTATAACGATGAAGACCTGGCTTCGGCCGTTGAGGCCGGTGTGTTTAGCGACGAAGCTGTGGTCGCCTTTCGTCAGCACGTCGACGAGCTGAGGCAGTCGCCTACAGTTGATGACGAACACTTTCGTTTTATCACCGGTTTCAACGATATTTTCGTAGTCATTGCCTGCGCCCTGTTACTGGTTTCCGTTAACTGGATTGGTGCTGCCATTGCATCGTGGATTGGTGCTTTTTTGCAGGCCGCTAGCGCCTGGGCCCTGGCGGAGTATTTCGCCCGCGTGCGGCGCATGGCCCTGCCTTCCATTGTGCTATTGCTGGCTTTTGTCGGTGGTGTGGTAGCGGGTGGCATACTGTTGATAAAAAGCCTCGGTGCTGCCGAGGAATTAGGCCTTGGTTTTGGCTGTGCTTTGGGGGCGGGGATGGCATGGCTGCACTGGCTGCGTTTTAAGGTGCCGATCACTGTTGCTGCGGGTATGGCGGCTTTGGTGTTTGCGCTGGTTGTCTTATTTGCCGGAATAATACCGGGTGCCAAAGATTGGTGGCCTGTCTTTGTGTTTCTGGGTGGCGTGCTGGTTTTTGTCAGCGGTATGCGTTGGGATGCCTCTGATACACAACGCCAAACTCGCCGCTGCGACGTCGCCTTTTGGCTACATCTTGTTGCCGCCCCGTTGTTAGTACATCCGGTCTTTTTATTGCTGGGCGCTTTTGACAAAAGTATGGGCTTGGCGTCGGCATTCGTGATTGCGCTGCTTTATGCGTGTATTGCACTGCTGTCTATCAGCATCGATCGCCGGGCGATGATGGTGTCGGCACTTGCCTACGTGCTCTATGCCTTCAATACCCTGCTGCAGGAATACGGGGTTATCAGTTTAAGTTTTGCCTTTGCTGCACTCATGATCGGTGGTGCTTTATTGCTGATGTCGGCTTTTTGGCACACTTGTCGAGAGTTTGTGCTGGGCTTTTATCCAGCCGCTGTTCGCGAGTACCTACCACCCCTCAATTAATACTGCAGAGTGATAACGATTCAATCAGTACTTAGAGTTTTTTCATGCTCGCTTCCATGGCGCTCAAGTCGCGCAGGCGTTGATCGATCATCGCCGTCTGCTTGAAATCCTGGCGCAGCAAGCGTTTCGCGTAGCGTAGTTGCTCGCGGGCCTTGTTAAAAACACCGGTCAGTAGGTAGTACTCCGCCCTGGCAATGTGCACACCGGGAATATCTCCCGCCAGGCCGCTGGTTTCCGCCAGTTCGAACCACACGTCGGGGTCGTTGGGCCTTTGCTGGCTGAGTTTTTCCAGCACTTGTTCGGATTTCGCATATTGACGGTTTTGCAATAGGGTCTCGGCCAATTCGGCCTGCAGAGGGTAGTTGCTGGGGTAGTCGTGGCCTAGCTTGTCGATGGCGACGAAGGCCTGGTCAAATTCTTCGCCGGCGCGCTGCAGTTCGATGGCGCTGAAGCGATAAATAAAGCGCTGGGGTGATTTCTCGAGCAGGGTCTTGAGGTTTTGTTGGGCTTTTTTATGTTGACCGGCGGCGGACTGGGCCAGTGCCAAGCCGTAGGTGGCGGCTTCTGTCGATAGCGAGTGGCCCTGGAGTTCATTTTTAAAACGATTGATGGAGTACTGGGCATTGCCGTCGATGGCGATGAGGGCGCGGGTGCGAATCAGGTGGTAGTCGAGATTGTCGGGGTAGTAGCGAGTGGGAAATCGGCTGGTGCGGCCGCGGGCATCGGCGACGCGTTTTTCCGACAGCGGGTGGGTGAGTAAAAACTCCGGTGGGCGGCGCCCGATATAGCGGGTGGCCGCGAGCATCCGTTCAAACATGGCGGGCACGGCTCCGGGGTCCATCTCGGCGCGGTAGAGGGTGTCGATACCGAGGCGGTCGGCCTCTTGCTCGTACTGGCGCGAAAAGCGCAGGCCACTATCCATGGCCGAGGCCTGGGTCATGGTCATCGCGGCCATGCCCGCATCACCACCCACCGTGGCGGCGAGAATAAGGCCCACCAACATGCCAGCCATGGTGGTGTAGGAGCTGGCTTTCTGGTTGGCCAGATTGCGGGCAAAATGCCGCTGGCTGAGGTGGGCGAGTTCGTGGGCCAGCACCGATGACAGTTGCGCTTCATTTTCGGCGAACAGAAATAAGCCGGTGTGTACGCCGACCACGCCGCCGGGCACGGCGAAGGCGTTCATGGTGGCATTGTTGACGACGATCAATTCAAGGCGCCGGTCCAGTAATTCACTGTGACTGGCGAGGCGGTAAATCAGGTTTTCGAGATAGTCTTGCATCAGCGGGTCATGGAGCGTGGTGACGCGCCGGCGAAACATTTTCAGCCAGGCGCGGCCCAGCTCGTGTTCTTGCTGCAGGGAAACAATGCCCGAGGTGGTATCGCCCAACATCGGTAGTTTGATCTCACTGGCGTGGCTGCGTTGACTGCTGGTAATAGGGTATAGGGCGAGGCCGATAAGGCAGAGCAGGCCGAGGCAATATTTTTGAAGGGGCGGTAGCACGGTGTTGAGCATCCTTGGCAGTGAGCCCAGCCCCGCTTTTGTTTAAAAAAGCCGAGCAAAGCTAAAGTATTTTGTTTATTTGCAGTTTAACGTATCGCTAGTCAATGCTTCGACTATTATTATGTGCCCCGGTTCAGTCGCCTCGGGCAAGAGTGTGTGGGCGTGAAGTAGTCAGCGCTAAATAAAAGGATAGTGTATGTGGAAGGTCGTCGATAGCTGGATTAACCGCTATTTTGCAGATGAAGAGGCCGTGTTACTGGTGATATTGATGGCTGCCAGCCTGCTGGTCATCCTCACGATGGGTCAGGTGCTAGCGCCATTCTTGGCAGCAGTGGTACTGGCTTTTTTATTGCAGGGCGTGGTGAATTTGCTCAAGCGTTGGCATGTGCCCCATCTACTGGCGGTGGCTATGGTGTTCTGTGCCTTTATCAGCTTGTTTCTGCTGGTGGTAATTTTCCTGTTTCCCATCGTTATCGAGCAGTTAAGCCGCCTGTTGCAATCCGTGCCGGGGATGATAGTGCACTGGCAGGAGGCGGTATCACTACTGCCCGAACGCTACCCCCATTTAATTTCCGAGGCCCGCCTGAGTGAATTTATCGTCTACGCCCAGCAGGAGTCGACACAGTTTGCCGAGGCCGCTCTAGGTTTCTCCATGGGCATCTTCCCCGGTGTGATGATGGTGTTGATCTACCTGGTACTGGTGCCCCTGCTGGTTTTCTTTATGCTTAAAGATCGTGATCAATTGATGCGCAGCACCGCTGGATTATTGCCCGAGCGGCGCCCGGTGATGAAGCTGGTATGGAGCGAAATGACCGTGCAAATTGCCAACTATGTGCGTGGCAAGGCCATTGAGGTGATCTTGGTGGGGGCGGCCACTTATGTTTGCTTTGTGATGTTGGGGGTTAACTATGCGGCTCTGTTGGCCTTGATGGTGGGCCTGTCGGTGGTGATTCCCTATATCGGCGCGGCGGTGGTGACTGTACCGGTGGTACTGGTGGGTTTGTTTCAGTGGGGTTGGAGCGGTGATTTTTTCTGGCTGTTCTTTGCCTACACCGTGATTCAATTTATTGATGGCAACGTGCTGGTGCCCCTGCTGTTTTCGGAGGCGGTCAATCTCCACCCGATTGTGATCATTCTCGCGGTGCTGGTGTTTGGTGGTTTGTGGGGTATCTGGGGCGTATTCTTCGCGATCCCCCTGGCGACACTGGTGAAGGCGCTATTTAACGCCTGGCCGCGCAATGAAACGGCAAAGTTGCTGTCTGATTGACTCGTCACATGAAATTATTTACTGACTAAGCCTTTGCTGGTAGCCCTGTAAAGGCTAGTAGCCTGAATATGGAAGTTTTCTATGCCCCTAGTTAAGTTATTGCGCCGTGTTGTTGTCTGCCTTGTGTTAATACCCGCTGGCTTCATGCCGGCTCATGCCGAGTTGGATCAAGCGAGCTGGTGGCAGGAGGGCACTGCGGAAGAGGGCGGTGAGGTGGCCGTGCTGCGCAGCCCCAATGACGAGCGCCAATACCGCTATTTACAGCTCGACAATAAAATGAAAGTGTTGTTGGTCTCCGACGCCAAGGCAGAAAAGAGTGCCGCCTCCCTGAATGTCTATGTGGGTAGCTTTCAAAACCCCGTCGAGCGTGAGGGGCTGGCCCACTTTCTCGAGCATATGTTATTTCTCGGCACCGAAAAATACCCCGAGGCCGGTGAGTATCAGGCCTATATCAGCGAACACGGTGGCCAGCACAATGCCTACACTAGCCTTGAGCAGACCAATTATTTCTTTAATGTCGACTCGGCCTATCTGTTCGACACCCTCGACCGCTTTGCCCAGTTTTTTGTGGCGCCGCGCTTTGATGCCAAATACGTCGACCGCGAGCGCCATGCGGTGGAGTCGGAATATCAACTCAAACTTAAGGACGACAGCCGCCGGGAGTGGGATGTCCTATCGGAGTTAGTTAACCCTAAGCATCCGCTGGCCAAATTTTCCGTGGGTAATCTTGAGACCCTGGTGAATGATGAGGCGCGACCGATAAGGCCGGACTTACTGGCTTTTTATCAGCGCTATTATTCGGCCAATTTGATGACCCTGGTGGTGCTGGGCAACGAGTCACTGGAGCAGCTGGAAACGGCGGTAAAGGCGCATTTCAGCGCTGTGGTCAATCATAATACGCGCGTAGAGGCATCGGGCGAGCCGCTATTTAGCAGAGATTTGCCGCTGCAAGTTCTGATTGCGCCGGAACAAGAAAAGCGTGAATTGAGCCTATTGTTCCCGCTGCCCTCGGCTCGGCAATACTGGCGGCAGGGGCCGCTGTTGTTTCTCGGTCATCTGCTGGGTGGTGAGAGCGAGGGCAGCTTTCTCGCCGTGATGAAGGCCAAGGGTTGGGTGGAGAGTTTAAGTGCCGGCCCAGCTTTTGATGCCCGTGAGGGCGCGGCTTTTGCCATCACCATTGGTCTTACACCCCAGGGTGTGGCGGCGCGTCAAGAGGTGCTCGATGGCTTTTATCAATGGCTGGCTTTGAGCACCGAGCAGGGTATAGAGGCCTGGCGCTATGATGAATTGACCCAGCTGCAGCACAGTGCGTTTCGCTTTCTAGAGAAAGGTTCGGCCTCCTCCTATGTACAGGGCCTGAGTGTTGCACTGCAGCATTACCCGCCGCAGGAGGTGTTGCGCGGGCATTTTTTATTCGATGATTTCGACGCCGCATTAATTAAAAAATATGCCCGTTATCTACGCCCCGACAACGCCCTGGTGACCTGGGTGGCGCCGGAGTTTGAGCTTGGCGATCAGCTGTCTCGGCGCTATGGCGCGCCCTATCGGCTCTTGGCAGAGGCTCAAGGCCCGGCGCCAACAGCCTTGCTTGAGACCTTGAAGCTACCAGCTGCCAATGTTTTTTTAGCGTCGGGTTTTCCACTCAGTGGCAAGGGTGGTGTGTCGGCAAACCCGGTGCAACTGCCGCTGCAGGCTAGTGCAAAGGACAGCGAGCTTTGGTACTACGCCGATACACAGTTCGCCAGCCCAAGGGCCAGCTTTTCTGCACGCTTGGCCCTTCCCGTAACGACGAGCTGTCGGGTGGCGGCTAAAACCGAGCTCTATCTGGCCCTCGTGGAAGACCAGCTCGATGCCGGCTTGTATGCCGCGCGACTGGCCGGCCTCAACTATGGCTTGTCGCGCTGGAGTCATGGCATTGCCATTGCCATTGCCGGCTACGCCGATAAGCAGCCGGTATTGCTGGACCGCGTGCTGACAGTGATGACCGCGCTCGACTGGGATGCAACGCGCTTCCAACGGGTTAGGGAGCAGCTAATTCGCGAGGGGCGCAATAGCCTCAAGCAATGGCCGATTCGCCAGGTTTTTGCCGAGATGGACCCCCTGCTGCGGGGCAGCTGTCGTGTTATTACCTTGGCAGAAGAACTTGAAACGGTGGCGATTGCCGACATGAAGGATTTTGCCCGCGGCCTTTTCGAGCACGGGCATAGCCAGTTTTATGCGGGCGGGGTGCTGAGTGCAGACACGGCCCAAGCAATGGCGGCCAGTACGCTCACTCGCTTGCAGTTGGGCCGTGGCGGTGATACCAGGCAGGACTATTCGCTGCTTAAACTAAAACCGACTAGGCAGTTGCCGTTGCGACAGATTGCGGTCGAGCACAGCGATAGTAGTGCTCTGCTTTACATTCAGGGCGGTGTTTTACAGTGCGATGCGCACCGAGAAAAAGCTCGGCTATGTGGTCGGTAGTCGTTTGGCCCACCGGCTGCGGGTGCCGGGTCTGATGTTCTTTATTCAATCGCCAGTCGCCAATGGGCAACAACTGCGCGCTGAAATAGAGGGCTTTATCAGTGCCTTTGAGGCGAGCGTTCAGGGCATGAGCGAAGAGGAACTACAGCGCTATCGTCGCTCAGTACTGGTCAATATTGAAGAGAAGCCGAAAAGCCTGGGCGAGCTGAGCGGCCGCCACCAGGAATCTTTACAGCTGGGCTTTGATGACTTTGATTTTAGAAGGCAGTTGGCAAAGCACTTGCGTGAGGTGAGTAAAGACAGCTTGCTTGAGGCTTTTCATCGCTTATTAAAAGATGATGTCAGAGGCCTGTGGGTGACGACTCTGGATGGGGTAGAGCAGGCTGAGCCACGGCATGCGATGGGTGTTGACCACGGCCAGCTAAAGCAAGTTAGTGAGGGAAGCTACCGTTATGCACGGTAGAATGTAAATAAATTAGCGACTATTACTAAAACATAAACAATAGCTTACGGATTGTGGTCTTATTTTTGATAGCTTTGTTTTACGACCTTGATCTATTTTTGTAGAATTACTACAATTTTGCTTTTTGCTGTGAATCAAAGCCAACAAGGCATAATTGCTGTATGTTCGAAGACTGATGATTACTGCGTCAGTCTTGCCAGGGATGAAAGCTAGAGAAATATAATATGAATGAGCTGGACCAGAGCCTGTTAAAAGTACGCGAATGGATCGATGATGACCCGGTCGAAACCCAGGAATGGCTCGATGCCCTCGATGCGGTGATCAAATCCCAGGGCGAAGAACGGGCGGCCTTTTTGATTAAGCAGCTAATTGACCAGGCCTACGACTACGACCTGCCCCTGCCCCGGGCCATTACCACACCCTTTCGAAACACCCTGCCGATCAGCCGTGAAAAACGCATGCCCGGCGATTTATTTATGGAGCGGCGCATTCGCTCGCTGATTCGCTGGAATGCTCTGGCGATGGTGATGCGAGCGAATAAAAATGATGAGGGTTTGGGCGGTCATATCGCCACTTTTTTATCGGCGGCCACCCTCTACGATATTGGTTTTAATTATTTCTTTCGCGCCAAAACCGAGAGCCAACTGGGTGATTTGGTGTATTTTCAGGGCCATTGTGCGCCGGGTATTTATGCCCGCTCCTTTTTAGAGGGGCGTTTTGATGAGGCCCGGCTCGACAACTTTCGCCGCGAGATCGACGGTGATGGCCTCTCGTCCTATCCCCACCCCTGGTTGATGCCGGACTACTGGCAGTTTCCCACGGTATCGATGGGTCTGGGGCCCATTCAGGCGATCTATCAGGCCCACGTGATGCGCTATCTTTCGGCCCGGGGTTTAGCGCCACGGGGCGACCGACAAATTTGGGCCTTTCTCGGTGACGGTGAATGTGATGAACCGGAATCTCTCGGTGCCATATCATTGGCCGGACGGGAGAATTTGGAAAACCTGACCTTTGTGGTGAACTGTAATTTACAGCGCCTCGATGGCCCGGTGCGCGGCAATGGCAAAATTATTCAGGAGCTAGAGGGCGTCTTTCGCGGTGCCGGCTGGAATGTGATCAAGGTGGTTTGGGGCCGGCACTGGGATGCCCTGTTTGAAAAAGACACCACCGGGCTACTGCAAAAACGCATGGACGAGGTCTGCGATGGCGAGTTGCAGAACTATAAGTACAAGGGTGGGGCCTATACGCGGGAACATTTTTTCGGTAAATACCCGGAGTTGCTGGAACTGGTCGCCGACCTCAGTGATGAGGATATTATGTATCTCAATCGCGGTGGTCACGATCCCTATAAAGTCTATGCCGCCTATGCCGAGGCCGCCGAGAATAAGGGCCAGCCGACGGTGATACTGGCGATGACCGTGAAGGGTTACGGCATGGGTGAGTCGGGTGAGGCGGCCAACGACACCCACTCCGTTAAAAAACTCGACATGGCTAGTTTGAAGAGCTTTCGTGATCGCTATGGTCTGCCGATCAGCGATGATGAGCTAGCCGATGTACCCTACTATCGCCCCCCGGAAGATAGCCCAGAACTGAATTATATGCGTAAACAGCGCGAGGCCCTCGGCGGTTATTTGCCGGCGCGGGATGCGGAATTTACGGCTCTACAGGTGCCGCCATTAACGGCTTTCGCCAAACAATTACAAGGTACCGGTAAACGCGCGATTTCCACCACCATGGCCTTCGTGCGCATTCTCTCGACCCTGGTGAAAGACAAAGAAATTGGCCAGCGCATCGTGCCGATTGTGCCCGATGAGGCGCGTACCTTTGGCATGGAGGGGATGTTCCGCCAGTTGGGTATTTACTCCTCTGCTGGTCAGCGTTACGAGCCCCACGACGCCGACCAAATGCTCTATTACAAGGAGGATAAAAAGGGTCAGATTATGGAGGAGGGCTTGACCGAAGCCGGCGCCATGTCGGCCTGGATAGCCCACGCCACGGCCTACGCCAACTACGATTGCCCGGTGATTCCGGTGTATATTTTTTACTCGATGTTTGGCTTTCAGCGCATCGGCGATTTGGCTTGGGCGGCGGGTGATATTCAGGCGCGCGGCTTTTTAATTGGCGCCACCGCCGGGCGCACCACTCTCAATGGCGAGGGCCTGCAACACCAGGACGGCCACAGCCACTTGCTGGCGAACACCATTCCCAATTGTCACAGCTACGATCCGACTTACGGTTATGAGCTGGCGGTGATTATTCAGGATGGTCTGCGCCGCATGTTTGAGGCCAAGGAAAATTGTTTTTACTACATCACCACCATGACCGAGAACTACGTCCACCCTGAAATGCCGGCCGGAGCCGAAGAGGGCATTATTCAGGGCATGTACTTACTGGAACAGCTTGCGGCCAAGAAAGTGGCTAAAAAGACCGCCCATAAAGTTCAGTTGATGGGCTCGGGTACGATTTTAAATGAAGTCAGAGCCGCAGCAGTAATGCTCCGCGATGACTATGGTATCAGCAGTGATGTGTGGAGTTTACCGAGTATTAACCAGTTGACCCGAGAGGGGCAGAGTTGCCAGCGCTGGAACTTATTGCATCCCCTCGAGACGCCAAAAACCCCCTATGTGAGTCAACAATTGGCTGGGCGCGATGGCCCTGTGGTGGTGGCGACGGATTACATGAAGGCCTACAGCGAGCAGTTGCGGGCCTTTATCACCAGAGACTTTATCAGCCTCGGTACCGATGGCTTTGGTCGCAGTGATACCCGGGCTAAATTGCGCGACTTTTTTGAGGTCGACCGACGTTACATTGTTATCGCAGCCCTTTATGGTTTGCATAAGCAGGGGCAGTTACAGGCGGAGGTCGTTAACTCGGCGATCGACACCCTGGGCATTGATGCCAATAAAATTGATCCCCTACTTCTATAGTTCTGTTTGCCATACTTTAAGGACGAGCAGCCCAAAAATAATGAGCAAGAGGTAAGGTGTGGCTAGCGAAATAATTGTTGTTCCCGATTTAGGCGGTGCCGAAGAAGTAGAGGTCATCGAAATCTCCGTGGCCGTTGGCGACATGATTGAGCTCGAGCAGACCCTGGTCGTTCTCGAGTCCGATAAGGCGACCATGGAAATTCCTGCACCACTGGCCGGTAAAGTCTTAAAACTACTGGTTAAAGAGGGCGATAAAATTACCGTGGAGGGTGCGCCACTGGTGGAACTGGACGTTGCAGTTGCCAGTGATGCCGCTAAACCTGAGCCAGAGAATACAGAATCAAGCTCTGTTGAGCTGACTACCGAGCAACAGCTACCTACTCCAGCAGCGGTGCCTTCAGTGCCTGAGGCGATAGGCCTGCAACCGAAAGTCGCCGTCCCCCAGGAAAAAACAGCGACCAAGACGGCAGTACCGCCTCTTACACCAGTAACCCAGGAAGACCAAGCCAGCGTTTATGCAGGCCCACTGGTGCGAAAGTTGGCTCGCGAGATGGGCGTTGACTTCGCCAATGTAAAAGGCAGCGGTCCCCGTGGTCGCATACTGAAAGAAGATATTCAGGCCTATGTAAAGCAAACCATCGCCCAACAAAGCAGTTCATCAACGGGTGCCGGGGGTGCAGGTATTCCCGCTGTGCCGGATACCGACTTCAGCAAGTTTGGTGACTGCGAAGTACTGGCGATGACGAAAATTGAAAAGCTCACCGCCGCCAATATGCACCGCAGCTGGCTCAACGTGCCCCATGTCACCCAGTTCGACGATGCCGACATTACCGAGCTAGAGAGCTTTAGAAAATCCCTTAAAGCGGAGGGAGAGGCGCGCCAGGTTAAGTTGACCCCCGTTGCCTTCATCCTCAAGGCCTGCGCGGTAGCGCTGGCCCATAACCCGGTATTAAACCGCTCCATTCACAGCGATGGCGCGACCTATACCCAGAAACACTACCTACATATAGGCATGGCAGTCGACACACCTCGAGGCTTGATGGTGCCGGTGATTCGCGATGTCGATAAAAAGAGCCTGTGGCAACTGGCCGAGGAAATAGGCGTATTGGCCGCAAAAGCCCGCGACGGTAAGTTAACAGTCAATGACATGCAGGGCGGCTGTTTTACCGTATCAAGCCTGGGGGCAATGGGTGGGCAGGGCTTTACGCCTATCGTCAATACTCCCCAGGTGGCCATACTGGGTGTTTCCAAAGCACAAATTAAACCGCAATGGGATGGCAGTGAATTTGTGCCGCGCAATATGCTGCCACTGTCGCTGTCTTACGACCACCGGGTGGTGAACGGTGGGCATGCAGGGCGCTATATGACGGAGTTGGTGGCCCTACTAAGTGATATTCGCGGATTATTGTTATAAAAACCGGCTTAGGTTTTGACGGATGAATTGAAATGCCGCCTATTTTGGCGGTTTGGTCTTACTCCGTGAGTAAGACTTGAAGAATTACTATTACCGTGTTTTTCATCCAGCTCTTTCAGCGCAAACTGCCTCACTAGCACCGCAATAAAAATAAGATGATAGAGAATATCCCAGTAAGATAAGCCCAGGAATAAGGTGCCTACACAGTAGGCGATTAGAGAAAGCCTGAGCATATAGCAGTAATTGTGTACCCACTCCATGCCCTCTATTCCCGTCACTTTTTTGGGCAGTCTTGTAAGGTTGATCAGTGTGCCAAAAATTAATGAAAGCCACATGCCAAAGGCAATGAAGCCGTGCTCGGCAAACATTTCGACATAAGCACTATGCCAGTCGCGTTCAGTGACCCAGCGCCAACCTTCAAAGCCAGCACCGACAAACGGATGCTGAAGTGTATGGTGCCAGCCATCTTTCCAGGCGCGTATTCGACCCATGGCTGAGGCATCTTCCTGGTACGTTTCGAGCGTTTCCATACGCCCAAACCACTCGTCGGGCAGAAAATCGACAGCAAAAAAGGCACCAATAATAAATAGAGGCACAATAAGGAATTTTCGCTTGCTATGCCAAATGAGTAATAAGCCCAATACGCCCATGGTAAGGAAGGCACCTCGTGACCAGGAAGAAAGCGCACTGGCAAACATTAGGGGAAGGGCCGCGTAAATACCAAGCCGTATTCTGTGATCCTTCGTCTCGCGTAACCAAAGTAAGAGCATAGGAATGGCGATTAATACCGCAATAGCAAAGGCGTTGTTTTCATAAAACTGGGTTGCAGGTGGCCCATAAACGCGATGAGAAAAACCTGTGAGAACAGCGAAAACCCCACCCTTTACAGCGACAATTCCAATAGAACCAGCAATAGTGATGATGAGATAAAATAACTTCTCACGGGTGTTTATCAGTAGCAAGGTGAAAACAAGAGGAATAAAAATCTTGCTAACAAACCAAAACTTGTCCCAGGCGGCAGCGGGGAAGTAGGCCTGGGTTGTGGTGAGCAAAAAATAAAACCAAAGCATAAAGAAAATGGGAATACGCCAATCTTTTGGTAGAGCCTGACGGTCTTTGGTCATAAGTGTCGATACTACAACGACCAGAAAGAGTATCTGAAAAGCGGGCAAGCTGCGCACAGCACCCCAGGCGTAGGCGTGGGGGTTGAGATAACTAAATACGGCCAGGGCGAGCACGCCAAACCAGGGTCGATAAAATGCACCGCCTATACAAAATACAAGAAAGAGGAATACGGCAATATCGCGCATGTTTTAAAGAGCTCAGATGTTATGGCTAAAGTGTGGCGTGCTTGACGCTATGCTTTTAGCAGATATAGCGGTCATGATTGGATCCTGGCCGATCCACTCGTCGAGCAGGTTTTTATAGTGACTGAAAATATCGGGATACTGCAATTTAACATCAGTCGCACATTGCGGGTCGTTGATGATATCAAACAGTAGATAATCGACTCCACTTAGAATTGGCTGGTAGACCAGCTTCCATTTATGGTCACGTATTGACCGGTCTTTTGCCGCAATGATCTTATCGATATATTCATCTTTAATACACAACATACCCAGCTCTTTATCGGGTATATCGAGTATCTCGAGTATGTTCGGGTAAGTGAGGTGATCCTCGCGCATTCCTGGAATGTTAGATAGCCAGATACCACTTTCGTGATAAGAATGAAGATCCACTGCCTTACTCGAGCCAGCAATCAGGCCGGTAAGACTGACACCGTCCATACCTTTGGGGGTAGAGACCCCCGCAATATCTAAAAGGGTCGGGGCAATATCGATAAGACGAGTTGTTGTATCGACGGCTTTAGCCGAGGGCTTGCTGGGGTCATAAATGATAATCGGCACTCTATTACTTGGGTCATCACCAAGTAGGGTATTACCCTGGCCCCAACAACCATTCTCAAAAAAATCAGCGCCGTGGTCACTATAAATAACAACGATGGTGTTTTCTTCAAGCCCGCAGTGTTTAATGTGGTCAAGGATTTCCCCTACCTCATCGTCGAATTGCTTAATACAGCCATCGTAGAGCGCGTTGATTTGCGGTAGATCGAAGTACTCCTCGCCCTGCTCCTGACTGGCAATAATTTCCTCGGGGGTACTAACACTAGTCATTATAAATTGAGACTTACCCTGGTAGTTGGGGTCGGTATAGAGCTGATAATAGGGGTAGTTAGAACCAAATGGCACGTGGGTGGCCGCGGAAAAGTAGTTGATAAAAAAGGGCGCTTGCTGGTGTGCATAGCGGCTTATCATCTCGCGGCATTCTTCCCCTGTTTGCCGAGACAGCGGGGCACCAGCAAGATAATAAATTTCAGGCAGTAACTTTCGTCCCAGTCTGTTGTGAGTAAAGAGGCTGAGAAATAAGCGAAAGGTTGCCGGACCCTGCCGGATTAGGTATTTAATATTCCATTGGTCATCGGGCAAACACTGCACTTTAAAGCCGAAGTTGATTTTTCCAAGGTCAGCGGCAGCCCAATCGCCGATAGCGGCTGTTTCATAGCCTGCGTTATTCAATATTTCGACGATAGAGGGCACTGGGATTTTCAGTTCGGCGGCAGAGGGAAAGTTACTTCTAATCTTATGCCTGTGGGGCCAGCAGCCGGTCAATAGAGAGGTCAGGCTCGGTGCCGTGCGGGCCAGGGGCGTATAACAGTTTTTAAGGTAAGTTGATTTTGTGGTGAGTTGGTCAATATTGGGGCTTAAGTCGCGGTGGTAGCCTGATACACCGAGCCGGTCAGCTCGTAAGGTATCGGTGCCAATCATCACGATGTTAGGGTTCGCAGACTGTTGACCAGCCCTTGTGCCATGAGCCTGTGGTTGTAGGGGCAAGAGCCTCTGAGTCCATAACAAAAGCACAGCAGCTATTAGTACAAAGGCATCAAGAATAAGCCAGAGCATTAAATGCGCTGTGGGAAAAAAGCGTAGATGTCCGCAAATCAACACCAGGGCAATCGTAGACAGGCTGATTACTTTGACCGATGTGAGTCGCTTCGGGCTAAGCACTGTCGATAAAGGGTGAAGCCGTGAAAAGCGAAATTGTGCTGATGCGAGTAGCAGGCTGGGTGTATGAAGCAGGTGATAGCAAAAAAGGTAAGTAACCATCATGGCCGTAAAAATACTGCCTGAGAGCAATGCCTGCAACCAGCCGTAACTAAAACCAAGCAGTAAGGCAAGGGCAAAATAGACGAGTGAGCCGAAAAAACTCAGACCAAATAGAATGGCAGTACTGTACCCGCTTAAGCGGAATAAAGTGAACAAAGTATAAGAGGAATAGTGTTGCTCAATCGTCTCTTTAACTTTGGGGCCAGTGCGGGTGTGATGCTTAATCGAGACAAACAGCAGGTAGCTTGTAGCCATAGCAGCGAACAAAAAAGAGCAAAGGGCTATTAGGCTAATGTTATCGATTGTGCTCATCTATTTCCAATTGGACCCGTGTTGTCGTTATGATGTTGAAACTGAATATCAGTCAAGACCTTGATTTGTTCGTCATTTTGAAGCGCCAATAAATCCAGCTGCTTCGCCTAAGGTTGCAGCAAAGCGCATCAGGTAAAAGCGTTTTTTCTGTAATGAAAAGCTGAATAGTATATGTGCAGAGTAGTTAAACAACTTTCGCCATATATAGCGAGGTATGGGTGCACGTTGCGGGTTATGAACAAGAGTAATTGCGCGACTGCGCTGGAAGCTCAGCGTAATTAAAAAACGAAGCGTGAGACGCTTGGGGTCCACATAATGGTATTGGGTGATATCGGGAGAATAAATCAAAGTTGCGCCACTAATTAAGAGGCGCTTTACGTAGTCACTGTCTTCGCCACCCATTAAGTTATGCCCCTGGGGGCCGAGTTTGACGGAAAAATCACCAATACGCAGGAGTAAATCTGTTTTTATGACTAAATCACCTCCACCTGGAAGGTTATCATCCAGTGTGAGACGTCTACTTTGCTGGCCTGGATCGTAGTGGGGCACGGGCAAGGGGTAAACCCGGTATGGCCCAGTATCGTGTAGCCAGTCCGGCTCATCGCCTGTCCAGTCGGGAATAATTCTACCGCAAAAAAAACCACAGTCGGGGTGAGAGGCTAAAGTTGTACTTATACCGACAAGAAAGTGGGAGTCGACGCGATGATCGTCATCGATAAAGCATGCAAAGCCGCCCTCAACCTTGCGCAGTGCAAGGTTGAGGGCGAATGACTTACCCGCCTGGGGTTCTTCAAAATAAACCAGAGGTATGGCATCTTCTGCCGGGTGGTCGATATAGCTCTCAAGTTCCGCCACCGTAGTATCGCTACAGGCATTAGCCACTACCATAATAGCTAGCTCGCAATCGCGAGGGCGATCGCTGGCGTTAATAGAGGCGATAGCTCGCATTAATAGCTCAGCTCTATTATGTGTGCAGATAATGATGGTAAGCCTAGATGTTGACATATAAAAAGGGTCTTAAGTTTTGATTGGTTCTAGGGCGTATTGCCCGAGTTTTCATATTTTTTTAAGCGCCTAAGCAGTGACTTGCTTTTTGGAGAGTATTTAAGTCCAATTTTGACCGTGCTGAGCGCGTTTTGTGGCTGATTGAGCTTTATATAGTAATCAGCAAGTTTTGCGTAGGCCGTTGGGTATTTACGTTTTAGGCTAATAGCTTTGTTATAGGCCTTAAGCGCCTCGAGTGTATTATTGAGGCCACTAAAGGCAACGGCTTTATAAAGGCTGCAGCTTGGAATCAGGGCATGCTTTTTTGACGAATGGGATTGAACATAGTCAAACTCTTGAATGGCCGTAGTGAACTGATGTCTTCCGCTCCCCTTTTTTTGTAGTTCAGCACGATCTGCTCTTACCAGAAATTTCATGCCATGGCAGAAGTGTTGTGTGTGTTGGCCGGGTACGTGTACTTGGCGGCGAAGATTTTTGGCGTCAGATTGAAAGTTTGGAGGTGACAAGCCCTTGCAAAAATGCGGCATTAACTGCAGCTCTGACGCTGAAATAGCATACCCGGCCCACGAGGTAGGGCATAACAGCACTGTTAAAATTGCAGCTAAGGTTTTTGTTCTAATTTTCATGGTGAGTGGCCTGCGAAGTGCGATAAATAGATTGTTTGTTGATCTATTTTCTTGGCCTGCTTGTTTGCCATGTGGCAGCGGCCCGTTGATGATTATTTAGCTAATCGATAATAAAAGCTATTCAGCCGGTTGTGTAAGTGCCAGAAAGCCTTAGTCGGTATAGGCAAAGGTTTTGCGCCACCTGTTATCGGGTAGCCAGCGTTTTTAAGTGTGTCGCCAACAGCTCTTTCAAAAATAGATATTTGCCCTTGGGTCATGGATGTTCTCCATTTTTCTGCGTTGTCACCCGATATTGGTTTTTGTAACAAAGGCGTTTTACCGGCTTCGCCAGATTTTTTGAAGTTGACTAGTGCATCGCTATAGGGTTCGTCGAGAAACATGCACACGCCTTTGACAACATCTTGAGGTGCCTTAAGAAGGTCTTCATAGTGAATCTCTTTATAAACATTCGGCCCAAGATCTGCGCCCATTTCACGACCGAGTTCAATATAGATCTCCCAGTATTTGGCGGCGAAAAAGGTGTTGTACACACCGAAGTCATGCTTCCTATTGAACATTGACAGTGCACAGTCTCTGCCGTCTCTAATAATATGTATGAATTGTGCGTCGGGAAAAATGTCAAGAATGGTTTTCATGTGTAGTACGTAATAGGGGGTTTTGTCACCCCATCGCTGCTTATTCTCGCCGGCAGCATTTTTTTCAAAAAGACCAGCAATTATCTGTTTAATACTGTTTCTTTTTTCGACATAAAATTCTTCTGCGAGTCTGTCGATATCAAAGGATATGCCATGTAGATCCGTGTCGAGAAAATCGGCGCTTTGCGTATACATGGCTTCTAAGACCTTGCGTATATTCTGCTTTACACGAAGGTCGCCGAATGATGCTGCCTTGCGTAAAAGCGGGATAAAGAAGTGCGATTCGCCAGTGGGTAGGGAGATGTTAGGGTGTGAGCGCAGCATGTACTGGAATAAAGTTGTACCAGAGCGCGGTGCGCCAACAATAAAAATAGGCCGGTCAAAAGAATTGCTCATAGTGTTGTTAGTGCTCTTTGTGCTTATTTATGGCGTAGTAGCTTGTTATCATTCCAGAAAAATAAGCAACGTTCATTAATAGACGAAAGGAGTTGTTGGGCCCTTTTCTTATAGACCTGCCAATATATTTGCCTATGGAGCGCAGTAATTGAGGGAAAACGTATAATGGTACGCCCAGCAGTGTCTTTTTGTAGACAGTGCTATCACTTGTCGCTTTCATAATGCCGGAATTGTTATGCAGGGTTAAAAAGAACTTCATCTTGAGCTGATAGGGTAATATTTTATGCAGTACTAGCAAGTCAGGGTGGTAGAAAAAACTGCCATTGTTATTTGCTAGTCGTTCAAAAAAATCGGTCTCTTCACCCTTGAACAACTCTTCCTTGGTGTTGCCTTCACCCGATCGGCCCATAGTGGTGTCGAATACGCCAATCTTATCAAACACTCGTCGATGAACCGCCATATTGCCACCAAAGGGTGATTCAATAATACCGTCCATATTGTGAGGCCTGGGGCCAAAATCCTGGTGGCCGAGAAAGCCGTACATGTCCGCGCTAATCCAGCGGGGTAGTGATTGAGGGCTCTCGATGTGAATGCGTCCACCAACAGCGTCGCAATCATGCTCTACGAACACATCGTAAAGGGTTTTCAGCCAGACATTACAGACGCGAATATCATCGTCGATAAAGGCAAGCCATTTGCCTTTCGCGAGAGCAATGCCATTGTTGCGGGCGTGGGATAGCCCTTGTTGCCCTTCAAAGCTATAGTTAATATTCAGGGGCGTATCGGTAGCATATTGTTCGGCTACTATACGTGTATCATCTGCAGAATTGTTATCGACAAGAATAATTTCCCAGCTTATCCCTTTGCAACCCACCTGTTTTAAGAGATGCTCAAAGCATCCTGGTAGATTACGCGCGCGGTTATAGGAGCAAATGACAATACTAATATCCATAGTTAAAGGCCGACCTTCTGCAAAATTCGTGTTGAATAGTACTTTAGGGGGAAAAGTAAGGATGCATCATTGAGACCGTAAGTCATTTTCTGTTTTAGTTTCCAAACTGGGTCAGTACCGTAGACTTCAATGCGGTGCAAAATAAAAGGGTCGCGCTCACTGTTATTGAAACCAGAACGGGTTGAGCAGGCGAGTGTAAACTCGGCTTTTTCAACAATGTTAGACGTCTCGTCGGTAAACAGCCCGTAGGGATAGGCAAAGTGCTGGCAAGCTCCCCCTAGTCGTTCTTCAATGGTTTGTTTTGACTGGCATATTTCTTTTCTGCTGGCTTCAGTACTCAGTGCAGAAAGCTTCGGGTGAGAAACAGTGTGGGCACCAAAGCTGATTTCCCCCCGGTTCATTTCTTCAATCTGTTGCCAGTTGAGCATTTTTCGCTCGGGAAACCCCCTTTTACTCATCCATTGATTTGTCCCGCCCATAAGCCCGCTTGTCAGGAAGATGGTTGCCGGGATCTGGTATTTCTTTAGCAGGGGGTAGGCGTTTGTGTAGTTGTCCTCGAAGCCATCATCAAGGGTTATCGCCACAGCATTGTCAGGGAGGCTTTTACCGGTTAATAGATGAGCCTCTATTTGATCTAGAGAAACGGGTGTGTAATTTTTTTTAATATAACGCAGGTGTCGTTCGAACAAGGCCGGTGGGCATGCATACTTTTCTTCCGAAGAAGACTCTGCCTCCGAGATCATGTGGTACATAAGAATACAAAACCTATTCATGATTACTGTTCGTATGTGGTGTTATTGATACGGCAAGTGGGCTACTCACCATCAATCTTCTGATCAGTGCTGGTAAGCTGGTTTTAGGTATTAAGTATTCTGATCCGCTCACACTCAAATGTGTTGCGTCACGGTAAAGATAGGTCTCATCTATCTTAGCTCGGCAGCTACCCTGCTGGCATAGTGCATCATCAAATAAAAATATTTCACTATCAGTTTGTCGAGCAATTTCTTTAATAGTATTAACGGTGCCTTCCAATCTTTTTTTAACGTCATAATGCGAGAGTTCACAGCTGTTTCTTCCAAATATTACCAGGCCGGAATGAAGTCGCTCCAGACATTCACCAGTATTAAGGCCGGTGGTAGGGATTGGCCCAACGATAACAACTTTTTTGTTAGCACCCTGTAGTTGCTTGATAGTCGCTATTAGGCGATTTTTTGTCAGCTCAGGATCGTTTGCCTTGTACAAACCATTCTGAAGGATCTTTAATCCGGGCTTGCTAATAAAGTCACCGAAATCTGCACTAATAATCACTACCTTTATGCTATCGCTGTTTAATATATAGCTAAATGACTGCTCATTATGCTGAATACACTGCTGTGGCCACGATTTGCTTACTATTTCCGTTATACGTGCCGTATCTAGTATAGGGGGACAGGAACCCATGGTTAATTGCACTAGAGATGTCCCAATGTTCGAATCAGTGGCTAAACCCAGCACTAAATGCATGGCGATACTGTCGCCCCAAACAGCAACCATTGGTGATTGACTGGTGGCGCAATCGTCAGGGTACTTGAAAAACCCACCTTCCTCCGCCTCGCAGCGGTTACTCAGGCCTGTATTGGCTTTTCTCAATATCTCGAAGTTGGGTTCACTTGCCTCGCTATTTGTAAATTTGTAAGCAATAGCTGGTGTAACAAAGGCCAATACCAAGGCGCTTCCCGCCAATAACCATTTCAAGCTGGCGCGCCGGCTTTGTAAATAGGTACGCCTAAAGGGCTCTTCTACAAATTGATACTGCAAAAAGGCGAAGATTAACGACAGGGCAAATATAAGTAGTTTTGCAAAAGTTGGAACACTACCAAGGAAGCCCGCTGTCGCAAAGACTATAAGGGGCCAGTGCAGTAAATACAGAGAGTATGACCAGTCGCCTACTTTCTGAATCGCCCTTGTGAGGACGTTATTGGGTAGCCAGTTGTCTTTACCAGCAATCATTAGTGTTGTGGCTATGACTACTATTAATGCATCACCACGGGGATGAGTTTCATCCATTCGATAAGATATGCTTGCCAAAAGTACTGCTAATGCGACGCGTTTTAGATTAACGGGGATGTTTATTGATGGGTGTTGAAGCATTACCCACGCAAGTAGTGATCCGCTGAGTAGCTCCCATGCCCTGGTGGGAAGTGAGTAAAAAGCAAGCTCAGAATAGTTGATCGAAGGAAGCCGCCAGTAATAGAAAGAGAAGCTAATAAAGTAAACGCATAAAGTGAGACTAACAACAATACCTATCGAGAATAGCCATCCACGCCAGGCTTTGGGTGTTAAAAAAATGAGCAGGGGGAGTAATAAGTAGTATTGTTCCTCCAGCGAAAGGGACCAAATATGTAGAAGGGGTTTGGCCTCGGCGGCCTCTTCGAAATACCCTGACTGAAAGGGTAGGACAATATTGGCCGTAAATGTTATCGCAGCAAATAGTTGCTCAATATAATCTGACCATTGGCCCTGTGTTAAAAATTGGTAAGCCAGCAGCGTACAGAGCAGAAATGTCGAATAAGCGGCAGGTAACAGACGTTTCGCTCGCCTGGTATAGAATCCAGCAAAGGTAAAGCTGCCGTTATCAAGCCCTCGGAGGATGACATTAGTAATAAGGAACCCTGAAATCACAAAAAATACATCGACGCCAAGAAACCCACCACTGACAAAAAAGAGCTTAAGGTGGTAGAGCACAACGGTTAGTACCGCAATTCCACGGAGGAACTGAATATCACTGCGCATATGAAATCTCGAGGTTTTGATAATACCTTGCTGCGCCTTTCATGAGGCATTCCTTCTGTTAAGTAACCAGCTGTAAATGCCGAAAGGTAGAAAGCTGGGCACAATATATTTCAAATCTTGCTTTTTCCACAAACCTTCTTTGAACATGGTTTGGAACAGAATTCTGGCAGTTGATATATCCCTTTTCCAGAGGGCCTCGTAGGCATGCTTCTTAATCGGTTCGTTGATCAAGGTCTGCAAGGCTGTTGCTTCTATATGCGCAATAAGTTTGGGGTTAAGTGTGACGAAGTCTTGCCTAACCTGTCTTGCATCCAGTACCTGCCGCCATTTTGTGGCGGATATTTGCCCCTGATCGTGCCAGCGATAAAAAGCCAATACCTCCGGTACGCGAACAATTCGTTGGCTAATAGCCGACAGGCGAAGCCAAAAGTCGTAGTCCATTGAGCTAAAACAGCGGGTAGAAAAACTGCCTGCCTGGTCTATAAGCGTGCGTTTAACCAGTGCGGCATGAATTGGCCAGGGGCAACCCTGCAGAAAGTGTTGGAACATGTCTTCTTTTTCATAAGCCGGTGGCACATAGGGAGCGCTGTTGTCGCCGGCCTCCATAATGTTTTGCCAACCGCAATAGCTCAGATCTACATCCGATGACTCTAAGGCTGCATAAAGCTTTTCGAGACAGTCCTCTGCCCAATAGTCATCGGCATCGAGAAAGGCGATATATTGCCCCCGTGCGACTTTCAATCCCCGGTTGCGAGCGGGGTAGGGGCCGCTATTCGCCTGCTGTAGAACGGTGAGTTGCGAATGACTTTTCTGCAATGTACTTAACAGCTGCAAGGATTGGTCTGTGGAGCCGTCGTCAACAACAATAAGCTCAATATCTTTAATGCTTTGTTTGAAAACGCTAGCAATGGCCTCCTGCAAATAAGCAGCGGCGTTGTAGCAGGGCATTATGACGGAGATAAGAGGCATGTCTTGTTCCGATATTAAGCGGCTATTACGACTGTTTTTGTTGGCATCCATTCTTGGCAAGGGGCTCTATGTTCGGGTTTTATTGTAAATGGGCAGGGCTTTTTCAACCACGCTAGCCCAGGTAAATTGTTCGGCAAATTGTCGGCATTGCGTGGGGTCAAATTTCTGCTTACCGCTAACAAAATCCCGAAGCGCCTCGGTGATAGCTATTGTATCGGCTGTTGCTGTAAAAAAACCACTAAGGCCTGACTTTACTGCTTCTGCCGCGCCCGCTTGTTCAACGGCTAGCGAGGGTACGCCGCAGGCGGCCGCTTCGAGATAAACCAGCCCAAAACCCTCATGGCTAGTTGGCAGTACAGACGATGTTAAAACGAAGAGCTTAGATTCCGTGAGTTTTTCACGCAGTGCCTGCCGCGACAGGCTGCCCGTAAAGTCGACTCTCTCCGCAAGCCCTAACTTCTGAGCAAGTGCCTCTAGCTCCTTTTTGGCGTAGCCATCACCGATCACTGTGTAATGGAAGTTATAGTCAGCCTGTAAGGTAGCCAGCGCTTCCAGTACCTTGTGAATGTTTTTTCGAGGCTCCGCCAGGCGGGTAATACTGAGTAAGCGAACGGGGTCTTGTTGAGCCAGATTGTTAATGGGAACTTCAAGGAAAAAGGGATCGACGCCGACCAGTGCGGCAACCGTTTTACCCCTGCAGCCGGGGATTTTTTCCACCAATACCTTCTCGGTATACAGGCTATTGGTCAAAATAAGATCAGCCTTGGGTAGCCAGCTTTGCAGTTTGGCTGCCGTGCTGTTTTTCCAATAGCCATCAAATAACTTTTCAAGGCGCCGTAGGGAGCTTTCCCAGCGCCAAAGAGGGCCAAAGCGGTAGAGTGCTGGCGCCAGGATGGGGCAATAGGGGCCGAGAAAGTCATTGCCGTGTACCGACACCACCACGGGTTTGCTGCTTTCCTCTGCAAGCCAGGCATAGGTGGCGTTCATGGCATGCCAGGCATCAATCGCTGGATCATCGAGTACTTGACGGTCAAGTGCGCGGCGAAGTTTTAACTCAGGGCGAATGTGTACCCCGGGTATTGAAGCCTCTCCGCTGGCATGCTCACAGGTGAACACCGTCACCGGGTAACCCATAGCGGCAAGCGCCTGGGTATAGCCAAAGGCGTAGTTCTCAACGCCACCGATATCGGGTGGAAACTCCGGTGACACTATGCCGATATGAGGCAGCGACATACGTTAATGCCTCGTGCCAAGTACCCACTGTCGTGGGGGTATATGCAATGCGGTATCGCTAATGGCCTGCTGGCTGGAATCGCACCAGTTGATTGGCATGTCGGGCTGCCTGTCCCAGTGGACTTCAATGCTGTGCTGGGCATGATTGACTATTAATAGCTCAAAGCCCTGTGACCGGGCAAGAACCGCAATATTGAGTTCTGGGTTGGCGGGCACTGGGTAGCGGCTTTGCTGTGCGAAAGGTACAGCTTCGCTATTTGAACCGAGTAAAGAGGGGGCCATACCAAAGCCAAGGTCGTGACATTCCAGCATCGCCTCCGCCAGCCATTGGCGGTATTTGATATCAGTCTTTGCGAGGCAGCGGTGATAAAGGGCCTCGAGCCAAAAGCCTGTGGCATAGCGTTTGCCCGGCGCAAGCTCACGATAACGTTGAATAAGCCCACTGTCGTGAGTGAATGCCATCGCCTTCTCGAGAATGTCCTCGTCGAACTCACCAGGAAATGCCCTGGCATAGCGAGCTAAATCCATGAGGTTGATGGTTTGATAATCCACCGCCCAGGTGCGCAATGACAACTCCCGGTCAATATAGCCATTGGGCATGACAAGGCGGGGGAAGCAAGCCTTAATATCAGGTAGTTTTTTTATCACATAGTCAGCGGTAATGCGTTTAACCGCGCGGATAGGTGGGCTTAGTTGCCGGGCTTTTTCTGTGGGTAGTAGAGTCAGCCCGATAGCCCAAAACAAGGGTTTATAAAGCCAGTCGGCGGGTGTCAGCCCCAGTACGCGACGCGTTGATGCTAAGGCTGACTGTATTAAGGCCGCATATTGTTGGTCATTCGTTAAGGCCTGATAGCGATTGATCGCAATAGTCGTGTCGAGATGGGTGTTGAGTACCAGCATGTTGGAGGGGCGCTTGCCGAGTGTGCGCTTACTTATCCATTGAAAAGGCCCGCTATTCATAGCCTCATCTGTTAGCTCCAGAGAGTCGTGCAAAAACCAAACGCCACAATCGAGTTGGTCGTGGTGTTTGGCAATAAAAGCAACGCCGCTGGCCAGTGCTACTTGTACCTGCGGGCAGTCGGTGCGGTCAAACTCATCCATTAGCAGGTGAAGCGCGCTGGTGTGTAAGCGGTAATGGCACTCCGTGTCATCCGTCCACATACCGTGGTACCAGGCACCATCATCGGCCTGTCGCTGTATAACAGCGAGCACAATTTGCTGCTGAAAAAAACGATACAGCGTTTTCACCGTGGCTTTTTCAAGCCCGGAATAAGCGGTGTACAGGGCGTGGGCTTCATTTTCAGAAAAACATTTTTTATTGTGGGGCCAGGAAAAGCGAAGATCGTAGACGGCCCCGTTGATTAAATGGCGATAGAGGTCCCCCGGCTTATTAATACAGCCATGTGAGCCCCAAAGGAAAGCACCCTGTTGCTCAGTAGTAGACAAAGTTACTAACTGTCGCGCGTAGTGGCTAGCTGTAAATTTCCAAATGCTTAAATCAAGTACCGAATTCTCAGGACACCGCAATTGCAAGCTGCTGTGGTCATGCTGCAGGGTGAAGCCAGAGATAACAGCCGTTTTCTCCTGGGTAATACTCTTGTCATCATTAACTGCACGTACCACCGGTGGTACGGGTATCCAGTAAACCGGTGCGGCCTGGTCGTCTGAAATACCTAAATAACCACCTGCGGCGAGTTGTGTGAAGGTATAGGCCTCATTACAGCAGATATTAAAAATGGCGGCTTTAGAAAGACGGACAAAGAGGCTTTGGGCTGATTGTTCAAACTGGTCAAGTGTGAAGTCGACGTACTCGGTTTTGTAATATGAGCGCGTGCTCTCCGCTAGCCTGCATGTGCTGGTTGCTGGGCTGGTGGGGGTGAATAACTCTGTTAAAGAGGCTGTGGTCATATCAAAAAATATTACTTGCGAAGTAGGGCAGGGCAATCACCAAAATTTCTTATTAAATAATTTAAAACGCCTAGCAAGCGGGCGCGGCGAGAGCTATTGCTTAGCATATCTTTCCATGAGCTTAGGTAAGCTAGAAACGCCCAGTGAAGGCGTTTGATCAAAAGCGCATTACTGTCTGTAGATACTATAAATTTAGGGAAGATTGAATAGATAAGGTGAAAAGCAGTTTTTATTGCCAGCTTTCTAGATAAGTTTTTTTCAATCCAGAGAAGACGGTTGCGGGCACTAAAGAATAGGCGTAAGGGTGAAGACTCAGACCCAAATGAGACGCCAATCTTATGCCAAATTTTAGAGCTGGGGACGATTAAACTAGGGTAGCCAGAATTTTTAGCCCGATAACACCAGTCAGACTCTTCCCACACTAGAAAGAATTTTTTATCTAGCAGTCCGATTTTCTCGGCAATAGAACGATGAAAAAATAGCGCAGCGCCACAAATATAATCAGTTTCAAAAGGTGTTGTTGGCAGTTGGTCAGAAAGGCTGTTCTGTAAAGGGAAGTCAAATGTGAGCTTTTTGTCATTCCATTTTGCACCGGCAAACCAGATCATATCATCGGGTTCGGCATAGTAAATTGCAGGGCCATAAACAAAGCGATTATCTGTGTTTTTGGCCTCTGAAACCAGATTGCTCAGGAAATCTTTATCTACCCAGGTATCGTTATTCAATAATAAAATGTACTCAGACCCAGAAGATAGGGCGTGGCGAATGCCAACATTATTGCCTTCTGCAAAGCCAAGATTTTCTCCAGTTTCAATAATTTCCACGTTGGTGAAATTAGAGCGAATAGCATTAACCGAGTCGTCAGTTGAACCGTTGTCGACAACTACGACGTCAAAATCAGGATAGTTAATTTTAGCGATTGAAGAAAGGCATTCTAGAGTGTCGTGCTTGCCATTCCAGTTGAGGATAATGACAGCTATTTTAGTAAGATTCATAGAGTTAAGCCTTTCCAGCTTACATTGGTCGCCACCAGGCGAAGCTCATCTTGCAAAGGGGCATTTTCTGTTTTTGCAATGACATTAAAAAACTTCAGGCTCTCACCATGAAATAACACGCGACCTTGTTGGTCGATAACAGCTACGCGCACACCATAGGATCCGGGTACTAGAGGGTAGTTTGGAATGTGTTGTTCGATTTCATGGGAGCCAGCAGGAAACTCAAAATCTTGCTGTAATAGCGCGGTGGATTCACCGGTTAAATAGATAAAATCGGTAGTGTGGGTGCCAACATGGAATTCAGGTTTGATGAGTGCTTTTTCCGATGTAAAGCGAATGCGAATTTTTAGAGTGCTGCCTTCTGTAATTGACTCACTGGGTTGATTGTTTTTATCGAGTATATCGACTTGATCAATGCTGACTTCACCAGATGAAGTGATGCGGGCGCTTGCGTTGTTCTTTTGCTGGCCACTAATTGTTTTGTTGTTCAGTTGGTAAAACTGGTCGCAGGTTGAATGGGAGTCGCCATCCTGAATAATTTTACCCTGGTTTAACAGTATGACTCGACTGCACATTCTTTCAACTTGGCGAATATTATGGCTAACCAATAACACTGTGCGACCCTGTTGGTGAATAAGCTCCTCCATTCGGTTAAAGCATTTTCTCTGGAAGGCTAAATCGCCGACGGCTAGTACTTCGTCAATAATGAGTATTTCGGCATCCATGCTGGTGGCAATGGCGAAACCTAATTTTACTTGCATGCCCGAGCTATAGCGTTTGACCGGGGTATCAATGAATTTTTCGAGTTCAGAAAACTCAATAATGCTATCAACCTTGTCGCGAATGGTCTTTTTGGGGATGCCGAGAATAGCGCCGTTGAGGAAGATGTTTTCACGGCCCGTGAGCTCAGGGTTGATGCCAGCACCCACCTCTATGAGGGGTGCAACACTGCCGTGTACAATAACTTTGCCGCAGGTCGGCTTGGTAATGTTGGCAAGGTGCTTCAACAGTGTGCTTTTGCCTGCGCCATTGTGGCCGATAATACCGATGACCTCGCCTTTCTCGACAGTAAGGTTGATATCGTCGAGGGCTTTGAAACTTTCTCTATGCCAGGTGTTTTTGCCGCGTAGTTTCGCCAGTGTATGGCGAAGAGTGTCTTTGGCGCTGGTGAGTGTGCCAAGGTTGTACTCTTTCGTCAGGTGTTTGACTTCTATAATGGGGGGCATTGTGTAGTTCTCAGATTACGTCAGCTTTATATAATATCGGCGAACCAGTCTTCTGCCTTTTTAAAGTACAGATAGCTCAGGGGTAATAAGACCATGGTGGCGATAAAACCGGGTAAGAGTGAGTCGAAATCAGGTGGTACGCCTTGCAATAAGCGTTTGACCATTCTCCTGCCGCCTGCTCATCCAGCAGCTTGGTTTTGACCAGGCTCAATGGATATATCACCGGCGAGGCGTACATGGCGAGGGATAGTAGTACGGGCAATGCCTGGGCGACATCGCGATAATAGACGTTGAGGGCTGACCCGAAGAGGCTGATGGTTAGAGCCACCAGCATGGTGTAAAAAATAATGAGCGGTACCCACAGTACCTGCAGTGTGGGTAGCATTTGGTAGTAGACCATTAGCGCCGCTAAAATAAGAAAGCCGATGGCTAGCTCTACCAGTTTGGTGACCATGGCGGTAAGAGGGAATACCTCTCTTGGGAAATAGATTTTTTTTATTAAGGCGGTGTTTGCGGTGATGCTATTGACACCCTCAGATGCTGATTCCTGAAAAAATATCCAGGGCATTAATGCTGCAAAGGTGAGTATTGGGTAGGGTATATCGCCGGTTTCAATACCAACAAAACTTTTAACCAGGGTAAATATGAGCATTAGCATGACTGGTTTAAGTACAGCCCAAAACAATCCAAGATAGGATTGCTTATAGCGTACTACTATGTTTTTCCAGGCTAGTGCTGCTATTAGCTCACGCTTGCTGTAGAGGTCTTCAAAAATCATAATTGCCCGTGATAAGGTTTTGTTGATCGGTTAATCGCGGCTTGCTGTTAGTATCCACCATGCCGAGATTTTTTGCGCCAAAGATGATGTTATTGGTTTTCTATTTTACCACTTCGCTTGATATTGCGGAGTGCAACATAGGCGGCATGTGCTAAAAACTTGAACTGTAAACGATTGCAGCCATAACGTAAGCTTCTAGCCATGGTCGCCATGGCGTTGAGGCCTTTTTTCTGTGTGATGTATTCCCAGGCGAGATCTTGACTGGCGGCAACTATCGATGGCTTAAGGGCTTTGTTCAATGCTGTTAAGTCTGTGTTAGCGAGTAGCTGTTTTTTCATCTCTACATTCGAGATCATGTGCTCAAGGCGGCGCGTGGGGGTCGATGAATAACCTTGTCCTGCGGTTCGCTGTTGGTATAGCCCGCTGTTTAGTAGACCACAGGTGCCATTGAGCGAAGCGCGCAAGGCGAAATCACAGTCCCAGAGCAAGGTGTCGTTGTAATTACCAATACCTTTGAGATGCTGTTTTGTTGTTACTGGGCGCTGGAAAGCCATCGGTACCCTCTTAAGCAAGGCGGAGAAAAGCGCGTCACCAAACAGTAGTAGTTGCTTAGTAGCTTGATCACCCTTTGCGTCGCTGAGTATTTTTTCCATTGCCTGGGCGTAATCTTTTTTTGCCCAGTCAGCCATTTCTCCAAACCAGCTTACGCCCATAAACAAAGTGTTTAATGTTGGGTTGCCTTCGAGAGTGGCTATGGCGCTTTCGAGGTAAGTGGGTGCATACAGGTCGTCGTCATCTAGAAAAGCAATATATTGCCCCTGTGCAGCCTCAATGCCCGTGTTTTTTGCCAATGCGCCGCCTTTCGACAGGGGGTGACGTAGAACTTTTATATTGTGGCCATATTTCTCTTGAATGTAGTCTCCATCCACAGGTGGGCTTGAGGCATCGTCAACGATAATAATTTCCCAGTTAGGGGTGCTTTGTGCGACGACGCTTTTTATCGCCTCTTCCAGCAGCTCGGGTCGGTTGTGGGTGGGGATGATTATTGAAGCTAGCAGTGCTGCTGGCTCTATAGATGAGGCGGTTGGTTGTTTCTTCATCTTAGCTTCTACACGCGGTAAGCTGTTCGATCACTTTTTTATAGCTGTATTGACTAAATGTTGAATAATCATATTTTGTATCATTCGGAATGTCTTGAGCTAAAATTGAAAATAACTGATCGTCACCCGTATAAAGGTGAATGCCATTTTGCTCCTTTACATACTCCATAAACCCTGTTCGTTTCGAAATAATTGGAATGTTGCAAAAGAAGGCTTCTGCGAGAGCCCAGCCGAAACTTTCGTAGTTCGAGAAAGAAATAAAGGCAGATGCATGTTCATAGATATAGAAAAGCTCCTCCTGCGATAAATTTGGCATTTCAATTATATTTTTGTGATGGGGTATTGTGTCGTGCTGTACATCGGTTTTATTGCTGAAGCACCATACAATTGGGTGTCTGGCGAAATCGGCAGCTTTTACGAAACGAGCATAACCCTTTTGATTCCCTGAGAAGGGGTTGAATACAGTAAGGTAGTATCGCTCAGGTAGTTCAACTTTCTGGCGAGATTTTGGTAGTGTGATTTTCACATCTGGAAATGTAAAAAGGTGTTTTTCATGTTGCTTGAAAAACTTGCCGAAGTCATCGCATTGATGAATTATGTGGTCGAACTTTTCTTCTTCAGTGGTGATGTTTCTGGCATTTGTATTAATGATTTTGTGCTTAAAGCTGTATGTGTCACCAAGGTATTCTGCGTATCCGCCGCCAGCAAAATAATAGTAAATATCGTATTTTATATTGCGCGGAGTTGGCAGGTTAAGATAGTAATTGTTTGTTTTCGGAACAAACCCTTCTGCCTTGATGTTGTCTGCATGAATGTGGAATACACTGTCATTCATGGATTCGACTAGTGAAAGCAGGTCTTTCTCCGATCCACCAACCCCGCCAAAATATATTGAAGAAACGACGATGCGACGCTTTGGTTTTATAATAATGAAGCGAGCTGTAGTTATAACACTTCTTAAACCATTAATTTTTATCAAATTAATGAGGCGCTGAAGTTTCCAGGGCAGTCTTTTTTCGATGAATAGGGTTTTAAAGGCTGATGTTATTAGCTGGAGTGGACTGGCTATCATGCTAGCCTCTTTTTTCCAGTGAGAATTTTTGCGTATACACTTTGCATCTGGGTGACGTGTGTTTCTACTGCAAACTTTGTTAAGGCATGCTTGCGGGCGGCCTGTCCTAGCTGTTCTCTTTTTTCTATTGATAGATGGAAGCTTTCAATCGCCTCTGCGAGGCTTTTTGAATTTCCTGCTTTGAAGAGCAGGCCATTTTCGTCATGTGCCATCATTTCCGCCGCCCCACCGTGGTCAGGCCCTATTAGCGGGCGGCCCATGGCCATTGATTCGATGACCACGGTGCCCAGTGGCTCGGGGCTGGTTGAGGCAGAGACAACAACATCGAGGCCACTGTAAACGCTGGGCATGTTGGTGGCGTGGCCAGTGAAGATGACGTGGTCGCTGAGGCCCTCTTCCCGCACACGGGTTTTTAGCATGGTTTCGTAGGGCGTGCAGTCGTCGGGTGTGCCGCCGATGATTATCATCTTCAGGTTTGGGATTGTGTCTTTTAGTTGTTTGGCGGCATCGAGGAAGATCTCCTGCCCCTTCCAGGGGATGAGCAGGCCGACGAGGCCGACGGCGAAGTCGGTGTCGCCAATGTTGTGCTGCTGGCGAAAGGGCTGGCCGTCGATGTTGGGCTCGAGGCCGTCGAGCTCGAGTCCATCATAAACAACGGTGATTTTTTCTTCGACTACACCGAGCTTGCTTTGAATGTTTTTTGCTACCCAGTGCGAGACAGGGGTGAAGTGGTCTGCCAGGCCATATGCCCACTGCATCAGGCGGGTGCCGTCTTGCTGGCCGCGCACGTGGCAAACACTGGGAATACGCAGCACTTTGGCGACTAACAGGGCTGCCCGATTGCACAAGGGTTCATTGTTGGCGTGTATTAAGTCGGCTTTAAAGCGCCAGGCTGTCCACAGTAAGTGGAGAAAGAAGGGCAGGAAGTTAAACAGGTCGTCGGCGCGGGCTAACAGCTGGTTGACGATGAAGCGCAGGCCGGGAACCTTGTCGATCCAACCTACGGGGTCTATTTTTCGGTGAGCGCCAACAATGTCGATGTGGCGGTCGGGGATGTGTCGCCACTGGGCTTCGTTGGCGATTTCCCGATACTGGGGGCCGGTGCGGCCGGTAACCACCATGGGCGCGAAGCGTGCGCGGTCGAGGTTTCTCACCAGGTGGCGCAGGCAAATAATAGCGCCACCGTAGCCAATGCCGTTTTCGACGTAGAGAATTTTTTTGGGTGAATTTGTGGGCATTGTTGCTGCTACTGTCTGGGTTTCCGCGAGAACCCGAGTTCCTTGTTAGTTGTTGTGCAATGCCCATCTACTTACTGTTATGGGCTGTTGAAGCCTTCTTACTACCGTGCGGGATTCTATGGGATTGCTCGCGCTATGTCATGTATTGGGTCATGCCCCGGCCTTTTAATCGGGCGATACTTTAGCAGACCCTATAGCCAGTTTTCTTAGCACAGCGACCAGTGGCTTTATTTGGTGATTTAATGGGGTGATTTGGCATTTTGTTGCTTAAATGCTTTAACGCCTTTAATCATCAGGCTTGGTAGCATGCACGCCATCGTGTAAAGCAATGCCCGTTTATTGACTTGCTGTTTTAAACTGGCCACAAATATCTTTCGAGCCTGCGGGTAGTCGCCCTGGCTAAAGTGCCAGTAGCCCAGCGCGTTGAGGGCAGCGGCGACCAGTGTGTCTGGCTTTGTGCCCTGCTGCTGTAGCTGCGCTGCACCGTAATGGCGAATTGAGCTCATGACTTTGACCAGGTCTTCCAGCATCGGGCCGGTATTTTGCGTGGCATTAGCACCGTGTTGGCGGCGATACATCAGCCGCTGGGGCAGGCAGGTGATGGGGTGGTGGCAGGCTATTTTGGCCCACAGTTCGAGGTCTTCACCAAAGCGAATGGCGGGGTTGAAGCCACCGGCCTGCTTGAGTGCAGCTCGTTTGACCAGTACGGTGCCGGTGGGAATAAAGTTTTTGTCGACTAGCGCGGTGAGCGCATTATTTAGGGGTCGCCCGGCAAGGCCCTGGAATTGTTCAAGCAGTTGATGTTTGGCGAGTACCGAGTCAACGCGTACATTGCCCTGTTGGTCGGTTTCTGCCATGTCACCGGCGATGAGTTGCAGGCTGGGCTCACGCTTCAGGGCGGCTATTTGCAGGGCCATTTTGTCTTTTGGCCAGTGGTCGTCGGCATCGAGAAAGGCAATCCAGTCGCCATTGGCTATTTCAATGCCATGGTTGCGAGCCGCAGATGGCCCCTGATTGGCTTGTTTGATGTAGATGAGTTGCCCGGCCTTCCGCTTGATTGCCTTGATAAGTGCTGCGGTATTGTCACTGGAACCATCGTCGACAACGATAATTTCATTAACGGCATGGGTTTGGGCGAGGATGCTATTGATGGCCTCCTCAATATATTCGGCGTTGTTATACGTGGGGATGATGGCGCTAATCTTCATGGGTTAGTGAGCCTTAGCCGGTGTAGCCTGCGGGCAGGGCTACATGACTGACCACATAGCGGTGTTTACCCGACTTTTCAGACGGTATTTTTGCCATTTTATGTAAAATGATTTGGGTGTTTTGGCCCAGCCGTTGTTTTAACTGAGTAGTGATAGCCTGTTCGGCGCCTTGCTGCCAGCGGGCATCGTTGGCGTGCTCAGCCCCGGGTACAAACTGCACTTCCAGCTCGGTGGTGCTGTGCTGGATAATTTTAAACTCGCCCATGCCTTCTATCGCACGCAAGACATAAATTACCGCCAGGGCATGCATGATGGTGCCGTCGGCGGCGACAATAAAGTCGGTAGAGCGGCCGACCACTTCGTCAATCACCTGTAGGCCACGGCCTGCTTTACAGGGTTCGCTGCCCGCTTTGAGCATATCGCCGGTGCGATAGCGTATAAAAGGCTGAGCCTGGGAGTGCAGGCCAGTAATAACGGCTTCGCCGGTTTCACCCGCGCTAACGGCTTGGCCGTTGGGGTCGAGAATTTCTAAAATCATGGTCTCGCTCGATGCGAGCATTTGGCCCTCTGGTGATTCATGGGCGATAAACCCGGCATCTCGGCTGCCGTATTCGTTGGCGACAGGTACTGCAAAGACACCTTGAATTGCAGTGCGTTGATTGGGGTAGAGGGGTTCGCCGGTGGTACAAACCGCTTTCAATTTTGGCAGGTGCAGGGTTTTGCCGCTATTGACCAGGTAATTGGCAAATAGAGTCAGGCTGCTGGCGTAGCCATAAATACAGGTCGGTTGAAATTTCTCAATGGCTTGCGCATAAAGCGCCATGTTCTTAGCCGACATCTCAAAGGCATTGAGCAGTAGTTGGTTCATGAGTCGGTCACGAAACTGCTTGATGCGATCTGTTTTTGCCAGCTCAACCGGTGCGCCCCAGAGGAAGACCTCTCTTTCGCCACCCTTAATGCCCCACCAGCGCCGTGCCCGCATTCTATTGGCGGCGTCGGAGGCCTGGCGTTCTTTGCCATAGTAGAAGATAAGGGGTTGGCCGCTTGAACCGCCCGTGTTGTAGCGGGTGCCGCCACCGGGTACGCCGGGCCAGGCTATTTGGTCGCGGTGGCTCTGGGCATCGCTTTTATCCATGGTTGGTAGGCGTGCGAGATCGTCCAGTGTGGGTATTTGGCCGCTGCCCAAAGGTATTTTTGCAGTGCGAATGCGTTGGGCATGCCAAGGCGAGTGTTCAAGGGCAACATTGAGCAGGGTCTTGAGTTTATTGAGCTGTAGTTGCTCCATTTCGGCCGGGCTCAGCCACTGGGCTTTTTCGAGTTCAGCGGCAAAGCTGTAAGTGGGCCGCCGCATTATTGTTTCGTGTAAAGGGAAGAGAAGCTTGCTGACAACTTTTGAATACATTCCCTGTCCTGCCTTGCGGTTTATTGGCCTACCTCGAGTGTTCGATATTGTAGCAAATGGGTTTTACTGGATGATACGCTGTACCAATTTTTATTGGTGAGTCTGCCGCAACAGGGAAAATAGAATAATAATGAGAGTGATATGTTGAGTCGTGGGCGTGTGTGCTGGATCTTGCTGGCGTATTTGCTGTTTATTATTTACGGCAGTCTTATCCCCTTTGAATATCGCACCCATAGTTTTGATGAGGCGGCGGCCAAGTTCGCCAATATTCCCTACCTCGCTCTGGGTATCGCCTCGCGGGCCGACTGGATCGCCAACATTGTGCTTTATGTCCCGCTGTCATTTTTAGCTTGTCTCTGGCTTGGCGGGGTGGGTCGTATAAAAGCTACTCAATATCTAATCTTGCCCGTGGTGCTGTCACTGGTATTGGTGATTGCGACGGCTGTTGAGTTCACGCAAATCTTTTTTGCACCACGCACGGTGTCTATCAATGACTTGATCGCAGAAACCCTGGGTGGCCTTGGGGGCATTGCCTTGTGGCTGTTTGGGCGGCATCGTTTGTTACATTTATGG
>MAAC01016624.1_pt1 | contig 52376 bp, 44 predicted proteins | sample 1115981 | NCBI WGS metagenome assembly MAAC01 (sample SAMN04961126, study PRJNA320927) | seawater metagenome | isolation source: sample BD02T64 sea water enriched with oil for 64 days | place: USA:Gulf of Mexico | collected 2013-07-27 | reverse complement strand
TATAAAAACCTAATCCACATTGCATGATCATAAAACCCATTTGTGCAATTGTAGAACAGGCTAGCTTTTGCTTTACATTCACTTGAATTAATTTAGTAAACTGAGCCACTATGGCTGTTAATCCACCTATGATTAATAGAACGTTATGAGTTTCTGAAACAAAAATAAGTGACGCAAATAGCGCAAGTAATATCCCAGAGCCATTTACAAAACCAGCATGCATTAGTGCAGATGCTGGCGTAGGCGATGTCATGGCAGAAAGCAACCACCTGTGAAATGGATAAATAGCAGACTGTATGATCGCTGCGATAATGATACAAATGGCTGCAATAAGTACCACATAATACGGTAACTCATTTAACTGAAGTATGATATCGCTCAAATAATAATTCTCTAATTGAAAAGCGAGCAAACACAATCCTGCAGCTAGAAAAACAGTGCCTGATACAAAGTAAGTTAAGGTAAACTTTGCAGCCGCTCTAGCTTCAGCCCATTGCTGGTCCACTCCTATTAATCGAGACATTAAAAAACCCATAAACAACCAGCTGGTGATAATTAAAGCAACATGATTAGACATCACAAATAGCATAACCGACAAGGTAAAACCTAAGCAAAGCAACTTGAACTTGCTCGCGTACCTAAAACCTGTTAGATAATTTTGAGAATAACTACTTATCAAGGCACTAAAAAAAGTCACAGTTGCCCAAATTAAAATGGTAAAACCATTAATTTTTAAAACATTGTGCAAATTCCACTCTGGTGTATCTGGAAAAAAGAATATTAGAACTCCTATATTAACAAGACATGAAAGCCATAAAACAACATTTAATACCCTTGAGAGATGCTGTGTACCTGTTGCAGGACCGTTTGCTTCAGAAATGATAGAAGCATCTGTGAGCAAATTGTTATTTGAGATCATAAGAAGATTTTAAAACATCAGTTCTATTATGCGTGCAAAGATTAAAAAACTTAAAGATAAATTTCAATTTATAATACATATAGATAACATAAATAAAAGTTATGCAAAAAGTTGGTCAATTGTTTCTTTAAATGTCCGTTCTGTGAACCAAAATAAAAGATAAATTTCTAATATCATGATATAAATTCCGCTTTCGCGAAAGCGATATAATTCAAAAACCATTTATAGAAACAGCTGTTAATTTACAAATTAATGGGTATAATTACCCAAATATCAATAGGTTACTAATAAAAAAGCGCGTTGTTATTCTTTCTTTTTATAATTTAGAACCACTAATCAAAATCCACAACAATGAAAGACGTGCAGCATACTGTCCTACTGCCTAATGAACTATTACTATCAGTAATTTGCTTTTATTAGGTAGTGTAGTTTCACCACAAATTATGCAAAGCAATTACTATAGCAACCATCAAAGCTCTAGCCATTCCTACGGTCTAGGATACTTATATAGCTCTTGATACGGTGGTATTAGGGTCAATCAAATAGGGAACATTTCACTTTCGCAATAGCGAAATCAAATTATAAATCAATACTACTAACCATCTCAAAAAACAATTATGAGTACTTATTTAAGAAACAATGCATGGAACAATCAAGGTACATTTGATAACTCAGACCTATTATGGTATGCAAAGGCTGTAGGAGCACTTCAATCGAGAGCCCTTGATGATGAAAGCAGCTGGTGGTTTTTTGCCGCTATGCATGGAGAATACATTGAAGAATCCACATTTCCAGGTTGGGGCACCATTCCTGGTCCGCCAGTGGTTCCTGTAGCTCCAGTTCCATCTGCATCCGTGCAGGGGAAATTCTGGAATCAATGTCAGCATCAAAGTTGGTATTTTGTGCCATGGCATAGAGGTTACTTAATCGCTTTAGAAGGTCATTTACGTAAAGCAGTGATTGATCTAGGAGGTCCTGATGATTGGGCACTACCCTATTGGAATTATTTAGGAGGTGATGGACAGTATAAAATACCACCAGCTTTTACCCAAAAGAACTTACCTGATGGCGCTGCAAATCCTTTGTATGTTAACGCGAGGTTTGGTCCTAAAGGAGATAGAAACATTTATATAGAAATACCACCTATATCTGGAGATTGCCAGAAAAACACCCTTTATACCGGTAGTAATTCACAAACGACTAGACCTGGATATGGTGGTCCTAAATCAGGTTTTTCTCATGGAGGTAATGTGAGCGGTAATCTAGAGAGCAATCCGCATAATAAAGTACACGTTCAAGTAGGTGGACAGGCAAATGATATATGGGGACTCATGTCGGATCCTGGTATAGCCGCTCTAGATCCTATATTTTACCTGCACCATGCAAATATTGATCGCATGTGGGCTGCGTGGAATGCATTAGGAAACAGCAACCCTACAGACCCTAACTGGTTAAAAGGTCCTACAGCCTCAGGAGATAGAAAATTCATGATGCCTATGGTAGATGGCACGACATGGAATTTTACACCTGCTGAAGTGGATAGCCTTTCTAAACTGGATTACACTTATGAAGGCTTAGATACAGAATCAGAACCTTTACTGGCTGATGCTTTGACAAAAAGATTTACTAAATTAGGAATCAACACCGATAATCTTACAATTGATGCTGCCATGGATAAAGGAGAAACGTCTGAATTAATAGGAGCAAATGAAAAAGCACTCCATCTACAATCTGATGGTGTGAAAGCCAATGTCAAATTAAGTAAGCAACCTTTAAAAACAGTACGTAACAGTTTAAAAAGCGCGTCTATTTCTAGTATTCCAGATCATATCTATTTACAAATAGAAAACGTAAAAGGAAATATAGATGCAAACATGCTATCAGTGTCAGTAAACGACACTTATGTAGATCATGTTTCCTTATTCGGTTTGCGCAATGCCTCAAAGGCAGATGGTCACCATGGCGGTGAAGGATTAACCTTTATATTAAACATCACAGATGTTTTTGATGATTTACATATCAATGATGCCTTAGATATTAATGAACTAGATGTTAAAATCGTACCAGATAATGATATTGCAGCGAGTCACGACATCACTATAGGTCGTGTAAGTATTTATCGAGAACAACAAGGATCATGAGAAATACCGCAACAGTAAGAAATAACATCAGTATTTCTATTATAATGATAAGTGTGTTGCTTTGGGTAGTATTACTTTTTAATCCAGGCAACATCATGACCGTAGAGCATTGTCACATTTCTATGGGTGGCTATTCTAGTGCGTCCCTACAAATGATCTTACAAATGAACCCTATCTCAGACATGATGATAGGATGGTCTCTTATGGTCTTTGCCATGATGTTACCTAAGTTGATCGTACCTATTCAGCACATCTACGACCGTAGTTTTAAGAACAAACGCTTGTTCTTATCTATCCTATTTGTTTTAGGTTATGCCATCGTATGGATATCAGTAGGTTTTATTATGAATGCCATTATCATAGGAGCAAATTTGTGGTATCCTATGTCCTATTTTCCCGCACTGCTTATAGGTGTGATAGCAGTAGTATGGCAGTTTTCACCGATTAAGCAACGCTTTTTAAACCGCAGTCATAATCATAAATCTATCGCTGCGTTTGGTTTACCAGCAGTGCGTGATGCTTTCACTTTTGGTGCAGAGCATGGCGCGTGGTGTGTAGGATCTGGATGGGCACTCATGCTATTTCCTATGCTCCTACCTCAAGGTCATAACATAGCGATGTTATTAGTTACATTCATAATGGTAGGAGAACATATGGATCATCCGCGCATCCCGAGTTGGAAAGTTGACTTTCGATTAAAACTATTTAAAATATTTATCGCTCAAACAAGAATGCGGTTGCGATAACACATAATTCATTTGCATTTTTTACAGCCACTATCATAATAACAGTATCATTTGAAAACTTGAGCACTTAAATTAAGTATAAATTATAGATAGGTGTTAATATTTAGATATCAATAAGTTAATGTATAAATGCTAGATATTGTATTAACTTATTTTAAATTTAAGCTCTAGATCAAGCAGAAAGTCTTTAAACTAAGTCTCTCATTTCCCAGAGATTTGAACCATCCTATCTTTTTTAAGTAGGGTGGTTTTTTGGTTTTATTTGTTCGCTTTCGCGAAAGCGGAAACACATCATACCACTTCCTAAAAATAAAACCAAAGAACATATAAACATCCAACTTTAAATTAACGCTAAATCCCAATAACAAATATCACAGCTACTACGCCACTATTTCAATTGATCAAGCTACAAACTATGGCGGTAAATACCCAATTTTATATAATAGGTAAGAATAAGCGCACGTATTACAAGTTCTTTTTATAGATTTAAAACATAAGAACGCCTAAAGATTACGGTTTCCCGTAAAAGAAGTTGGAAGTTAGCTTTTAAATTGGGTGTTCTTAAGTAGAGATTTAAATACGTTTATCCAGTATTGAGAAGTGGATAACGTATTTGATTGAGATGATATAACTAGTTGTGTGCCATTTGACCAAAACCGAGAATTGAATGAAAATATTTGATATTACCATTAAAAATTTCAGAGGAATTTCTGAATTAGAAAAATTAAAAGTTGGAGAAATAAACTCATTCGTTGGTAAAAATGATGCAGGTAAATCAAATATTCTAAAAGCACTAAATACATTTTTCAATGAAAAATTTGACACTAACGATATATTTAAAGGAATTCAAGAAGGATGCAAGACAGAAATAGCTTTAAGATTTGAGCCAAGTGAAGAAGTCAATTCACTAGCATTAGATTCAGATGGTAAAATTCATCTTAAAAAAACCTTTGAATTTAATTCTAAAGGAAGAGTCGTAAAAACGGTTACGTATATCTGCAATGATTTGAATAGTCCAGACTATTCAAATTGTTGGGGAATCAAAGAATCAGAAATTAACGCTTATTGTTCATCGTTAGGAATTGATTACTCACGTTCAGGACGTGGTGTTACTAACCTTTCAAAAATTGAGTTAATTAACGATAATACGACTGATTTGGGTCGTGTTGAAAAAGAACACGAAGCGTCTGACTTTTTGAAAAATATTAAAAAACAATATGATTTTGTCGAGCTACCTGTGTATTCCTTATTTGATGCAGAACAAGATTTAAACATTGGTTCAACAACATTTCAGAATCAATTCAAACCAATCGCTACAGATTCTTTAAACAATAGTGCAAATCTCAAAAATCAAATAGAAACTAATCTGAAAACAGATTTAGAAACTGAATTTTCAACCATCACGACATTAATGCAGAAAAACGTCCCTGATTTGGAACGAATTAACACTTCGCCTGTTTGTAACTGGGGAAATCTTGTTAAGTTTGACCTGTCTTTAAAGTTCCGTTCAGATAATTTTGATATTCCTATTTCCAATAAAGGGACTGGTTTTAAAAGATTATTGATGGTTGCTTATTTTGAGTATCTAGCTCAAAAAAACACTAAAAAATATCAGATATTTGGTATTGAAGAACCTGAAACATTTCTTCATCCTGAATTACAACAAGATTTACTTACTTCAATAATTGAACTGTCAGATAATAGTCAATTTTTTATAACAACACATTCACCTGTCTTTGCAGGCTCAACAAGAGATTCAAATATTGTAGTTGTAAAGAAAGAAAACGAAGTATCAAATTATTATAATTTCGAGAATGAGCACGAAATATTAGATATAGTAATTAAAGAATTAGGTATAAAACCTAACTATAATCTACTAAATGACAACTACCGAAAAGCAGTTTTTGTCGAAGGAAGTGGAGATGTCAAATTTTGGGAAATTGCATTTGAAAAAATTAATGGAAGTTTACCAGAAGATTTACTTTTTATTCCTTGTGGAGGTGACCAAGTGGACTTTTTTGTAAACGCTAGTTTATGTCAAAAAATAAATAGAAGATTTGTTGTCATTTTAGATTCCGACAAAGGAGCAGTTGATTATGAAAATAAATTGGCAAATAAAGCAAGCTTAATAGAAAAGGTCGAAAACCTTGGAGGAGAAGTTTTGATTTTACACAAAAGAGAAATTGAAAATTATTACTCAAGAGATGCTATTCAAAGAATTTTAGGAAATACTTTTCAATTACCAGCTGAATTTCAAATTGAAGATTATTCAGATATAAAAGAAGAGATAAAAACACATATAGTTGGAGTAAACTTTAAAGCAAAAAACAATCTAAATGTGTTTAACGAAATGACTAGGGATGAATGGATTCAATCCGCAGTTTCTGTGGATGGTACAACAGATATAGAATCAATAATTAATACAGTAATTGAATAAAAAAACGGCACACAACAATGGCTATAAGTAATTGCTTGTTCTCGCCTACTTCTGAAAATCCTCGCGGATTTTCAGTTTGGTGTGTACTTGCAAAGCTAAGTGCTAAACCACGCAACTACTCATAGCCGAGACCGTCGTACACCATTTAAGAAAACGCAGAGTTGAATCAAGAAATTAAAATATCACGCTCGGACTTAATCGCAAAATGCGACCAATATCTGAATGGAGAAATTGAAGAAAAAGATTTTGAAAATTATGCGTGGAATTTAATAACCGAAGAACATTTTGATTGGGAAGATGATGTAATATCTGACATTATTTATCAATGGGACAGTCCAGAAATTAACTTTCCGATTACGAAACAAAACATAAGACTTTGGAAACATCAATTGAAAACTGATGAGGATTTATTGGCGGATTATAATTTGTGGAACGTACATATCGACCGACAAAAAAAGATTTGCGAAAAGTATGAGTCTAATTGGAACCCAATCAATAAAAAACTGAAAATCGGAATTGGTTCTGACCTGAATGCTGACCCAATTCACGGATTGAGACATCCAAAGGAAAAAGGAATTACAGGTTGGTACATTTGGACAGGAGAATATTCGGAATCTGATGAACTTTTCCGACCAATGTGTGCGGAACATTTACTTCAAATCCGACCTGAATTAATTAAATATTTCGGACTTGATGTTGGCTATCGCTTTTTAATTGACAAAAACGGATACGAAGATGTTTGGTTTGACGAAAAAATAAAAATAACGGAATGAAAAAAAGATGTACAACAATGGCTATAAGTAATTGCTTGTTCTAGCCTATTTCTAAAAATCCTCGTGAATTTTCAGTTTGGTGTGTACTTGAAAAATTAAGTGCTAACCCACGCAACTATTCATAGCCGAAATCGCTATACTGCATTAAGAAACCATAAACATTTAATGAATAGATCCTACTATAAAAACTCAATATCAGAATTCATATCTGAAGATAATAACTCAATTCTTGGAAAGTTAAGTTTTAACCATTCCAATAGACAATTAGAAGATCTTCAAAAAAACGCTTGGGTTAAACAAATCGAAATTTTAAAAGATCAATTATCTGGATTAGAGGGTAAAATTTACTTTGAATTTGCAATCCCTCGAATGGGAAAAAGAGTCGACAATATTGTAATTATAAAAAATTCAATATTTGTAATAGAATTTAAAGTAGGAGATGGCGGATATGAAAACTATGCACAAACTCAAGTATTAGATTATACATTAGATTTGAAAAACTTTCATGAAGGAAGTCATAAGGCAGAATTGATCCCTGTTTTAGTAGCTACTAAAGGAACGGATGAAAATTGCAACATTCAAAATGTTTTAGATCACAACGAAGTAGTAAAATCAAATAAAAATAATTTAAGATATTTTCTGCACCAGTTTACAGAAAATACAACAAATACATTTGATTTTATAAGCTGGGAACAATCTATATACAAACCTACTCCAACAATAGTAGAAGCTGCACAAGCTCTTTATAAAGGTCATAACGTTGAAGAAATATCAAGATCTGATTCTGGAGCTATAAATTTATCAAAAACAGCAAGTTGCTTAAATAGAATTATTGAAGATTCTAAATTGAATCAGAAAAGAACTATTTGTTTTGTGACTGGTGTTCCAGGTGCAGGTAAAACATTAGCAGGATTAAATATTGCAAATGACCGAATAAAAGCTGATGAAGATGAACATGCAGTTTTTTTGTCAGGAAATGGTCCATTAGTAGAGGTTTTAAGAGAAGCATTAGTTAGAGATTTGGTCTTGAATTCTAAAATTGAGGGAACACCTATCAAAAAGGAAGATGCTAAACGAAAAACAAATGCTTTTATACAAAACATTCACCATTTTAGAGATGAATATTTAAAACACCTAGTTGAGCCAACTGAAAAAGTGGTTGTTTTTGACGAAGCTCAACGAGCTTGGAATAAAAAACAAGTAAGTTCCTTTATGAAAAGGAAGAAAGGTATTGAAGATTTCGAAATGTCTGAACCGGAATTCTTAATTGATGTAATGAATAGACACCAAGACTGGTGCACGATCGTTTGTTTAATAGGTGGTGGACAAGAAATTAATACTGGTGAAGCCGGTCTAGAAGAATGGATAAACTCATTTCAAAGAAAATTCAAAGACTGGAATGTTCATTATTCAAATTTAATTACAGATAGTAAAAATTATATTAAAACAGTAGAGCAAAGAAACTGGTTAGTTGAAAATGCTAAATCTGAACCTGAATTACATTTATCCGTTTCTGTAAGATCATTTAGATCAGAGAAACTTTCAGCTTTTGTGCACGAATTGCTAGAGTTAAATATTGAAAAAACAATGCTACTGTACTCGGAAATTAAAAATGACTTCCCTATACTAATAACAAGAGATTTGTCAAAAGCAAAAAGTTGGATTAGAAATAGAGCTAAAGGTAGTGAAAGAACTGGTTTAATTGCTTCTTCTGGTGCTCGTAGGTTAAGACCATTAGGAATTGATGTAAAAAACGAAATATCCGCACCAAATTGGTTTCTGAATTATAAAGAAGATATTAGGTCATCTTATTTTTTAGAAGAAATCGCAACAGAGTTTGACATTCAGGGCTTAGAAATAGATTGGTCTTGTTTAGCTTGGGGAGCGAACTTTCATTTAAAAGACAACTCTTGGAAGTATCAAAGTTTTAAAGGAACTAAGTGGATGAATATTAATCAAGAAATTAGCAAAGAATATTTAAAGAATACCTATAGAGTTTTATTAACAAGAGCAAGACAAGGGATGATAATTTATATCCCAAACGGTTCAGAAATTGATCATACTAGACCAAATGAATTTTATGATGAAACTTGGAAGTATTTTAAAGACATAGGAATTGAAGAAATATAAAAATGGTCTAAAACATAGTACTGAGGTAAAAGCAACCTTTTTGTTCACCTCATTTGGAGACTATTTTTTGAGGCTTAGAAGTCAGTAATTTGATTTCTAAGCTTTTTATTTTAACATATTTTATAATTAATCTCATCATATAAATACCAATCTATTCTACCTTTAGAACTTTAGACCTATACATCTTACACATGAAAAAAGCTGTCTTCTTTGATATGAATGAAACTTTATTGAACCTAAGTCTTCTGGAGAAGCAGTTTGATAAACATTTTGAAGATAAGTACGCGCTTAAGTATTGGTTTACCAAATTATTGCATAGTTCTACCGTGATGGGAATTATGGGAGTTTATAAAGATTTTGGTGAGCTAGCGGCTGTAGCATTAGAACAACTGTTTTATGAGAATGAGTTGGCTTTAAGTCAAGAAACTAAAAACGAAATTTTAGGCGCTTTCAAAAAATTACCAGCCTATGATGATGTGCGACCTGCGCTGGAATTGCTCAGAGCAAATGACATACGTGTCGTGGCGCTATCTAATTCTTCTCTAGAGATGATTAAGGAACAACTTTCTAATGCAAGCATTATGGATCTTTTTGATTCTTATTATTCTGTAGATGATGTGAGCAAATACAAGCCCTTTGAAGATATTTACCTTTCTGTTGCGCAACAAGAAAACCTCACACTAGAAGACATCTTTATGGTAGCGACACACGATTGGGATTTATTCGGAGCCAAAAAAGCTGGTCTCAGCACGGCTTACATCAGTAGAAAAAGAGAAATCTACCATCCATTCTACACTCCAGCAAACTTTACCGCTACTGATATGACAGATTTAATGCGACAAATATTCAACTTTAAAAGTTAGTCCTTTCTTTCTCTTCCTACTGCAAGGGTTTTTTCTAATCTTCATATATCCTACTCCATTCCTATTATTTATAAGTAAGTTGTTGTATCTCGCTTTCGCGAAAGCGAAACAATACCATCCATTATTCTATTCACTAAAGGCAACGTTTATTAAAAGGTTGACTCATTATTAAATAGTAAAATTTATGTTTAAGTATTATGATTTTGTTGCTTTTGCAAAAGCGGAACAAAAAATTAAAGAGAATAAATCAAGAAAACAATAACTTTACCATTGAACACTAACCTAATTTCTCATGGCTATAAATTATACATTTGGATTACCACAACTTCACAATTTTGCTGAGTTCATCTATTATCAAGGTCTTTTTTTACCGCACGAGATAGATAGAATCATCGATTTTTGGGAGGATGATAAAACGATCAAAGCCACGTTAAGTGGTGATAAAAAGTACAATGATGCATTACGTAAAAGCTCGGTTATGTTTATTGATAACACACATGAGAACGATTGGATTTATAGCAAATTAGGAGCTTTGGCTATCAATTGTAATCAAGAACGCTTCCATTTTGATTTGTTAGGTTTTCATCAAGAGTTGCAACTCACTAAGTATTCTGAAGGGAATTTTTTTGACTGGCACCTGGATTTTGGAGCTGGAGAAATCTCAAATAGAAAATTGAGCATGACTATACAACTATCTGATGAAGAAGAATATGAAGGTGGCGATTTACAGTTCATGATTAATAATGAAATTGTGAATGCCCCTAGAAAAAAAGGAACTATAGTTATATTCCCTTCTTTTATCATGCACCGCGTCACTCCTATTACTAAAGGGACCAGACAAAGCATCGTAGGTTGGGTTTCTGGACCACCGTATCGTTAAATCTTTAGATCAATTGATTTACACAAAGAACATCATTGATAAAATAGTCGCTCTTAAAAATAATGATCTAGCAATGCGTGATCGTTTATTAAAAGAGGGAAAGCTATTTGACGGCTATAACAAAGAAATGGAAGAGCTGCATATTTCTAATGCTCATAGGCTCAACGAGATTATTGATCAATATGGATTTCCAAGCCTCGAAAAAGTAGGTAAAGAAGCTAGTAAAGCTGCATGGCTAGTTGTACAGCACGCCATAAGTTTACCTAGCTTTATGAAAAAATATCGTGATATGATCATGTCTACTAAAGACTTAGGGCAACATTCTAGAGAACAACTCGCATACCTAAGCGATCGTATAGCGGTTTATGAAGAACGACCACAATTATATGGGACACAATTTGATTGGGATAACGCTGGCAAATTGAGCCCGCAAGTGTACGACGATCTTGTTAAAGTAAATAAGAGGAGAAAGAGCATAGGATGGAACTCTCTAGAAGAACAAACGCAAATAATTAGATTACAAGCTCAGAGAGATAACAACCACTGCCCTACTGATCTTGAATCGCATAGACACCAGATCAAATTATGGAAATATAAAGTAGGCTGGTTAATTAAGCCTTAGTCTTTCTTTGAGCTAGTTTTTTAAAAATTCTTTACTCTTTTTATCTAGTACCGCGAGAAACTCCAGCTCATTACCATAATTGAGCAAGTTGAAATCAAAGCTTTTTGATTCTACATAGCGTATGAACTCTTCTACTCGATGCTCTGGAATGTTGAAGTTATTTACCAGAAAAGAAGAACCTAGGTAATATTTAATAGATTTTGCCGGTACTTCAGGAACTCCAGCAGCTTCTTTATCTGGCACTTCTGACCTAAAAAGAGGAATTAATAATTGATCCACAACATTTGTTAAGTTCAAACTATTAACAACTTGCGCAGACTGTGATTGCACGCCTATTTCTTCAATTTGTTCCTTGTTATTTCCGCCAAAGTCTTTGATATCTTTCTTTACTCCAAAGTAAGCTGCGTTGGAATTTAAAACATAAGGCTTGGATCTAGTTACATCTTGCTTTAAGTCTCCAGTCAATTTGTTGGCGGAAACGATGATTACCTCGTCTAGTTTTTCAATTTCTTCAATTAAGAATACAAATAACTTTTTAGAATCTAATTGTGCTTGATTGATACGTAAATCGAAGTTTTTGTACTCTATAGCTCTTACCTCGATTAAATCATTCAACGCCACTTCAAGTGTGAACGCGCCTTTAGCATCCGTAAGAGTTCCTTTATTAGAATCAGTATTATAAATGGTGATACCATAAACATCACTTCCTTCTACTATGATTTTACCATCGACCTTGGTTCTAGTAATATCTTGAGCAAATGAGGTAAAACTTAAACAACAAGAAATAAATAGACAGATATTTTTCATGGGCTTCATTTTCTTTAAAGATAATCTCAAACTGGAACAACTGTTAGAATCAAATAGATAACTTTCTGTTAAATAAAGTGCTATAACTAGGGACTATGTGAGCATTGAAAAGGTCTTGTTAAAGCTTTTCTATCGGTCTTAATAAACCCTATTTTTGTATTCCATAACTAATGATATGACGCAAAAAGCAAGAAGTATAAATTTTATTAAAAAAGTCTTAGATCATCAACCAGCAGGATGGATTGATATCACAACACATAGATTAGACATTTACAATGAGAAACTGGCCAAAACCCAGTTTCTTGAATATTTTGAAAATTTATACAACGATGATGTAGCAGACCTTGCCGCACTAGAAAATCTTCCTACGGCCTACGACTACATAAGATTAGGTCATCCTTTATCCTGTGTCCTAGAATGGGGAATTGCAAAACAGTACGACATCAACGCAGAAAACGTGATCAGTTTTGCCTCGCAAACTGTGCCTGTTTTAGCCGTACTTAGAGCTAATTTATTCTTGAATAAAAGAACCCAAATTAATTATTTAGGTGAACTCCCTAAATCTTTTAAAGATGAGTTAGTTAAAGAAGTTTACGGCTATGATTTTGAGTTAAATAAAGTATCCAGTATAACTGATATAAAAGAATTTGATGGTAGCACAATTTTTATAGCTCACAAGGATCAAATAGATGCTGTAGAATTAAATTCTAAGGTAGATTTTTCTATAAGTCTCCATGATCGATTAGGAAGTATTCTTGTCATCAATAGCAAGGATAAAAATGATTACGTAGCCGATATTCAACATGTGCGAAGAAGAGAAACAGTTGCCATGACACCAGCAGACTCTCTTACAGCGTTACAAGAATTTATAGGTGAAACTGTTGATTCTAAAGATGAAAACTTAGATAGTAATAAAGAAAGTGTTCTAGCCTCTATAAAAGAAATAACTGGGACACAAATCAATCCATTAGTAGGTTCTAGTGGTTTATCTGTTCAATACGCGATCATGATGGGATTGATTCACGACGCACAAGAAAACCATCAAGGAAAAGCCATAAAATTTATTGTGCCACCTAATTGTTATGGAGGTACAAACGATCAAGCTAGACGCGTAGCTGCCTGCTTAGATCATATAGAAATTGTAGATTTACCTGTGGATGGTGATAATGATATGGTGCAAAGTATTGATCGTGTTTTAGAACAGATCGCACAGCAGGACGCCATACCCTACATTATTGCAGAGATACCGACTAATCCACGTGTGGAAGTTCCAGATCTAGTAAAATTAAAAGAAGTACTAAGTAGAGAACGTAAAACAGTCGCAGGTGAGACAGCAATAGATCCTGTATTTATATTAGATCAAACATTTTGTCCTAATGTGCACTTTCTAGGAGAAAATAAAATGCTTAGCACAGTAAGAACTATTGCTTATGCTAGTGGTTCAAAATTCCCTAGTGGTGGCCGTTGTACCGCAGGATACTGTGTAGGAAACAATAAGACGCAACGATTGATGGATAAAATCGCGTTGCACTTAGAACTTTGTGATAATGAAGCTACACAACTTCAATATGAGATACTTGCCGAGCAACTGCCTTCAATGAATCAACGTATTGCAGATGCGTATACTAACACTCGTGAGTTTGTTACATTCATTGAAGAAACCTTGCCTAGTGCCAAAATCAATTTTGTATCAGAACAACTAGCTGAAGAAGGCTTCACTCCTTCTGTATTTTCTCTAGATCTTCCTACTAAAGGAAACACTGAAGAAGAAAAGGAACAGTACAAAAGAGAGCTTAATCTTAAGTTGATTAACCTCATGATCAAAGAGATCCCTGATGAAAGTAAGTTTTGTGTGAGCTATGGCCAGTTAAAAGGCTGTTACTGGACTATTCCAGCCACATCTACACAAGGAACTACTAAGGAAGGTGATAAGGATTACATCGTACGAGCTTCTCTTTCACCAGATCTTGATTTAGAAAAACATAAAGAAGTTTTTAGAGACTTTGTAAAAAGTATTTAATACAGTACTTATCATTAAATTAAAAGCTCTTAAAAGACTAGTTACTTTTAAGAGCTTTTTTATTGTTGTTATGATCTCGCTTTCGCGAAAGCGGATTTCAAAAATTCTATGTGCTAGACAAGCCACAACCTATAGGACTACCATCAGGAATACTAGGCAACGGCTTTACTTTGAATAGTTCTGGATGTGCGTTGAAGTGCTGTATTTGAGATAAGAGTTCTCTTTCAAAGGCTTTTCTTTTGCTTAAATCGTTTTCTATCTTATCGAGTTGTTTTCTTGCAGCAGCCTTAACTTGAACAATTGTTCTAGTGCTCGCGATTAAATTCATGAGGTGAGTTAAAAACAGCTCTTGACTTCTTTGATTAATGGCCGTAACATAAGAATCGTCAGCATTTCTATCAGTAAATACTTGATCGGCTACATGAGAAAGAATTACGTCTAGTGTCATTGCAGCGCTATCAGGATCTGCATTATTTTGTTTATGTAAAGCATTTTGAGTAGCAATTCTATTCACACGTTGTGGATGAAATAGTAAATCCAAAGTCATGTCTACACTAGTCGCAGCCGCTGTTAATGCATCAAATGTAACGCCGGTTTGTGATTTAAAACTTTCTCTAGTTCTACCATAACCATAAGCTCGTGGAGGAAATAAATCCAATACATTCTGTGGAATTTTAAGCGTGGATGGATCAATAGATTTTAGAATTGCGCGCAAAGCTTCTTGTTGTTTACCAGTAGCAACCTTCTTAAACTCAGCATTTGTTCCATCTTTTGTTTCATACTCATATGCTACTCCACCTATTAACTTTACGGCTGCTTCTACCTGGTAGCGATGGGCAAAATAAACTGGTACAAAAACATCTTCTAAAACACTCAAAGGTTCACCAGACTTGATATTATGAATAGAGAATTGATTCATAGCGATCTCTCTTACTTTTAAAATATGATGTAATTCTTCTGTAGGACTAGCGCCATTATCCCAAAGATGTGCACTTGCATTTGCTCCACCTGTAGCTCTGGCATCGCTGTCTGAAATGAATTTGTGATTAGCTGTAGTTGCTTTTTTAATGATTGATTTTAAATAAGAATCTTCGGTTTGCTTGCCCACTGGATTCCCATAAGAATATTGCACGGTTAAATTATCCCAGCTTCCTATTCCTACAGCATAGGCATCTTTTAAAGAGATTTTACCATCTACAATATCATACTTAGGATGTGGATAATCCATAACACTCGCACGGCTTTCAGTACTTGCAGCAAAATTATGCGCAAAACCTAAGGTATGTCCTACTTCGTGAGCACCTAGCTGTCTTATTCTTGCTAGTGCCATTTCCATCATCGCATCATGATTATCATCATTTTCTTTAAATGGATCTTTTAACAAACCTTGGGCGATCATAAAATCCTGACGGATGCGCAAACTTCCTAGACTTACATGACCTTTAATGATCTCACCAGTTCGTGGATCTACAACACTACCACCATAACTCCAGCCTCGCGTACTGCGATGTACCCATTGAATGACATTGTAACGCACATCCATAGGGTCGGCATCTTCTGGTAACATTTTTACTTGAAACGCATTTGAATATCCAGCATCTTCAAAAGCTTGATTCCACCAGCCTGCGCCTTCTAGTAACGCACTTCTTACTGGTTCTGGTGTACCTCGATCTAGGTAATATATAATTGGTTCTACCGCATCACTGACAGCAGCTTGCGGATTTTTCTTTTCTAATCTGTGACGTGTAATAAATCGCTTTTGAATAGGCTCATAAACTGGCACACTGTAATCCATATAACTTCTATAAAACGATCCGCTACGAGGATGAAATACTCTTGGTTCATAATTACTGTCTGGCAACTCCACAAAACTATGGTGCTGAATAACCGTGATACTGCTAGCATCTGGCGCAACGCTGCGTACTTCTCTACCAGTAGGCGTTCCTGTAAACGTGAGCATGGCTTCAAACTCGGTGTTTTTAGGAAAACTCTTGGTGTTTTCCATCCATATCGTACTACGCGATTTGTCCAATTTGTAGGATCCTTGTTTACGGTCTTTTAAACGTTTTGCAACTCCGTGAGCATCTTGCATCAAGAATGGAGTCAAATCGATTATAAAATTATCGTTTTTCTTTTCTTTAATTTCAAAACCAAATAAAACAGATCGTGCAAAAGCTTGTTCTACAGAGGTTTTTTCGTCTGGATTTGTGGAACTCGCACGATAACCTAGATTAGGTTGCATTAATAATAACTTATTCCCGCTTTTAATCCATTTTACTACAACTCCATCACCTAATTGTCCTCGGTCTAATCCTAAATCATTAGACCCTACACCACTAGTTAAAGAATGAACATAAAGAAATTCTTTGTTCAAGTCTTGGACCTCTAGAAGAATAGTTCCTTTATCTTCATTATAGATAAAATCGTAATAGCCTGTAAATGGTTGAGATGATGATGTGGATTGCGCTTTCGCGAAAGCGGAAACCAACAAAAACAACCAAAAAATGTGGTAGAAACTTTTCATGTGCTAATTTTAAAAAACGAAAGGTAGCGGATTCTTACAAGAATTAAAATAATTCAAACGCAACCTTTTAATATTACTTGCATCTATTGAATAAATGACCCAGCCATGAAAAAGTTACTTTTCTTATTTTCATTAACACTCATTGTAATTTCTTGTAATACTGATGATGATACCAATAACGCACCACAAGGAATTGAAGGTAACTGGGAATTAGTTGCAATTCTAGCCGATCCAGGCGATGGTAGCGGCACTTACCAACCAGCGACTGGAAAAACACTCCAATTTCTATCAACTGGAGTGGTAAATTGCAATGTAAGTTTTTGTTTTGGTAGTTTAACACAAGCAACAACGACAGGCACTTATGACACAACCAACACCACGATAGATGTAGATAATTGCACAGGTACATATGCACTCAATGGGAACATGCTTGAAGTAAATCACTTTTGCATTGAACCTTGCGGAGAGCGTTATGTCAGAGTCAATTAATCTTTACGGTATTTGGTAGTCGCCTCAAAAATATGATCTAGAATATCTATGTCAACTTGCTCAAGCGATAAGCCACGTCTTTTCATAACGACATCGGCAACTTCATAAGCTTTGTTAGTTTTATAAGTCATGTTTCCTTGTGGTCCACCCCAATTAAATGATGGGATAAAATTACGTGGGTAACCAGCGCCGTAAATATTTGCGCTTACTCCTATCACCGTACCTGTGTTGAACATGGTGTTGATACCACATTTAGAATGATCGCCCATCATGAGACCACAAAATTGAAGACCAGTTTTTGCAAAACGGCCTGTTTCATAGCTCCATAACTTTACTTCGGCATAGTTGTTTTTTAAGTTACTGGTATTGGTATCTGCTCCTAGATTACACCATTCTCCTAGAACTGAGTTTCCTAAGAAACCTTCATGACCTTTATTAGAAAAGCCAAAAATAACAGAGTTGCTAACCTCACCGCCTATTTTAGAATGTGGTCCTACCGTAGTTGGTCCGTAGACTTTTGTTCCTAATTTAGTCGCACTATGATCACAAAGTGCAAAAGCACCGCGTATGATAGATCCTTCCATCACTTCGGCGTTTTTACCTATATAAATGGCACCTGTAGAGGCATTTAATGTGGCAAATTGCAGCTTTGCTCCTTCTTCAATGAAAATACGATCTTCATTAATGTAGTTAACAGAATCAGGAATAGGTTGACTTTTTCTTCCTTTGGTAATTAAATTAAAATCGGCTTCAAGCGCTTTACCGTTTTTTGCAAAAATGTCCCAGGTAAAATCAATACCGTCCACTTCTTCTTCTAAAAAAAGAACTTGCTCAAGTTCTATCGTAGGTGTATGCAATTTATTCACTCGGTAAGCGATAATCTCATTTCCAGCCAGCAATTTTTGTTCTGGTTTCAAATTCTTGATCGCTTTACATAATGCAGCTGTGGCAAAAACATTTCCTGCAATAACGATATTATCATCAGTTTCCACCAATGGATATTTAGTCTGCAGGTACCCTTCTGTTTGAAAGCTTACTTTTTCACCGAGTAATTTTTCCCATTTCTCTCGTAGTGTTAAGATTCCACAACGCAGCTCACAAGTAGGTCGTGTATATGTAAATGGTAATAAAGTGGTGTGTTTATTAAAGTCTGCTAGGATGAAGTTCATTTCTGATCAATTTGAAATTCAAAGGTCGTAAAAGAATAACCAAAACAAATATATTTGAGTAAAATTTAAAGAGGTTCTTGCCATATGCCTAAAAATCGATTACTGCCTGTTGCCATAGGATTATTAGTTCTTCAAATTCTGTTTTATTATGGCTTGCGATATTTTCCTGCGACAGTAGAATCTTTATACAGCACCGGAATTTATCCTTATATCGCAAAAGCGATGCGGTTTGGTCTTGGGTGGATTCCGTTCTCGTTTGGTGATATCGTTTATTCGGCTTCTATCATCATGATTATAAGATGGTTGTGGATTAGTAAAAAGGATTTGATCTCGCTTTCGCGAAAGCGTTACACACAACTATTTCTTTCCTTAAATATAATTATCGTGCTTTTTCACTGCATGTGGGGTTTTAATTATTACCGTGAACCATTGCATGAAGTTCTTGATTTAGATAGTGAGTATACCACCGAAGAACTGGAAACTGTCGTACGTCAACTGGTTTATACTTCAAATAAATTGCATGGTCAATTGCAGCCTGTGGATTCTTTACCAGTTGTTTTCAGCCGATCACAGTCAGAGCTTTTTGATCTTGCACCGCAAGGGTTTGAAAATATAGATCACATATATCCTGCATTGAGTTATGGAAATGCCAGTATCAAAAAATCTTTACTCACGATGCCATTATCATACATGGGATACAGCGGTTATTTGAATCCGCTTACTGGCGAGGCGCATACTAACGCATGGATCAATAATTATAAAACGCCAGTACTTACGTTGCATGAAATGTCCCATCAGCTGGGTTTTGCCAAAGAAAATGAGGCTAATTTCATTGCCATTATTTCAGGAATGAATCATGATGATCTTTATTTTCAATACAGTGCGTCCATTTTTGCACTGCGTTATTGTATTAATGATTTGTACAGACGTGATCCTAAAAAGTATGAAAGCATTAGACCATTAATTTATGACGGTATTTTTAAAAATTATCAGGAACTAAGAGATTTCTGGAAGCAATATGAAGGTGTTATTGAAGATGTTTCTCAAGTTACTTATAACGCTTATCTGAAAGCAAACAATCAACCTGGCGGAATGCAAACCTATAGTTATGTGGTAGCGTTATTAGTGAATTATTATAAATAATTGTTTAAACACATTAAAGAAAAGCTTTTAAATTAACCACTTAGTACTTCAATGGTTTCCATTAAGAAAACCTTCACAATTAAGTCGGGAATGATATTCCTATCTTTATCAAATAAATTTTAATTACATGAAAAGAATACTCTCTCTCATGCTTTTGGCTTGCTTTTCCTTGCAGGCACAAGTGTATTTCCCTAACAATGATGACATTAGTGCGGTAAGTCATATAACTCGCGTTATAAAAAATGCCAATATTGTTACGAGTCCGGGAAAAATGATCACTAATGGTACGATTATTATCAAAAATGGTAAGATTGAAGCCATAGGTAACAATGTGACCATTCCTAAAAACGCTGTAGTAGAAGATGCAGGCGGTAATTATATCTATCCATCCTTTATTGAGTCCTACGGTAATGTAGCAATGAAAACACCTCCAAGAGCTCCAGGAAGCAATGTTGCACAATATGACGAAGGTCGTAAAGGTTATTACTGGAATGACCACATCAGAGCTGAGCAAAGTGCTATGGATTTTTATGAATACAATGAGAAAGAAGCAAAAAAATTAATCGATGCTGGTTTTGGAACTGTTCAAACCCATTTGCATGATGGTATTGCTCGAGGAAGTGGTATGCTTATAGCTCTTGACAATGAGGGAACAAATGCAGATCGTATAATAAAACAAGAAAGCGGTAATTTCTTTTCCCTTTCTAAAAGCCGTCAATCTAGACAGTCCTACCCTACTTCTTTAATGGGAACTCTAGCTCTTTTACGTCAGTCACATTTTGATGCAGACTGGTATGCAAATGGTCATTCTAAAACCAAAGACCTCTCTCTAGAAGCTTTAAATGCTAAGAAAAATTTAGTTCAAATAATAGAGGCTGGAAATAAGAAAAATGTTTTAAGAGTTGATAAATTAGGTGACCGTGTAGGCAAGCAATTTGTTATCGTAGGTGGTGAAGATGCTTATGAAATGATTGATGATATAAAAGCTACAAATGCTTCTCTTATTGTACCTGTAAACTTTCCGGCTGCTTATGATGTTTCTAATCCTAACTTAGAATGGTTTGTTAATCTAGGTGACATGCGAGAATGGAAACAAGCTCCTGGAAATTTAATGATGCTTTCTAAAGCTGGAATCACATATGCTATTACAACTAAGGATTTGAAATCTCCAGCAGAATTAATGAAGAACCTTAAAAGAGCTATTGAATACGGTCTTACGGAAGATCAAGCGCTTGCTGCATTAACTACTACTCCAGCAAGCATCTTACAGGTAAGTAACATGGTAGGTACTTTAGAAAAAGGAAAGCTGGCAAATTTTATTATGACTTCAGATAAATTATTTGAAGATGATACTGTTATTTATGAGAATTGGGTAAAAGGATCTAAGCACGTATTAAAAGATAGAACTACTAAAGATATCGATGGTGACTATGCTACCATTATTAACGGCACCTCTTACGATTTTTCTATTAAAGGAAAAGGTAAAAAAGTTACCGTTAAAATTGATAGCACTACATTAGGATCAAAAATTACTTATGATGGTGACTGGATCAATATTGTAACTACTCAAAAAGACGCTGAAGATAAAGCTTACACACGTTTCTTAGCAACTGCAACTATGGATAAACTATCGGGAACTGCTTACTTAGCAAACGGTAGCGAAGTGCCTTTTACAGCTGCAAAGTCTGACGACTCAAAAGATAAATCAAAATCAGAAGATAATAATGACAAAGAGGCTGCAATGGCCGCAATGGGAACTATGACATTTCCTAACATAGGATATGGTAGTGTGGAAAAACCTCAAGAAGAAACAGTTTTATATCGCAATGCAACCGTATGGACTAATGAAGAAGAAGGAATCTTAGAAAATACAGACGTACTTGTAAAAGATGGAAAAATTTCTAAAATCGGTAAGAACTTAAGTGCAGGAAGTGCACGTGTTGTAGATGCAACAGGTAAGCACTTAACCTCTGGAATAGTAGATGAGCATTCTCATATAGCTATCGATAATGGTGTAAATGAAGCAGGACACAACTCTACTGCAGAGGTTACAATAGAAGACGTAGTTGATCATGAAGATATCAATATTTACAGAGATCTTGCTGGTGGAGTTACTACCTCTCAACTATTGCATGGAAGTGCAAATCCTATAGGTGGACGTAGTGCAATCATTAAACTAAAATGGGGCTATAAGGCAGATGAGATGATTTATGACAACTCTCCTAAGTTTATAAAATTTGCATTAGGTGAAAACGTTAAGCAATCTCGTTATCAATATGGTGTGCGTTTCCCACAAACTAGAATGGGTGTAGAACAAGTTTTTGAAGACTACTTCTCAAGAGCTAGAGAATATGCTAACTCAAAAGGGAAGAGCGATTTCAGATATGATGAAGAGATGGAAGTGCTTTTGGAAATTCTAGAAAGCGAGCGTTTTGTTTCTTGTCACTCTTACGTACAAAGTGAGATCAATATGTTAATGAAGGTGGCAGAGAAACACGGTTTCCGTATCAACACTTTTACACACATTTTAGAAGGTTATAAAGTAGCAGATAAAATGGCAGAGCATGGTGTAGGTGGTTCTACCTTTAGTGACTGGTGGGCATATAAATATGAGGTGAACGATGCAATTCCTTATAATGGTGCGATCATGCATTCACAAGGAGTAACTGTAGCCTTCAACTCTGATGACGCTGAAATGTCTAGACGATTGAATCAAGAAGCTGCAAAAGCAGTAAAATATGGTGGCGTTAGTGAAGAAGAAGCATGGAAATTTGTGACTCTTAACCCAGCAAAATTATTACATATTGATGACCGTACAGGAAGTATCAAAAAAGGTAAAGATGCAGATTTGGTGCTATGGAATACTAATCCGTTGAGCGTTACCGCAAAGCCAGAAATCACCATGATAGATGGAATTGTATTTTTTGAGCTGGAACGTGACTTACGCTTTCGCGAAAGCATACAAAAAGAAAGACAACAACTGGTTAACGAGATGATCCTTGCAAAAAACAAAGGAATGAAAACGCAAACACCGAAGAAAAAAGACAAAGGTCTCTATGAATGCGAAACTATTCACTGGTAAAATGAAGACAATGAAAAAATTATTATATACAATTTGTGCCTTATTTGCCTTAAATGCAACAGCACAACAGACACCAGCACCAGAACAAACTGGAGTTTATACTATTATGAATGCTACGGCTCATATAGGTAATGGAGATGTTATTGAAAACTCAGTGATCGTGATTGAGAACGGTAAAATTAGTGCTATAGCAGATGCCACTACCGTACGCATGGACATTAAAGGAGAAAAAATAGATGCTTATGGAATGCATGTGTATCCTGGTATAATTGCGATGAATACTACTTTAGGACTTGTTGAAGTAGATGCCGTAAATGCTAGTGATGATGAGCGTGAGATAGGAACTTACAATCCGCATATACGATCTATAATAGCCTATAATGCAGAAAGTCGCGTTGTGGAGTCTATGAGGCCTAATGGTGTATTGATTGCGCAGGTAGTACCTCGTGGAGGAAGAATTTCTGGTAAATCTAGCGTAGTACAGTTAGATGCATGGAACTGGGAAGACGCTGCCATACGTACAGATGATGGAATACACATCAACTGGCCATCAAGCTTCAGAAGATCTGGTTCATGGAGAAATCCTGGGCCTATAGAACCTAGTAAAGATTATGCTGAACAAGTGGCTGAGTTGACGGACTTCTTAAATAGCGCAAAAGCATACAGCGCAACACCTAATCCGGTAGGACTTAACTTAAAGTATGCTGCTTTAAAAGACGCTATTAATGGTGACGATAACATTTATATTCATGTAGATGGTGAAAAAGGTATTAGAGATGTTTTAACTTTTGTAAAAGAGAATAGTATTAAAAAACCTGTTATAGTAGGTGGTCGTGAAGGTGATAAAGTTGCTGCAGAATTGGTAGCTATGAACGTTCCTGTACTTGCTAGTCGTGTACATGATCTTCCTGCCCGAGAAGATGAAGATTATGATATGCCCTATAAGTTTCCAAAGCTTCTTGCTGACAAAGGTGTGATGGTAGCTCTAGAAAATTCTGGAAGTATGGAGAGACATCAAGCTCGTAATTTCCCTTTTTACGCCGGTACCGTTGCTGGTTATGGAATGGATATGGAAAAAGCGCTGATGATGATTACTTTAACTCCTGCAAAAATTCTAGGAATCGATAAAGATTACGGTTCACTTGAGCAAGGTAAAAGCGCTACTCTATTTATTTCTAGAGGAAATGCATTAGATATGAGAGGTAATCAGTTGACAAGAGCATTTATCGATGGTAGAGATATTTCTTTAAATTCTCATCAAACGGAACTTTATGAGCGTTATATGAATAAATATGATGCTGAGATAAAACGATAAATATTTAATCACTATTTTTAAAAAGCTCGTTTATTCAAACGAGCTTTTTTTATCTTAATTTATTACTCTTATGAATTACGTTGTTAAAAATGAAGAACTTGTATTTGATGAATTTCTCAAAATTTATAAGGCAGAAGTAACTCACGACAGTTTTAATAGTGAAACTTCTATCACTTCTACTCGACTGGCTTTAGATCGTGGTAATGCCATTGCTGTATTATTATATGAAAAAGATACCGATAGTTTTTTATTTATAAAACAGTACCGCTACCCTAGTTCAAGACACAATCATCCATGGATGCTAGAAATTCCTGCTGGCGCTGTGGACAAGGATGAATCAGCAAATGAAGCAGCTATACGAGAGGTTCAAGAAGAGATAGGTTATCAAGTTGATGATCTAGAGTTTATTGTAGAGTATTTCCCATCGCCAGGAATGCTATCTGAGCAAATTAGTATTTTCTATGGTGAAGTAACAACTGAACAAAAAACCTCCAAAGGTGGCGGCTCTGATGTCGAGAAAGAGGACATACAATTGGTTAAAATACCTAGATCTGAAATTAAGGATAAGTTAAAGAAGCATCATTTTCAAAATTCCATAAGTATAATCAGCTTGCAATGGTACTTACTTAATAAATGAAACTAGAATTTTAATTTTTAGGGTAACTTTTGTAGTACGTAAAACATTAAAGCTCCGGTTATATAACAAACTACGTCCCAAACATCTGCAGTATAACGTTCATGATGATTAGGTAAATAAATTTCAAAGTAAACAGAATAAAGCAAGGTTAAACTTATCAAGCTTATAATGCTCAATCTTATTGAGAAATCTTTTTTCAAATACCACAAAGCATTTAAACAGATGAAGGCTACTATAGGAATAACTAAAAGATCGTTTAAATAATTAAATATAAATGAGTTAGCAGAATGTTCAATAAACTTTAATACTTGAACTGTAGCATACAAAATCAAGCAAACGATAAATGCTATGTGTAAATATTTTAATGGACGGTCTTGCATTAGGTGGCGAGTACAGCAATGAGCCAAGCTAGAAACATTCCTATAGCCATTACAACAGTCCAGATCGCATTGAAAAATTGATAAGAAGCACGCACAGCAAGGTATCGATGGTTTTCCCATCTATAAGTAAACGACTTTTTTGAAGCGTCTTTCTTTTTAGTAGCAGGAATAGCATCAACTTGTTGATTTTCCTTCTTTACATTATCTTTTTCTTCCTGAGAATTGTGTACCATCTATTTGATAATTACCTGCCTTTTTAAAAACTCTAATTTGACCTAAAATACAAAAGGAAAACACAATTGTTTATTAATTATACAAACGCTTTTCTTAATGCAAGTTTAAAGTTGATCTATAAAAGCTCTAAATTAATATTTAAGTATCATTCGTTCCTTTGAGGCGCTTAATGTGATAGTAATTACATTATCAAATAGTTAACGATCTAACTATTTAAAATTCTTATTCATCCAGAAGATTAATTTCAACCTCATTTGCAGGTTGATTTGCTATAACAATCATTCCTGGAGTAGTCAGAGACATAGTCACTAAATCTTTAGGTCCAGGTGATTTTATTTTAAAAAAATAAGAATTTATTTTTCCTGGCTCTAAAGTAGGTTTCATAACAGAATAACCTCCAGAAGGCTTTTCTCCTGTTGCCACTACTAGAACACACTGACTATTAAAATCAACTTTAGGTATCGTAATTTTAGGGGTTTTTGTCGCATTAAATACTTTAAAAAATGATTCTAAATTTTCTTGTGAATTTATAATCATAGAAGTTTCTTCCATAATATTAGTATTGCTGTCCTCCATATAAATCATAAATTCCTCGGTATTTGATTTAAGTGTGAGATCTTTCATTCCCTTTTTGCAGTTACAAGCACTTAGACTAATTACCATTAGTGCTAGCAAGCACAGTTTCGTATAATTTCTCATATTGTGGTATTATTTTAAATATGTCGTATTGTTCCGCTTTCGCGAAAGCGGAATTCTTAAATCGATCAAGAACCTGATCATCTTTCAAAATCTCAATGGCCTTTGTAGCCATTCCTTTTAAATCGCCTACAGCACACGTATAACCTGAAACTCCATCTTCATTCACCTCAGGTAAACCTCCAGTATCTGTGGATATTACAGGAGTGCGATTTGCCATGGCTTCTAAAGCTGCAAGTCCAAAACTTTCTTTCTCAGATGGTAGTAAAAATAAATCAGAAAAGCATAAAATACGATCAATCTCTGTGCTGTTTCCTACCCATTTAATCTTGAGCTTCAATCCTGCTTCATTTGCATACTCTTCAGCAGCAAATCGCTCAGGACCATCGCCTACCATAATTAAAATAGACGGAATTTCCTTTTCAATTTTTTCAAAAACCTTGACAACGTCCATGATACGTTTCACCGGTCGCATATTACTGATATGGGTTATAATACGTTCCTGAGGAAAGGCCATAATCGTACGGTCACAGTCCTTAAACTCTGTCTTGTATTGAGACATATCAATGAAGTTAGGTACTACATCTATATGCTTTGTAATATCAAATAATTCTAAGGTATCTCTTTTCAAACTAGCTGATACTGAAGTAACCACATCACTATGATTGATACTGAAGGTTACAGATGGCTTATACACAGGATGATTTCCTACTAATGTAATATCAGTACCGTGAAGCGTTGTCACCATAGGTAAGGTAATCCCATGATCTTTAAGCATTTGTTGAGCCATATAGCCAGCATAAGCATGTGGTATAGCATAATGCACATGCAGCAGCTCTATGTTATATTCCTTAACTACGTTTACTAATTTGCTAGATAGTGCCAGATCGTAAGGTTGATAATGAAACAGCGGATATTCTTCCACATTTACCTCATGAAAGAATATATTTCTGGAAAGCAACTCTAGACGCACCGGTTGCTTGTAAGTGACAAAATGAACTTCGTGTCCTCTTTCAGCAAGTGCGGTACCGAGCATGGTAGCCACTACTCCACTTCCTCCAAAGGTAGGATAACAAACTATAGCTAGTTTCATTAATTTAATTTTTATTCTATGATCGAGTCATAGATAATTTGCTGAATGTTAGTTCTAATATTTTCTTCTATTAAAAATCTGTTGCTAGCATCAGGATGTACTCTGTTAGATAGAAATACGTAAACTATTTCTTCTTTTGGGTCTGCCCAAGTATATGCACCAGTAAATCCACTGTGACCAAAGCTACTGCGATCAACACAACCGCATGTAGGTCCAGAATCTTCTAATTGTGGTTTATCAAATCCTACTCCACGTCTAACATCGTTTTCACAAAAGTAACAAGTGTTAAATTTATCAATAGTTTCTTTTTTGAAATACGTTCTACCTCCATATGAGCCACCTTGTAGGTACATTTGCATGATTTTGGCAATATCATTAGTGGTAGAAAAGATACCTGCATGACCACCTATTCCACCTTGCATAGCTGCACCTTGATCATGAACATAACCATGTAATAATTGATTTCTGAAGGTTTTATCATCTTCGGTAGGAATGATTTCTTTCTTAGGAAATTTACTTAAAGGTAAATATCCGGTACGATTCATTCCTAAGGAATTATAAAAGTGATTTTGGGTGAGTTCATCTAAATTTTTATTATAATATTTTTCAATATACTTTTTCAAAAGGTAATATGGTAAATCACTGTATTTGTACTCTAATTTATCTCTTAATTCACTCTCCTTTATTTGATTAAAGATACTGTCTTGAACTGTAGCATTAGTAAACAGTCTTTCAGCCACTGGAATATTAAAATTTGATTGAGGTCTAGAGCTGTAGAATAATGGCGAAGGTTTATTTGATATTGAGTCTAAAGTAGCAACATAAAAAGGTATCCATGGTTTAAGTCTCCCATAATGAGAAAGCATTTCTTTAACTGTGATTTGCTCTTTATTAGTTCTTTTAAGGTCTGCGTCCAGTTTTGAAATAACATCGTCCAAAGAAATGACATTATTCTCTTCTAGTTCCATTACTAACGGTAAGGTGGCTAGAATCTTAGTCACTGATGCGATATCGTATACATCATTACTTTTTACAGTATCCTTTTGATCATAGGTATGGTATCCATATGTTTTATCTAGAATTACTTTTCCTTTTCTGGCTACAAGAATTTGCATTCCTGGAGCACCTTTACCATTGATAGTATGCATGGCTATACTATCTATTTTTGATACCATTCTTGAATCAAAACCTACGCTAGATGGATTTGCACCGTAACTAAGTCTTTTAATATTGTTGATTTTGAGTCCGTCATTTACCTGAAATAGTCCAGAACTAACTGGCAACCTTCCTACCGCATCAAGTGCCCCAAAAATAATCTGAGCGCTCACCTTCTGACTCCAGTCGCTATTTTGATAAGACATTATAATACCTTCTAAGTTTTCTATAGTCTTAAGTTGATCCAGCATGTACGGTCTGACAAAACCATCAAAAATCACATCGTGCTTTCTAGCGATTTCATAAAGCCACGTAAGCTCTCTTTCTTTTAATTTGTATGATTTCCATGGGTTATCATTACTTCTATGAAATCCTATTATAACTGTATTATAAGATTCTAAGCTTTTAAGAAGTATATCTAGCTTATCTCCTTGTACTTGATCTACTCTTGTATATTTATTTAACTGATTTAAAAATGCAGCTCCAGAGTCATCACCTAATTCTACATAAGCAATTTTTTTAGTTTCTAAATTCTTGATAGGAAGGATCTCGCTTTTATTTTTTAAAACAGTAACCGCAGCAGATATAGCATTTTCATAAACCACATCATCCTTCTCTGTATTGAGGTCTTTAATTAACTGTGGGATTTGTACTGGCTCATAACTGTGAAGCCCAACCAAATATTTAGACATCAAGATCTTTTTAACCGAATGCTCTAGTCTCTCCTCTGTTAGTTCTCCAGCAGTAATAGCTGCTTCTATTTTTACTATAGATTTGGGAACATCCTCAGATATTAATAAAACGTCATTTCCTGCTTTAAAAGCTTGTAAATCTATCTCGCCTGGAGCGCTAAAGTTACTGGCTCCTTTCATATTTAACGCATCTGTAAAAATCAACCCATTAAAACCTAATCTTGTTTTTAATAAATCTGTAACCACTTTTTCACTAATACTAGTAGGATATCCAGCTCTAGGCTCCAGACTAGGAATATTTAAATGTGCCACCATCACACTAGCCATTCCTTTGTCAATTAGTCTTTTATATGGATATAATTCTACGCTATCTATGCGCTCTGCACTAAAATCTACGGTAGGTAATGTTTTGTGACTGTCGGTATCTGTATCTCCATGACCTGGAAAATGTTTTGCACAAGCGAGCGTTCCCGTACTTTGCATACCATTCATAAATGCACCTGCTTTATCAGTAACATTATTCATGTCTTCTCCAAAACTTCTATTTCCTATAATAGGATTCAGCGGATTTGTATTAATATCAACATCTGGTGCAAAATTGATGTGAACTCCTAACCGTTTACAATGTTCTCCTATACGTTTACCTACTTCATAACTAGATTGCTTACCTGGCGTCGCTCCTAGCGTCATGTTCCAAGGAAAAGCATACGTACTGTCAAGTCTCATTGCAAGTCCCCATTCTGCATCCATTGCAATGAGCATTTTAGTCTTGGACTTTTCTTGCAGTTCATTTGTTAGATATGCTTGTTGCACTGGTCCACCTTTAGAGAAGATGATTCCGCCTATTTTGTGATCTGTAACTAGTTTTCTCACCTTATCGACATGTGCTTTTCCCTTATTTGAAAATAAGTCCACCATGAATAACTGGCCTATTTTTTCTTTTTGAGATAAACTATTGTAAACACTATCCACCCATTTTTTTTGAGCAATAGAATCAGTTGTGATTAAAGGAGTGTTGCTATTTAATTGTGCTTGTAATGTGTATGCTTTCGCGAAAGCGAAAACTACAAAAAGCCTAAAAGCATATTTAAATTTCATATTATTTTTCCTGCATTTTCATATAGGAACCAACAATCGTTCCTTAATCGAAAGATACCGAAAAGTAAAGGCATGGCATAAAAAAACCAGCCTAATTTAGACTGGTTTGTGAACTGATTTATGAACTATTTAAAGTAGACTTAAACTCAATTAATTATTATAACAATTATTGAATCTATTGGAACTTAAAAAGCTATAGGAGGCACCTTGACACCTATTGTAACGCGTAGGATGACCGTTACTATTTTTGTATTTAACACTATTTGTTTGATTTTCTACCAAATAATCCCATGTTTCTGGATAGTAAGCTGTCAAATAGCTTTCATAGAAATCACTTTCTTTGTTAGCTGTAGCGATCTCTTTAGTAAAAAAGTTAATTATATCATTTTTATAGATAGAATCATCTAAAAGCGCATCTTTACCTTTTTCATCATAAACTAATATGGTGTTTACAACTGCTTTATTCTTACCGGTACCGCTTGCTATAACTGTAAATTTTTCATTAATGCCATCAATTAAGGCAACGTTTTTCCAAATTAATAACTCTTCTAATTCAGCATCTTCGGTAACCTGAGCCTCATTCCATCGATTGAAATTATCAAACATAACTTGCCTTGTAATAAAAGAATTGGAATGGTTATTAAAATTAATTTGTGTGAAGTTTTCTTTTACATTATTAGTCAATACAGGAATTTGCTTTTCAGTGAACTTTGTTTTGATATTTTTATCTTTATCAGAAGAACCGATTTGCGACGTAGGAGCACAAGAGGTTATAAAAATCATTAAGATTAAAAGGTTTGATAGCGTTTTCATAGCAGATTGATTTTTTATATTACATTAATATATACATCAAATTTCACGCCATTTAGTGGTTTAATACTAATATTTAAGTGTTTTTATGTAAAAAATCGAATTCAATAGTAAAAAATAAGACCCCAAATGATTATTTCATACATTATTAAGATGAAAATACAATTAATTTTAATGAAACCAAAACTTATCTGCCTATACTGTACCAATAGCTACAAAGAGAAAGATCAACTTTTAGAACAATGTATGAATGAAAGTAATTTAAAAAAATCTCGAATGCCAGCTTTCACTCGCAGGAACTTCCCAATTTTCTTTATACTCTCCTACAGTCTCAACAAGATTATTGAAAACTATAGTATTAGGTGATACCGACTTTGCCTTAGCCATTTTTTTAAAGTCTGATAACTCTTTATGAGCAACGTACTGCCCATTTTTAAAAGTAACGTTCATTTTGTCCATCAAATCGATCTTAAACGCTTTTTCAACCGACTGAATAAAACGTACACTAGCATCTATAGAACAACCTGTCGCACCAGCATTAGACTGGTCTAATCCTATTACAATAAACCTATTATAAGGATATTCTACGCCAGCAACCAGATCTTTACCATGTGCTGTCCACTGCTGTAAAAAATTATCCATTTGAGGTTTCAACTCATTAAGTTCATCGGTTGTAAATGGCCTATTAGCTTGATAAATCCATACTCGAGACTCATCTGGAAGATCTTTAAAATTTGCGTGCATAATTTATTGTTTAAAAACTATATGTGAAATTAGTAACTAATTTAAAATGTAATAATTAGATTAAAAGTTTTTTCTAACCATTACTCCTGCAAAGAAAAATCCAAAAATGGACATCCATAAAAAATAGAATCCATAATAATCAAAATTTAAATCTGACCAGTCAAAGACTACATCTGAAAGATAAACAACAACCGTGTTTAAAAATCCCATTAATAGACCTGTGATTATTCTTGTTTTTAAATTGACCGCTTTAAAGTCAGTCAATTTCTTTAAAAATGCAGACATAACATAAGTTTGAAATGATGGAACTGCTATTTCTATTAAGTTTTAGTTGAACTTAAGCCTTATTGTTGTAAAACCTATAAGGAACATTACGACAAACATTAAAACGTAAGCAGGCAATCCATAGTCGCTACCTTCAAGTAATAAAGATGATAAAAACCAAAAGAAACAAGTTAATGTGGCTAACAAAAATCCGTAGATAACTCTGGTTTTAACAGGCACTTTGTTGAAATCAAAAAAAAAATCATTTCTCTCTATTCTTTTTAGACTTTCTCATGGACCACCATATCACTACTGCAATCAAAATCCCGAACATTGTAAAGTCTATAATAAACTTCACAAAATTAAAACCGGTATTCTCAGTAAGCTGGTAAAAAATAGACATTAGAATTGCATAAACAAGACCACCGAAAGATCCTGAAAGCACTATACTCTTATAATCTATCTTTTCTTTCAATTAGTCTTCCTTTATATCAATACGATCTAGTACTAGCATATTACGATATTCACCTATACGAGGATCGTAAATATCTAATTCCATTGCAGTGAATTGATAAGTTGTTTTTCCTTTAACAGCTTCTTCTAGCAATTGATCATTATCAACATAAGTGAGCCACAACACATTGCGCTTGCGTCCATTTTCATCTTTAATTTCAAAAGACTTGAACTTGTCGTTTTCTACTTTAGTTATTTTACCTGTAAAGATAATGTTCTCCTCTTCATAAAAGTCAGATTCCATTTCATCCTCAATTTCATCAGCAAATAACATGAAAAGTGGTATTGCTTCTGGACAAGTGCCAGCAAGCTTAATACCTACTTGCTCACCTAGCTTTTCGGCATTATTACCTTCTAGAAAGTTAGCTCCTTTCTTATCAAAGTATTTTTTGTTTTTTGAGTAAGCGGTAAGCATACAAGTACCCAATTCTAATTCTGCTTGTTCCTTGCTTGTAATTTCTCCTTTGGACTTTAAACATTCACATACTTTGTCTGAAAGTTCTGCAACGACGTCATCATCAAATTTTTGAGCGTTAACAATGGAACTGGTAATAAATGCGATAAATAGGATGGTTAGTTTTTTCATTATAGGTCTTCTGCGTTTGCGATTAATTCTGCTATATCTAGTACTTCTATTTTTTCTTCTTTTTCTGCAGCTTTTACTCCATCTGTCATCATGGTGTTACAGAAAGGACAACCTGCTGCTATAATATCGGCACCTGTGTCTATTGCCTCATCAGTACGTTCTATGTTGATATCTTTATTCCCTGGTTCTGGCTCTTTGAACATTTGAGCACCACCAGCACCACAACATAATCCATTACGACGACTACGTTTCATTTCAACTAGCGCTACATCTAATTTTTCTAGTAGTTCTCTAGGTGCTTCATATTCATTATTTGCTCTACCTAAATAACAAGGATCATGATAGGTTATCTTTTTTCCTTTAAATTTTCCACCTTCAATTTTAAGACGGCCATCAGCAATCAATGACTTTAAAAATTGCGTGTGGTGCACTACTTCATAATTACCACCTAATTCTGGGTATTCATTCTTCAACGTATTGAAACAATGAGGACAAGCGGTCACTATATTTTTAATTTCATAACCGTTCAATACCTCGATATTCATCATGGCTTGCATCTGGAAGAGAAACTCATTTCCAGCACGTTTTGCTGGATCACCGGTACAACTTTCCTCTGCTCCTAAAACAGCAAACTCCACTCCTGCTTTGTTGAGTAGTTTTACAAATGCTTTTGTAATCTTTTTTGCCCTATCATCAAAGCTTCCACTACATCCTACCCAAAATAAAACCTCAGGCTGTTTTCCTTGTGCAATAAATTCTGCCGCTGTTGGTACTACTAAATTGTTACTCATATTTATTTAATTGAGAACTCTATAACTAGAATTCAGAATTGCTATTTTTTGTAATTTAAAGTTGGTTTAATTCCGCTTTCGCGAAAGCGGGACAATTCACCTACTCATGGTTTTTAAACACCTCTATAGTGACTTCTTTCTCTACAAGATGTGTGAACTCCCCTGTATAACGCGTTGCTCTTACCATGTGATTATCAATCCAGTGGTAATTGCCACCTCTAGGTTTTCCCATTAAAAGGCTGTGGTATTTAAAACCGTGTTTTTGAAGCCAGTTCTCTGTCACCTCACGGTGCTCTTCAGTTCTAGAAGTAAAAAAACAAATTACATGACCATCTTCATACCACTCGTTTAATGTTTTTAACGCATCTGGAAAGGGTTTACAAGTAGCCATTCTCTCTGGCTCTTCATTAGGAACATCATCTGTAATGGTTCCATCTATATCAATGAGGTAATTTTTAATACCTTCTTGAAGCATCGGGCTGGCTTTTGTTCCATCCTCATTTAACGCTTCTCTATATTGTTCTTCACTCATAATTACTCGTTTGCCCAGTTAAGACGATCCATTTGATTATAAGGCCATGGAGCACCATTGTTCTCGATATTACCCATGGTTACATTTAACTCACTAGGTGCTGCACTGTTTTCTAACACTAAATACCTTCTCATTTCCATTATAATACTCAATGGATCGATGCCTATAGGACATGCTTCTACACAGGCATTACAAGTGGTACAAGCCCAAAGTTCTTCTGTAGTGATGTAGTCATTTAATAATGTTTTACCATCGTCTTTCCACTCACCTTCTTTGTTTATAATTGAGCCTACTTCTTCTAACCTGTCTCGCGTATCGATCATTATCTTACGTGGACTTAATTTTTTACCAGTAATATTTGCAGGACATTCTGATGTACAACGGCCACATTCTGTACAAGTATAAGCGTTAAGCAACTGTACTTGATTTAAATCAAAGATATCTGCAGCTCCTAAAGATGCTGGATCTTCTTCCATTTCATTAGGGTCTGGTGCTGCAAAAGGATCTGCATCTGGATCCATCATCATTTTTACTTCTTTAGTCACAGCTTCCATATTTGTAAACTTACCTTGTGGTGTAAGTTTTGCAAAATATACATTAGGAAAAGCTAGCATAATATGTAAATGCTTAGACCAGTACAAGTAATTAAGAAAGACTAAGATACCAGCTATGTGCAACCACCAGGCGGTTCTTTCTATGGCTATCAAAGTACCGTCTGCCATAGATTCAAATGGTATAGCTACAAATTGTGAAACTGGAAATGAACCAAAAATCTCTCCTGCATGTGCATAACCTTCTACTCCTCTAGTTTGTAAAATAAAATCTGTAGCATTCATAATAAGAAATAAACTCATTAACACTACTTCAAAATAAAGAATATAATTAGCATCATTTTTAGGCCAGCCTTTTAATTCACCCATAGTAAAACGCTTGATATTCAAAGCGTTTCTTCTTATCCAAAAGACAACTACAGTAATTAAAACAAGAAGAGCGAGAATCTCAAAAGTTGCGATTAAGAAATCATAAACACCACCTAAATATGGTGCAAAAATTCTATGGCTTCCTGTAATACCATCTATGATAATTTCAAGTACCTCAATATTGATAATCACAAATCCTACATATACGATAATATGTAAAAAGCCGGCGATAGGTCTTTTAACCATTTTAGATTGACCTAAGGCTATACGAGCCATTTGTGCAAAGCGTTCTCCTTTGCGGTCAGATCGATCTACTTCTTTCCCTAATTTTACATTACGGATAATTTTTTTAATGTTGCTTGCAAAGTATCCTATTCCTGCAACAAGGAGTAAAATAAAAATGATGTTAGGTATATATTCCATGGGTAATTATTGGTCTCTATCTTCAGGTTTTTCATATTCTCCAGGTCTTTTTCCAAAAACGGAGAAGTGAACATAACGTTTAGGATTTAACTTAATGTCTTGCATAAGCATCTCTGCTTGTCTAGTCGTTCTTTCTAGGTTTTCATACAACTTATCGTCAGTCATTAATTTACCTAGGCTACCTTTTCCAGAAGCGATATCATCTAGAACTACATTAAATTTAGAAATAGCACTTTCTAATTCTTTAACAGTTCCAGCTATTTCTACCTGAGCAAGAGTATCTGAAATTGCAGCAAAGTTTTTAGTAGTCGTATCAAGATTAGTAATTGTTCTATCCAGTTGCTCTCTGTTATCCGATAGTAAGGAGTTTGCATTTCTAGAAAGACCTCTTATTTCAACTAGCGTTTTATTTACTTCATCCAGACTTTGAGTTATTGCTAATCTAGTTTTAGGATTGAGAGTTTTATTAACAGCTGTTAGAACTGAATCTGCACTAACGACCATATTTTCAATTTTATCCTTGAGAGGTATAAATTCTTTCATGACCTGGCTTTGTAAACCTTCATCAATGTCAGATTTTAATGTGTCGCCATCTACGGCTGCTCTAGCACTACTTTCGTAATTAGGTACGATGGCTAGTGCCTTTCCTCCTATAAGTCCAGTACTATAAACTGACGCAGTACTTTCTGAAGAAAACTTGAAGGACTCATCTACATGAAATTTAACTAGGAGACGTCCAGAACTATCTAAAAAATCAATGTTATCAATATTACCTATGCGTAAACCATTTACTGTAACAGGAGCTGATGAAGTTAATCCTTCTACATTATCATAAACCGCATAAAATGTTCTATCATCATTGAGCAGATTGCGCCCTTTTAAATATTGATATCCAAAAATAAAAAGTGCTATTGCTCCTACAGTGAGCAAACCGACTTTGATTTCTTTTGAGATTTTCATAATTACGTTTTTCTTGCGAATGTAAAGATAAGACAAGCTACATTTATTGCAACTAACATTTCTTTAGTAATTATTACAACCTGCGACGCACACCATTCTCATAAACCACTATAAAGGCTGATTTGTAACCTTTTGCGACAGCCTTAGTTTTTAAATCTGAGGCTTCTTTAAGTGAAGAAAAGCTACCGGTAAAATAACGGTATATACGACCTTCCTTTTCTCTAGAAATCTGTGGTAACTTATTAAAATTGTAAGATTTAGGCTCTAATTTATTGCTACTTGCGCTTATTTGTACTTTGTAAATAGCATTTTCCTTAATAGGCTCTATCGCGATGGCACTACTATTAATTTCTTCTACCTCAAACAAGTTAATATCTCTATTTTGTTGGTATCTCAGTATAGCGTCATATATAGAATTTGCAACTTTTTTCTGTCCATTACTACTACGCAAGAAATCACGTTCTTCTTTATTTGTTAAAAAACCAGTTTCAATAAGCACACTAGGCATATAAGAAAGACGTAAAACAGCTAGACCAGCTTGTTTTACACCTCTATTCTTACGCCTCAAGTCCTTTTCAAAGTTAGTTTGCACCATAGCACCCATTTCTATGCTGTTATCCAGATACTCCTCTTGCACCATTAAATTAGTTGCAAAACTAGAAGGATCATTTAAATCAAAACCAGTGTATTTTTCTTGATAATTCTCCTCTAACTCGATCACAGAGTTTTCTCTTTTTACGACCTCAAGATTTGCGGCATTATTATGTAGTCCTAGTACAAAAGTCTCATTTCCTTTGGCACTTGTTGCAGCGGCGGCGTTACAGTGCACTGATACAAAAAAATCTGCCTTCGCTTTATTTGCAATTGCAGCTCTTTGATCCAGACCTATAAAAACATCTGTAGTACGCGTGTAAATTACTTTTATGTTATCATGCGCTTCTAGTTTCTTACCTAGAAGTTTCACTACTTTAAGCGCGATATCTTTCTCTGCGGTTTTGGCCACATATTTACCAGGGTCTTTACCACCATGGCCAGCATCTAGAACTACCGTAAACATTTTCTTTTGATTCATTTTTGTAGAATCGATGGGTATATTTGCCACTGAAAAAAGAGGAAACGCTAGTAAGGCAATAATAAGATATATCTTCGTTTTCATATACAAACTGTATGTTGTGAATGTGTTGTTTATTAGTTCGCTTTCGCGAAAGCGGATTTATTACAATCCACTTAAAATTTATATGTAGTTTTGACGTTTCAAAAACTAGACCATACTAACAACGAAAATAGTTTATCCTAGATTGCATTCACTGATTAAGTATATAATTTTGTTCATACTGTTTTTAACAGTTGCTCCACTGGTTACAGCCCAAGAAACACCGTCTAAAGGAACTCCTATACCTGCTGAAAACCAACCTACAACTCAAGAACAAGAAGAGGTAAAAGAAATCCCACAGAAAGTAGAAATACCTCTTACTGCTGTAGATACAACTAAGAATGATTCTATAAAAAAGCCAAAATCTTTTTTAGAGTACCGCATAGAGTCTACCGCCAAGGATTATAAACGCATCGATAGAAAGAATAATACCATAACTTTATATAATGAGGCAAAAATCGTTTATGGTGATATAACAATCGAAGCAGGTAAAATTGTCATTAATAATAATACAGGTGACGTTTTTGCTTATGGTATCACCTTGGATTCTTTGGGTTACACGCAAAAACCTGTTTTCTCACAAGGAACTAATGTGGTTAAACCAGATTCAATAATTTTTAATAAAGATTCTCAAAAAGCACTTACGTACAATTCAGAAACGACGCAAGGAGAATTTAACGTTCTTGCCGAAACAACTAAGAAAGTTAATGATTCAGTTTTCTACATGGAAAACGCAAGATTCACAACTTCTAAAGATCCTAAGAATCCAGAATATTATTTCTATGCTAGAAAAATAAAATTTGTACCTAAGAAGAAGATTGTTACAGGATTAGTAAATATGTATATCGCAGACGTTCCTACTCCACTAGGATTGCCCTTTGCTTTTTTTCCTATGACTAACGAGCGCAAAAGTGGCGTGATTCTTCCTAGCTTCGGTAACAATAATAATCAAGGTTATTTTTTACAAAATGGTGGTTATTATTTTGCAGTGAACGACTATCTTGATCTCACATTACTAGGTGATTATTTTACTAATGGCAGCTATGGTGCGAGAGTTGAGAGCAATTATAAGGTACGTTATAAGTATAACGGTAGTTTCAGGTTTTTATACGAGAATCAATTACAAAGTGAACGTGGATTTTCTGATTTTGCTCAAACATCTCGCTATAATATCAACTGGCAGCATTCTCAAGATCCCAAATCAAACCCTAATTCAAGATTTAGTGCCAGCGTTAATTTAGGTAGTAGCCAGTTCTTTAGGCAGTCGTTTAATCAAGTAAATCAAAGTGCTACACTTGTCAATAATCTAAGTAGTTCTATTTCCTATTCAAAAACATTTCCTGGCGAGCCACAAGTAAATATTAATGCAAGTGCCACTCACAATCAAAATACAAATACTAATGTGGTAAATCTTACTTTACCTACTTTACAAGCAAGTGTTTCTCGAGTTTTTCCTTTTGCTCCAAAGGAAGGCACTAAAAAAGGAGCTTTGCAGAATATTAATTTGCAATACAATTTAAGGGGTGAAAATAGAATCACCACAACAGATGAGGATTTTTTAAGTGACAACATGTTTGATAATGCAATCATGGGTTTACAGCATAGTATACCGGTCGCGACTAATTTTAAGGTAGGATATTTTAGTGTAAGTGCAAATGCTAATTTTGAAGAAAACTGGGTTTTTGAAACCTTTAGACAAACTCTTGAAGAAAATGATAACGGTGTCTTTAACACAGTAAGAGATACCATAAGTGGTTTTGCAGCATATAGAACATACAGCTATGGTGCTAGTATAGGTACTACCATTTATGGTAGCTGGAAATCAAAGAATCCTAAATCAAAAGTTCAAGCCGTAAGACATATCATTAGGCCTAACATAAGCTACTCTGCAAACCCTAGTTTTGATCAGTACTACGATAGATTAGTAACAGAGCAAGGACTAGATGCACCAGGAACAGAAGAACAGTTTTACAGTCGTTTTGAGGGAACTTTATTCGGTGCTCCAGGACGTGTATTTTCTAGTAGTATAAATTTAGGAGTTCAAAATAATATAGAAGCAAAAGTAAGGGAACGGGATTCTACAAAAACTGAACTTAAAAAAGTACAAATTCTTAAAACACTTTCTTTTAATACCGCTTATAATCTGGCTGGTGATTCATTAAACTGGAGTCCTTTACAAGTGAGAGGTGTGATTCCCATTACTAAAAATATTGATCTCAATTTAGACGCAAACTTTGATCCTTATGCGCTAGATAATAATAACAATCGCATCAATACCTTTAATATCAATAATGGTGGTAGTCTATTCCGTCTTACTAGAGCTGGTTTCAGAACAAGTTTTAGACTAAGCAGTAAAGATTTTGAAAAAACTGAAGATAAAGAAGACAAGCAATCCCAAGAAAGAACTCTAGAAAATGGTGGTCGTGATGATGGTCTATTCGGTGAGTCTGTAGATTACAGCCGCGATCAAGGACAAAAAGTTGAAAAAACAGACGTAGATATCAAAAAAGACCGGTACCGTTTTAAAATACCTTGGAATTTGAATTTTGCTTATACCATGACATATATAAACGCACAGCGTCAAAATATGATCAATCAGCAAAGTTTGATGGTGAGTGGTGACGTAGAGCTTTCACCACGATGGTCTATAGGAGGAAATACTGGATATGATTTTGCTAATAAGGGAATTTCTTTTAGCACCATTAGATTTCAGAGAGATCTCGAGAGTTTTACAATGAGTTTTAACTGGACGCCTATCGGACCTCAGAACAGCTGGTTTTTCTTTATAGGTATCAAAGCAAGTGCGTTAAGTGATATTAAATGGGATCAACGCAGGCAACCAGATCCTACGTTTTAGTATTTACGCTTAATCAATTATTCTCTTTAATTGAGATTCTTGTGTTAGAATGTCTTTAAATGCCACTTGTCCCAAATGTTTTTAGAAAAATCAAACCTAAGCTCTTCATCCTTAATAGTCGCGCCCCATCTACCTATAATAGCTAATCTTGCATCATGTGATAAATTAACTGATGGAGAATGCAATGTAAGAGAGTGCCAGATCAGTAAATCACCTGCTTTTCCATAAAATGGTATAGGGTCAGAATCCATAGATTCTGTAAGTATTTCAAAAATCTGTCCTTGGCTTAAATCACCTTGCGCCATATAATGCGAGGGATTTTCTTTAAAATAATCCCAAGCTACTTTATGACTTTTCTCCCAGTACATCAAAGGTCCTCCTTTAGGAGTTACATCATTCAAGTAAAACACGCTATTTGCTAGTGTTCTAATTTTGTCATATACCGGGAAGTCCAGATGAGGCGTTCTAGCTCCTAGCCATTCGGCATCTATTTCTGGTCTTCTAGCAACAAGTTCGTTCTCACCAGTCCATTCTATCTGGTCATTAAAACATTGATATAATGCATTCATTTTTTTATGAATCGCAGGATGAGCATCATTTTTCAAATGAAATTCACTACTAGGACAGTTCATAATAGCATATTTCCATTCCTCGCTTGTTTTAGGATTTTTATGGTGGTTTAATGCCTGATTGCGCCAGGTACTTACTTCATCATCAGAAAAAAAATTACGAAGAATCAAAACTCCATTCTCCATAAAGTACTGTATTTGGTCTTTACTAAGCATAATTTACATAGGTTTAGTGGTAGTTGAAAAAGTTCCTTGGTCTTGAAAAGAGGAAAATAAATTATAACCATTGTACTCCATGATAGTCCACACAATTTGAATGGCAACTATCAATTTAATTTTCAGAGTTGACTTTTCTCGATGTTTTTCATTTTTTATTTTGAGTAGATCAGCATCGTAGTCTCCAAAGCTTCCATCAAAACATTGTTGAGATAACAAGAATTTCATACCTGATTTCATTAGTAATGAATCATGGGTGGACACATATAATCTTGATCTAAGACATCTAGCCGCAGTTGTAATGTCATTTGCTCTTTGGGCTCTTGTAGCCATGGCTTCTATCAACAGAATACTTAGCTTATCAGTTTTGATAATTCTTCTTCCATAATTACTTTGTGCTTCGACGAGATTCATAACTTTTGAAATTTTCTTATCAATATTTGCGCTGTAACGATCTAGTTGTATTGATATCTCTAGAACATCAGAAGTTTTTTCATGATGTATAAAAACACTATCTAAGAGATTTTTTTTATTAGCATAAAGGCCTTCAATCCATAATTCTTTTAATATCGACTTATACGCTGCGGCGTTATATTTATGTGATAGGTTGCCTGAACTTTCTACAAGATCTATGGCCAGTAAGGAGTGAAATATATCTTGTTCTACATAATCAATAACATCGACTTGCTTTAAGAATTTTGTTGTAAGAGTATTAAATTCTTCTTGCAAAAAATCTTTATTGAGCTTACAAATTTTTACTAAAGCAAGAATTGGAACAATTTGATCACAAGCTTGATCAGTTGATAAACTGTTTAACCAGTGATAGATATTACTTAAAGATTTTTTGTGTAAACTATTCATTAGTATCTTTTAATTCAAGGATTAATAAAAACAGCCCCAAAATTGTTGGGTGATAGACATCTTCAAAACTGTGTTGTTCTTTACTGGAGTAGTCCTCTTTATGTTGATTTTTTACCCAGTGTCTTCCAGGAATGAAGCCCTGTGGTTGCTGTATGTCTTTAATGGCGTTTGCTGAAAAAATATCTAATTCTGTAAAGGTCTTTCTCATACAATATTGATTGATCAATAGTTCTTGAACTAAATCCCAATCTTGCTCTATTAAACACAAAGAAAGAGTTGCGTCTATATACTCTTGTATTTGATCAAACTTTTCTTTTGTAATTAATTTCATATCATTTTCAGAAAAATTAGATAGATGAAATACTAAATGCGTTAAACCATAAAAATCTAAATTTTGTGCATAAGAATGACTAGGTAAATTTTCTAGAATTGAATCATGAAATAATCTTTGGTAACTAGGATATTCATTAGGTAACTGAGCAATTTCTGTATAATATTTCATATCCAGTTTATCCCAAGCGCTACGCTCTACTCTATCCATGTAATTTCTGCTCATTACAGTTTCTAGATCATACTTTACTTCTTCATAATTGATGCCTAAAGATTTAAGCGTTGCATAGGCTAGTGTTCTATGTGGAAATAGTCTCAACCTTCTTTTTGTATCAAAAAAAAATGAGCTATCCTTAATATTTTTGATCCACTTATCCTTTATTTCTATGAAGATAGGATGGTTACTTACCTTTTTTGATTTTTGTGCAAATCGTATTGCAAGTCCTAATTCAGTGAATGCTTTTCTAGTAATGTCAGGCTTTATTTCTTCTGGATGTATCCCTACATATTGCTTTTCATCAGGTGTGCAAAAATGTGAAATATTAGTATGTAACCAGTTTAAAATACCGTCTAGCATTAATTGCTGATCTTTCATATTTAATAAGGCATTCATAGAGTAAGTTTTAATTATTAAATAAAACAGGTTGTACCTAGAAAAGCTACAACCTGTTTGATATATCTAGTGCGATACGAAACCGTGCTGATAAACTATTGCTGCCATAACAATAGGTTTATTTTCATCACCATCTTTATGTGTTTTTTTGATAAGCATATCTGCAAACTCGTCTAGGTTTGTTACGCCTTCTTTTTTTAATTGAGATAAAATCTCTGCTTTGTTCATTTTAATTTCACTACTCATAATAAAAGTATTTTGGTTCTCCTACTCTATTGAAAAATTTAGGCTTTTCGGATTCCACCTATTGTATTTAAAAAAAAATGTAGCTACTCAATCGATGGATCGTTTTTAAATACATGTTAAATGTATACTGATAATCAATGGTTTAAAACAGTATAAATACTAGAATTTAAATTTGGGTAAAAACAGACATTTCATTAAAAAAACCAAAAGAATATGCGCTAGTACCGTTGTCGTTATTCCGACATGCTGGACTTCTTAAGGCTTATTTAATCATAGATCTTATAGATAAGGTTGTAATATAAATGGTGATTTCGCTTTCGCGAAAGCGATAATAATTCAATCTAACAACAGCCTTAGATCTTGTCATTTACAATAAAGCTCATAAATAAGCCTGCTTTAATTTAAAAAGGCTTGCAATGACACTTTATTGTACGATCTCCTTGTTTAATCTATTCAAGTCCACTATTCAACATTTCTAAGTGGTATCAAGAAGCTTAAAAGACTAGTTTCGAGTATTAAGTTTAATCTACTTAAAAATAGATAATTATGAAAAACACTTTACTCCTAATCAGTTTTATATGCATTCTTTTTGTGCCTTGTTCTTATGGTCAGAATGTGCCTATTCCATCTAGTTCTTTTAGCACTGCTGCAGATGTAATGAACTGGACTATTGCGCCTAATACGGTAACTGCATCATGGTTCAATGGTGGTTGTAAGGCATTGTTTGTAGATAATTTAGGTAATCCTAATGCAACGATCACTTCTCCTGTTTTTAGTTTAGGGGCAAGTGGTTTTTATGAACTAGAGCTAGAATACGGATTAATTTTTACAGGTAACGCAGGCACTTTTGAATTGATCGATTCTAATTCAACTTCGATTAGCGCAACTACCATTAATACCATAGCCGGAACATGTACAGACTGGCCTAATCCTAAAAATAGCACCTTGATTTTTTCGAACGTTACCGCAGGCAACTATCAGCTTAGAATCACAATACCTAGCAGTCAGTTCTTTTTAGCTGGTGCTCGTTTAGAAGTTTATAATCCCAAAATAGTGAGTGGTTCTATTAACGCAACCAGCTGCTCTAACCCTAATATGTTGAATAATTTTCCTATGAAAATTACTAACCTGAGCGATAATTCAAGTTACTTTACATCAACAATCAATGGTAATTATACTTTTCTTTTGCCCAATATAACTGGCAATTTTTTAATTGAACCAGTAAATAATGGTAATCTAATTGCTATTCCAAGCTCTATTAATCTAACTATAGACTCTACAACAAATTCGTATTTAAACAATGATTTTTGTCTTACGAGCAATACGACTGGTATAGATGTGAGCGCTCAATTAGTAAGCCAGACACTAGCTAGACCAGGATTTAATGCAGACTATGAACTTATTTATATGAATCATGGGAATGTTACCACTGGCAATGAATCTATAGTATTAAACTTTGATGCGACTAAAATGACTTTCCTATCAGCCTCCATAACTCCATCCAGTGTAACAAGTAATTCCATTACCTGGACTTATAGCAATCTAACGCCATTGGAAATAAGAAGCATCACGATGTCATTTAATATTTTTACGCCGCCTACTGTTAATTCAGGCGAAATATTAAATTTTACTGGAAACATCACACCAGCTGTAGATTTTGATCCTACTAATAATAATATTAATTTGAGTCAACCGGTAGTAAATGCATATGACCCAAATGATGTTTTGTGTATACAAGGTGATCAAATCACGCCTGCCCAAGTAGGTGATGAATTAACTTATAGAATCCGTTTTCAAAATACGGGCACTGCATCTGCAGTAAATATAATTGTTAAAACTGTATTAGACTCAGAATTAGACTGGAGCACGTTTGAGCCATTAACCGCATCACACGCATATACAACATCAATTATCAATGGAAATGAACTTACCTATACTTTTAATAATATCAATCTAGAAGATAGCACAACAAATGAACCAGCAAGTCATGGATGGATTTTCTATAGAATCAAATCAAGTACCACTGCATCAGTAGGCGATGATTTTGAAGCTACTGCAAACATTTTCTTTGATTATAACTTACCTATCACAACTAATACCTATAATACGGTCATTTATGATCCTTTATCAATAAATGATCGACCTACTGAAGGTATTGTGGCGTTATATCCTAACCCAGTAACAAATTACATAACTATAAATACACTACATGACACTAGCTATTCTCTATTTGATTTAAGTGGTAAGCTATTAAGGTACGATAGATTATCATCAGGATTAAACGAGGTAGACTTATCTCAATTATCAAATGGCTTGTATATATTAAAAAGTGTCAACCTATATGGAAAATCGTCCACTCATAAAATTTATAAACTATAGAAGTGATCATTTTGATCTCGCTTTCGCGAAAGCGGAATCTCCACCAATAACTTCACTATTTTAAGTGACCGAGTATAAAGTCTATAGTCGGATTATTATTAAGTTGAGCATCAAAGCTTTTTGCATGATGGGTTGCTGGTGATACCAGTCGTAATTCTTTCATTTTTTCTATGATATTATTATACTCTAAAGAGCATTTTCCTAATATCATATTGTCAAATGAAGTATTAGACTTGTGTAAATCATATACCTTTTTCAAGCCAGAAAGGTATAATGCGTCTTTAGTAAAACCACCGCCACGATGTGTACGAAGGGTTATATTAAAAGCTCGATCTCTATCAAGTTTGTACTGACCATGTATCAAATCAAAGGTGTCTGCAAATGAATATCCTTTAATTAGAGAATCTGTTGCTATGACTCTATAAGCAAGTTCTTTTAAACGACTAAGGGTCAGATTACCACTCATATATTCTGACATCACTGCAAGACCTTCCTGAGTTTCTACATTATTAGGAAAACCATTGCTAAAGATTTTGAGAGGTTGCTCGATAGCATTAAATGTTGTGACAAGGTGTACACCTATTTCATGATGAGCCAGCACATTAAGCTCGTGTTGAGAGTATAAATGTCCTTTTTTAAGAATAAGCGACTTGTCTTTATTTGAAACCATAGCCGCAGCACTCATTGCACTACTTGTTTTTATATCAAAGTCAAAGTCATACAGTTCTCTATACTTTATGAAAAAAGCCTCTGCCTCTTCAGTACTTAAAACAGCCTGGTGTTTGATTTCTGTAAGCGGCTCATCTTTAAAATGTAATATGAACTTAGCATTTTCTACCATTTTTTCTGTTGGTGTACCAAAAAAGCGTAAACTATTAAAGTAGAATTTACTGCTAGGCTCACGTATGGTCTCAATACACTGCACGAGACCACTGTATGTATAGATGATATCCTTATATAACGACCGTATATCATCATCTTCAATGCGTTCTAGTCGCTGACTAAAGAACATGCGATGCAACTTGTAAGGCTTGAATTTAAGTTTACGATATTTAAATTGGGGCTCGTGTATATATTTAGATTTGAAAAACTCTTTACGTTCCTGTGAGATATTAAGCGGATTGATATAGGCAAGTAATTCGAGATTTTTTACAATGCGATGAATATTTGCATCTATATCAAGAACATCTTGAAATTTTGATAGATCTATGTCAGGAGAATTTTTAGGCATCATGTCTGTCATAAAAGCGATGAGCATGAGCTTTTATATAATAGCGGAACATGTCTTCTATAGAATGAACAACTTCTGGATAAATTCTACCTGTTAACTCGTCGCAATAGATCTTGGAAACTTCTGTTGCAAGAACTAGTGTATTTAGTGAATTAGAAGTAACGTACTTTAAGAAGAAACCATTTCCTTGAAAAACATCGTTGATAGAACAAGCTACTTTTTGATCAATGGGTAATGGCATATCGTTAAGGATTTCCTGCCATTGTTTTATGGCTACACTAAACTTGTCATTATCTACATTAGAAGTTCCTATATTAAAAACTGGTACCTCGCGATCCCATCGTTTCCAATTGTATGAGTGTAAATCGTAGAAAACACAACTGCCAAAAAGTTCTTCTAACTTTACCAGTAAAGTTAGTACTACTTTATAAAAATTTTCATGTTTAGTTAATGCCCTTACCTTTTGTTTTTCAGTTAGTGGTACTTTCCACAATTTTTTACCCCAAGCAGTATCATATAAGGCAGTTTTAGGGTGTCTGTTTAAATCGTATTCAAACCTACTATCGTGCGCAATTAAAGTGATAGGTAATCCTGAAATCATTTGTCCAGTGCATGGGTCTTCTTCATACCATCTTTCATGCTCTGTGTGATGACAGTTCTCCCAAAGATCTTTAGGGAAATGATGGCCATTATGTATCGCTGCACAAGCATATGGAACATAATCATCTATTTTTATGGAAAAGGAATAATCCTCCACTACCGCATGAAACGCTTCTTCTCTCTCAATGCGTTCAATGATTTCTAAAATGGACAATTTAAGCATCTACTATGGTACTTTTAAGTTTATTGCGACGTTCTAATGACTTGATACGATCTTGAACGACATTCTCAAAATAATCTATAATTTTAGATTGGATTTTAACTTTAGATGCCTTGTTAATTTGTACAATGCCTCCTGGTGACATTACATTAACCTCTACCAGCATGCCATTAATCACATCTATTCCCACAAAGTATAATCCATCCTTAATTAGCTTTGGGCCTATTTTTTTACAAAGGTTTTTTTCTGCTTTTGTAAGTTGATGACGCTGGAAAGTTCCTCCTGCACTAATATTAGATCTATGATCCTCATCTCCAGGTACTCGTCGTACAGCTCCTATAGGTTCTCCATTTAATAATAATATACGAGAGTCACCTTTATCTGCTCCTTCTATGTAATCTTGTAAAATTACATAATTTGTAGAACCGTCTTTATTATCAATGTAAAAATCAAGCAAGGAATTTACATTGCCCATTGCAGTTTTTTCTATCATGATAACACCGCTACCACCATAACCGTTCAATGGTTTCATGATCATTTTATCTCGTGGATTTTCTTTAATGACGCTTTTAAGATATTGCTTATTTTTAGAAACATGGGTTGCAGGAATAATCTCATTGTTAGGATCATCAAAACAAGCCGTATATAATTTATTATTTGCTTCTCTTAATCCTTCAATATCATTTACGATAAACACATCATCTTTTACAGAATCTAAAAAATTAAGCGCAATAGGATCTAATGGTGGATTTGCTCTCATCATGATTATATCAAAACCAGCTAGCGGTAGCATCTTCTCTTTGAGCTGGGCTTGCTTATAGAAAGATTTCATTTGAGCTGGTACTTTATCCATTTTCTTAATCACTTTAGAAAAAGCATAGGCAATACTATTTCTTATGGTAAGATTTGCAGGTGTAGCTATAGCCACTTTATGACCACGTTTAATACACTCATGAATTATGGTTAAGGTAGAATCAGTTTCTGCCTTGATTTCTTCCCATGGATACATGATAAAACAAATGTTCATCTCTTAATTTTTTGGTTGATTAAGTACGCAAACTAAGAAGAAAATATGATAGATACCAGAGTAGTTATAGAATAATAAGGCTTTTTTAACAGAGGTTTTAGCAAATAAATAGAAAAGTTAATTCCCTGTAACTATAATATTATCAATATAAAAGTATTCATTACCAGACCAGTTCTGAAAACGCACTTTTATAATGAGTGTAGATCCACTTAAACCTGTCTGTGTAACTGTATCATCTGGAAAAAATGGAGCACTCCCAGAATTACCACTTACATAATAAGGGATTAATGTATGATGTGTTGTACCATTACCATTAAAATCTGTAATTGTGGTAAAAGCGCCTCCATCGATAGAATAAGAAACATCCATATAATCATTTACCGCATTAGTGTCATCTGAACTGTGAAGCGATGGATTATATTCTAACTCTCCTATACCACTTAAATCAATGCTAAAAGATATATTACTATAACCACTTATATTTATAGATTGCGTATCAAATTCTATAGGTCCATTAGTATCATTAATTTCTAATTCTCCAGACCTTGTTTCCACGTAATCTGAAGAGGCTAGTGTACCATTCACATCATTCAGAGTCCATTGGGTAACAGAGGCAGGATAGTCTCCAGAATTTCCAGATCCATTAATTCCTGTGCCTGTTGAATAACTTTCAAAATCCTCTGAATATAATACTACAGGAGCTAAAGTTAGACAATTGATCTTTTGCCAGGTATTCTGTATTCCATCATAAATTTCTAAGCAGCGATCACCACTTGAATAAGTTACGAATAGCATGGTTCCCTCACTCGCTGGAGTAACGATAACAGTACTACGTTGTGCTTCTGTAACCACAGGAATGGATAATCCTCCATAATTAATGGTACTTTGAGCATTTATATCTAAAGCAGCCGCAACGTTAGGATCGTTAGTATTGATACCTACTTGGGCATTGATTGTCAAACTTATCAACAATAAAAAAGTAACTGTTATCTTCATTTTATTGAATTATAAAGTTGTCAAATCCTCCTATATCACCATCTCCGTTTTGAGTTACAAATAGTTCTAAACTAACGTTATTTGTTCCCATAGGAATAGGGATGTTTACGGTTCCCGATGCATTTAAATTAGAAGATCCATTTATTAATACAACTGTAGTTTGAGGTACTCCATCGAATATCACAGTATATTCTACGTCATCGCCGTTGTCGAACCCTATTACTTCATAATCAAAACTTATTTGTGTTTGTGTTCCGATAGAAACTGTTCCAAAAGTAATTGTTTCGCCAGTTGCCGAACCGCAATTACCATTTAAATCACGAACTCCAAAAAAATTATTTGTCATGGTAATTCCTGAAAATGGTGAAGAAACAATATCCCATGTATCAGGGGAATTAGTACATAAAGGTGTAGATAAAGTATATGTCCATGTATTATTTCCATCAAAATCTTGAACATAAGTTAATGGCGCATCATCATCATTAATAGTTACCGTGTTAGTTACATTAGTACCCAATTGTGCAAGAAAACCACCAGAGACATTCTGTAGATTTAAGATTAACGTTTCGTTTGCTGTATTCATATCATCATATGCATATAAATCTATCGTCTGACTCGTAACACCTGCTGGAAAAGTGACGGTAAAAGGATAACTCGCTATTGTCGTGCTCGCATAGTCGATATCAAAATCAACTCCAGCACCTGCTACGGTACTACTTGCTCCTATAGCAACTTCTACAGTAGTTGCAACCGTTGCTGAAGGGTTATTTAAATTAATTGTTATGGTATCAATATCATCTTCATTAATACTAAAAGTTGAAGTTGCAAACTCAACCACTGTAGCAACATCGTCATCATTTATTGTCAAATCGTGTGAGTCATTGGTACCTAATATAGCTGTTGCTATTCCTCCTGCTGGAGATGTTAACTCTATATTTAATAACTCGTCACTTGCATCGGGATCATTTAAAGAAGTAATGGTAAAACTTTCATTTGCCGTTTGTCCGGCAAGAAAGGTAACCGTGAATGGAAACGTTACAGGAGAACCATCATAATTAATCGTATAATCACCTGTTTCTACTGTGCTACTTGCGTTCAACGTTACTTGAACTGTTGTAGCTGTCACAGTTGATGGGTTAGTTATGGCTACATCAATTGTGCTGGAATTACCAGGAGTAAGTGGCTCTTCAACACTTGATGCGGTAGCAATAAATGCTACCTCAGTAGCAAATTCATCATCATCACTATAAACTATGTGATCATCTTGATTACCACTTAAAGCCGCACTGGATCCACCACTCACATTTTGAAGTACTAAATAGAGCACTTCGTCTATCGCATTTTCATTATCCTGAAGGACTGTGATAGTAATATTATTATATGCAGTATCTCCAGCTGGTATGGTAACTGTAAATGGTATTGAAGTTATATTAGTACCATCATTATCAATAGTATAATCTGTTCCTAAACTACCAAACGTGCTTGTATTTCCAGAATCAAACGCTACGTCTACGGTTGTTGCGATTGATGGATTAGGATTGGTAATCAAGATTGGTATAGTTCTAGAGGTTCCTTCTGGAATAGTGGTAGCGGCTCTATCAAATTCTACAAGTGTCTGTAAAAAAGATATTTCTTGATAAGTAGACAGCACCTCTACTCCAGGACTTGCTCCACTACTCGCTTGTGGAGTTACACCTAAAGCCACAAATTGATCTCCGTCATCAATAGTAGTTACATAATCAATAGAAGTTGCGCCAGCAATAGCTGCACTACCTGTTCCACTAATATCAGTAGCTCTATACCATTGAAATGTAGTTCCTGACTCAGCATCATTTTCAACATCTGTATAAGTATAACTACCTGCAAGCGTTTCTCCTACATCAGTAGTTCCAGAAAAACTAACGGAACTAGCAACTGGAAGTTGGTTCATACAGTACCAATTTATCCAACTAGTTTGAGTTGCATCCCATATTTGAACGCATCTTGTGGTTCCATCCAGAATATAAATCATCAAGCCGTCAGGAATCGGCGTAGCGATCGTAGCACGATCTGCTAGAGTCATGGTAGGCAATTTTAAACCTCCGTAAGTACCATCTGGTAATTGAGAGTTTATATCTAATGCTGCTGCAGGGTCGGGAGACGCAGTACCTATTCCTACTTGAGAGGTCATTAGAAAACCTGATAGTAAGATAATTAGAGTAAAGATTTTATTCATCAGAGAATGTTTAAAATCAAAAATATACTTTTGATTCTATAAATCTACTGATATTAGTTTAACGAATTGTAAATATCGTCAACAAGTATTTAACAATCTCTTAAGACGACACTTCGTCGAAATGATCGTCCCATTCTTTAACTTTTGGTTCACCAAATTTCCCTAAACTTTTTGCCACTACAGATGCAACAGTAGCATCACCGGTAACATTTACAGTGGTACGTAACATATCTAGTGGCCTATCTACTGCAAAAATTAAAGCAAGGGCAAGCGGT
>MAAC01017496.1_pt1 | contig 52465 bp, 48 predicted proteins | sample 1115981 | NCBI WGS metagenome assembly MAAC01 (sample SAMN04961126, study PRJNA320927) | seawater metagenome | isolation source: sample BD02T64 sea water enriched with oil for 64 days | place: USA:Gulf of Mexico | collected 2013-07-27 | reverse complement strand
CGTCGACAATTTTTCCTTTGCCTTCATCTCCCCATTGTAAACCTAGTAGTAAATCTACTGCCATTATGTAATTAGTTAGTTTGTTGTTTTTTTGTTCCGTAAAAATAGAGTGAATGGTTCTGAATTTCAATATCAAAAACTTCTTCTATAGTTTTTTTAATAGATTGAATTCGCGGGTCACAAAACTCTATAACTTCGCCAGTATCGGTAAGAATAACATGATCGTGTTGTTTGTCGAAATAAGATTTTTCATAATGTGCCTGACTTTGTCCAAATTGATGTTTTCTAACCAAAGCACAGTCTAAAAGTAATTCAATAGTATTGTAAAGTGTGGCACGAGAGACTCGATATTTTTTGTTCTTCATATTTATATATAAAGATTCTATATCGAAATGATCTTCGCTATCGTAAATTTCCTGAAGAATGGCAAAACGCTCAGGCGTTTTTCTATGACCATTATCTTCCAGAAAGTTTGTAAAAACTTTCTTTACAATCTCTTGATTCTTATTTTCCGTTTTAACGCTCATAATATCAGTGCAAATTTAAACTAATTTTTTTAGGTCAGCTCTATTAATTTATTTCTTTCAAAAAAATATAGTATTTCTATTATTTAGCACATAATATTAAGAATTATACCCGCGATACTTTTTCAATACCGTTGATTTTTTTAAGTCTTTCCATTAATTTTTTAACTAAATTATTGTTCTTTACTGCAACCGTAATCTTACCGGAAAAAATACCGTGATCTGTGTCGAAGGTGATATTTTTAATATTTACTTGCATGTTCGAAGAAATTACTTTTGTGACTTCGTTTACTAATCCTAAATTATCAATTCCTGTCAATTTAATGATTGCCGTAAATTCTTGCTGGGAAGAATCAATCCATTTGGCTTGCATTATTCTATAGGCATAATTGGATTGTAAACTTAAGGCATTTGGGCAATTCTTTTTATGAACTTTTATGCCTTCATTTATGGTTAAAAATCCGAACACCGCATCTCCCGGAATTGGATTACAACAATTGGATAATTTATAATTAAGCGTTTCTTCTTCTTTTCCAAAAACTAATAAATCGTATTTAGCAGTTATTTCTTCCTTGTCTAAATCTATGGGACTCTGAGGTTTCCTGATTTTACTTTTAATAAAACTCACAAAAACGTTGCTACGCGAAGTCGCAAATTCTTTAAGCATTTTATTATCTATGGTACTAATACCAACTCGATAAAATAAATCTAAACTTGTTTTTAGGTGAAAATAAGTCACAAGTTCGTTTATTGACTTTTCGTTAAGAACAATTTTAAGTTGCTTTAGTTTACGACGTAATATCTCTTTGCCTTCTAAGGCTATTTGCTTGTTCTCTTCTTTTAATGATGACTTTATTTTACTTCTTGCTCTGGCGGTAGTTGCATAATCTAGCCAATTGGAATTAGGCCGTGAATTATCTGAAGTTAAAATATCAACTTGGTCACCACTTTGCAATTCGTGGCTAAGTGGTACTAGTTTTCCATTAACTTTTGCACCACGAGTTTTCAGACCTACCTCCGTATGGATGCTAAATGCAAAATCTAATGGGGTTGCACCTTTAGGGAGGGATTTTAAATCTCCTTTTGGGGTGAAAACAAATATTTCTTTTGAGTATAGATTTAGCTTAAATTGTTCTACAAAATCAACAGCGTTCATATCTGGATTCTCCAAGGCTTCCTGGAGCTTATTTACCCAGTTATCAAGACTGTCCTCTTGAGCTTTTCCTTGTTTATATTTATAATGTGCTGCATAGCCTTTCTCCGCAATTTCGTTCATTCGTTCACTGCGAATTTGAACTTCTACCCAACGTCCTTTTGGACCCATTACAGTAATGTGTAAAGCTTCATACCCCGTAGATTTTGGTGATGAAATCCAATCGCGTAACCGAATTGGATTGGGCCTGAAATGATCGGTTACCACCGAATAAATTTTCCAAGCTAAGAATTTTTCGTTTTCAACATCACACTTATAAATAATTCGGACTGCAAATTTATCATAGACTTCATCAAAAGAAACCCCTTGCTTCACCATTTTGCGTCGAATAGAATAAATGGATTTTGGACGCCCTTTAATATTATAGTCTAAAGATTCTTTATCAAGAGATGACTTTAAAATACCACTAATCTCTTCTATATAAGCACTCTGTTGTTCCTTACTATCTTCAATTTTAGCAAAAATATCATTATAGACTTCTGGCTCTGTGTACTTGAGTCCTAAATCTTCGAGTTCAGTCTTTATATTATATAAGCCAATACGATGTGCTAAAGGGGCATAAATGTATAACGTTTCTGAAGCAATTTTAACTTGTTTGTCCGGACGCATAGCGTCCATTGTTTGCATATTGTGCAGCCTATCGGCTATTTTAATAATAATCACCCGGACATCATCATTTAGGGTGAGTAACATTTTACGAAAATTCTCTGCTTGCATCGAGACATCCATATCCTTTTTTAGCGCAGATATTTTGGTTAATCCATCTACAATTCGTGCAACAGCCTCTCCAAAGAGGCGTTCAATATCGGCAATGGTATAATCAATATTATCTTCAACAACATCATGAAGTAAAGCCGCCGCAATAGAAGTCGCATCTAAACCAATTTCATCAGCTACTATTCTTGCTACCGCAATAGGATGAAAAATATAGGCTTCCCCTGATTTTCTACGTTGATCTTTATGTGCGTCAACAGCGATATCAAATGCACTGCGTATTAGTTTTTTGTCTTTAGTAGTAAGGGTTCTGTAACTTACTTTTAAAAGTTCTTTATACGCTTTTGCAATGGCTGCATTCTCCTTCTCAATTTCTACCTCTGTCATAGATTAAAAATAGAACAAAGTAAATTAATGACAACATGTTTTTTGGATTTAATTTTGGTACGTTTTTTGTGTAGTTACTCGAAATAAAAACAATTCCCTTAACGATCCAAAAGATGCTTTTTGTTTTGCTAAAATATTCATTAAGAAGAATTGTTTTTTTAAATTTTTATCAGTTATTTTTAACCGAATCAAAACTCTCATAATGAGACAATTCAAAAATAGTTTTTATTTAATTCTTCTGTTATTTGTGACATACACATGTTCAAAATCTACAGAATCAGATCCTATAAAAATTCTTTTTATAGGTAATAGTTATACCTATTATAATAGCTCTCCTCAATTGGTCAAGGCTTTGATCAATGAAAAATTTCCAAATAAAGCAGTCAAGGTTCAATTGATTAGTCAAGGAGGTATGACCCTTAAACGCCATTGGGAAGATGGAAAAGCTGTGCAAGCCATAAAATCTGATCAATGGGATTATGTTATTCTCCAGGAGCAAAGTAAGCTAGGAATGGGCTTAATCATTGATAATGATATCTATTTTGGTCAAACAGACTATTTTTATGAATATGCAAGAAAATTTGATGCCGAAATAAAAAGTGCTGGTGCACAAACTGCCTTTTTTATGACTTGGTCAATCAAACAGCGCCCTGAAGAACAAGAAATATTAACATATGCTTACTCAACAATAGCTAAAGAACTCAATGCTAAATTAATTCCAGTTGGTTTGGTGTGGGATGAGACACGAAACAATGGGACATTTAATTTATATGATAATGATGGTACACACCCCTCTGCTCATGGATCATATTTGGTAGCTACTTCAATATTTTCATCTTTACTAGAAGAAAACCCATCAGGATTATCTGGAGCAATTTCAGGATTACAATTATCATCTTCAGGAGTGCCTTCTCTAGAGCGCCAACCTTTAGTAACGATTTCAGATGCAGATGCACTAACAATTCAAAATACCAGTTGGGAAATTGTTGAAAATATTCGTAAGGACACTGGTTCTATAGATATAAAGGAACCTAAACAAAGCTATACGCTTCCTGAGCTTGTTGAAGGAGATATTATTGGTAGTAAAGCAATTGAAGGAAGATGGTATGGCATTTCCACTTATAGCTCAAATTATTTAGGCCTAATTTTAGATATTGAATACATAGAAAATAAATTTGAAGTATCGCTTTCTTTTTATACACCAGACAGACAAGATAAAATTTCTGTTAAAGATGTTGAGTTATTAGAAAAACAACTTAATATAACTATTATGGATAGCATAAGAACTATGAGCTCAAATGTTAGTTTTTCATTAAGTAAAGAACATTTATTAGGGTTGTCAAAATCCTTTGGTGGCAATATTACAAATTATAAACATTGGAATCTTTCTAGACAAAAAAGGCAGAATGAAATAGATTTGGAAGCTGTAGACTTATTAATGAAATCTTTTAAAACTGACATTAGTAAAAAAGGATATGTACAAGCTGCAATACGTCATTATGAACGCTATAGTTCTTTGATTAATGCCCCTTATCTTCCAGAAGAAGCCTTTTTAAATGCAACTGGATATAATCTGATACAAGATAAAAAAGTAAAAGATGCATTAGATGTTTTTGAATTAGCCATGACCTTATATCCGGAATCAGTGAATACTTATGATAGTTATGGAGAGACATTAATTGGAGCAGGTGACCTTGAGAAAGGACTAATTATCTATACCAAAGGTTATGAGCTTGCAATAAAAAATGGAGATGAAAATGCATCATATATGGAAGCTAATTTAAAGAAATTTAAAGAAGGTAAGCCTATCCAGCAACAGACAGCTCCGCCACCGCCGCCGCCACCTCCAACCCAATAGTGTTTTTATTGGAGGTATTTTCATTTGCTATCTCAACTATCTGTTATAGTATTAAAGCCGCATTAGGAAAATCAATGAGCTATGTGTTTTAGCAATTTAATTTTGAAGTTTCGTTTAGCAGTTTCAACTCTGAGAAGTTGCGTAGAAGTAGTTGCTTACAGCAGTTTTTACAAATAGTAATTATTTCAAAGTAGTGGAAATTAAACGAATAGTTACTTTTCTATTTTTATTGGTGATTGTGTGTCTCGTCCAATGTACCAGCGAGTACCATAAATATCCTCATAAATTATTTTATAGTTAATTAAAGATTTATCAAATACTTCTCTAATTTTATTTCCTTGGTCATAAATCGAATATTTAATATTTATGATTTTTTTATTTACTCCTGAAGGTAGTAAAGTATTTGCCTCAAATGTGCTAGTCGTTACTTCCAATGAATCCAAGAATGGCTGTTTTGTTCTAATAAAGGCGAAAAAATCATCAGTATTTTCAAAGGTCAAAGTGTCTTTCCCTTTATTGTCAAGAGTTTTAAAATTGACTTCCTTAATAAAAGCAGGTCCTACACCTTGATTACTAATGATAAGTTCAATTTGATTATTAGTTTGACTAGGCCAGAAGCCAAGATAGGGGAGGACAGTGGCGCTTTGTTGAATTCTAATTAATTTATTTTCTTCTCTTCCCAAATAGGATTGGTAAATTACTGCAAATAAGGAAAGTAAACTTATAAAAATAGCCGTCTGCGAAAGTATTTTTTTGATTGTATTTTTAAGGCTAGTTGGATTATTAAATTTTTTGTTAGTGTCATTTTCCATCTTAAAACTATTATTATATGTAATGTCTTAAATATTAACTTTTTTAATTGTTAAATCAGTTGCAAAACGAATTTAGTTGTTTTTTATATTAAAGTCAAGCTTGCTGTATTTCCTAACTGAAATCAGAAAGCGACATTTCTGCAATTAGCTTCTCCATCATACCCATGCCTTTTACAAGTTCATTTTTATCAATAAATTCATTAGCTCTATGTGCTTGTTTAATAGAACCAGGGCCACAAATGGCAGATTGAAATCCTTCAGCAGCAAATTGCCCAGCCTCAGCAGCGTAAGCTACAGTGCTCAATTTCAAATTTCCAGAAATGCGTTTTACTAAATCAACTACATCATCAGTTTCTTTTGTGTCTAGATGTATTACAGAAGGGTGGTTTTCTTTAGTTATTATTTTAAAATCTGGAAATATGTTGTGTAGTTCTTGCTCTCGTTCTCTACAATAGGCTTCGAATTCTTTAACTATTGTAAAAGGATTATCCATTGGGATGGTTCGTAAATCCCAATAAAAATGAGCTTTATCTGCAATGACATTTGGTGCAATTCCGCCATTAACCAATCCAATATGAATAGAAGAATGAGCAGGATGGAAGCGTTCATCTAAACGTCCTTCTTCAATTAACCGATTCATTTTGTTTTCTAACCACAAAATGAGTCGCATGGCTTCATGAATGGCACTTACTTCTTGTTTTATTCTACTGCTATGACCAGCAGAACCATTCACATAAGTCTCGAGGATATATATCCCTTTTTGACCAACAATAGGTTCCATCAATGACGGTTCACCAATAATGGCATATTTAGGAGTTTCGGAATAAAAGGTGCGAATGCCTTTTGCGAGTTCGGGACCGGCTAAACATCCGACTTCTTCATCATAAGAAAACGCAAAATAAATGGGTTTTTTTAAATCTGCTTTTATCATGTTTGGTAGTGCTGCCAAACAACAGGCCACAAAGCCTTTCATGTCACATGAACCGCGACCATAGAGCTTCCCATCCCCTTTATCTGTTAATTCAAAAGGATTAGTATCCCATTCTTGGCCTTTAACTGGAACAACATCCGTATGACCAGAAAGAATCACACCACCGTCAACAGCCGGACCAATACGACAATGAAGAGATGCTTTGTTACCTGCTTCATCTGGCATTAAGGTTGTTGTAATGTTGTGAGATTCGATGTGTTCTTTTATCCAATTTATAATGGTCAAATTACTTTCGCCACCAAGAACTGGAAAAGCAACGAGTTTTGATAAAATGTTTTCTACTGTCATGAATAAGTTGTTAACTATAATTTGTAGCTACTGCAACGATAAGTGCAATAAATGAGATGCCTAATAAAGTGATTAATACTGGAAAAATAAATCGAACCCATCTATCAATTGGTACTCTACACATACTTAGCATAGCAATTAATCCTCCCAACGTTGGGTTGATTAGATTTGATAATCCATCACCAATTTGAAAGGCTAAAATGGTTATCTGTCTTGTTAGCCCGAGTGATTCTCCAAGTGGTAACATAACAGGTAAAGTTGCTAGTGCTTGTCCACTTCCTGAAGGAATAAAAAAGTTGATAACGGTTTGCGATATTGACATGCTAATTGCTGAAGCGTATAATGGCAAGTCTTTGAGCATTAAGGCTAAATTATATGAAATAGTATCACCAATGTTTCCCGTTTCCATAAGTACTTTTATAGATGTTGCGTAACCAACCATGAACGCTCCAGGAGCTGCCATGGCAACTGCTTTTAGCACAGTTTCACTCATAGTAGTAGCGTCCATTCTTGCAACAATACCACAGAGTACAGCAATTATTAAAAATACAGCGGAAAGTTCATTTAGGTACCAATTTAGATTAAATACCCCATACAAAATCACCATTAATCCAATTAAAAAAATGGAGATTACCATCCAGTTATTAATTGAGACCCTATAGTCTTGAATGGGTTTTGATAAAGACATGCCGCTAACATCGAGACCTTTACCTAGACTTTTTTCGGGATGTTTTGTAATTTTTTTAAAGTACCTAACGTTGTAGTATGCCATAACAGACAGGGCGGAAAAACACAAAACGCTTCGCAAAAGAGCACCTGAAAACATTGGGAGTTCAGCTATTTTATGACCAGTCCCAACTGTATAAGGATTAATAGGGGAGAGTCCGAACCCGATAGTCATGGCACCAACCGAAATTCCAGCAGCCAAAATTAAATCGCCACCAAGAGCTAGACTGAGCACTGCAGCAATTGGAACCATAGCAATATTGTTTTCATAACCAACTGCGACACCTAAGAAACCATATATAAATGTCATGATCACAATGATGAGGTTCTTGTTATTAAGGCCTAATTTTTTAACTAGTGTACCAACAGAGTTTTCAACTGCTTTCGATTTTTCCATAAAACCAAACATGATTGCTCCTGCTAATACTATAAAAATAATTTCTACTGCAGCCTTAAATCCTAAAGGGATGGCTTTAAACATGTCGAGCAATCCAATTGGTGTTGAGGGAATTATTTTATAAGAATCTGGAACAACCGATTTTCTTCCATCTACAACAACACGTTCATAAGTTCCTGCAGGTAAAATATAAGTTAGTATCGTTACTAAAATAATTATGCCGAATAACATTGTTACAGCATGTGGAATACGTTTAAACCAAGGTTTTGATTTTGGTTTATCTTCAAGATTAAGTTCGCTCATTTAGTAATACAAAGTATGAGCCCAAGATAGCATTTTCTTTTAAAAGAAATTAGGCTCTTAAATTCTTAATGCGCTCTAATAATGTTGGATGTGAATAGTGCATAAAAACATATGCAGGATGAGGTGTTAAGTTGCTTAAACTATTCTTGGATAATTTTTTCAATGAACTAATTAATGGCTCTCCGGCATAAGTGTTTTTTGCATAATTATCAGCTTGATATTCAAACTTTCGAGAAAACACATTCATAATCAAGCCTGTAATTTCACTTATGGGGCTGTATAATAACCCAAAAGCAATTAAGCCAATATGAAAACTAGATGTTGCAACACCTAAAGCACTTGATAGCAGTGGGTTTGATATTAATAATGACAAAATATAAAAGGTTAATCCAGTTAGTAGAACTGAAGCAAAAAGGTTAAAAATAATATGTTTGCGTTTATAATGACCTACTTCATGAGCTAGAACAGCAACAATTTCTTCATCATCTAAATCTTTAATTAACGTATCATAAAGCGTTACACGTTTTTCACGTCCAAATCCTGAAAAATAGGCATTCGCTTTAGTGCTTCGTTTTGAACCATCTATCACGAAAATTTTATCGAGTTTAAAGCCAACAGTTTTTGCGTATGCTCCAATTTTAGTTCGTAAATCACCATCTTCTAATGGTGTTTGTTTATTAAAAAGAGGCACGATTAATTTTGAGTAAAACATATTCATGAATACTGAAAAAACAGTTACTAAAGCCCAAGCATATAGCCAAAAATTAGTTCCAGTTGATTCGTAAAACCAGAGGATCAACGCTAAAATACCGCCACCAACAATAATCAGCATTAACCAGCCTTTAACCTTATCAAGTATAAAGAGTTTAACGGTAGTTTTGTTAAACCCAAATTTTTCTTCAATAACAAAGGTTTTATAATAAGAAAAAGGAGTGGTTATAATATCACTTGCAAGCATGATAATTCCAAAGAAAATGAGAGCAATAACAATATTATTTGTGCTGTAGGCTCTTGCAATATTATCTACATATTCAAAGCCATCTAAATAGAAAAAAGCTAATGTAAGTAATAAAGAAAACGTTGATGTTATGTTTGAAAAACGATGATTTGTTGCTTTGTAAGCTTGTGATTTTTTGTATTCCTCTTCATCATAAACATCTTCTAATCCTGAAGGTAGAACATCATTAAAGTGCTTTGCGTTTAGTGAACTTAATATTTTATCAATAATAAAGTTGATAATGATAATTCCAATTAGGATATAAAATAGGGTAGTGCTTGTCATTATTTAAATTGTCTTTGTCTTTTTGCTTCAAAAATAAGAATTCCTGCAGCTACTGAAACATTCATAGAATCAATTTTGCCTTGCATGGGTATAATTATATTTTGAGTTGCGTTGTTAAGCCATTCGTCACTCAATCCTGTGGCTTCTGTACCCACTACGATTGCAGTGGACGATTTAAAATTTTGCGTATGATAATTTACTGAAGCTTGTAAGGCAGCACAATAGATATTTATATTATTTAATTTTAAATACTCAATAATTTCAGTCGTAGTTCCAGTCGCAATCTGATTAGTAAAAACACAACCCACACTCGACCGTATAATATTGGGGTTATACATGTCGGTTTTCGGATTGGCTATAATAACGGCGTTGACATTGGCGGCATCTGCTGTTCTTAAAATAGCACCGATATTACCTGGTTTTTCGGGGGCTTCAGCAATTAAAATTAATGGATTGTCACTTTCTAAGATAAGACTATCAATGGAAAGTTTTTTTGTTTTTGCAACTGCAATGATTCCTTCTGTGGTTTCACGATGTGCCAATTTTTGATACACTTCTTTGGATACTTCTATAAGTTCAGTATGTTCAGATGCTAAATCCTGAGCCGTTGTCAATGTGCAAAATTCTGGATAAAATAAAATGTGTTCAATATTATAATTTCCATTTATAGCAAGTTTTGTCTCTCTACGCCCTTCAATAATAAATAACCCCAGTTTTGTGCGTGTCCGGGATTTCTCTTTCAGCAAAACTAACTGCTTTATAAATGGATTTTGGATGCTTTTAATTTCTTTTATCATTATAATTGGTATAGCGCAAAAATAGCCATTAATTGTAATTTACACTATTCGTAATTGACAAAGCGACAAACGAATCTAATTAAAATGAAAAGGACCCCAGTGGATGGGGTTGTAATATAATAAAAAAGCGAGCCGTTTTGCTCGCTTTTTTATTCTAGTCATTTTGAAGGTATCTGAGAAATCTCATGAAATTATATAAGATGCTGTAATTTCTCGGTGTACTCCAAATGGAATAAATTTTATTTTCCAGTTTTATATTTATTACTATAGCGTTTCCATAATTTAGTTTGATGTGTTTCTAAGCTAAGCGCACGGCCATTAATAAAGGCATGTGTAAGCTTATTGGTTCGCATATCTAAAGCATCACCTTCACTAATGAAGAGCGTGGCATCTTTTCCGCTTTCTAATGTGCCAACACGTTTGTTAATACCTAATATTTTTGCGGTATTAGAGGTGATTAATTTTAGAGCTTCTTCTTTATCCATGCCTTGTCCAACAACTTGTCCTGCATAGAATGGTAAGTTTCTAGTTTGGAAATTTGACATTCCTCCATTTTGAATCCCAACTAATACGCCAGCATCAGCAAGCAATTTAGGCGCTTTATAAGGTAAGTCATAATCGTGATCGTCTAAAGCGGGAACACTATGAGTATGGTTTATTAGAACAGCTACATTATTGCTTTTTAGTAAATCTGTTACCAGATGTGCTTGATAGCCACCAACAATAACCATGTGTTTAATACCATTATTTTTCACAAAGTGAATCGCATCGGTGATGCCTTTGACATCGTTCACATGTACATAGAGTTTCTGTTCACCGTTAAACAAGCCTTGCATGGCTTCATAAGGGAGATTAACAGATGCTTTGTCTCCGTTCAAGTAGGCCTTGCTTTCAGTGACAAAAGCACGAACTTCTTCAACTTGTTTTGCGTAATTACTATTAGGCTTTAGTCCTCTGGGTTCACCTAGCCACCAACGTCCTCTAGAGAAGCTGTTTGGCCAATTTAAGTGTATGCCATCATCTGCTTTTAGAGCAGCGTCTTCCCAGTTCCAGGCATCCAATTGCATGATAGATGAGGTTCCTGAGATTCGACCCCCATTAGGTGTAACCTGAGCTATTAAAATTCCATTTGGTCGCATAGATTCTACAACTTTAGACTCTGCATTGTAAGCGATTAGACTTCTTATGTGAGGAATCATATCACCAAGTTCATCGCGATCGTTAGTTGCTCTAACTGCATCAACTTCAACCAAACCAAGGTTGGTATTTGTTCCAATAAATCCTGGATATACATGTTTGCCTTGAGCATCAATGATTTTACCTTTCAAGTCCATTTTAGCAACTGATCCATCGAAACAAGAAACGATTTTTCCGTTTTCAACAATGATAACACTGTTTTCTATGACTGTACCATTTCCTATATGAGCTGTTGCTCCTACGATGGTGAAGCCATCTTTTTGCGCTGATGCCGGTGTTTGTTGTGCAAATGTGATTGTACAACACAGCATTAAAAGTGCGTATATATATTTAAAGTTTTTCATGTGTTTATATTTAATGTTTTTTTATCTGTCACATGCGACATCCATTTAATCTTTCCTTTTAAGTATCAGATTTTAATTATGGATGCTTCATAAAATTCGTTTTTAAAATTATAATGAATCACAATGTAATTGCGGTTTGTCTTTCTTTTTAATTGGCTGAGTTTTCATGCCTTTATTTTTATCCTTCATCATCATTGTCATAAGCTCACTTTTCTCCTTTTTGATTGCCGCTCGCATTGTTTTATCACGGTCAATATCAAAATAAGTTACACCTTCAATAATAGTTTTTTCAGCTTTGCTATATACAGATAATGGGTGGCCATTCCATAGCACAACATCGGCATCTTTACCAATTTTAATACTACCCACACGATGATCAAGATGTAATAATTTTGCAGGATTTAGGGTTACCATTTTCCAGGCTTCCTCTTCGCTAACATCACCATACTTTACTATTTTGGCTGCTTCTTGATTAAGGCGCCTCGACATTTCACCATCATCACTATTAATGGCAGTTACAATACCAACATTATGCATTATAGAAGCGTTGTAAGGTATCGCATCATTTACTTCATATTTGTAGGCCCACCAATCACTAAATGTTGAAGCACCAACACCATGGGCTTTCATTTTATCGGCAACTTTATAACCTTCAAGAATATGAGTAAATGTATTCACTCTAAAATTGAATCTTTCAGCAACTTTCATAAGCATATTAATCTCACTCTGAACATATGAATGACAGCTAATAAAGCGTTCGCCATTAAGAATTTCGGCTAAGGTCTCCATTTCGATATCTTTTCGATAAGTCAGTCCACTTTTCTTTTTGTCATCGTAAGCCTTAGCTCGAGTAAAGTAATCCACAAACAACTGTTCGACACCCATTCTTGTTTGAGGGAATCGTCCATAACTTTCCCAGTTTGATTGTTTTACGTTTTCACCTAAGGCAAATTTTATAAACTTAGGTGCGTCGCTGTAGAGTAGATTTTCAGCAGATTCACCCCATTTTAATTTAATGATTGCAGAACGACCTCCAATTGGATTTGCCGAACCATGTAAAATTTGAATTGAAGTCACACCCCCAGCAAGATTACGATATATATCAATGTCTTCAGGATTTAAAGCCTCAGCAATAGAAACTTCTGCTGACGAGTTCTGTCCTCCCTCATTAATACTCGCTGCCGCAATATGCGAATGTTCATCAATTATACCAGAAGTAAGGTGTTTGCCAGTGGCGTCTACTACTTTGGCACCTCTCGCATTTAAATTTGTACCTATTTTTGTTATTTTTCCAGCCTTAATTAATACATCGGTATTTTTTAAAACGCCATCTTTTTCATTGGTCCAAACCGTTGCATTTTTAAATAGAATCGTTTCTTGTTTAGGGAGTTCTTTAAAACCATAAGCACCATTAGGATAAGTAATAGGCATCATGTTTATGCTTTTTTCCTTTCCATTTTTTTCGCTTTTCTTCTTTTTAGAATCTGCTTTAGAGGATTTGGTAGCTAAGAATGTCGATTCATTTCCATTTGGAAATATGACTTTCCCATCGAGGTTATCACTATTTGATACTCGGGAAACCAGTCTGAAAAACTCTTGTTTGGTCGTGTCTGTACTTGTAAATGTTAAGTTTACCCATGCATCTTTATAAGATACTTTGGTTCCTAATTTTTTATTACCACTTTTTACAGTTGCTTTTGGTTTACTAGAAGTTCCAGAGATGTTTAAATTATAGGTGTCACCTGCAACAGTAAAACTATAGTCACCACGAATGTCTTTTACATTCATGTCCTCGAGCACATTTTTATGTCCTTTTACCCAGTTTTCATAAACCGTTGTTTCTTTTTCAAATATTTCTCCAGAAGTAATTAAGAAGTTAGCTTGAGCGCCATTTATTAAGGATCCCAGCGTGTTAGATTTTCCAAGAACTTTTGCAGGAGCTGTGGTTAATGCTTCCAAAGCTTTTGTTTTATCTAATCCGTATGCAATAGCTTTCATAATATTAGCTTTAAGCATCGATGGCGATTTTAAACTACTTGATGTAAACACAAAATTGATCCCGTTATCGGCTAATGCCTTTGGATTCGATGGTTTTTGATTCCATTCTCTCATGTCCTCTAATTCCAAAACACTTGCTGCGAATGTATCTTCAACATCATATGCTTTCGGAAAATTAAGCGGAAGAATATATGTGGCATTAGTTGCTTTTATATCATTGATACGCTCATATTCATCACCACCTCCAAGAATAACATATTGGATTCCAAATTGGTCTCCTACTTTGTCAACTCGAATATCATTTGCTCTACTGCCAGCAGCAATAATTTGGATTAAGTTTTTATTAGCATTAAGGGCTTCTAATGATCTGTCTTTTGCACTGGAGTTGCCTTTTGCATACCAATCGGCATCCAAATACATTTGTCTTAATAAGGCCAATGATCCCATAAGTGAACCTGGATAAGATTGTCTTGATGTGACACTTTTACTCAATGACAAATACTGTCCTGAGCGTTGGTCAAGGATGCGTTCAGAATCGCCACCTGCGTTGGTTAAAGCAATTAAAGCACCAGTTCCACGAACAATACCGTCTTGCAAATGCGTATTCACAACACCAAATCCTGCTTTTCGTAATTCGGAAGCAGATTTGCTATTAAACTTAAAGTTGTCAATGGCATTCTGTTCCGGTCTTACATGGTCATTCCAGTAAAATCCTTCACGACTGGCATCGTATTGTGGTGATCGTCCACCACCGCCTTGTCGTTTCGGTTTTTCTACTCCAAAATCAGAATATAAATCGATGAATGATGGGTAAATACTTTTTCCTGAGACATCAACTATAACAGCATTTGCCGGAATAGTTATAGAAGCTCCAGTAGCAACAACCTTCCCATTTTTTATAAGAAGTGTGCCTTTGTCAATAATTTGTGTTGGCGTGACATAAATTTTAGCATTCGTAAATGCCGTGTAATTTGTGTTTTTTGATTTTACGCCATCATTTTTTGGAAAGTGCTCTTGTGCAATTAGAGAAAAACCACACATAAGCATCGTTAAAATAAGATACTTTTTTATCATTTTTGGTTAGTAAGAATTAGTTTTTAAAGATACAGAATATGTAAGTTCTTAAGAGTAATTAAGATTTTTTTAACGTTTATTTTATGGCTGAATTTTAAAATAATTCACCATCAATGCAACTGCATAACTATAGCTCTCAATCCCTTTGTCTTGATTGTTGGCTTTTAAATAATTTCCATAGAGTATTTTAAAAAGAGGTTCTAACGGATTTTCATAACCATTCCAAAATGTATAGGTTTCTTGGTAGTTTAATAAAATGCCTTTGTTTATAGTTGATATAAGGGTTTTATGAACCTCTTTATCTCTATTGTACACTTCATTGATACAGTGTCTCAGTGCGAAAATATATCCCGAATATTTAAAATATACATCATCATTATGGATTGCTGCTAAACCGCCAATAAAATTAGTCTCATTTTCAGCGGCATATCCTAATTGGTGGGCTTCTTCATGACAAGCAGTTGTTGGGTATTGGTATAAGGGGATTAATCCATCAATTTGAGCTTCATTTGTAAAGGGGTTTAAATAACCACTAAAGCCCATGTAGGTAAGTGGTAAGCTGTATAATGATAGTTTTGTGCTTTGTACTTGGTGTTCCAAATTTGGAAAAACATTTGCTAAATTGGCATATCCGTTTGCTGTTTTATTAAGTAGTTCACGTTTGGTATACGGGATACTTACTTTCACGGTATCATTACTCACAATGCGTAAATGAATTTCATTAGATTTTTGAATCAGTTGTTTAGTGACTTCAATTAAATCAACTGTGGTATACTTATTATCAATATTGAGTGCTTTATGTACCGGCAGGCGGTAGTAATTTAATCCCCAAAATATATGAAAAGCAAAATATAATATTGAAACAGCCGAAAACACGTCAATTAGCCAAGCTTTTGAGTCTTTAATAATTCGTTTTCTATTTAGAATAAGCCATCGTATAATATAAATACCTGCTATAGTATATAAAATATCCCCAATAGAAAAAGGGATCCAGCCCAACATGAAGCGTAATAATTTTGAAGTAACCGGATATACACCATGGCTATAATACGTTTCTACAACTTCAGGATAGTGGGCGAGGAGTTTAATAATGAAATATTGAGGAATTAAACTAAGCGCGATAATTATTTTCTTATTCTTGAGCATCTCTCAAAAATAAGAAAATGTTTTATAAATCCTTAATTGTAATAATTACCTTTGTGAAACTTTTATAAAAATTCATGAATTCAGAAATAAGACAATTAGAGCCACAACAGCTTTGGAATAAATTCGCCGATTTAAATGCGGTGCCAAGACCATCAAAAAAAGAAGAACGTGTTATTGCGTTCATGAAAGCATTTGGCACTAATCTTGGTTTAGAAACTATTGAAGATGAGATTGGTAATGTCATTATAAAAAAGCCAGCGACATCAGGAATGGAAGACAGAAAGACCATTGTGATGCAGTCGCACTTGGATATGGTACATCAAAAGAATGGTGATACTAATTTCAATTTTGATACACAAGGAATTGAAATGTTTATTGAGGGGGATTGGGTTAAAGCAAAAGGAACCACTCTGGGAGCCGATAATGGTATTGGTGTTGCAACCATAATGTCGATATTAGAGAGTGAAACTATTGTTCATCCTGCAATTGAAGCATTATTTACCATAGATGAAGAAACAGGAATGACTGGTGCCATGGGTTTAAAAGGTGAAATATTACAAGGTGATATTTTATTAAATCTCGATACTGAAGAAGATGATGAAATTGGTGTTGGCTGTGCAGGGGGAATTGATGTTACAGCGACAAGAGCTTATCAAGAAGAAGATACGCCAGAATTTAAAATTGGTTATAGCATAGTTGTTAAAGGCTTACAAGGAGGACATTCAGGAATGGATATCCATAAGGGATTTGGAAATTCTAATAAAATTTTGAATAGGGTATTATTTGATGGATTTGAAAACTTCGGATTGCGAATTTCAGAAATTGATGGTGGTAGCCTACGGAATGCTATTCCTAGGGAAAGTTTTGCAAATGTAGTCATTGATGCTGTTCATATAGAAGCTTTTGAATTTGAAATGCAACAGCAATCTGCAATAATTACTGCCGAATATAAAACAATGGAACCAAATTTAGAAATCAGTATCTCTGAGATTGAGTTGCCATCAAAAATCATGGACTTAGGCGTTCAAGAGGGATTGACAAGGGCTATTTATGCGGCGTATAATGGCGTATATAGAATGAGTGCTGATATTCCAGAATTGGTAGAAACCTCAAATAATATTGCTCGTGTGATTGTAAAAGATGGAGCGATTAAAATAGGATGTTTAACACGTTCTTCGGTTGAATCATCAAAAATGGATTTGGCTAATATGTTACGTGCAACTTTTGAGCTCACAGGATGTGAAGTCCAATTCTCTGGAAGTTACCCGGGATGGACTCCAAATATGGATTCCGATATTTTGAAAGTATTGTCTAAACTTTATAAAGAGATAAATAACGGCAAAGAGGCTCACGTCGCGGCTTGCCATGCAGGCCTTGAATGTGGAATTTTGGGGACAAATTATCCAGATATGGATATGATAAGTTTTGGACCCAATATTAAAGGGGCTCACTCTCCAGATGAAAGGACTCAAATATCATCGGTACAAAAATATTGGAAATTTGTACTTGAGGTTTTGAAGGAGATTCCAAAAAAATAGAAACATAAAAAATGCAGCTCAGTGAGCTGCATTTTTTATGTTCTTATTTTCAAACGGAATTAGTTTACACTAGATACCATTTCAAGAATAAATACTAAATCGGTATTTGGTTTTACTGGAGGGCGTCCAGTTTCTCCATAAGCTAAATGTGCAGGAATATAAAAGAAAGTCTTGTCACCAACGCTCATATTAGCCATTCCTTCTTTAAACCCAGCAATTAATTGTGCATCTGGACTTATAGTCATTGGAATTGCATTGTAACCACCTTGTTGATCACGTTGTGCGTTATAAATTCCGAATTTTTCAGAAAGTTCTTTACTGTTGGTGTCTAATAGTTTTCCATCAGTAAAGAATCCTTGATAAAACATATTTGCTTTAGTTCCTTGTTTTGGTTTAATACCATTTCCTTTCACAATATTATACTGCATTAATCCTGAAGGAAGGGTTTTGGCTTTACTTTTGTAATCTTCTAAAATTGCTAATATTTCAGCAACTGCACTACTTGATTTGTCATCAATTAATTTTTGAGCTTCCTCGGCTAGTTTACGAGCCGCTTCGGCTTTCTCATTTGCTTTTTCTTCAAGTTTTGGTAATTCTGTTTCCCAAGTTTTAACGGCGTCAAAATTGGTGGCATCAAATCCTTTTCGAATGATGTTTATTTCAAGAATAGTGACATCTTTTTCTGGTCTGTTTCCAGGACCTACTTTAACATTAGAGATTGAGTCTTGAATGTTTAACCCTAAAACCACTTCTCCAAAAACAGTATGACAACCCACTCTAGGGTTCTCGCAATTTTTTAAATTTCCTTGTGCATCAAAGGCATCTAACCAAGGTGTTGGTACTTCTGTTATGAAAAACTGACTGCCATTTGTTCCAGGACCACCGTTGGCCATCGATAAGACACCAGCTTTGTTATGCTTTAGTGAGATATCAAATTCATCTCCAAAACGATATCCTGGACTTCCAGAGCCGGTTGCTGTAGGATCACCAGCTTGAATCATAAAATTATTCATAACACGGTGAAAAAGAATTCCATTGTAGAATTTTTTACCTTTAAAAGTACTATCAACCATTGGATGATTTCCTTCGGCAAGAGCCACAAAATTTGCTACAGTTACCGGAGTTTTATCGTAATAAAGCTTTGCAACTATAGTGTCCATTGAGGTCACGATCTCAGCATATAACCCATCCTCTAAATCGGGGTATCTGTCATTACATGACATGAATGTTGTAAATAAAGCTAGCGCAATAATTTTCATTGAATGTTTAAAAAAGTTCATTGTTAATTCGTTTCTTTTTGAGTTATTGTATTAATTGTTACTTTGCATATAATGGGTGTGTTTAAACCAATACGATTGGTGTCTCCATAATATCCATATGCTTTTTGTGAAGGAAAAAGAAAGGTAGCTGTTTCACCAGCCTTCAATAATTTTATGCCTTCACGTAGGCCAGAGAATAGTTCCTCTTGATCAACAGCATAATTTTTTGTTTTTATTTCTTGTGTGCTATAAATAGTCACCCCGTTAAAATCAGTAATATTATAATTGAAATTGACAATGTCACCAAATTTGGGGTTAATACTGTCACTTTCAATCTGTGTATTGTAATAATACCAAAAACCGTGTTCGGCAGCAATATAGTTCGTGTTAGGGTTGTCTTTTATTATTTGCTCGATCAGATCATGCTCTTGCTGATTGAGCTTGATATTACGTTGAACAGATTTGTCAATAAAAGAGCCCGTTTTTACAGAGATTGGTTGGCGTGCATCAGGAGTTTTACAAGCAACCATCGCAATCATAAGTAGGGCTATGATTATTAGTTTTTTCATATGCTGAGGTCTTTATTATATGTGGGTAAGATACTAATAAATTTATCAACAGTATTTTTTAGGTCCAACTCACTACGCCCACCAGAGGCATTTTTATGACCGCCGCCATTAAAATGTAACCTGGCAAATTTATTAACATCAAAAGTTCCTTTTGAACGTAGCGATATTTTAATAATATTTTCTTTTTTATGCTCAATAAAAATGACTGCAAAAACAACATCTTGAAGAGATAGTGCATAATTTACAACCCCTTCGGTATCTCCTTTTTTGAAATTGAAACTATTAAGTTCATCTTGTGATAAGGTAATATAAGCGGTGTTATAGGCTTTAATCGATTTTAAATTACTAAGAGCACAGCCTAGTATTTGAATTCTATTGAAACTATTAGTGTCATATACGTTATTGTGTATTTCAGCATTATTAGCACCTTTGTCAATAAGATCAGCAATAACTCGATGTGTGGTACTCGTGGTTGATCTAAACCGGAATGAGCCAGTATCTGTCATTATCCCTGTATAAATACAAGTAGCAATATCAGCGTTAATAGATGGCACGTCTTCGAGCATTTCTATAAAGTGATATATCATTTCGCAAGTTGAACACATGGCCACATCCGAATATACATATTGCGCATAGTCATCCGGTTGTTGATGGTGATCTATCATGATTTTAATAGCACTAGCACGAGTTAATACAGCTTCCATTTTGCCTGTTCTATGAAGTGCATTAAAATCTAAAGTAAAAATGATATCAGCTTTGTTAATTAAATCATCAGATTTTTCCGTTTCGGTTTCATGTTTTATGATCACTTCTTCTCCTGGAATCCATTTTAAAAAACCGGGATAATCATTTGGAGCTATAACATTAACATGATGCTCTTTTTGCTTTAAATAATGATAGAGTGCTAATGATGAGCCTATGGCGTCACCATCGGGGTTTTTATGGGGTACAATCACGATTTGCTTAGGCTTAGTAAGCAGTGCATTAATATCTGAAATATCGTTTTTTGTCATAGGAGGCGAATATACAATTTTTTAGAGATGGCATAACTTGTTTTTAACAAGTAATTAGTTATTTTTGCACGAAATTTAATTAAACAATGGCAACAAATAGAACATTTACAATGCTTAAGCCTGATTCAGTTGAAAAAGGTAATATTGGCGCGATATTAGAGAAAATTACAGCTTCAGGATTTAGAATTGTAGCGATGAAATTAACACAAATGACTACAACTGATGCGGAAGCATTTTATGCAGTTCATAACGAACGTCCATTTTTTGGAGAATTAGTTGAGTATATGACTCGTGGACCAATTGTAGCGGCTATTTTAGAGAAGGATAACGCAGTTGATGATTTTAGAACTTTAATTGGAGCAACTAATCCTGCTGAAGCTGCAGATGGAACAATTCGCAAACTTTTCGCTGCTTCTATTGGTGAAAATGCGGTTCATGGTAGTGATAGTGATGAAAATGCTAATATAGAAAGTGCTTTTCATTTTTCTGGAAGAGAAATGTTTTAGACTAGAATAAATATATATAAGAAAAAAGGCTATGACTTATAAGTTATAGCCTTTTTTTATGCTTCATATTGAAATAAAAAAATAAGCACAACAAAAAAGCCTATCATAATTATGATAGGCTTTGTCTGTAAAATGTTAAAGTATATATTAAATTACTTTTACGTTTACTGCGTTTAATCCCTTTTTACCTTCTTGTAAATCGAATTCTACTTCATCACCTTCACGAACTTCGTCGATTAAGCCTGAAATGTGTACAAAGTGATCTTTGCTTGATCCTTCTTCTGTAATGAATCCAAATCCTTTAGAATCATTGAAGAATTTTACTGTTCCTTTACTCATGTTGTTAATTATAATTATTAAATAATGTAACGAAGATAATACATATTAATGTAACATCATCATTTTTTATTGCTTATCAATTATTCTTACAACTTCGATTTTTTTTAATATTAACCCTAGGTCATTTTGAATCATAAAAAAAGCCTATCACTTGGTGATAGGCTATGCTTGTAAAATGTTAAACTATATATTAGATTACTTTTACGTTCACTGCGTTTAATCCTTTTTTACCTTCTTGTAAATCGAATTCTACTTCATCACCTTCACGAACTTCGTCGATTAAGCCTGAAATGTGTACAAAGTGATCTTTACTTGATCCTTCTTCTGTAATGAATCCAAATCCTTTAGAATCATTGAAGAATTTTACTGTTCCTTTACTCATGTTGTAATTTATAAATTTTTAATAAAGCGCGAATATAGTGTTAATTTTAATATCATCCTCTTTTTATGGTTTAAATTTCAACTTTTAGCTCAGGACTAAAGACTTAATAAGTGGTTTCCCTAATGACTCATTAAGTAAATTTATTATTTTTTCTTTTCCGTAACTCAGCTCTTCACGCAATACAGAAGAGCTTAACTGTACGTACAGAGTGCTGTTCTTTAATTGAACGTTAGTGGTGTAGTTATTAACCCCATTTCCCATTAAATTAACCCAGGCTTCTTGTACATCAATTTTGTCTAAGCCTTTTTGAAGCTTGTTAGTGTCAACAAATTCCTTAAGAGCTTCACTTAAACTCATATTCTCGTTGTGACGTTTTTTCATGTATATTTTAATATTTTTAATTTGGTTGACTAATATCCATTTAGTCATTTTCTTGGGTCAAAATTTCGCTATGGATGTTTCACGGTAGTAAATCTATTTTTTCAAAGGGCCTATAAGTATACTTCAATCCTTCAGAATTTGTAATTATTAATTCGTTTTGAGAAGCCTTTAATATCGTTTCCTTAATTGTAATGTCCTTATTAATATAGTAAATATTTAGTGAATCATTCTCAATTTTTAAAGAAAAAGGCATATGATGCTTTGAAATAATAAAGGAGCCTTCAAAAGTAGGTGTTACTTTTTTTTTGAACCCAGTTAAATTGCTTTCTACTTTAAAATAATCAACAGTCGCACTTATGGTGTACTTTTTTATAAGTTTATTATCCTTTTCTACCTGAGTGATTTGCCAATAACCCGTGATATGTTCTATGTATTTTTTAGGTTTTGGAGAGCAGCTGCTTAAAATAATTAAGGCGAATATGCAGTATATTTTATATTTCATATGGATCAATTAACAAATTGATGGAAATTAATAATTTATTTGATTATTTGGGTTATAAGAGCTTAGTTTTACTTAGCTCAATAGCTTATCATCTTATGCTAAATTAAAAATTTGATAGGTTTGATGTACTTGTTTTATGGCGGCTTCAGTACGTTCTGGATGTGTATCACTAATAAATATCTGGCCAAAATTTTCATTATCTACCAAATTTATTATTTGAGATACCCGTTGTGCGTCAAGTTTGTCAAATATATCATCTAGTAATAAAATAGGGCTCACTCCACTATGGTTCTTTATAAAATTGAATTGAGCGAGTTTTAAAGCAATTAAAAATGTTTTTTGCTGGCCTTGACTTCCAAATTTCTTAATGGGATACTGCTCTATTTCAAAACTTAAATCATCTTTATGAATGCCGACGCTAGTGTATTGTAAAGCCTTGTCCTTATAAATGGTTGCGTTTAATAAAGTATTTAAGTCACCATCTATTAAGTCACTTTTATATACAAGATTAATGGTTTCATTGTCATTGCTAATGGCTTTGTATTGTGCCTTAAAAATTGGAATAAATTCTTGTAAAAATTGATCACGCATCTTATAAATTGAATGACCAAGTGTATGAAGTTGCTCATTATAAATATCTAATGTGTCAGCATTAAAGGTGTTATTTAAAGCAAAATACTTTAATAGTGCATTACGCTGTGATAATACTTTATTATAATTAATTAAATCTAATAAATAAGTTTTATTACTTTGAGAAATAACGCCATCCATGAATTTTCGTCTGGTATCACTTCCCTCAGTAATTAAATCTCGATCGGCAGGAGAAATAATTACTAATGGTAAGAAACCAATATGATCACTAAATCGTTCATAAGCTTTTCCATTGCGCTTAATAATTTTCTTTTGCCCTTTTTTTAAGGAAACAATTATCTTTTCTTGACGGTCTTGTTTGTTGTAAACACCATCTATCACAAAGAAATCTTGGTTATGTTTAATATTTTGTGATGATACTGGGTTAAAATAACTTTTCCCAAATGATAGGTGATAAATAGCATCTAAAATATTGGTTTTCCCAATGCCGTTAGGTCCAACAAAACAGTTGATTTTGGCGTCAAATTGGAAAGATTGCACATCAAAATTTTTATAATTTAATATAGATAATGTTTTTAAAATCATTAAAATGGTAAGTTAAATACTCATAAGAAGCTATAGATTCTTTAAAGGAAGGTGCAAATTATTGAAAAATAACAAATAAATTAGCTTTTTTTTATCAATAAAAATTTTATTTTTGCGGCGCATTAATATACAAGATATGGCTACTTACAAGAAAAGAGGATACAAACCAAAAACTAAAGCTGAGAAAGTTGATGCGATTGAAGATCAATCGGCAACTGCAGAGGTATTTAATACTTTGGACGAAGGTGCATCTAGAACTGAGGAATGGGTTGGAAACAACCAAAAATATATTTTTATTATCGTTGCGTTTGCGGCGGTAATTGTTTTGGGTTACTTAGGATATAACAAATTTATTCAAGAGCCTAAAGAAGGTAATGCTATGAACGATATGTTCTCTGCACAACAATATTTTGAGCAAGCTTTAACTGGGGGGACTGAGAAAGATTCATTATTTACCTTAGCTCTTAATGGTGCTGAAGGTAAATTTGGAATGTTAGATATCGCTTCAGAGTATAGTGGTACTAATGCTGGTAATTTGGCAAACTATTATGCTGGTATGGCATATCTAAACATGAAAGATTACCAAAATGCAATTAACTATTTAAGTAATTTCAAGGGCAATGATTTGGCTACAGGTCCAATTGCTACCGGAGGAATAGGAGACGCATTTGTACAGTTAAACCAAGTTGAAGATGCCTTAGATTATTATGTGCAAGCGGCTCAAATGCGTACGAATGATTATACTACACCAATGTATCTGTATAAAGCAGGAACAATTGCAATGGAGTTAGGTCAAAATGCTAAAGCCTTAACGTTTTTTACACGTATTAAAAACGAATTTGCTGAGAGTACTCAAGCTATAGATATAGATGTATTTATAGGTAAATCGGAAGCTGCTAGTAACTAATCACATGGCAACTGCAAATAAAAATTTATCCGAATACGATAAAACAACAATCCCAAGCGCGAAAAATTTTCGGTTTGGGATTGTCGTTTCAGAATGGAATGATACAGTAACGGAGGGACTCTTTAAAGGGGCTTACGATGCTTTGGTTGATTGTGGTGCTACTAGTGAAAATATACTACGTTGGAATGTACCAGGTAGTTTTGAGCTTATTTATGGTAGCAAAAAGATGCAGACTCAAAATGTAGATGCTGTAATTGCCATTGGAAGTGTTATTCAGGGGGAAACTAAGCATTTTGATTTTGTTTGTGAAGGTGTTTCTCAGGGGATTAAAGATCTAAATATATTACATGATACGCCAGTTATTTTTTGTGTTCTAACCGATAATAATTTGCAACAAGCCATTGACCGTTCTGGAGGAAAACATGGGAATAAAGGTACTGAAGCGGCAATTGCGGCCATTAAAATGGCAGTAATAAGTAAGACGTAAAATATGGAAAACCATCTTGGTTTTTAATAAATGGAGTGGTCTAAAATATAATATTCAAAGTGGACACTCTAATTTTTGAAGGGGTTCACCGTAGATTTTGTTAACAATTTTTAGCACTTGCTAAGCGAAACTTCATTGTAATTTAAGTACATTTGAAAAGCAGATATCAAGAACTTAAAGTGACATTATTTCAGATGGCAGCTGCCAGTTTTGATATCATATATATTTGTATAAAATCTTGAGATAAGAAAAATTTTGTTAAAACAACGCAAGAATAAGAAGTTTAGCTATAAATCAAGATTTTCTAAAGAGAGTCATACAGACGGAGATTTGGAGAAGCGCTCTAATTCGAAAAGATTTGTTGAGAAATGGCAAAGTGAAAGAAGCGCAAATCAGCCCAAATCTAAGCGTGGTTTGTCAATAGGGACCTTAATTGTAATTTTGGTATTATTATTGATTTGCATGTATATATTGCAAAATAGATTCATGTAACTTAAATCATAAAAATTATGGGGATATTCAAATTACGTAAGAATAAAAAGTTTAGTTATACGCCTCGTCATTTTGATGATAAAGGAGAAGGAAACCCGTTTGAAATTAAGCATAAGTTCGATGAATACAGAACCACGGTTGGAAACCATGGTCTAAAAGCAAAACTAAATAATGCACTTTCAGATCTTAAAAGCAAAAAAGATAAGGAATCAAGTCGTAGAATTTTAATCATCGGAGCGGCACTTATTTTAATTTTTCTCTTTATAATAGATTTTGATTTATCTATATTTTCCCCCAAATAATTAATGGCAGATATCATCCAATTATTACCAGACCATGTTGCAAATCAAATAGCTGCAGGAGAAGTTGTTCAGCGACCGGCTTCAGTTGTTAAAGAATTAATTGAAAATGCAATAGATGCTGGAGCAACAACAATAAAACTTATTATTAAAGAAGCAGGGAAAACCCTAATTCAGGTTATTGATGATGGTAAAGGGATGAGCGTTACTGATGCCAGATTGAGTTTTGAGCGTCATGCAACTTCTAAAATTAAAACAGCCGAAGATTTATTTGATTTAAATACTAAAGGGTTTCGTGGAGAAGCCTTGGCAAGTATAGCTGCTATTGCTCATGTTGAGTTAAAAACAAAACAAGAACATGAAGAAGTTGGAACTCATATTAAAATTGAAGGCAGTAATATTGTTTCTCAAGAAGTAATTGTTGTTCCGAAAGGAACCTCGATCGCTGTTAAAAATTTATTTTTTAACATCCCAGCACGACGCAATTTTTTAAAATCCAATACCGTTGAAACTCGACATATTATAGATGAGTTTAACCGAGTTACATTGGCACATTCCAATATTAGTTTTTCAATGTACCATAATGGTAGTGAGCTATTTAATTTGCCAATAAGTAATAACAGGCAACGATTGGTCAATGTTTTTGGCGGAAAAACTAATGAAAAGCTTGTGCCTGTTGAGGAATTTACAGAAGTTTTGAAAATTTCTGGATTTGTTGGCAAACCTGAATTCGCAAAAAAAACTAGAGGAGAACAGTTTTTTTTTGTAAATAACCGTTTTATAAAAAGCTCTTATCTAAATCATGCTATAAATGCTGCATTTGAAGGCTTATTGAGACCAGGAACTCACGCAAGTTATTTCTTGTATTTGGAGGTAAATCCTAAAACAATAGATATAAATATTCATCCAACAAAGACTGAAATTAAATTTGATGACGAGCATACTTTATATGCGCTTTTGCGCTCTGCTGTTAAGCATTGTTTGGGTCAGTTTAATATTGCTCCTATTCTAGATTTTGAGCGCAATAGTAGCATGGATACCCCGTATAACTATAAAAATAAGAATATTTCAAATCCAAATGTTGAAGTTGATAGCGGCTTTAATCCTTTTAAAGAGGAAAAGATATCTAAAGGCTTTTCTTCAAATTATAAAAAAGAACCTGCAACGAGCTGGGAAAGTTTGTATGTAGGATTGGAGTCAAAAAGCAATGCGAATCGAGAGGAGTTAAGTGAGCTACAATTTGAAAGTGAGAAAGTTACACCGTCAATTTTTAATGATGATGCCATAGAAAGTAAACTGAAAACATTTCAAATCCATAATAAATATATTGTAAATACTATTAAATCGGGGATGTTGTTAATTGATCAACATCGTGCACATCAAAGGGTATTATACGAACAATTTTTGCAGCATATTACAGTTAAAGAAGCTGTAAGTCAGCAATTGTTGTTTCCTTTAAGTTTAGAATTCTCAAATTCAGAAATTGGGATTATTCATAATTTGAAAGAGCAGTTAGAACAAACGGGGTTTGTGTTTTCAAAATTAGAAAATGAAACTGTTGAAATTACCGGAGTTCCAGTGAGCGTTGTTGAATCTAGTGTATCTATTGTTTTAGAACAGTTGATTAACGATGTTGAGAATGAAGTTCCCAATAGTAATTTTAGTCAAACAGATTTATTGGCTAAGAGTTTAGCAAAAAGTTTGGCCATTAAAACAGGCCAACGATTAACGGTATTAGAACAAGAACATTTGGTAAATAGTTTATTTGCCTGTAAAGAACCATCTATTTCTCCTACCAATAGAGCTACAACTATTACGATGCGAGTTGAAGAGTTAGATAAGAGATTTAATTAAAAAATACTGAATAAATTCAGCATATAATGAGAGGGATATCAAATACAGTTAAGCATTTATTAATTATAAATGTAATTATGTTTATCGGCACCATGGCCGTTGGAAATAATGGAGATTTATTTTATAGTTGGTTTGCACTATATTTTCCGAAAAACGAATTATTCCAACCCTGGCAAATTTTCACTCATATGTTTATGCATGGTGGGGCAAGTATCACTAATTTTAGTATCATGCATATTTTATTTAATATGTTTGCGCTCTGGATGTTTGGAACACCAGTAGAAAGGCAACTAGGAAGTAAAAAATTCTTATTTATCTATCTGTCGGCTGGCCTTGGAGCTGTTTTGTTTCAGCTTGGATATTATTATTTTAATTATTTACCGATATACTCTGATTTGATAGATAGTGGGTTAACCAGTGATCAAATAGTTCAAATGTTTACCTCAAATAAAGCCATAGATGGAATTGGAAGTGGGCAATTTGCAATGTTAAAAGAAGCATTTCCAATTTATAATGCTTCTATGGTTGGAGCTTCGGGGTGTATTATGGGGATTCTTGCAGCATTTGGAATGATGAATCCAGAGGCGAAATTGATGTTAATCTTTTTACCAATACCTATAAAAGCAAAGTACTTTATTCCTGCTATTATTATATTAGATTTAATTTCAGGATTAACCGGACAATCATTTTTTAGTCCGAGTAATACAGCATATATGGCCCACGTTGGGGGAGCATTAACAGGGTTTGTAATCATGTATTTTTGGAAAAAAGATCAATTTAATAAACACCGTTGGAATTAAATGACATCACTTAATTATGACATACAAGATAAATTAAAACGCCTAACAGTTTTTGAAAAAATAATTGCTGTAAATATTGGGGTATACGTTATTGGATGGTTATTGTCGATTATTTTACATTTGGCAAGAGCTGAAAGTTTAATATGGTTGGCTTTACCTAAAGATTTTTCAGAGTTTATTGTTAAACCCTGGTCCGTTTTAAGTTATGGATTTACACATGTCGATTTCTGGCATCTCTTTTTTAATGTTTTTGTATTGTATTTTGTGGGACGTTCATTTTCCAATTTATTTAGTGTCAAACTATCACTTAATATCTATTTTTTAGGAATTATTTTTGGCGGAATTTCATATGTATTAATTTACACCTTGTTTCCAAATGGCATCTTAAAATTGGCAGGACCATTAGTGGGTGCTTCAGCTGGAGTAAGAGCGGTATTGGTGTTTTTATGTGCTTATATGCCAAATAAGGAAATTCGAATTGTTAGCTTCAATATTAAGCTGTTATATGTTGGGTTATTAATAGTGGCATTGGATATCCTTGGTTTGTTTAATGGAAACCCAGGAGGTAATGTGGCGCATTTGGGAGGTGATCTTTTGGGATACTTTTATGCTGTTCAATTAAAAAAAGGAACGGATATAGGTAAGGGTTTTGAACGGGTTATGGATGCTGTTTCTAACTTTTTTTCCAAGAAAAAACGCTCACCTTTAAAAACAGTACATAAACGAAAAAAGAGCGATAAACTTGCAGGACACACTAAACACGAGTTTGATGAGTTTAATAATCAGAAACAAATAGATATTATATTAGACAAAATAAGCAAAAGCGGCTACGAAAGTTTAAGCAAAGTGGAAAAAGAATTCTTATTCAAGGCTGGCAAAAAGTAAGGGATATGAAGAAGTTAAAAGGGATTAATAAAATCATTTTCTTCTTCAATTCACTTGTTGCTGCAATGCTATTATTGTCATATCTCTTGCCATATGTTGCACCAAAATCTTTTGCCTTTCTTTCAATTTTAAGCCTTGCTGTACCATTACTTATTATACTGAATGTTCTATTTATGGTGTATTGGCTGCTTAAAGTAAAGAAACATCTTTTAGTATCATTATTAGTTCTTGTATTGGGTTACAATCATGTAACTTCTCTTTATAAATTTACATCTTCAACGAATATAGAGGACAGTGATAACATTGCTATCATGAATTTTAATGTGCGCTTATTTAATCTGTATAATTGGATTCCTGAGGACCATGTTGAAACGAATATTGTCAAGTTAATAAAGGATGCAGCCCCGGATATTATTAGCTTTCAAGAGTATCATCCTCATGATAATGTAGATTTGTCATTTTATAAGTATAAGTTTGAAGCACTTTCTGGAACGCGGATAAAATATGGTCAAGCCATTTTTTCGAAGTATCCAATTGTAGATTCAGGATCTATCGCTTTTCCTAATACTGCAAATAATGCTATTTACGCCGATATTGTTAAAGGGGAAGACACCATCCGAATTTATAATGTGCATTTGCAATCGTTGCGAATTGATGCTGATGTTGAAAATTTAAAAAATGCGGATTCTGAAGCGCTAATAAAGCGGGTAAGAGAGACCTTTGAAATGCAGCAGTTACAAACAGAACTGTTTGTGAAGCATAAGCAGGGCTCCCCCTATAAACTTGTGGTTTGTGGTGATTTTAATAATACACCATATTCTTATGTGTACAAGGAAATAAAGGGCGATTTAATTGATGCTTTTCATGAGGCTGGTAATGGATTTGGACGTAGTTTCGATTTTAAATATTTCCCTATCAGAATTGATTTTATCCTTGTTGATAATGCTTTTAAGGTGAATGGTTTTAAAACTTTTGAAGAAAAGCTTTCCGATCATTACCCTATACTTACCAAAGTAAGCCTACATAAGTAAACAGTCTACCCAATCTGCAAGAATATGTATACACAAGCCTAAGCCTAGAATTCTCGTTTTTTTAGGAATTAACATTAAGAAATATACAACAATTGCAACATACGAATGTAGGGGATGAAAATTGATGCTACATCTCTCAGGGTTAAAAACAGGAATAGCCAATAAATGGTCTAAATCAATGAGCATGGTACAAAGCATTATGAGGTATGCTAACTTCCATTTCGTTTTAAAGCATGTTAAAGCAATACACAATGGAAGTACAAAATGAATACCATAGTGTAGTATTGGTTGAAGCATTACAATCCTAAATTTTGTGATTCTAAATATTCCACAGCGTTTGTGCCTTCATTAAAAAGTAAATCTAAAATGCTCAAATTATTAATAAAAGCGTACTTATTAGTGAAAACTTGGGTATAAGGGGTGAAGGGAATTTCTTTTTCTTTACGTGCATTGACAAGAAATCGAAAATCTAAGCCTTCACTAAATTCTAATTTATAAGACTTAGAAGTAAGGTAGTTTAGATTTGTCTGTAAACATTCAAAAATAACAGTTAAGCACTTAAAATTAAAGTCTAATATATAGTCTTGTTTTGAATGAAATAAAGGAGCCAGATCATCTTCAAAATACTCAAAGAAAGGAGAGGTTCTATAAGCGCTTTGTAACGATTTCCAATGTAAGGATTGCCACTTGGTATCGTTAGCAATTTTAACGTCCTTAAACAGTTGCCTGTTATTATGACTGTGCTTAATTGGGATGTTTAACGCTAATTTCCCATTGGCACCATAAATATAGGTCCTGTTTCTGTAAGTTTGTTTCTGGTAATTATCTTCAACTTCAAACACAATATTATCCGCTTTTGCCATAGCGACAAAATGAGAAATATTTGGAAAGTATGTTGGATGGAGAATGATATTGCTCATTGGTGTGGCTACACTAGTTTGCTTTTTTACGTTTTCTCCAGGTGTTAAATCCAAACCAGCCTAACAATATTACTATAAATGGAATTAAATAAGATACAGGTTCGCCACTGCCATGAACAGTAGTGAACATACGATCCCAACGAATTTTGCTAAAGCCTTTTTTGTTTTTATCTAAACTCAACCAAATAAATACAGGTTTACCTACCACATGGTCAAAAGGAACAAAGCCCCAAGATCGTGCATCTTGTGAGTTGTTACGGTTGTCACCCATCATCCAGTAATAATCTTGCCTGAAGGTATAAGTACTAGCCAAGGCATCATTAATAAAAATCTGGTTTCCTTCTACACGTAAATCATTGCCTTCATATTCAGTGATAAGACGTTTGTAAAGCGGCAATACATCTACATTTATATCGATGGTTTTTCCGGCTTCAGGAATGTAAATAGGGCCAAAAAAATCATTATTCCAATTGTAATCTGGTGAATGTGGGAATACGCTAATATCCCTATTACCCGGAATATCTTTCCTTATTTCGATGGATTCAATATTGGGATGATTCCTAGCTTTTGCAACATCTTCTTGTGTTGCCGCAGGGACATAATAATTTTCATTTATAGTATCATAACCTAAGCCATCAGTTAAATTGTATCTTAATAGAATTCTATTAACATCATCGTTAGAAACTTGTCCCTTAAAAGCGATATCGTATGAAAATTGAATTCTTGCTCTGTCTGGTAACTCATTTTGTTTCCCATTAATAAAAACATAGCCATTTCTAACTTCAAGTGAATCTCCAGGAACCCCAACACAGCGTTTTACATAATTTGATTTTTTATCAATTGGCTTGTATAAATATTCACTATTTGGATCAGTAATTACGGTAAGCGTATCAACGGGCCAGTTAAATACAACAATGTCATTGCGCTTAATACTTTGTAATGATGGAAATCTGAAATATGGCAATTGAGGGGTCAATACATACGACTTTTTTGTACTAAAAGGAATCGCGTCGTGCACCATAGGAGCTGCGATAGTAGTCATTGGAGTTCGCGCACCATAATGCATTTTACTAACAAATAAGTAATCACCAACCAACAAGGATTTTTCTAACGACGAGGTTGGAATGGTAAACGGTTGGATAAAATAAGTGTGTACCAAGGTGGCTGCAACTATGGCAAATAAAATTGAGCTTATCCAATCTCCAGCGGTACTTTTTGGGTGTAAATCACGATTTTCAATATAAGTGACGTCAACCATATAATTTAGGTAATAATTATATATCCCTAAAGTTATAATTGATAAAAAGGTATCGGTAGTTGTGTTTTTACCAAAACTACGCGCAGTTTCAACCCATATCACAGGAAACATAATTAGATTTATTATAGGGAGAAATAACAAAATTGTCCACCAAGGAGAGCGGTTTATAATTTTTAATAAAACAACGGCATTATAAACAGGAATAAAGGCTTCCCATGCTTGTCGTCCAGCTTTAAGATATAGTTTCCAGGTACCTAACCCATGAACTACTTGAATTATTAGGAACAATATAAACCATTGTATTAGTGTCATAATTGTAATTTTTTTAGTTGTTTGTTAGTACCTAGAGGCTTAATGATGTTACAATAATAACATATCTTAACCAATATTTAACACATCATTCATTGTATAAACTCCAGATTTACCAATGAGCCATTCAGCAGCTATTACAGCTCCTAGAGCAAAACCATTTCTATTATGTGCCGTATGAGAAATGTTAATCGCATCTACTTCCGAATTATAATTGACATCATGAGTACCTGGAACATTTTCAATTCGTTTTGCTTCAATTGGAACTTCATGGGATTTTTTGGAATTTCCGAGTTTCCAATTAATATAATTAGAATTTTCTATAACTCCTTCGGCAAGTGTGATTGCTGTACCGCTTGGTGCGTCTAATTTTTGTGTGTGATGAATTTCTTCCAGACTCACATTGTATTGAGAAAGATTGGACATCATTTTAGCTAAAACTTTATTTAGCTCAAAGAATATATTTACACCTAAACTAAAATTGGAAGCATAAATAAAGGCACTTTCTTTTTCTTTGCATAAGCATACCATCTTCTCATAACTATCTAACCATCCTGTAGTTCCTGAAACGACTGGGATGTTATTGTTAATACAATTAGAGATGTTTGCTACAGCTACCATTGGAGCACTAAAGTCAATGGCCACATCTGCCTGAGTAATATCATAAGAAGACGTATTTTCATCAACGGTTATCACAATAGAGTGTCCACGTTGAAGCGCAATTTGCTCAATTACCTTCCCCATTCTTCCATAGCCAAGTAATGCTATTTTCATCTGTCTAAAATTTAAAACCTAAAGTTAAGCCTAGATTTGTTGTAGCATCAAATTCATTAAAGTTGAGATGCGGTTTTAATGCCAAGTTATCATCAACATTGTATTGTAATAAATGCGCATCTACGTTAGCATCAATAATATTTAATGCATAAATACCAATAGTTATAAGCAAAGACAATTCTTTATTTTTTCTAAATTGACGTTGTGCGCGGATCAGTCCATCATTTGATATTCTAGGTGCAGATAATGGCGTTCCGTCGGGATTCGCTCCGTAAAATTCATCGTCGGTAAAGCCAGCCAGGCGTCGTTTATAGGCGTCTCGATAAAGATCAAGTTTATTTGAGTTATCTATGTATAAATAGATTCCAGTTCCTAAGGCTCCATATACCAATGGAATTTTCCAATATTTTTTATTATATGCTTGACCCAGTCCCGGAAGCACAGCCGAATAAAAGGCTGCTTTTGCTGGTGACAAAGGGTTTATAGGCTTTCTCGCTATAGATTTTTGAGTAATATTGCTTTTAGAACTTATGCTATCTCGAGTTGTATTGTCTTTATTTTGAGAAAAAACGATAAGTGGAAAAACCAATAATGAGATTACAAAAAGAAATTTACTTCTCACGTTTAACCAGTTTTTTTATTCTGTTAAAATCTTCTTCTGAATGAAATGGAATTGTAATTTTCCCACTGCCATTCTTAGATACTTTAACGTTTATTTTATGTCCAAAGTATTCCGAAATTTGTTTAACCCCTTTTTGGACAAACTCAGGAATTTCAACCTTTTCAGGTGCTGCAACGACTTTGTTTTCTCGGTAGTTTTTTACAAGACTTTCGGTTTCACGTACAGATAATTTACTAGAAAGTATTTTTTCATAAATTTCTAACTGTGCGGTATAATCTTCAATATTAATAATAGCACGCCCATGTCCCATAGATATAAAACCGTCTCGCATACCTGTTTGTATGATAGGATCTAGTTTTAATAATCGCAGGTAATTAGCAATAGTAGATCGTTTTTTTCCAACACGATCACTCATTTGTTCTTGTGTTAGGTTTATTTCATCAATTAAACGTTGGTAAGAAAGGGCAATTTCTATTGGATCGAGATCCTGGCGTTGAATATTTTCAACCAATGCCATTTCCAACGATTCTTGGTCGTTAGCAATTCTAATATAAGAAGGAATAGCCGTTAAACCAATAAGTTTGGAGGCTCTAAAACGACGTTCTCCCGAAACTAATTGATATTTATTGAATGCGATTTTTCTAACGGTAATGGGTTGGATTATCCCCAATTCTTTTATAGAAGAAGCAAGTTCAAGTAGTGAATCTTCATTAAACTTTGTACGCGGTTGAAACGGATTAACCGATATTGTATTTAAATCGAGCTCAACAATATTGCCAATAACTTTATCGGCGTTTTTATCTTGAATAGAAGTAATATCGTTAGAGGGGTCTTGTAATAGTGCAGAGAGTCCTCTACCAAGCGCTTGTTTTTTTGTTGCCTTCGCCATTAATCGCCATTTTTATTGATAATTTCTTTTGCCAAACTTAAGTAATTCGTAGCACCTTTGCTACTGACGTCATAGTTAATTATACTTTCTCCATAACTAGGTGCTTCACCTAACCTCACATTTCGTTGAATGATGGTTTGAAAAACCATTTCGTTAAAATGCTTTTGAACTTCTTCTACCACTTGGTTAGAGAGTCTTAAACGGGCATCATACATGGTTAGTAATAAACCTTCGATATCCAGTTCGGGATTGTGAATTTTTTGAACGCTCTTAATGGTGTTAAGAAGCTTTCCTAATCCTTCCAGTGCGAAATATTCACATTGGATAGGAATAATCACAGCATCTGATGCCGTAAGTGCATTAAGTGTAAGAAGTCCGAGTGAAGGTGCGCAGTCTATTAAAATATAGTCGTAAGCCGATTTTAAATGCGAAATTGCTTTTTTAAGCATGTACTCACGTTCTGGTTTGTCTACAAGTTCAATCTCAATGGCTACTAGATCAATATGAGCAGGAATTATATCTACATTCGGAGCAGTTGTTTTAAAAATACACTCTTCAGCAGAACAGGTATGCTCAAGTACTTGATAGGATCCATTAACAACCGCATCGACATCAATGCCAAGACCAGAACTTGCATTGGCTTGGGGGTCGGCATCAATTAATAGTACTTTCTTTTCCAAAACCCCAAGTGAAGCCGCTAAATTTATAGATGTTGTTGTTTTACCAACGCCTCCTTTTTGATTGGCAATTGCTATAATTTTACCCATTCTTTCGGTTAATTTTTAGTTACAAAAATACATTGCCTAATCTATTAAAAAAAAGATATTAATAGGTGTTTTCTAACAATATTTTTTTTAGATGAAATTCAAGGTTATTAAATTTATATCTTTTCAGTCTATACTGCAGTAATTGGACATTTAAAAAACAAAAAATAGAAGTAAATATTTTCGGGAATTTTGAATTTATCTCATAAACGATGCATCCATCTTTAGTTGTTTAAGTCGTTATATGAGACGCCTAGGTTTTCTTTTAATTCTAGTTAGATATGCTATGAGGTGATCATCATTTATATTTATTAGACCTTTATGCTTATTCGAATATTATTTTCAGCACTTTTTAAAGATTAGTGGAGAATTGATTTTTTTTAGGTACTGATATTCGAAGCAATAACAGTTCTTATAAATAAAAAAAGGTGACTATTATAAGCCACCTTTATGATTTTTATAAAAGGAATACATTATTCTTCAGGTAATAGTATACCTAAAAAGTAATTTTCATCCAAAAACTCATTAGCTACATTTTTTATGCCTTCAATAGTTAAAGCATTGATAGCTGCTTCGCTCTTTAAAACAGCTGCAGGATCGCTGTTTTCTTGTGTAGAACGTATGAAGTTTGCTAACCAAAATCTATTCTTTTTAATGTCTTCTTTATATTTAAGCAAATAGGATTCTTTTATTTTTAAAAGATCTTTTTCTGTTGGACCTTCAATTTTAATTTTTTCTACCTCCGCTAGTGCAGCAGCAATTAATTTATCAACATTTTCTGGGCCACATGGAAATGATATTGTGAAATCAACACCGGTAAATGAAATTTTTCTGAATGAGCCTCTTGCACCTACTCCATATACACCGCCTTCTTCTTCTCTAAGTTTTTCAATCAATTTTATAGTTAAAATTTCTCCCAATGCGGTAATTTCTAATTTTTTCTTAGCCGAATATTCGATGTCATCTTCCCCCCAATTGATAGAGACTAAGCTTTTTGGATCTTTCCCTCGATTAACAATTTGTTTTCTATAAGTATCCTTTTCCCTAAATACCGTGGGTTTAAAGGATTCATTTGAATTGGTAGTAGGTAATGAAGCAAGGTATGTTTTTGAAAATAATTTAAGCTGTTCTTCATCAATATTACCGACAAAATAGAAGTTAAAATCCCCTGCGTCAGCAAAGCGTTCTTGATATTTTTTATAGGCCAAGTTATAGTTGGCCTCATCCATTTTTTCTGGGGTTGGAAAGCCTGTATATCTTTTATTTCCTTTATTTCTAAACTTTCCTGTTTCATTAGAAAAATAGAATTGAGGATTAGCCATTAAGTTGCTTAAGAAACTTTTTTGTTTATTTATATATGAGGTATAGGCTTCATCGTCTTTGTTTAAATCTGTAAAATATAGATAAACTTGTTGAAACAAAGTCTCTAAATCTTTAGGCGCGGCTTGACCTCTAAATCCTTCTGAAATTAATTGAATATATGGATTTACACGTACAATTTTACCACTTAGCATTTTACTTAAATCTGTTTTTGATAAACCTCCAATTCCTGCTTCTGAAAGGCCACCATTAGCAAAGTTTGTGGCAAGATATTCTTCGTCTGTATATAAACTAGTTCCACCAAAACTAGTCGCTTCAAACAATACTTCATCATTCTTAAAATCTGTTTTTTTATAAGTTACGGTGGCACCATTACTTAGAGTAAATGTAGTAGCATCAATTAAATCATTCCTTTCTGTGTTGGTTATACTGCCTTCCTTAAGAATATTTTCAACTAGATTTTCTCTGATTTCCGAATCTTTATACGCTTCAATGTTAGACGTTTTAATTCCTTCTAACAGTGCTAATACTTCTGTTTCAGTGGCTGGTGTCAATCCTTCTTTTTCAGGGCCAGTTAGGATGATAACACGGTTGTCGTCATGAATAAAATTGGTTATAAGCATATTTATTTCAGACAGTTGAATATTCTCAAGGTATTGTTTCGTTGTATTAAATTCCCAGGCAACTCCTGGAATGGGTTCATCACTTAAAAAATGATTGACATATTCCCCAATAATTCGACCGCTTTCTTGTTTATCTCTATCTTTAAATTGTTTCTCTATGCCTGCCAAAATATTCTTTTTTGCACGATCAAATTCACTTTCTTGGAAACCATGACGTTTTACACGTTCATTTTCTTCTAATAATGTTTTTAAGGCTTCAAGTTGCCCCGTTTCACTGGTCATTGCAAAACTTTGATATGCATTTTTAGATCGTGAAAAAGTCCCGCCATAGTTAGAGAAGCCATATACAAAGGGCGGATTTGGTTTATTGGTAAGCTCGGTAAGCCTATTATTAATCATACCACTAAATAAATTTCTTATTAGCATATCGCGATAATCTACTGTAGTTTCAATTTTAGGCGCATTATAAGTGTCCTTATACATTATTTGAACTTGTGAAAATGCGGCTTCTTTATCTGTAGCTATGGTAACAAAGGTTTCTTTGTGATTTGGAAGATCGAATGACGCTCTTTTTTTTGGGTTATCTGCTTTCGCAATCCCTCCAAAATGTTCTTTAATCTTTGCCTCTAATTGTTCAACATCCAAATCTCCAACAGCAACTACTGCCATTAAATCTGGACGGTACCAATCTTTATAATAACTACGGACATCCTCATAAGTAAAGTTTTCAAGATTTTCTTTAGTACCTATTGGGAGTCTGCTGGCATATTTTGAACCATGCATTAATTTGGGCAAATACTTTTGCATCATTCTTTTATTTGGTCCAAGACCTAATCTGTATTCTTCAAGAACTACGCCTCGTTCATCATCAATAGCTTCGTCGGTTAAGGTTGCGTTATGCGCCCAATCTTCAATAATTTGAAATCCTTTTTCTAATTTTTCAGGATCATCACTAGGGATGGGTAAGATGTATACAGTTTCATCAAAACTTGTATAGGCATTAAGATCTGCACCAAATTTGACGCCAATACTTTGTAAGTAATCGACAAGCTCATTTTTCTTAAAGTTTTTGGTGCCATTAAAATTCATGTGCTCCATAAAATGCGCTAAACCCAGTTGCTTATCATTCTCTAATATTGAACCGGCATTCACCACTAGGCGCAATTCAACTTTATTTGCTGGTTTTCCATTGTTTCTAATATAATAGGTCAAACCATTTGACAATTTGCCGATTTTCACATTGGGATCTATCGGAATTTTTTTGGTCTCAATTTGAGCTTCGGGTTGTGATTTTTCTAAATCTGAATTTTGCGAAAATCCTGCTAGTGTTGTTGTTAGTAAAACATAACATAACAGCTGCGTTTTAATATTCATGAGTAATAAGTTTTGCATTCATGTAATGATATTACATAAATAATTTAACAATATGGTGTATTAAAAGATCGGCAGATAGAAAGCGAATGTACCGCTTTTATGTAAGAAAAGCCAGTATAAAATTGAATATATTTTGAAATAAACTAAGCTAGAATTTTAAAGATTCAATTTGATAGTTAACTACAAATTGGAATTATTTAATTTAAAAATAAATTATTAAAGTTTGATAACTGATAAAAATCATGTTTTATAATTTTGTTTGGATTTAATTTTGACCCTATAAAAGATAAAAACGTCTTTTTATATTAAAATCAACTAAATAATTTGTTCATGAAGTTAAATCAAAGATTATCAAAGATGAAAGCATTAATGTTATTGATTGCATTAACGCCACTTATCGCCTTATTTTCTTGTGTAGACAATAATGAAAAAAAGGATTATCAAAACACTGCAGACATTCCTGTAAGTAGAGAAATGGTTGCGGAATTAACTGCTCCACCACATGTCCCAACTCCTGTTGGACGTAGAAAAGCAAAAAAGCTAATCGTTAATATGGAAATATTAGAAGAGGTTGGTGAAATGACAGATGGTGTAAAGTATACCTTTTGGACTTTTGGAGGATCAGTTCCTGGAAGTTTTATTAGAACAAGAGTAGGTGATGAAGTAGAGTTTCATCTAAAAAATCATCCAGATAACAAGTTGCCTCACAATATAGATTTACACGCTGTAACAGGCCCAGGGGGTGGAGCTACGTCATCTTTTGTTGCACCTGGTAAAGAAGCTCAGTTTTCATTTAAAGTGTTGAATCCTGGATTATATGTATATCACTGTGCAACTGCACCAGTTGGGATGCATATTGCAAATGGAATGTATGGTTTGATTTTGGTAGAGCCTGAAGGGGGATTACCTAAAGTTGATAAAGAATATTATATAATGCAAGGTGATTTTTATACTAAAGGAGAAACAGGAGAACGTGGATTACAGCCTTTCGATATGAAAAAAGCAGTTGCTGAGGATGCGGACTATGTTGTATTTAATGGTAAGGTAGGTTCTTTAACTGGAGATAATGCAATTACTGCTAAAGTTGGTGAAACCGTAAGACTTTTTGTTGGGAATGGAGGACCAAATTTAGTGTCATCATTCCATGTTATTGGAGAAATATTCGATAAGGTAAACGTTGAAGGTGGAGACCTTGTGAATACGAATGTACAAACTACACTTATACCTGTTGGTGGTGCCGCTATGGTAGAATTTAGAGTCGATGTTCCTGGAACTTTTATTATTGTTGATCACGCCATTTTTAGAGCCTTTAATAAAGGCGCATTAGGAATGCTTAAAGTAGAAGGAGAAGAAGATTTAAAAATCTATTCTGGTATGCAAGAAGAAGGGATTTATCAACCAGAGGGTGGTGGAATTCAAGATATGCCTGCTGTAGAAGGAGCTGATCAAGCTGTGGCTTCTGCAAAAACTCTAGAAGAAAAAATGGAGTATGGTAAAGCAACTTATATGCAAACTTGTTTTGCTTGTCATCAAGCCGAAGGACAAGGGATAGCAAATGCATTTCCTCCATTGGCAAAATCAGATTATTTAAATGCCAATGTTAACCGTGCAATAGATATTATTCTAAACGGTAAAACAGGAGAGGTTGTTGTTAATGGTGTGACTTATAACAGTGTCATGACTAGACAAGATCTTACAGATGAAGAAATTGCAAATGTTCTTACTTATGTATACAACAGCTGGGATAACTCTAAAAAAGAGGTAACTCCTGCAATGGTTAGAAGTAGAAGAAGTGCTCACTAAAATAAAATAGAATGGTTTCGTTTTTTAGATTGATATTGGTTTTTTTGGTAATAGGTTGTTCAAACAATATTCTTGGTCAATCTGAAAACGAAATGGTTCTTGTAACTGGTGGAAGTTTTATACCACTATATGGAACGGACTCTGCAACTGTGGTTGTGAGAGATTTTAAAATGGACATTTATCCAGTAACGAATAATGATTATTTAGAATTCGTTAAAAAATATCCAAAATGGAAAAAGTCTAAAATAATACGCCTTTTTTCCGAAGAGAGTTATTTGGTGAAATGGGAAGATGATGTTACGCTAGGAATTAATTTTCTTCCCATTTCTCCGGTAACAAATGTGTCTTGGTTTTCAGCAAAATCCTATTGTGAATGCCAAGGAAAAAGATTACCTACTGTCGATGAATGGGAGTATGCGGCTATGGCCGATGAAAAGTTGCCAGACGCAAGAATTTTGCCAGAATACAATCAAAAAATTCTAACCTGGTATGAAGCTCCTAAAACATTTGAAAACCCCATAGGGTCAACTTTTAAAAATTATTGGGGAATCTATGACCTCCATGGATTGGTTTGGGAATGGACTTTAGATTTTAACTCCGTATTGATCTCGGGGGAGTCTAGAAAAGATGTAGATAAGGATACTAACCTTTTCTGCGGAAGCGCAGCCGTTGGCGCTTCAGATTTAATGAATTATGCAGCTTTTATGCGCTATGCACTTAGAGGGAGTATTAAAGCAAATTATACAGGCCGAAACCTAGGGTTTAGATGCGTTAAAGACGTTGAGGTTTTGGAGTAAATGATAACATTAAGTATGACGTTTTGAACGGCATGTGAATATTTTAAAAATAATTATAAAGCTATGAAAGCACTTATAAAAATTCTTGTAATAGCACTAGTTATTACATCATGTAAGAATAATAAAAACACTAATATAGCTTCTGATATTAGTCCAAAAGAAGCGGTGTCAAATGAAATCTTAGAACTATCTATATTCAATTTACCGTCTACTTGGACCACTCAAGATAATGTAGACATCGAGTTAAAATCTCTTAAAGGTGATATTTTGGTAATGGTTATGATTTATACAACCTGTAAAGCGGCCTGTCCAAGATTGGTTTCTGATATGAGAAATATTGAAGCTCAAATTCCGAAGAATAATAAAGGAAAAGTTAAACTTATTTTAGTAAGTATTGATCCAGAAACAGATACACCTACACGCCTTAAAGCCTTTGCAAAAGAAAATAATATGGAATCGGAGCAATGGCTGTTTTTAAGAAGTAGCATCGAGATGACTAGAGAATTTGCAGCGGTATTAGCTGTGAATTATAAAAAAATATCACCTATGGATTTTTCACATTCAAATATTATTAGTGTGTTTGATACTAATGGTGTAATGGTACATCAGCAAGAAGGTTTAGGAGTGGATAATAAAGAAACTGTGAAAACCATTCTTGATTTGGCTGAGACAAATTAACAATTACTTTTTGTAATATAAATAATAATTATGACAACAATAGAAGACAAAACGGTAGCAGAAGTAGTGGCTGAAAATATAAAAACAGCACATGTGTTTAAAAAATATGGTATTGATTTTTGCTGTGGAGGGGGAATTAGCATTGATAGAGCTTGTGAAAAAAAGGATGTAGATGTTCAGCAATTGAAAGCGGAACTTTTAGCGGTTGACGACGCTCCTCGAGCCTATAATTATAATACTTGGGAATTAGACTTTTTAATGGATCATATTGTTAATGTACATCATAGTTACGTTGAAGAATCAATTCCTTTAATTCTTCAATATTCAAATAGGGTAGCTGAGGTTCATGGACATCATTATAGTGAGGTTTTAGAAATAAACACGCTGTTTAACGAGGTGGCTAATGAGTTAACATCTCACATGAAAAAAGAGGAAATTATTTTATTTCCATATATTAAGAAATTAGTGATTCTTAAAAATGAAAATGGGTCTGTAACACTGCCACCATTTGGTTCGGTTAATAATCCTATTCAAATGATGGAAGCCGAGCATGAATCTGCTGGTGATATTTTTAAAACAATTGCTTACTTGACAAATAATTATACACCACCGGAAGAAGCTTGTAATACATTTAGAGCCTTGTATGCAAAGTTGGATGAATTTGAGCAAGATTTACATCAGCATATTCATTTAGAGAATAATATTTTGCACCCTAAGGCAATTCAGTTAGAGAAAGAATTATAATTTTATATTAATTCATAAAACACAATACGATGAAAAATTTAGTAGTCTTTTTATTTTTATCAATTACCTGTTTTGTGTCCGCACAAGAGTTGGACGTCTCAGCAGAATTTAGACCACGATTTGAATATCGACATGGTTATAAAACTTTAGCTCCAGATGGAATGGATGCAGCAACATTTGTGTCACAACGATCTAGACTAAATTTTAAATATGAAAGCGAAAAACTAAATACGTTTATTTCTTTTCAAAGTGTAAGAGTATGGGGGGATGAACCTACACTCTCAACGAATGATGCGAATGCAGTATCTATTCACGAGGCTTGGGCACAAGCATTTTTAAGTCCAGAGTTCTCGTTGAAAATTGGGCGTCAAGAAATTAGTTATGATGATCAACGAATTTTTGGTAGCGTAAATTGGGTGCAGCAAGCGAGAAGGCATGATGCCCTAGTTGCTATTTATACCCCTAATGACAAATCGCGATTAGATTTTGGTTTGGCTATTAATGAAAACTCCGAATCTCTATTTTCTCAAGACTATATCGCAAATAACAATAAGGCTTTTCAATATGTATGGTATCATACCAATTTTAATAATGCTTCATTGAGCTTTTTGATGCTAAATAACGGACTCGCTTTTGATAATAATGGTGAGCAAAAGGTTGATTATAATCAAACTATTGGATCACGTTTTACTTATGGTAAGACTAAATTTAAAGCAGACGCTTCATTATATTTCCAAACAGGAAAAATTGCTGATGTTGATTTAAGCGCCTATAATGTTGCAGCCAACATGAGTTATAAATTAAGTGGGACTTTAAATGCCGGCTTGGGTGTTGAATTGCTTTCTGGAACAGATATGAATGCTACAAATAATAAGCTAAAATCCTTTAGTCCTTGGTTTGGAACTAATCATAAATTTAACGGATGGATGGATTATTTCTATGTGGGGAATCATAGCAAATCTGTTGGATTGGTTGATTTTAGTGCAAATTTAAAATATCAAAAGGATAAATATTCATTTGCTATAGTGCCACACCTATTTTCTGCGGCAGCAACAGTTATTGATGGTTCAGGAGTAAAAATGAGTGATCGTTTAGGGACTGAAATTGATTTAACTTTTGGATACAAAGTAGCCAGTAATATTACTTTACAAGTAGGGTACTCGCAAATGTTTGCAACTGAAACGATGGAGGTTTTAAAAGGAGGGGATCACAATGCCACTAATAATTGGGGTTGGGCAATGTTTGTATTTAAACCGAAATTATTTTCTTATAAAAAAGAATAGATTTAAGATTGATTTTAATATTTGAAAAAAGGAGCTATTGGTATTCAATAACTCCTTTTTTTTATGTTTTAATTTAAGAAGCAGAAATTAGACTTCGGCATCAATTAATATTTCTAAAATTTTTATGGCGGCCTCACTAATTTTGGTTCCAGGGCCAAATACAGCAACGGCACCGGCATCAAATAAAAATTGGTAATCTTGTTTAGGGATTACACCTCCAACAACAACCATAATATCATCCCTGCCATATATTTTTAATTCTTTAAGGACTTGAGGAACTAATGTTTTATGTCCTGCAGCTAAAGAAGAGACACCTAAGATATGCACATCGTTTTCTACTGCTTGTTTTGCGGCTTCTTTAGGAGTTTGAAATAATGGGCCAATATCAACATCAAAGCCTACATCAGCATAACCAGTGGCAACAACCTTAGCTCCACGATCATGTCCATCTTGTCCCATTTTTGCAATCATAATTCGTGGTCTTCGACCATCTTGATCAGCAAATTGATCTGCTAATTGTTTTGCTTTTTTAAATGAGCTATCGTCTTTTATTTCTTTACTATACACGCCTGAAAATGATTTTATCTGTGCTTTATAACGGCCAAATGATACTTCTAAAGCATCACTAATCTCACCTAAGGTTGCACGTTCACGAGCCGCTTCAATTGCTAAAGCTAGTAAATTTTCATTTCCTGTACGTCCTGCCTCTGTTAATTTCGATAATAGTGCTTTAACCTTAATTGAATTTCGTTCAGATTTTATGCTTTTTAATCGCTCAATTTGAGCTTTTCGAACCGTTTGATTATCGACTTCTAGGATATGTAATGGATCCTCTTCTTTTAATTTGTATTTATTAACACCAACAATAATATCTTGACCAGAATCTATTCGTGCTTGTTTACGAGCTGCAGCTTCCTCTATCCTAATTTTGGGAACTCCTGCTTCAATAGCTTTAGTCATTCCCCCTAAAGCTTCAACTTCTTCTATAAGTGTCCATGCTTTATGTACAATATCATGAGTGAGTTTTTCAACATAATAACTTCCTGCCCAAGGATCGACTGTTTTAGTGATTTCAGTTTCTTCTTGAAGAAATATTTGAGTATTTCGAGCTATTCTAGCCGAAAAATCAGTAGGCAGCGCAATGGCTTCGTCTAATGCATTGGTGTGTAAACTTTGCGTTCCTCCAAATGCAGCAGCAGCAGCTTCAATACAAGTTCTGGATACATTATTAAATGGATCTTGCTCGGTTAAACTCCAACCACTGGTTTGACAATGTGTCCGTAATGCTAATGATTTTTTGTTTTTAGGATTAAATTGTTTTAGCAATTTTGCCCAGAGCATGCGTGCCGCACGTAATTTTGCTATTTCCATAAAATGGTTCATGCCAATAGCCCAAAAGAAGGATAATCGTGGGGCGAATGTGTCAATGTCCATTCCTGCTTCAAGTCCTTTTCTAATATATTCTAAACCATCAGCTAAAGTATAAGCCAATTCAATATCACAGGTAGCACCAGCTTCCTGCATATGGTATCCGGAAATACTAATACTATTAAACTTTGGCATATTTTTACTCGTGAAATCAAAAATATCAGAAATAATATTCATGGAAGGTGATGGCGGATAGATGTACGTGTTTCTAACCATAAACTCCTTTAGAATATCATTTTGAATGGTTCCAGCCAATTGATCTAATTTCACACCTTGTTCTTGGGCAGCAATAATATAGAAGGCCATGATAGGTAAAACGGCGCCATTCATAGTCATTGAAACCGACATTTTATCTAGTGGAATTTGATCGAAAAGAATTTTCATATCCTCAACAGAATCAATTGCTACTCCGGCTTTTCCAACATCCCCCACTACACGTTCGTGATCACTGTCATATCCTCGGTGAGTTGCCAAATCAAAGGCAACAGATAGTCCCTTTTGGCCAGCTTCTAAATTACGTCTATAGAATGCATTACTTTCCTCTGCCGTAGAAAACCCTGCATATTGACGAATCGTCCAAGGTCTACGAACATACATGGTGCTATATGGCCCCCTCAAATTTGGTGCAATACCAGCCACAAAGTTGATATGTTCAATATTTGTTAAATCGGCCTTTGTATATGTCGATTTTACCTCTATATTTTCAGCAGTTAAAAAAGATGCTTGCTCAGTATCTTGTTGTTTTACTGAGTCTTGATTTAGTGCGATATGTTGGAGGTCTTTTCTTGACATTATAGCATCAGTTTATCAATAAATGGATCGAAATCAGTATTAATTCCTGTAGTGAGTTGAATAAAAACGGTTTTATCATTTGAAGAAATAATATAAGCAGCACTATAAACATCAATTTTAAACTTTTTACTATTTACTTTATAAATGGTTTTGAATAATTGTTGTTTTGAATTTCCACCATATTTTGCTGTGACTTTCGTAAAAGTTGATTCACTTTTTTTAGATACTTTCTGGTGATTGGCTTGGATTAATCCTAATATCTGACCCGCATTATCTTTGTTGAATGGGTAATAGGGGATTGTATTAATGGTGCAGGTTGATCCCGTGTTTTTGTCGAAATAGATATATAGAGCTCCTTCCATTTTACTCAATATATTTAAATGTTCCGTCTCAAATTTATAGGCCTTTTTAGTAGACAATGAATCGAGGAGTCTTTGATATTTGGATAATGAATATCTTTCAAAATCTAATGGTAAATAGACTTTGGAACCATGGTCTTCTAGAAGATGATATTTGCCAGATATTTTATTATTCTCTAACCAGTTATTATTTTCTTCGTTTGAATTCAGACAAGAAAATATAATGGCTGAGAGGACCATTAGGTAAAAATATTGTATTGATTTTCTGCGCATTATAATTTATTCTATTGTTTTGAGACTAGTTAGTTTTTTGAACTATCTTTTTTGTTTTTTGTTAACGACCTTCTATCTATTATCGATTCCGCATTGTGATTCTTGATGTCAAAATCTAATCTATTTTTAAATGGCTCTTCTTTGTAGTCTGGCAAACTCATATAAATTAGTTTTGTGTAAAACATATCTAAGGCAACATAAGTAGCCAATGCTCGATCCTCTTTTGCCATGGTCAATTTTTTTGAATACAAAATTGGAGCCAATGTTACAGCACTAAGTGTATTGTATGGAATCATAGCATATAATGAGCTTTTTATTTGTTCATCTTTAATGTTTTCAATGATGCAGTTCACTAATTCATGGTTATAATTGAGCCTCGTTTTGTTTCCATTTATATGGTATAAGTTTTCTGCATTTTTCAAAGCAGTAACAATTTCTTTTAAATGATCACTAAAAAATTCTTTTGCTGGAGGTCTATTATCATAGAGTAACTCAATATAATTATGATAGCCTTCAGCTGTAGATTTTCCGAGGAAAGTATAATGTTTAGAAATATAATTTTCAAATTCATATACTGCTTCTTTGACTAATTCCATCTCTTGAGATGAGCATTTTACTAATTTGTCTTTATCAGAATATTTATAATCTAAATTTTGTTGTTTGCAGCTATTAAATTGAAGTGCAATTATTGATAATAAAATAATATTTTTTTTCATTTATTCCTTTTTTAAACGTTCTTGTTCGACCGTTTCGGCAAGACGTTTTTCTATTATTGGTTCAATTAATGTTTTTCTTGTTTTGCTTTTACTAAATGGATATAACTCTAAGTCATCTGACATTTTATCATCTAAGTTGGGGTACTTATTGGTTCCTAAGAGCACAATTTTACCTGAAGTAAATTGTTGTTTTTCATTAGCATCACTTTCCTTTATTTTTCTTTGGATAGTTCCTTCTATTAATTGTTTTAAAAAACCGCCACTTTTTTCTATATTTTTGAATAATTCGAGGCTTTTTTCTGCAAATTGCTGTGTTAAAGTTTCGATGTAATAACTTCCCTCAGCTGGATTGTTCACTTTATTAAAATAACTTTCATGTTTTAGTACCAGTAATTGGTTTCTTGCAATGCGTTCTCCAAATTCATTGTCTTTATGATAAATGGCATCATAAGGTAAATTTGTAATCGTATTTGCACCACCTAGAATTGCACTCATACATTCTGTTGTGCTTCGCAACATATTTGTATTGTAATCGTATATGGTCTTATTTCTTTTACTGGGAACAACATTAATATGACAATTAGGAATATGGTCATAATATTCTGAAGCCAGAGTTTTCCATAACAACCTTAGGGCACGCAGTTTGGCAATTTCGAAGAAATAATTAGATCCTACAGAAACATTAAATGTGATGCTGTCTTGAATTTTATCACCAAAATTATTTAGATATTCATTGGTATGGGCTATAGCATATGCCAATTGTTGAATTATTGTAGCTCCAGCATTTTGATATAAAGCAACGTCAATAGAAATAGAAGATTTTAATGCCGATGTACTCATAATAATGGCATTTAAAGAATGGTGATCGTCCTCATAATTTGAATACCAATTTCCTGATTTCGCGAGATTGCCAATTATATCTGTTTGGACATAAAATGAACCATTGTATTTTAAAGCCAGTTGATTAATGGAATTGGTGAATTCCTTGGAAAGGAAATTCATTTTAAAATGAATTGGGGTAGTGACTACATCTATATTTTGTAATAATGCTTCAATTGAAATATTTTTGGAAGGGAGTATGAATTTTATACTTTCGGCTCCTCTTTGAAGCGCATTTATTGCCTTTGCATTGGCAGGTTCAACATCCATAACATATACCGCCTGACAAATATTCCATTGGGCCGCCTTGGTGTTGCAATTATTATTGAACTCATTTTGATCATCATTATGATAAAAAGGTTTGACATCAATACCTTCTATGGAATTCCAAATTAGAGCATCGTTATAATCTACTCCTTTTAAATCTGATTGAATCTTTAGTTTCCAGGCCTTAGCTGTAATGGGATCAAATTCGTTAAACAGCGATTTATTCATCCTTTTTTTGTTTTGCAATGCTATCTTCGTATTCAATTAAGTAAATTTCTTCATTCTCCTTTTTCATATGATATTTTTCCCTACCATATTTTTCTAAGCCCTTATCATTATTGAGTTCTTTGATTTCTTTACTATCTTTTTCGATTCCTTCTTTATAATATTCTTTTTCATTTTCCAGCGCTTCAATATCATTGTTTAGTTCATTGTGTATAAACCATGAGTTGGAGTCAAAAAAAAGCATCCATACAGAAAACACAATAAAAATAAGAAAGAAGATATTCTTAAAGGGTTTAATATATCGTTTGTATTTCGTGTTAAGCTTATTCATTATAGCCTTTCATTAATAATAGTTTTAACGATGTCCACAGCCACTGTATTATATTTATTATTTGGTATTATGATATCGGCATATTCTTTCATAGGCTCAATAAATTGATCGTGCATTGGTTTTAATGTAGATTGGTAACGTGTAAGGACTTCATTTAAATCTCTCCCTCGTTCTGCAATATCACGTTTTAAACGACGTATAAGCCGTTCGTCAGTATCGGCATGTACAAATATTTTTATATCAAACATTTCTCTTAATTTTGGATTAGTAAGAATTAAGATGCCTTCAACAATCATTACTTTTCTTGCGTGTGTTAAAATGGTATCACCTGTTCTATTATGATTTGCAAACGAATAGATCGGTTGGTGGATTGGCTCCCCGTTTTTTAAACTTTTTAGATGCTCACCCAAAAGATCAAAATCTATAGACCTGGGATGATCAAAATTAATTTTAATTCGAGATTCATAATTGAGATGTGAGGTGTCTTGATAATAGGAGTCTTGCGAAATGACACCAACCTCTCCTTCTGGAAGTTCATTTAATATCTGATTTACAACAGTAGTTTTTCCGCATCCAGTTCCACCCGCAATTCCAATAATAAGCATGACTATTTATTTTGATTTGATCGCACAAATTTAGTATTATTTCTTGGGAATAATTTTAACTATGCCAAGATTTTCTATACCGACATAAATATAACCATCTGGACCAAGCTTTACACTGCGTACTCGACCTAATCCTTCAATTAGTTTTTCTTGCTTGGTTATTTTGTTGTTGACTAATACACAGCGATTTAGGTATTGAAACTTTAATGAGCCTATTAATAAATTCCCTTTCCAGTTGGGATAAATGTCACTTGTAATAAAAGCCATACCACTAGGAGCGATCGATGGATCCCAATAATGTATTGGCTGTTCCATTCCTGGTAATTCGGTGTTATCTGTAAATATGGTTCCACTATAATTGATTCCATAACTAACTAGAGGCCACCCATAGTTTTTACCAGGGGCTATAATATTAATTTCGTCCCCTCCACGTGGACCATGCTCATGAGTCCATAATGCGCCAGTTTCAGGATGTAGTGCCATCCCCTGAGGATTACGATGACCATAAGAATAAATTGCCTTTTTGGAGTAACGATCTTTAACAAATGGATTATCTACAGGAATCCTACCGTCGTCATGTAATCTATATATTTTTCCACCGTCACGATTAATATTTTGAGGATTTATATCTCTTTGTCCTCGTTCTCCAATTGAAAAAAACAAATAACCGTTGTTATCAAATTCTATTCTTGAGCCAAAATGCTGACCTCTGGTACTATTTGGAGTAGCTTTATAAAGCATTTGTTTTTCTATTAAAGTGTTATTCTCAAGTTTACAGCGCATAATTGCCGTATTTGCACCGCTGCCTTCTCCGTCGGCGGATGCGAAAGAGAGATAAATCCATCCATTTGTTTTATAGTCTGGATGCAATTCAACATCCATTAATCCACCTTGACCAAGCGCTTTTATATCTGGGAGGCCTTTTACGAATGTTTTTTTACCATTTTTAAAATGAGTGAGTACGCCATGTTTTTCTGTAATTAACATAGACTCGTCAGGAAGAAACACAAATCCCCAAGGAATAACTAAATCGCTTACAACAATATTATATGTGTGGTCGTCAGACTGATGATTGTCTGAATTTTGAGCACAAGAAAATAGACTATATCCTAGAAATAATAGGAGAATTTGATTATGAAACTTCATGAAATTATTTTGTTATGAATTTACGAATAAAAGTTGTTTGATTTCAAAAGAAATCAATATATTTGCACCCGTTACATTTTTCGGGGTGTAGCGTAGCCCGGTTATCGCGCCGCGTTTGGGACGCGGAGGTCGCAGGTTCGAATCCTGCCACCCCGACATTCACAAAGCCTTGCTTTTTAGCAGGGCTTTTTTGTGCCCAAAATTGAGCTTGCTCAAATTGAGAGTATAAAAAGAGCTGAAACGAACAAAGTGAGGTTAAACTTTAACATTGCAACAGCCTTAATTCAGGATCACCGAGAGTAGAGAGTTATTCTTGTTACCCCTACCAAAAGCAATGACCCTTCTGGTAGGGCTATTTTGAGCAATATATACGTTAAAAGATTGTATCAGTAATTTTCATAGCGGATTTTTATGATATGAAACACCATTAATTGGTAGCTTGATATTGTGAGAAGACTTTAAAAAAGTAAATAATTAATAGCAGATTTTAGTATAGATAGAATCAAAGTATTTTTGGTTCTACATAACAGGAGTGAGTTACCACATTCTATTCATTGGTGTTTAAAAACTGAATTTACCGAAATCAATTGAGAATTAAATTTAACAGATACGATACAACTCAATTCTTTAACTAAATTCCGGAATGCTTTTCATCCAGTATAATATTTTTGGTGGCTACATAGATATCCGCTTTTCTTTCAAGTTTTAAAATACAATCAACACCTCGTCGTTTTAATCTTTTACGGCAAGATTTGGTCAATAATGGATCATCGTCGAACAGAAATGCATTAAGATTATATTCAGGTTTACCGGGT
>MAAC01009752.1_pt1 | contig 52546 bp, 42 predicted proteins | sample 1115981 | NCBI WGS metagenome assembly MAAC01 (sample SAMN04961126, study PRJNA320927) | seawater metagenome | isolation source: sample BD02T64 sea water enriched with oil for 64 days | place: USA:Gulf of Mexico | collected 2013-07-27 | reverse complement strand
GGGGAGGAGAAGACTATGTCTGATGGAAAACTGCGCATTGGGTGCGCCTCAGGTTTTTGGGGCGATACGCCCGAAGCGGTCGGCCAATTGGTGACCAAAGGCGAGATCGACTATCTGGTGTTCGATTATCTGGCCGAAGTGACAATGTCGCTTATGGCGCGGGCGCGGGCCAAGACGCCGGAGGCGGGTTATGCACCGGATTTCGTCAAGGCTTTGGTGCCCTGGCTGTCCGAGATCAAATCCAAGGGAATGAAGGTTGTGGCCAATGCCGGTGGGGTGAACCCGCGCGGTTGCCGCGACGCACTGGCAAAAGCCGCCGCAGAGGCGGGCATTGACCTGTCCATCGGGGTGGTTCTGGGCGACGATTTGTCGGCGCAGGCCGATGACATCCGCGCCAGCGGCCAGACCGAGATGTTCTCTGGCGTCGAGTTTCCCGATGATATCTGGAGCATGAACGCCTATCTCGGCGCCCGCCCGATCGCGACGGCTTTGGATGCCGGCGCCGATATCGTCATTACCGGACGTTGCGCCGACAGCGCCGTGGCGCTCGGCCCCTTGATGCACGAATTTGGCTGGGGCGACGATGACTGGGATAAGCTCAGCCAGGGCTCGCTCGCGGGCCATTTGATCGAATGCGGCCCGCAAGGGACGGGCGGCAACTTCACCGACTGGCAGGACGTGCCGGGTTGGGACAACATGGGCATGCCCATTGTCGAAGTGTCCGAAGACGGCAGTTTCATCATGACCAAGACCCCCGACACCGGCGGGTTGGTTGTGCCCGGCTCGGTTGGCGAGCAGATGCTGTATGAGATCGGCGATCCGCGCGCTTACCTGCTGCCCGATGTGATCTGCGACTGGTCTGATGTCACGCTCGAACAGGTCGGCCCCGATCAGGTTCTGGTCAAAGGCGGCAAAGGCCTCGGGCGCACCGGCAGCTACAAGGTCTCGGCGACCCATGCCGATGGCTGGCGCGCGGTGACCACGCTGACGCTGGCGGCGATTGACGCACCGGCCAAGGCCGAGCGCGTGGCCGAGGCGATCCTGACCCGCTGCCGCCGGATTTTCCGCGACAAGAACCTTGGCGATTTCCGGCAGGTCAGCACCGAGGTTCTGGGGGCCGAGGCCGCTTATGGCGCCAACGCCCGCGCCCAAACGCGTGAAGTGGTGCTCAAGATCGGCGCCGCGCATGACGACCGGCGCGCGCTCAATATCTTTGCCGGAGAAATCGCGCCGATGGCCATTTCCACCGCGCAGGGCCTGACCGGGTTCTTTGCCGGACGGCCCAAGGTGCAACCGGTGGTGCGGCTCTTCTCCTTCCTGCAAGATAAATCCGCCACCCCCGTCGCGGTCGAGGTCGACGGCAAGGATGTGCCCGTCACCGTCGCGGCCAAGGCTGTCGCACTTGAGGCGCCCGCCGCGCCACAGGCAGAAAGCCGCGATGCTGGTCCTGACGCCGTCAATGTGCGGCTGGTCGATCTGGCCTGGGGCCGCTCGGGCGACAAGGGCGATATCGCCAATATCGGCATTCTGGCCCGCAAGCCGGAGTATCTGCCCTATATCCGATCGGCTCTGACGGAAGAGACGGTGAAAGGCTACTTCGCCCATCTGTGCGAGGGCGCGGTCGAACGCTTCGACCTGCCCGGAAGCCATTCGCTGAACTTCCTGCTGCATGAATCGCTGGGCGGCGGCGGCATCGCATCGGTCCGCATCGACCCGCAAGGCAAAGGCTTTGCACAAATGCTGCTCGATATCGAAATCCCCGTGCCCGCCGAAATGGCCGCGCGTGACAAATTGGGTATGACCGAAGGAAGTGGGGCACAATGTTGAATGTCAACAACGTTCAGATTGTCTATGACAATGTGATCGAAGCGGTGCGCGATGCGTCGCTGACGGTAGATGAAGGCCAGATCGTCACCCTGCTGGGATCGAATGGCGCCGGGAAGTCGACGATCCTCAAGGGGATCTCTGGCGTGCTTTATCCTGAGGAAGGCGATATTATCGGTGGCACGATCACCCTTGATGGCGAAAATATGATTGGCCGCAAACCCGACGAAATCGTGCGCAGCGGCGTTGTTCTGGTTCCCGAGGGTCGGCAATTGTTCGAGCCGCTGACGGTCGAAGAAAATCTGATGATGGGCGGTATCACCCGGAACCGTTCTGCGGCGGCGGAGGCTCTGGAGTATGTCTTTAGTGTCTTTCCGCGCGTGAAAGAAAAACGCGGTATGATTGCGGGTTATCTGTCGGGTGGTGAACAGCAGATGGTGGCCATCGGTCGCGCCCTCATGTCCAGACCGCGCCTGTTGATGCTGGACGAACCCAGCCTTGGGCTGGCGCCGCAGATCATCGCCGAAATCTTCGAGGCCGTGACGGACCTGTCGAAACAGAGCAATGTTTCTGTTCTGCTGGTAGAGCAGAACGCGGAACTGGCGCTGTCGATCGCAAGCTATGGATATATCATTGAAAACGGCCGGGTCGTGATGGACGGCACGCCTGCGAAACTGATGAACAACGAAGACGTCAAAGAGTTCTATCTGGGGTTTTCGGAATCCGGCAACAGACGCAACATGCGTGATGTCAAACACTACAAGCGACGCAAGAGGTGGCTGTCATGAGCGTATTGTTAGAGGTTGATAAGCTGGTCAAGAAGTTCGGCGGCGTAACGGCTGTCAACAATGTCAGCTTTCCTGTTCTCAAGGGCGAGATCTTTAGTCTGATCGGTCCGAACGGCGCCGGTAAGACCACGATGTTCAATATGATCAGCCGGGTTCTCCCCGCGACCTCGGGGACAATCACACTCGACGGTCAGGACATCACCCGGATTGCCCCGCACAAGATCGCGGCGCTGGGAATGGGGCGCACCTTTCAGAATCTGGCGGTGTTCAAACATGCCAGCGTTGTCGACAACATGCTTGTCGGTCGCCACAGCCATATGAAAACCAGCGTTTTAGGCGGGCTGGCATTTGGCCCGACCACGCGCGCCGCAGAGCGGGCGCACCGCAAACGGGTCGAGGAAATCATCGATTTTCTGGAAATCCAGCATGTGCGCGATGTGCCGGTGGGCGCACTGGCCTACGGATTGCAAAAACGGGTCGAGCTGGGCCGTGCTTTGGCCACCGAACCTAAACTGCTGCTGCTCGACGAGATGGTGTCGGGGATGAATGCCGAGGAGACCGAGGACATCGCCCGCTTCATCCTTGATCTGAAAGAGGAGCTGGAAATCACTGTCATGATGATCGAGCACGATATGGGGATCGTCACGGATATCTCCGATCATATCGCGGTGATGAATTTCGGCGAGCGGATCGCTTATGGGACGCCGGCGGAAATACGCGCGGATCCGCATGTGATCGAAGCCTATCTTGGGCACAAAATTGAAGAAGATACGGAGGCGGTTTGATGAACGATCTTAGCGAGCGCTTCAAAGCGGGCGATCATACTCTACCGCAGTTGTTGATGCATTGGGCGGACACAATTCCGGATGAACTTGCGATCCGGGAAAAGGATCTGGGCATCTGGAACCGGGTCACATGGTCCGAATATTTCACCAATGTGCAGTTTTTTGCCCTTGGTCTTCATACCTTGGGATTCGGGCGCGGCGGCCGTCTGGCGATCGCGGGCGAGGATACACCGGAATGGCTATATTCCGACATTGCCGCGCAAGCCTTGGGGGGGATGACCGTCGGGGTCTATCCGACCAATCCCTGGCCGGAACTCGACTACATTCTGCGGCATTCCAAAAGCAGCGTCGTCGTCTGCGGGGATCAGGAGCAAGTCGATAAGGTTCTGGAGGCCGAAGCGAACAACGGTGCGTTTCCGGACCTTAAGATGATCGTATGTGTCGATATGAAGGGGATGCGCGGCTATGACAGAGCCCGCCTGAAATCTTTCGACGAAGTTGTTCAAGCCGGACGCGATCATGTATCGCGCCATCCCGAAGACGCGAATTTATTCCGCGACTCGATCCAGGCAACCAAACCCGACGATCCGGCAGTTGTGGTCTATACTTCGGGAACCACCGGCCCGCCGAAAGGTGCGCTGCTTTCACATCGCAACCTGCTTGTGGCGTCTTTCCCGCTGATTGCACAGTTTGATTTGACGCGTGATCGGTATTCGGTGCTCTGCTATCTGCCGCTTTGTCACGTTGCAGAACGGATCTTCTCGACGATCCTCAGCCTGATGATCGGCGGGGAGGTGAATTTTGCCGAATCCATCGACACCGTGCAGGTCAATCTGCGTGAAATCGCGCCAAAGGTGTTTCTCGGTGTGCCGCGGATTTGGGAAAAGCTGCAATACAGCGCGTCGATCCGAATTCAGGACGCACGGCCAACCTCAAGGCGGATTTACAACTGGGGTCTTGATCTGGGGCAGGCGCATTTTCGCAAAATCGAAGCCGGCGGACAGCTGACCGCGATGGAACGGATCAAGCATTTCGCAGCCAAGATCCTTGTCTTTAACCCTCTGAAACGGTTCATGGGGATCGACAAGGTCCATTGCGGTTTTGTTGGTGGCGCATCCATTTCGCCCGAGGTTGTCCGGTTCTTCCGGGTGATCGGTGTCCCGCTTTATCAGGTTTATGGCATGACCGAGTCGGCCGGTCTGGCGTTCTTTCAAAATGCCGAAAAGGCCACGGTCGGGGCCGCAGGCGTTGCCTCGCCGGGTTTGCAATACAGAATTGCAGAAGATGGCGAGTTGGAAATCAAGCATCCCAGTGTATTTCTGGGCTATCTCGACAATGAAAAGGCAACCAACGAAACCATCATCGATGGATGGTTGCAAACGGGCGACGTGGTTGAGCAACTGGACAATGGCGAGATCACAATCGTCGATCGGAAAAAGTCCATCATCATCACGTCAGGTGGCAAAAACATTACCCCGTCTGAAATCGAGAATGCGCTTAAAGATTCGATCTACATCGCCGAGGCGATCGTGGTCGGAGAGGGGCGTAATTTCCTCGGGGCGCTGTTGCAGATCGACTATGACACGGTTGGCAAGTGGGCTCAGGCCCAAGGCCTCGCCTATACCACGTTCAGCCACCTATCCAGTATGGAACCGGTCAAAGAGCTTATCGCCAAGGAAGTGAACCGGGTGAACGACGCTTTTGCACGGGTCGAGAACATCCGAAAATTCGTGCTTCTCAAAAAAGAGCTCGATCATGACGACGGTGAAATGACCGCCACACAGAAAGTGCGGCGCAACGTCATCGAAACAAAATTCAAATCCGAAATGACGGAAATTTACGGCTAAGGGGAAACAGATTGGACTATTTCATACTGCTCACCGTTTCAGGCATTTCCATCGGCGTGATCTATGGTCTCATCGGGATGGGCTACGCTCTGATATTCAAGGCGACAAGTGTCGTCAATTTCGCCCAAGGCGAAGTCATGATGCTGATTTCTTACATGGCATTTTCCATCGCCAGTTCGTGGTCACTTCCATTCTGGGCCTTGCTGGGCGTCTGTGTCGTGCTTTCCGGTGTCGTCGGCTTATTGATCGAGCGGATATTCATCCGGCCGATGCTGGGTCAGGACGTGTTTTCAACCGTCATGGTCACCATCGGGATGGCGGTGATGATACGTGCTGTGGTCGTTCTGATCTGGGGTGCGGACCCGATGGTTCTACCGACTGATATCGGCGACAGCGGCGTCGAGTTTGGCATGGTTTTCCTCTATACGGCGCAGATCTATGCCATTGGTTTCCTTGCAGTTTGCGTGTTCGGCATGTGGGCCTTCCTGCGGTTTTCTCGCATGGGGGTTGCCATGCGGGCCACGGCGGCGCGTGAAACCACGGCCTTGCTGATGGGCATCAACGTCACGCGCGTCTATGCGCTGGCTTGGGCCATTGCGGCGGTCATCGCCGGCGTTTCAGGTGTGTTGCTGGGCACGATCTATGGCTTGGGTCCGGATATGTGGACGCAGGGTCTGCGGGCTTTCCCGGCCGTTATTCTCGGCGGGCTGGATTCCGTGTTCGGTGCAGCGATCTCAGGCATTCTTATCGGTGTCCTCGAAAACCTGTCCGAAGGTTACATCGGTCATGGTCTCAAGGAGATTTCCGGTTTCCTCGTCATTCTGGTGGTTCTGATGATCCGCCCCTATGGGTTGTTTGGAACGCCCGAAATCGAAAGGGTCTGAGACATGCGTACGGGAGTTATTCAGGAGAGCTATGGGGAGCTGATATCGCTCTTTCGCAATCCGACCCAGACCTATTGGACATGGGCGCTGGTGATCATGTCGCTGGCCGCACCTGTGGTCCTGACCGGTCACGTCACGTCGTTGATCAACGGTATGATGATTGCGGCAATCGGGGTTATCGGGCTGAACCTGCTGACAGGCACCACGGGCTTGATTTCCTTTGGCCAAGCCGGGTTTCTGGCGGTCGGCGGATATACTGCGGCCATCCTCTCGGCTGACTACAGCATGCCGTTGTGGCTGTGCGTGCCCGCAGGCGGGTTGATGGCGGCGGCGTTCGGATTGCTGGTTGGCATCCCGTCACTGCGATTGAAAGGTTTGTATCTGGCCATCACGACCTTGGCCTTTACCATCATCATCACCCATCTCATCCTGAGCGCCGAAAGCATCACGCATGGCTCTTCGGGTATATCCACGGCCAAGCCCGCGATCTTCGGGATGGAGTTGGCGACAGACAAATCGTTCTATTATCTGGTGCTGGCGGTCTTGGTCCTTGCAATTTTGGGATCGGCAAACATCAAACGCAGCCGCGTCGGTCGCGCTTTTCTGGCGATCCGGGAACAGGATATCGCCGCCCGTGCGATGGGTGTCCCGGTGGCGCGATACAAGCTTTACGCTTTTGTCGTCAGCTCGTTTTACGCCGGCATCGCCGGCGCGCTGATGGCCTATCAAATCCGTTTCGTAAACGTAGACAGCTTTAGCTTGGTCATTTCGATCGAAGCCGTGTCCATGATTATTGTCGGCGGGCTTGGCTCCACTGCGGGGGCTGTCATTGGCGTGGTCTTCGTGCTGGGGCTGGCCGAGATACTTAACTACGTGTTCAGCTCGATGGGCGGTGCGATGGGGTCGATTTCGGCGCTGGAACTCAAAGGGTTCATCTATGGTCTGACCATCGTTCTATTCCTGCGTTTTGAGCCGGATGGCTTGATGGGGATATACCGCGAATACAAGAACCGCTGGGTCAACTGGCCATTCAGATACTGATTCAAACGGTCAACAAAAACGGTCCATAACAACGGACCACAATAGGGAGAAGCAATAATGAACTGGTTTTTGAAAGGGGCGCTTTCAGCCGCCCTTCTAACGGTAGGAAGCGTCAGTGCCACGGCAGAACCTGGTGTTACCGACGATATGATCGTATTGGGTGCCGTTGACCCGTTGACTGGCCCGCCCAGCCTGCTGGGCAAGGCGCACTCGCTGTCGCTGAAAGTCTGGCAGGAGGATGTGAATGCGCGCGGCGGCATTAACGGTCGAAAGGTCAAAGTCGTTTTCGAAGATGACGGCTATGTCCCCTCACGCTCGCTTCAGAGTCTCAAGAAAATGGTCGATGTCGATGACATTTTCGGGCTGATCGGAACATCCGGCAGTTCGCAACTGGCGGCCATGATGCCTCTGATCGACGAAATTGGTCTCCCGTCGATCAACAGCATGGCGGTGAATTCTCGCCATTTCAATCCACCGCTCAATTCACTCTTTGTTGTCGGGCCGACCTATTGTCAGGAAATCGCCGCCGGGATGACCTATCTCGTCGAAGAGCTTGGCCTAAAAGATGAAAAATACGCAATTGCATTTCAGGATGACGAGTTTGGCGACGATGTGCGCTGTGGCTACCTTCAAGGCGTTGAAAAATACGGTTTGAACAATGTTCTGGAACTGGAATTCAAGCGCGGCCAGAAAGATTTTTCTGCCGAGATGCTGAAAGCGCGTGCAGCCGGCGTGACCGTTTTGATCTCGGGCGGTGTCGTGGCAGAACATTCCACCTTGCTGAAAGAAGCTGCCAAGAACCGGATGAAGATCACGTTTCTCGGGGCACATTCCGCTCACCTGACGCCGGTTCAGGCGTTGGCGGGCAGCGCTGGCGATGGCTTTTATGCCGCTGACTATGTGCCGGCGCTGAACTCTCTCGAGGTGCCCGGCGTTGCGAAGTTCATGGAACTGGCCAACACCTATCTCAGCGAGAGCGAAGTCAAGTCGCTGAACCGGTATGCGCTGTCGGGCTTCGCCGGAGCGTCGATGTTCGAGCATGCGATGACCCAATGCGGTGAGGACCTGACGCGCACCTGCGTGATTGAGAAGCTGCAAAACCTGAACGGGTTTGAAACCGATGGCCTTTTGGGCCCGGTTACCTTTGGCGAAGGCGTGCGCCACGCACCGACCGCCGTGATGGTTCTGCAGTCCAATGCCAAGGACAGCACTTTCTCAATCGTATCCGAGCGTATGGAAGTCGACTGATCCGCGAACACCGTAAAAATATCCTTCCCCGCAAACATGTGGGGAAGGACGGGAAAAGAAAAGGATGACTGCAGGATATGAGTATTTCCAAACTTCTGGTCGCCAACCGGGGCGAGATCGCGGCCCGCGTTCTGCGTACCGCCCGCGTCAAAGGTATTAAAACCGCCGTGCTGCGGCATCCCAGCGAAGTGGATTCCCCCGCCCATCTGATCGCCGACGAAGTTGTGACGATTGATGGCCCCACACCCGTGGCCGCCTATCTCGACATTGCGCAGATTGTCGATGTGGCACAGAGGATCGGCGCGGATGCGGTGCATCCCGGTTATGGCTTTTTGTCGGAAAATGCGGCCTTCGTCGCCGCATTGGAAGAGGCGGGCGTCACGTTTGTCGGCCCCACATCCGAGGTCATCGACCTGATGGGTGACAAAATCCGCGCTCGCGCCTTTGTCGAAGAGCGCGGCTTTCCGGTGGCCCCTTCGGCCATCGAAGATGACGATCCCGCGACGTTTGTCGAACGCGCCCGCGCGGTTGGCTACCCGCTGCTGATCAAGCCCTCGGCGGGCGGCGGCGGCAAGGGGATGCGCGTCGTGCGCGACGACAGCGCCCTGGAAACCGAAATCGACACCGCGCGCCGCGAGGGCGAGCGTTATTTCGGCGACGGGCGGCTTTTTGTGGAATGCTATATTGAACGCCCGCGTCATATCGAAGTGCAGGTGATGGGCGACGGACAAGGCAATGTTGTGCATTTCTGGGAGCGCGAATGCTCGATCCAGCGCCGGTTCCAGAAGATCATCGAAGAGACGCCGTCTCCGGCGCTGACCCCCAAGCAACGGGACGAGATTTGCGAAACCGCCGCTGGAATCGCCCGCGCCGTCAACTATCGTGGGGCTGGCACGGTTGAATTCATTTATGCCCAAGACGGCTCCTTTTACTTCCTCGAAATGAACACCCGTCTTCAGGTCGAACATCCGGTGACCGAAATGGTGACGGGCTTTGATGAACAGCTGCGCATCGCGGCGGGCGAGGGGTTGAGCGCGGCGCAGGCCGATATTCCGCAAAACGGTCATTCGATCGAATTGCGCATCTGTGCCGAAGACGCCACCGCCGATTTCCGCCCCGCGATCGGGGATATCTTGTTGTTGGACGAGCCGCGCGGCGAAGGCGTGCGTGTCGACAGCGGCATTCTGGACGGCGGCAAGGTCACGACCGATTTCGACCCGATGCTGTCCAAATTGATTGTGCATGGTCGCGATCGGGCCGAAGCCATCGCGCGCGGGCGCCGCGCCGCACAGGATTATGTCATCTTGGGGGTAACGACCAATCTGGCCTATCTCGACGCGATCCTTGACCATCCGAAATTCCGGACCGGCGATGTTTCGACCGGATTTTTGGCTGAGGAGGCAACGGATCTGACGCAAGATTGGGATCCCGCCAACACCGATATTCTGGCTGCTGCGACCGTGCTTTCGGATGCGCGCCTTGTGAAAGCGCTGGAAAACGTGCCCGAAATATACCGACTTATGGGGAGCTGGAGAAACTGATGCGCCGTATTTTGGAAGTTGACGGGGAAGACGTTCCGGTCTGGCTGGCTTCAACGCGAGAAGGCCATGTCCTGCATATGGGGGAACGCGAAATCCCCTGTTCCCTTGAACAGGCTGCCGGCAAGGGTGCCTATACGTTGGAACTGTCGGAAAACCGTATCCCGATGCGCATTGCCGTGAGCGAGAGCGCAACATTTATCCACTTTAATGGGCGTGCCTATGAGATTGGCCGGACCGATCCCGCCGAGGCTCTGGACAAGGCAGGAAGCGGCGCATCGCGCGACCAGATGCTAGCCCCCATGCCCGGCGTCGTTGTGTCGGTCTCGGTGGTCCCCGGCGACGCGGTGAAAGAGGGTGACGCGCTGCTCGTGATCGAAAGCATGAAGCTGGAAACCACGCTTAAAGCGCCACGCGACGGACTTGTTGCCGAGGTGCCCTTTGCCGCCGGTGACAGTTTCGGCGGCAAAGATGTCTTGCTGCGTCTGGAACCGCAGGAGGAGACAGAATAATGAGACGGATGGAAACCCAAATTCGCCCGGACTCGGCCGAGTTCAAAGAGGCTTCGGCCCAGATGCAAGAGGTCGTCAACCGGTTCCACGAGGTGCAGGACAAGGCGCGTCATGAGCGTCCCCAACGGGATCTCGACCGGTTGAAGCGGCAGAACAAAATGTTGGCACGGCAGCGGCTGGAGCTGCTGCTGGATCCCGGAACGCCATTTCTGGAATTTTCAAGCCTTGCGGCGAACGACCTTTATGATGGGCAGGCCCCCGGCGCCAACATCATCACCGGCGTCGGCGTGATTGCCGGACGCGAGGTTGTCATCCACGCTGACGACAGTACCAACAAGGGTGGCGCATGGTATCCCATGTCCGTACCGAAAATCGTGCGCGCGCTTGAGTTTGCTTTGGAGAATGAACTGCCGGTGGTGCATATCTGCGATAGCGCCGGTGGCTATCTTGAAGAAATGTCGGGGGTTTTCGCACCGGGCGGGCGGGTGTTCCGCAATCAATGCATCCTGTCGAAAAAAGGTATCCCGCAGGTCGCCATCGTCTGCGGCCATTGTACGGCGGGCGGGGCCTATGTGCCGGCTCTGTGCGAGCACACCATCATCGTACGCGACACCGGCGCTATTTTCTTGGGAGGACCGCCGTTGGTCAAGGCGGCCACCGGCGAAGAAGTCTCGGTCAACGACCTTGGCGGCGCCGACATGCACACGTCGGTCTCGGGCACGGGCGATTACCCCGTCGATTCCGAAGAGGCCGGTATCGCAATGGCGCGTGAAATCGTCGGCACCTTCCCGCGCAGATCGCGTGCCTTTGATTGGACCACCCCCGAAGATCCCTATTACGATCCCAGTGAAATCTACGGTATTGTGCCGACCGATTATCGGGTCCGGTTTGATATGCGCGAAGTCATTGCGCGCATCGTCGATGGGTCGCGGTTTCACGAATACCAGCCGAATTTCGGGACCACGCTTGTGACGGGCTATGCCCGCATCTGGGGCTGCAAAGTCGGCATTATTGGCAACAACGGGGTGCTGTTCAACGACAGCTCGCTCAAGGCGGCGCATTTCATTCAGCTGTGCAACCAGACCAAAACGCCGCTGATCTTCCTTCAAAATACCACCGGGTACATGATCGGCCGGGAATATGAGGAACGCGGCATTACCAAGGACGGTGCCAAGATGCTGATGGCGCAAGCCGGCTCTGAAGTGCCCAAACTGACGGTGTTGACCTCGGGCGCGTTTGGCGCCGGATACTATGGTATGTGCGGCCGCGCGTGGGATCCCCGCCTTATAATGTCCTGGCCCAACGCGCAGATGGGCGTGATGGGGCCGGAACAGGCCGCGCGGACGCTCGGTGACGTCAAGCTGGCGCAGATGCGCCGCGAGGATCCCGATCTGAGCGAGGAGTCGGTTCTGGAACTGCGCAACCGTGTGCGTGCCAAGGCTGAAAACGAAACCTCGGCTTATTGGTTTACATCGCGGCTTTATGACGATGGGATCATCGATCCGCTGGATACACGTAACATGCTTGGGATCGCGTTGGCTTGCGCGGCCGGTGTCGCGCCGAATGCGCCGCACTACGGCGTCTTCAGAATGTAGGGAGCCGGCCAAGACGGTCACACCGAAAACCGTTTCAAAACCTTCCACGCCCTTGGCCGACCTCTGGATGGTCAAAGGTCAGGCAAGGGGCCGTGCAGGGGTCTTTGGCGGTTTTGAAGTATGTGGTGTTGGCGGAGAAGATTACGCGACGAAAGTTGCATCAAAAATGGAGGAAGATATGTCTGACAAGAATGTGCTGCTGGAAATCAAGGACCGGACTGCCACGATCACCATCAACAATGCTGAAAAGCGCAACCCGTTGAACGTGCCGACCGTAGAGGAACTCATCGAAGCCTTTGAGACGGCGCAGGAAAACGACGACGTGCTGGTCATTGTTCTGACCGGAGCAGGGGACCGCGCATTTTGCGCCGGCGGAGACCTCAAGGCCGGCAAGGATGGCGGGCCGTTCACCGGAGACATCTCGCAGCCGGGGCATTTCGTCGTTCGCCTGTTCACCTTGATGGAAAATTGTAACAAGCCAATTATCGGCCGGATCAATGGCCATGCCATGGGCGGCGGGTCGGGGCTTGTCTGCGCCTGCGATATTGCCGTCATGTCCAACACGGCCAAGATTGCCACCCCCGAGGTCAAAATCGGCCTGTTTCCGATGATGATCATGCCACAGATGATGCGGGTCATACCGCGCCGGCGTTTGCTGGAAATGTACATCACCGGCGAGGCCTGGAGCGCCGAGCAGGCTCTGGAATATGGCATCGTCAACTATGTGACCGAACCCGATGCGCTTGACGCGAAGGTGGAAGAATTGACCAGCTTGATTACGGCGCGTTCGCCCTCGGCGGTGCGGCTCGGCAAGTATTCCTATCATGCCATGCAGGACATGACGATCGAGCAACAGTTCCGCTTTGCTGAAACGATGCTGCCGCGGATTGCACAGACCGAAGATGCGCGCGAGGGCTTTTCCGCCTTCATTGAAAAACGCACACCCGAGTGGACCGGCCGCTGAACCGGCGGGAAGGAGATAATTTTGTCTGCGTGAAGCCGGCGCCTCTGGTTTTTGGGCGATACGCCCCACGTGGTCGGCCCATTGGTGTCCAAAGGCGAAATCGACGATCTGGTGCTCGATTGTCTGACCGGGGTGACGGCGTCGCTGTTGGCACGCGCGGGCCAAGACCGCCGGATGCGGGCTAAGCGCCGTGGCGCTTGGCCCCTTTATGCACATGCTTGGCTGGACCTACGACGACTGGGATAGGCTTTGTCAGGTTATTTTATCGGAATGCGTGGAACACCCGCATTCCCGTCATGCGGTCATTTCAGCTGCATGCTCGTTCCACAGGCTGAACGCATCGTCCTGGGAGTGGTGATAGGATATTGCGGAGCGCTGACGGCGGTTTGGACGGAACAAGGTTGCGGTCCGATCGTTAACAGACCGAAGTCGCTGCACTTGGCAGGGAGATTTGAAACGATCCATGATCTTTTCTCGCCGTCTTATGTGTCGATGCGAGGCTTCTGATAGGTTGTTCAATCCCTTGTGCGCGCGGTGCTCGACGCTTGGGTGAAGATTCCAGATTGCTGCGCAGTTTGTCGGACACGATAACGCGCGGCATGCCCCACTGCCGCATCAGTTTCCGGAGAAAACGCTTGGAAGCGGCAGCATTTCCGTACCCTGAGACCAAGATCACCAGCTCTTCGCTGTTCGCTCCTGCCGCTCGCCAAAGCCAGTGCGTGGGCCCCGGGCTGAGGTCATCACCTCGTCGAGGTGCCATTTGACGGCTGGGGCCAGACGGTCGCGACGGATGCTGGCGGCGATCTACGTTCCGAAGCGTTGGCACCAAACACGGACGCTTTCGTAGGGGACGATCTCGCCTCTCTCGGCAAGCAGATGCTCGACATCGCGCAGGCGTACGCCCAGACGGCATAGGAGATGACGGAACGGGGGAATCGAAAGTCCCTCAGGCGAGGCTGAAAAATTTCTTGATCATGTGTGGTCGCTATGTATGAACTCAGGCAACGCCCACAACCTGACAACGCCACACGCGCGCAAGCCACCACATCGCCGTGGAACGGTTCGGCGGAAATCCGTAACCGCCTGTGGACCGCCGAGGTGATCGACCGGCATGTTCGCTGCCATAGAGGCTAGCCTTGTTTCCGAACGCCGCAAAGAGGTTGGGCGCGATGCCGGTCGCCTCAGTCAGGTCGGCAACGGACACACCGTTTCATCCATGTTGGCGGAACAGCCGCATGGCGGTCTGAATGGCCTTATCACGGTCAAAGCTGCGGGGGCCGGAGGGCCGGCGAGTCGCCTTTTTATCCATATAAATCACTACAGATAAGGATGACACCATGACCAAACTTCCCTTCCTCACGGTTTCCGGCTTTGGCTCAGTTCACGGCGCGCCCAGCCTGCCGTAGGGATTCGCCGACACCTTCAAAGGTTGCAGGGTGCGTGCCGGCGAGATTGCCCTTCACGCCGTCTTTGGCGGTGCAGGTCCGCCCCTGCTTCTGCCGGGGGGATGGCCGCAGAACTGGTACATATGGCGCAATGTGATGGTGCCGCTGGCCCGGCAGTTCACTGTGATCGTCCCCGATCCACGCAGTCTCGACATCTCCGACAAGCCTGATGGCGGCTACGACACAGGCACCATGGGGCGCGACCTCTTCGACCTGATGTCGGGCCTCGGTCATGAACGTTTCGAAATGGTCGGCTACGATCGCGGGATGCGAACCGGCTAAGCTAGAAGGTCAGCCAGACTGACGCAGCTGCGGCGCTGATGGGTACGGTCATGCACCACCCCATGACGCCACGGGTCACACGTGGCATCACAGTGAAGACATTATGTTCCGAATAACGCGGGATGGGACGGCGGCAGTTGTCGGCGGTGGCTATGAAAGCAACATGCCGGGCTTTGGCGGTGCTCTGGAAGATGCGCAAATCCACGCCATACTCGAATACATTAAACCCACATCGCCGGACCGCGAATGCGCCTATCAAGAGGAGAGCAGCGGAAAGAAGTAATCGGGAAATATCAGGTTCAAGGGAACCCTCCATCGCTGGAAGGTTGTTTTACCTTCAAACAGAATTGGAGGTGCCGATGGCTTATTCCCGCTTTTTCCTGATGATCGCCGTTTCTACGGTGCTTATGTTAGGATTGATGTATCTCAATACCTATCTGATCGGCCATGTCTTCTGGTCAGAGACACGCGCCTACATGGCGGTTGTCATGGGATCGGTCATGGCCTTTGTCATGTTGGCATTCATGCTGGGCATGTACAATAATCGCGCATTGAATATCGCCATTTTTACCGGATCCCTCGTGGTCTTTGTTGGGGCGCTCTGGTTGGTGCGTAGCCAGGTAACCGTGCAAGACCGCGCTTACATGCGGGCAATGATTCCGCACCATTCGATTGCGATCATGACCTCCTCCCGCGCGGAAATCACCGATCCGCGGGTACGCACCATGGCGGATGACATCATCTTTGCGCAGGATAAGGAGATTGCCGAAATGCGTTACTTGATTGCGGACATCTCGGCAAATGGCGAAGCTGCTGCAACGGCGATATCACCAGAAGCAGAGTTGAAGACCGCACAAGAGGCGTTGACCAGCGAAGTCGTCGGCAAAGTCGATCCGGAATTCCTGTCGGAGGGAGACATCGCTCAGGTCTTTGCGGATGGAACGGCGTGCAGCTTCGCATATTCAAAAACCAGCCCGCCGGTTCTTGTGTCCAACAACGAGGCCGCCCTTATCAAGATCAGCGGCGACCTCGTGCGCCTCGACGCCGGAGAGGACCGCTTTGCAGCAGAACCGATTACTGTCGAGGTCCGCGATGCAGATAACAACGATCTTTTTGATCTGGTCATAAGCGCAGGCCCGAACTACGCGGCCGGTTTCCGTGGCCACTACAATTGCACAAATTGACGGAGTACACATGCCACAGAATGCTAACAAAACCGCCACGCTCTATCGAATGGTGATGCCGGATCATACCTGCCCCTACGGCCTGAAATCCAAGGACCTGCTGGAGCGCAATGGTTATGAAGTCGATGACCACCATCTTAGGACCAAGGAAGAGACAGAGGCCTTTAAATGCAAGCACGATGTCGACACGACACCGCAAACTTTTATTGAAGGAAACCGTGTCGGGGGGCATGATGATTTGCGCATCTTTCTTGGTGTCGACCCACCCAAGGAAGCGCAAAGCGGCACCTCCTACCGGCCTGTCATTGCAATCTTTACTGTCTGTGCGCTGCTGGCGCTTGGTCTGGCCTGGCATCAATATGCGACCATTCTGAGCTGGCAGAGTTTTCAGTGGTTTATCTCGCTTTCGATGACGGTGCTGGCCATACAGAAGCTTCAGGATGTCGAGCAGTTTTCGACTATGTTCCTGAACTATGACCTGCTGGCGAAACGTTGGGTGCCTTACGGCAAAATCTATCCCTATGGCGAGGCACTTGCCGGTATCCTGATGACCGCAGGCATTCTAACGTGGGTCTCTGCGCCCGTTGCTCTTTTCATTGGGACCATCGGCGCGGTCAGCGTGTTTAAGGCCGTCTATATCGATAAGCGGGAGTTAAAGTGTGCCTGCGTGGGAGGGGATTCCGAGGTGCCGCTTGGGTTCATCTCGCTAACCGAAAACGTGATGATGATCTTTATGGGGCTTTGGATGGGCCTGCGCCTACTTGGTTTATGAGGGACACAACGCGGGAGGCTCGGCAAGGAAATTCACCGTTGGGACCACTCTCAGCGATTTTCCGAAGCAACAAGGCAAGTCTCTCGGAGTGATCACAGAAATGATCAGCGAAACCTGAGGTGGGATCGATCTAAGCACGGTGGCCGGTGTCGATATGTTGCGGATTGTTCACAAGCTGTAGCGACAGTAACTGGTAGAAGTCTACCAATTGGTTGCTTCGTACCCGCGTCACCCGAAGGGGTGTCGCACAGCTTCACAGAGTAGGAACACGCGCGCAGTAGCCGCCGGCCTGCCGATCCTGTCTGCCGCCAGAGCTAACCCAGTAGCCACGGTTTTCGGCGCAATGACGCGGCCATCTACTTGATGCCCTATGTTTCTTGCGCCGCCAATTCACGCTTGTTGGTCTGTTTTGGCCAAATCACCCCGTCGGCCACAACTATTTTTATTTCAGTTCGTTAGTCGCCTTTGGCAAGACTTACCCCGTTTCGTGGCAAACAAAATCGGGGGGTTTGGCATAACTATGCCTGTTCTGACAACAACACCCGTCCCGACAATTCGCTAAGAACACTTGCTATGACCGCAGCTTGAGCAGGTCATACAGCCTTCGACCATCATCAAAGTGTACTGCCCGCAAGAGGCACAGGCCTTGCCTTTGGGGCGGCTGTCCACCCCCATCGCTTCGGCTTGCGGATCAACCTTGAGGCCCATGCCTTCGCCCTCGATGAAGTCGATGGAAATCAAATGGCGTTCCAGAACACCGCCGATGGCCGCGAGGATCGAAGGGATGTATTTCCCCTCCATCCATGCACCGCCGCGCGGATCGAACACGGCCTTGAGCTCTTCAACCACAAAGGACACATCGCCACCGCGCCGGAACACTGCTGAAATCATCCGCGTCAAGGCCACGGTCCATGCGAAATGCTCCATGTTTTTGGAGTTGATGAAGACCTCGAAGGGGCGGCGGTGACCGCCTATGACGATGTCATTCACCGTCAGGTAAATCGCGTGCTCGGAATCGGGCCATTTCAATTTATACGTCGCACCATCCAAGGACTTCGGACGCTCCAACGGGTCGGCCATATAGATGACGTCAGCGCCGTGATCGACCTCGGGGCTTTCATCGCTCTTCTCCGAGACGCTCAAAACCGATCCGGTCACATCGTTGGGACGATAGGTGGTGCAGCCTTTGCAGCCGGTTTCATAGGCCTGCATATAGACGTCTTTGAAGCTCTCGAAATCGATGTCTTCGGGGCAATTGATGGTCTTGGAAATCGAACTATCGATCCATTTCTGCGCAGCGGCCTGCATTTTTACGTGGTCGCCGGGGGCCAGAGTTTGCGCATTGGTGAAATAATCGGGCAAGGGCGCGTCGCCCATTTTATCGCGCCACATTTGCACGGCGTAATCGACGACCTCCTCCTCGGTGCGCGAGCCATCTTTTTGCAAAACCTTGCGGGTGTAGGCATAGGCGAACACCGGCTCGATGCCCGAACTGACGTTACCAGCATAGAGCGAGATCGTGCCCGTCGGCGCGATAGAGGTTAGCAGAGCATTGCGAATGCCGTTCTCGCGGATCGCTGCACGCACATCCTCGTCCATCGCCTGCATCGTGCCAGAGGCGAGGTAAGGCTCGGCGTCGAACAGTGGGAACGCGCCTTTCTCCTTTGCCAAGTCCACCGACGCCAAATAAGCGGCGCGGGCGATCGCTTTGAGCCACTCTTCGGTCTGACGCGCCGCCTCGTCAGAGCCATAGCGCAGGCCGACCATAAGCAGGGCGTCGGCCAAACCGGTCACACCCAACCCGATGCGGCGTTTGGCGTGGGCTTCGCGGGCTTGCGCTTCCAACGGGAATTGGCTGGCATCAACAACGTTGTCCATCATCCGCACCGCCACGGCGACCAATTCTTGCATGGCTTCGGCGTCAAGCGAGGCCGCCGCGTCGAACGGATCTTTCACCAGACGCGCCATGTTGATCGACCCCAAAAGACAGGCACCATAGGGCGGCAAAGGCTGCTCCCCACAGGGGTTGGTGGCAGCGATATCTTCGCAATAGTTCAGGTTATTCGCCGCATTGATCCGGTCGATGAAAATCACACCGGGTTCGGCCACATCATAGGTGCCCTGCATGATCTGGTTCCACAGATCGCGCGCATCCATCGTGTGATATACTTTGCCGTCGAACTTAAGCTCCCAAGGCGCGTCGGCCTTCACCGCTTCCATGAAATCATCGGTGATCAGAACCGACATGTTGAACATGCGCAAACGCGCGGCGTCGGCTTTGGCCGTGATGAAATCGAGCACATCAGGGTGGTCACAACGCATCGTTGCCATCATCGCGCCGCGGCGCGAACCGGCAGACATGATGGTGCGGCACATGGCGTCCCACACATCCATGAACGACAAGGGCCCGGAGGCATCCGCCGCCACGCCCAAAACATCCGATCCGCGCGGGCGGATGGTCGAAAAATCATAACCGATGCCGCCGCCTTGCTGCATGGTCAGGGCTGCTTCTTTCAACATGTCGAAAATGCCGGCCATGCTATCGGGGATCGTGCCCATGACAAAACAGTTGAACAGCGTGACCTTGCGTGCCGTGCCGGCGCCGGCAGTGATACGTCCTGCGGGGAGAAATTTGAAATCCTCCAAGGCGCCGTAAAATGCATCTTCCCATTTGGCCGGTTCTTTTTCCACCTCGGAGAGCGCGCGTGCGATTCGCCGCCATGTATCCTCGATGGATTGATCGCGCGGCGTGCCGTCGGCATCCTTCAGGCGGTATTTCATGTCCCAAATTTGTTCGGCGATGGGGGCGGAAAAACGGCTCATAAGGTAATCCTATTGGGGTTTTGGCTACGTGGCAGCAGCGTCTGTTCGGGTTTCGCAGGGGCACAGGCTCTAACACAGAGTCAGATTCGCACAATCCCGCAGATGTGCATGAAGGCTTTCGAACCTAAGCGGATGCCCGCTGCGGGTCAACTTGCCATTGGCCTACTTGGCCCTATATTTGACCCCAATAACTTGGGGCGTGGCGATGACAACACACATACATCTTGTGAAACTTTCGGTCGGCACCGAAGGGGTGGATGACCTTGCGGCATGGCAAAAACAGCCCCAAGTGCAGACAAAAGACGGCTTTCCGTGCCATGTCACCCGCATGCGGCCCAAGCGCGAGCCGGAGATTTTGGCAGGCGGATCAATCTATTGGGTGATCAAAGGTCAAATTCAGGCCCGTCAGCAGATTTTGCGTCTCGACGAGGTGGATCGCGGCGACGGAATCCGGCGTTGTGCTATCGTCCTTGATCCCGAAATCCACCGCACCGCAAGCGCCCTGCGCCGCCCGTTCCAAGGGTGGCGCTATCTTGACCCTGAAGATGCCCCTGCCGACCTCCCCAAGAGGCGGGATGGCGAGGAGGCCTTGCCACCGGAATTGTCGGCCGCCTTGGCGGACATCGGGTTGCTTTAGGCCCTCAATCGACCTTGAGCGTTTTGCAAAGGGTGTTCAACACCTTGCGATCGGCGTCGCTGATCTCGGCCTTGCGGCTTCGAAACAACGTCGCTTGTGATTTCAAGATCAAACCGTCTTCGAGCAATTTCAAATGGTTGGCCCGCAGGGTGTCGCCCGTGGTGGTGATATCGGCCACCGCTTCGGCGGTCTCGTTGCGCACGGTGCCTTCGGTCGCGCCCTGGCTGTCGACCAATTGGTAGTCCGCCACTCCATTTTCGCGCAAAAACTCGCGCACCAACCGGTGATATTTCGTGGCAATGCGCAACCGGAACCCGTGTTTGGCACGAAACTGCGCCGCAACGGCATCCAGATCGTCAAGACAATTCACATCGGCCCAGACGTTCGGCACAGCCAAAATCAGATCCGCAAAGCCAAACCCCAAGGGCGCCAACTCTTCGACCTGCATGTCCCATCCTGCGATCTTTTCGTGGATCAAATCCGTACCGGTGACCCCTAAATGGATACGCCCCGCCGCCAATTCGCGTGGAATTTCGCCGGCGGACAGCAGGATCAACTCGACATTTTCCACGCCCTCGACAATGCCGGAATATTCGCGCTCGGACCCTGTGCGCGCCAAGGTCACACCGCGGGCGCCAAACCAGTCAAAGGTTTTCTCCATCAAGCGGCCCTTGGAGGGCACTCCAAGTTTAATGCTCATGCGCCACCTCCAAGTTCGACCACCAAACCGGGACGGATCACCCCACCCACGGCCGGAATTTCTGCGCCCTGTCCCAGCACACGGGTCAGCGCATCATAGCGTCCACCGGTGGCAACTGCAGGTAAATCGGGGCGGGATTCGGAGTAAAACCCGAAAACGAACCCATCATAATATTCCATCTGGCTGCGGCCGTAGGAGGCTTCGAAATCAAGCGTTTCAACATCAATCCCGCAACGAGCCAGCGCCTCCATACGCGCTTCGACACGATTTACCGCCGTGCCGATCGCGGGCATATCCACGGTAATATCATGCAGCCGCGCCAACGCATGCGGCATAGTTTCGCGCACATTCAGGATCGAATCGATCACCAAAACATCACCTTCCGGAATTGGTTCGGCCACCGCATCGGCGCGCAGCGTGGCGATGCGTTCTTCTATTTCAGCGCGCGAGCGCAACCCGATTTGTGGCGCGTCTCCAAAGGGACCGTCCTCGGCCAGAAACGCCGCACGGCTGGCGGGGGGCGGTGTCCGCCCTGCAAACCGGTCGAGCAGCGCGCGGAACCGGCGTGGCCGCCAAATATGGCGCATCAAGGCGGCGCGCCGTTGCTCTGTGGTGCGCAAGGCCGTCACCGCCGCCAACAACACGCCGATGTCGCCGGTGGCCGCACGTAAAGGCAAATCGCCCAATCCGGCACGGATACGGGCAAAAACCTCGGCATCGGCTTCGGCGGGGTTCTCTTTGTCGAAAATCTCGTAGCCGACCTGCAAATATTCATTTGCGCGGTCGGGATCGTCCTCTTGGCGGCGGAACACCTCGCCCGCATAGGTATATCGCGCGGGGGTCGCGCCGTGTTGCATGTGCATTTGCACCACGGGAACGGTAAAGTCCGGGCGCAACATTTGCTCGCCGCGCAGGGCATCGGAGGTCACATAGGCACGGGCGCGGATATCTTCGCCATACAGGTCGAGCAACACCTCAGCGGGTTGCAAGATCGCGGTTTCGACAGGCAAAGCGCCAGCGGTTTCAAAACCGGCGCGCAGCCGCGCGGCCTCGTTGCGGATCGCAGCACGGGAGGACATCACAGATCTCCGCTTGTGGCTGTTGCAGGCGCATGCAGCGCGACGATCTCGGCCACTTTGTCGACCAATTCGGCGCGCGGCACTTCAAATTGGCTGGGCCGGTCTTTCCATTCTTCCAATGTGGCGGTCTCGGCAATTTGTGCACCAAGGATCAGGTCCTTGATCTGCACCACGCCTTTTTCTTTCTCGTCACCGCCTTCGATCACCGCAACGGGTGACATGCGTTTGTCGGCGTATTTCAATTGGTTGCCAAAGTTTTTCGGATTGCCAAGATAGACTTCGGCACGGATGCCTGCGGCGCGCAATTCGGTGGCCATGGCCTGATAATCGGCCATGCGGTTTTTATCCATGACCGTGACGATCACCGGCCCTTGGGCCAGGGATGTCATCCGGCCCTTTTCGCGCAGCGCTGCGAGCAAACGGTCGACCCCGATCGACACGCCAGTGGCTGGCACGGCTTGACCAGTGAAGCGTTTGACCAGATCGTCGTAGCGCCCCCCGCCCGCGACAGAGCCGAAGTTGCGCGTGCGGCCTTTCTCGTCCTTGATCTCGAAGGTAAGTTCGGCCTCATAGACGGGCCCGGTATAATAGCCGAGGCCGCGGACCACCGACGGATCGATATCGATGCGCGCCGTGTCATAGCCGCCCGCTGCGACGAGCGCCGCAATTTGCTCTAGCTCCTGAACGCCCTCTTCGCCGACATTCGAGCCGCTAACCGCAGCGCGCAAGTTGGTCAGCGTCGCTTCGGCAGTTTCGGCCTTGGATGTCAGGAAGGCGATCACGGGTTCGGCTTGGTTATCACTAAGGCCGACGCCATCAATGAAGGCGCCCGACGCGTCCAACCGGCCTTTGGTGAGCAACTCACGCACGCCGGATTCGCCAACCTTGTCGAATTTGTCGATGGTACGCAGCACCGCATCGCGGCGCTCCACATCCTCGGTCAGGCCCATGGCCTCCAGCACACCGTTCAAGACCTTGCGGTTATTGACGCGGATGATGTAATCGCCGCGCGGGATACCCACGGCCTCCAAGGTGTCGGCCAACATCATACAAATCTCTGCATCCGCCGCCACCGAGGGCGCGCCGACCGTATCCGCATCGCATTGGTAAAACTGCCGGAACCGCCCCGGCCCGGGTTTTTCGTTGCGCCATACCGGCCCCATCGCATAACGGCGATAGGGGGTCGGCAAATCATTGCGGTGCTGCGCATAGACACGGGCCAAAGGCGCGGTCAGATCATAGCGCAGCGCCAGCCAATCGCCGGGTTTGTCGGCTTCGGCGTCCTCCTGCCATGCAAAAACCCCCTCATTGGGCCGGTCCACATCCGGCAGGAACTTGCCCAAGGCTTCGACCGTTTCGACCCCCGAACTTTCCAGCGCATCAAATCCATAGCGATGATAGACCCCTGCGATCTTGCGTAGCATCTCGCCGCGTTCGACCACTTCGGCACCGAAATAATCGCGAAATCCTTTGGGCGGAAGCGCCTTGGGACGGGGCTGTTTCTTTTGCTTGGACATAGGCTCTTTCCTTGCAGGTTCCGTGCAGGCAAATCTTGCGCCGCGTTTATCCGAAGGGGACCGCAGGAGCAAGCGATGCAGCAAGGGGCCGCCGCGCGAAGACCCGCCACATTGGCTGCATAGACAGGCTGAGACCGGCCAACCGCCCGCTTTTGGTGAGTTGACGCAGTTCGGCGCCACTCGTATGTGTGAATACATGCAAGTCCTTGAAGAAAAAATTGCCCATTTGATCCGCGTCACCGAAGACCTTTCGGAGGTCGTCGCGCGACAAGAGACCGAGATCGCCATGTTGACGCGGCGGGTACAAATGTTGATGGAACGCGAGGCCGAACGCGAAGCAGGAACCGCCGGGCAGGTGTTCTTGGGTGATGAGCGCCCCCCACATTGGTGAGCAATCCATCGGGACCGGCGCATATGGGCCGAATGGGTCAATCACCGGGGATCTGCTCTGAACGCGTGTAAGTTCACGACGACCGCAATGACACTGACAGCACAGATGACAACCGCTGGCCGACTGTCAGGGTGTTTTCATATCCTTCGCGATGACCGCACCGTCATGCAGCAAAATATTGCTCCATCGGGCATTGTCGCCATAGCGCTCGTAGAGAGACAAGAACACCGTGTCGCGTTCCAAGACATCCATCTTCTTACCGCACGCTGCGCCGCGCGCCACGCCGCAGGTTTTGGATTTCACCTTTTCATAGGCTTGATCCGCTGCCCCGTTCGGGCGCTGCTTCACCGGCAACAAATATTGCAAACGTTCATACATCGAGGCGCGGCCGAAGACCGCCAAAGCGGCGGTGAATTGCCGTGCGCACCCGTCGTTAAATCCGGTGATGTAGAACGTATGCGCACCCGTGTGTCCGGGCAAACTATCGTAAAGACGATATTTGGCGCGCCGCTCGGGATAGCTGGCGACTTCGGTGCCCATTGCGGATCTCGGCAAATTGCACAGATGCGCAATCTCTCCATAGGGCAACTGCGTCCCGTAGGAGACAAGCATGGCGTCGGGGCCGGTGCGGCGCGGCGGCGATTTCACCCCGGACAGAAGGCCAAACAACCCGCGCGGTTTTTGCGATTCTAAATCGGCTTGCGGTGCGGGATCGGGATCCGGGAGGGCCGCGAGCGCGACTGCTTCGCCGGGCGCATCGGCCGCGTCGTCGGGGGGCGGCACAGGACCATCATGGCCCGCCTCGGACGCGGTGCCGGAACGCAAAAAGCTCAAGATACCCTTGCGCGTCGGTTTTGCGGTGCTTTCACGCGGCGCGGATGCGGATACGGGCAAGGCATCTGCGGTCAAAGCTATGGCATCGGGGGCGGGTCTGTCGGGCATTGCGGCTTGTGCGGGCGCAGCGGCAGAGGTCGGGGCGGTCTTGCCCCCAAAGCCCAACATGCCCAAGAACCCGCGTTTGCGAGGCGGTGGCGCCTGTTCGGTCACTTTTGCGGGCGCGGTGGTGGTATCTTGCGTGTCCCCCGAATCCTGTGGATCAGAACCCAACTGATCAAGCGGCGCCGCATCGGGATGTGCCGCGTCGGCGGCATCCTGCGCCGGATCTGCTGGCAAGCTTGGCGGGGAGCCGGCGGACACGGGGGCGTTTTTGCGGAACAGGCGCGTAAAGAGCCCCTCGTTTTCGTCCTGCGCGTCCCCCTCCGTGGGGGCGGCCATGGCGTCGGCTTGCGGGGCATCTGCAGCCAAAGGCACATCTGACAGGCGCGGAATTTTATCAATGGGATGACCACATGCGGCAAGCCCCCATAGCGCCATCATCACCACGGCGGCACGTCCATGAAATCCGCGTTTGATCACGCCTTGCCCCATCTCCTGTTCCCTTCACGGCGGGTTTACAAAAACTTGCCCACAAGAGCCACCGTTGATTGCGCGGGGCGGGGACTTCGGCGAAGGCTGGCCACTGAATGCCCCTCATTCCGCAGGATCATGAGGCATGAGGCGGGCGGGAAAGGCCGTAGAAGCGGCGGTTAGACTTCTTCCACTTCCATCACACCATCCAGGCTTTTGAGCGCGCCTTTGATTTGCGGAGTAACGGGGTATTCGCGTCCGGTGTCGACTTCGACTTCGCCGGGCAAATCCGGGTCCATAAGGCAAAATATGATTGGCCCGCGCCCGCCGGATTTGATTTTCTGTGACGCGTCTTCAAGCACCTCGGCCACGGTGGCAACCGCCGCCGCATCCTCAACGAAGATCTTCAACCCCACCGAACCGGCATCGGCCACCACCCCGTCGATGGGGGCAATGCCGCGCGCCAGCAATTTCAATTGATCGCTTTCCATCGTGGCTTCGGCGGTGACGACCACCTTCATGCCGGTTTCGATATGGTCGCGGCATTTTTCCAACGTGTCCGAGAAGATCGTGACCTCATAGGCGCCGGTCGTGTCGCTAAGTTGGGCAAAGGCAAACCGGTTGCCGCGCGCGGATTTACGCTCTTGTCGCCCAGCGACAATGCCAGCCAGTTTGGCGATAAACGGCCCGCCCTCGGCCTTGGCCGTGACCTCGTCAAGGGTCAGGATGCCCTTGCGCTTCAGCGGCACCATATAGTCATCAAGCGGATGGCCGGAGAGGTAAAACCCGATGGCCTTGAATTCTTCGCTCAGCCGTTCGGCGGGCATCCAGTCGTTCACCGGCGCAATGCGCGGCTCGGGCAAATCATCGCCCGCCTCGCCAAAAAGCGACACTTGGTTCGAGTTCTTTTGCTCATGGATCGCGGCGGAATACGCGACCAGCGCATCGAGGCTGTCAAAGACGCGGCGGCGGTTGGTGTCGAGTTGGTCAAAGGCGCCGGACCGCGCCAGCATTTCGAGCGGCCGCTTGCCCACACGTTTCAAATCCACGCGGCGGGCAAGGTCAAACAACGTGGCAAAGGGTTTGTCGATCCCGTCCACTTTGCGCCCGTCGGTGATCAACCGCATCGCCTCGGTGCCGACGTTCTTGAGCGCGCCCAGCGCATAGACCAAAGCGCCGTCATCGACCTTGAACGTCGCATCCGAGCGATTCACGCAGGGCGGCACATAGGGCAATTCGAGCCGCTTGCGCACCTCTTCGAAATAAATCGCCAGTTTGTCGGTCAGGTGGATATCGCAATTCATCACACCGGCCATGAATTCGACCGGGTGATTGGCCTTGAGCCATGCGGTTTGATAGCTGACGACCGCATAGGCGGCGGCGTGGGATTTGTTGAAACCGTAGTTGGCAAATTTTTCCAACAGGTCGAAAACTTCGGAGGCTTTTTTCGCCGGAACCCCGTTTTCAGCCGCCCCTTTTTCAAACTTCGGGCGTTCGGCGTCCATCGCCTCTTTGATCTTCTTACCCATCGCGCGGCGCAGCAAATCCGCCCCGCCAAGCGAATATCCCGCCATGACCTGCGCGATCTGCATCACCTGTTCTTGGTAAACGATAATACCTTGGGTTTCCTCGAGAATATGGTCGATCAAAGGATGGACGGATTCGATCTTCTTAAGGCCGTTTTTGACCTCGCAATAGGTCGGGATATTCTCCATCGGGCCGGGGCGATAGAGTGCCACAAGCGCAACAATATCCTCGATACAGGTCGGCTTCATGCGTTTCAGCGCATCCATCATGCCGGTGGATTCCACTTGGAACACCGCGACGGTTTTGGCGCTGGCGTAGAGCTCATAGGTCGGCGCGTCGTCCAAAGGGATATGGCCGATATCGTTCTCGGCGCCTTCGGCAGGTTCATACAGTTGCCGCCCGTCGGCAGAGACATGCAAATCCCGCCCGCCGCGGTGGATTTGCTCGATGGCATTTTTGATCACGGTCAAGGTTTTCAGGCCCAAAAAGTCAAACTTCACCAAGCCTGCCTGCTCGACCCATTTCATGTTGAACTGCGTCGCGGGCATGTCCGAACGCGGATCTTGGTAGAGCGGCACCAGCGCATCCAAGCGCCGATCGCCAATCACAACGCCCGCCGCGTGGGTCGAGGCGTTGCGCAGCAATCCTTCGACCTGCATCCCGTATTTGAGCAGGCGATCAACCACCTCTTCGTTTTTGGCCTCTTCACGCAACCGCTCTTCTTGTGCGAGGGCTTGCTCGATGCTGACCGGTTTGACCCCTTCGACGGGGATCATTTTCGACAGGCGGTCAACCTGCCCATAGGGCATTTGCAACACGCGGCCGATATCACGCACGGCGGCTTTGGACAAAAGCGCGCCGAATGTGATGATTTGCCCGACTTTATCGCGGCCATATTTTTCCTGCACATAGCGGATCACCTCTTCGCGGCGGTCCATGCAAAAATCGATATCGAAGTCGGGCATCGAGACGCGTTCGGGATTGAGAAAGCGTTCGAACAGCAAACTGTAGCGCAGCGGATCAAGATCGGTCACAGTTAGCGCATAGGCGACAAGGCTGCCCGCGCCCGACCCACGGCCGGGGCCGACGGGAATATCGTGATCCTTGGCCCATTTGATGAAATCCGCAACGATCAGGAAGTAACCGGGGAACCCCATGCCCTCGATGATGTCCAATTCGAAATCAAGCCGCGCTTGGTAGGCTTCGACCGTATCGGCATGGGGGATCACCGCAAGGCGCGCTTGCAGGCCTTCATTGGCCTGACGGCGCAGTTCTTGCACCTCGTCATCGGCAAATTTCGGCAAGATCGGGTCGCGCAGATAGGCCCCAAAGGCGCAGCGTTTGGCGATCTCGACGGTGTTTTCAATGGCTTCGGGCAGGTCGGCAAAGAGGGTGATCATCTCTTGCTGCGACTTGAAATAATGTTGTGGGGTCAGCCGGCGGCGCGGCTCTTGTTGATCGACATAGGCGCCCTCGGCGATGCAAATCAATGCGTCATGCGCCTCGTACATTTCGGATTTGGGGAAATAGACATCATTGGTCGCCACCAATGGCAATTCCATCGCATAGGCCATTTCAATGAACCCGCGTTCGGTCAAACGTTCGGCCTCGGGCAATCCTCCGTCCACCGGATGACGTTGCAATTCAACATAGAGCCGATTGGGATAGGCGCGGGCCAAGCGTTGCATCAAGGCCTCGGCGGCGGGGCGTTGCCCCGATTGCAACAATTGCCCCACCGGCCCGTCCGGCCCGCCCGACAGGCAAATCAATCCGTCCGAATTGGCCTCAAGCTCTGCCAATGTGACTTGCGGCAACTGCCCACCTTTATCCACATACAGACAGGTGTTGAGCCGCATCAGATTCTCGTAACCGGCCTCGTTTTGCGCCAGCAACACCAAAGCCGCCGGATCGCGCGGTTTCTCGCCCGGCGCGGCATCGACATAGGCGACATCGACTTGGCACCCTTGGATCGGTTGCACACCGGCGCCGCGTGCCGTGACCGCAAATTCAAGCGCGGCGAACATGTTGTTTTTGTCCGTCACGGCCACCGCAGGCATCTCCATATCGATGCATAGGCCGGGCAATTTCTTCATCCGCATCGCCCCCTCAAGAAGCGAGTATTCGGTATGGGTGCGCAGGTGGATGAATCGGGGATCAGTCATGGCGTGACCATATGGCGCGGGCGAAACAAGGGAAAGGGCGTCAAACCGGGTTTTATAATTCCTACTAATTTAGTAAGAATTTATTGTGATGCAACACACTGGATTTTGTCATGACCAAAGCAATCCTCGCTGCCTTCCTCTGCGCAAGTGCCACAACCGCAATCGCCAGCGGACCGGGCGAAACTCATGTGGGTGACACCAACTATCTGGAAAACGGTAGCCTGACCTATGAGGTTTTCGAAACCGCACTGCCGCATGTCGATCTCGATGGCTGCCCGGCCCAGTTCGATACCGATGTGGTGTTTTGCCGGATGACTCTGGCCAATGAAATGGGGCATGTATTTGTGTTCTCTTATGAGGGTGACCAGCCCCTGCTTGCCGTCAAAAGCTATGGCTTGGGCGATGGCTTCCTGCCATTTTAACCCCCAAGCCGACGGTCGATGACAGATCTGCTGCCATGGGCGCGCCTGTGACCAACAGGCCCGCGACGGCCTCGGCATGTGTGCATAAAAAACAAGCATGCGCCCAAATGGTCGGCAAATCCGATGCGGGTTTTTCTTGCAGCAACAGGTTTTGATGTGCTTACCTGTCTGAGGCCTTGGTTAAGGCTGACCCATGGCCGTCTGTTTTTTACGTCGCATCGAAGGCAGGCATCAGGTCACGACCATCGGTAAGGCGGCAGGTTTTACATTCATGGATATCACCTTTCTTCTCAATGGAGAGAGCGTGTCGATCGAGGACGTGGCTCCGATGGCCACTTTGCTTGACTGGCTGCGTGAGACGCGCGGGTTGACCGGCACCAAAGAGGGTTGCAACGAAGGTGACTGCGGCGCCTGCACCGTTATGGTCAGCGACGAGAACGGCGTGCGGGCGTTGAACGCCTGTATTTTAATGCTGCCGCAAGTGCAGGGCAAAGCCATCCGAACCGTTGAAGGCATCACCGCGCCCGACGGCACCTTACATCCCGTGCAAGAAGCCATGGTTGCCCATCACGGATCACAATGCGGGTTCTGCACACCGGGCTTCATTGCCTCGATGGCCGTGGCGCATTGCAACGGCACCGATGATTATAACACCGCTCTGGCGGGCAACCTGTGCCGATGCACCGGATATGCGCCGATCATGCGCGCAGCGGAGGCGGCAAAATCCGCGCCGGTGCCGAATTGGCTCCATGATGAACTGCCCGCGCAGCCCGCCGCTGGCGATATGACGGGCAACGTGGTTTTGCCGACCTCCTCGGAGGATTTGGCAACGTGGTATGAGGCGCACCCAGACGCCACATTGATCGCGGGAGCGACCGATGTTGGCCTGTGGATCACCAAACAGTTGCGCGAGATCGAAAGCGCCGCGTTTTTGCATTTGTGCACCGATCTGCAGCATATCGTTGAAACGGATCGTAGCCTGCGCATCGGCGCCGGCGTCCGCATTGCCGATCTGATCGCCGTGATGGACCGGTTGCATCCCTCTTTCGGCACCATGCTGCGCCGTTATGGCTCGGCACAGGTGCGCGGCGCGGCGACGGTTGGCGGCAATATCGCCAATGGCTCGCCGATCGGCGACGGCCCGCCGCCTCTGATTGCGCTCGGGGCTAGGTTGCATCTGCGCAAGGGGGATGCGCGCCGCGACATTGCACTTGAGGATTTCTTTCTCGACTATGGCAAACAGGACCGCGCCGCCGGTGAATTCGTCGAGGCCATCAGCATCCCCAAACAGGCGGATCGCCTCAAGGTTTACAAATTATCGAAACGCTTTGACCAAGATATTTCCGCGCTCTGCGGTGCCTTCAATATCGTGGTCACAGACTCCACAGTCACCGCCGCCCGCATCGCCTTTGGCGGCATGGCGGGCACCCCCAAACGGGCCAATGCCGCCGAAGCGGCGCTTATGGGTGCGCCGTGGTCCGACAGCACAATCCGCACGGCCATGGCGGCAATCGCGGATGATTACACCCCGATGAGCGACATGCGGGCTTCAGGCCGCTATCGCATCGGCACAGCGCAAAATATGCTTTTGCGGTACTGGCAAGAAGACCAAGGCCTCAGCGCGCCCCTGGCCGAGGTCACGGCATGAGTATCGCACATAAACCGCTGCTTCATAAATCCCTGCCTCATGACGCCGCAGCCCTGCATGTAACCGGCGCCGCGCGTTATGTTGATGACATCCCGACACCTGCCAACACGCTGCATATCGCCTTTGGCCTGTCCGAGATTGCGGCCGGCACCATCTCCGCCATGGATCTTTCCGCAGTGCGCGCGGCGAGGGGCGTCGTGGCGGTGATGACGGCGGATGATCTGCCTTTTGCCAATGACGTCTCGCCCTCCGTCCATGACGAACCGCTTTTGAGCGATGGCTCGGTTCACTACATCGGCCAACCCCTTTTTGCGGTGATCGCCACCAGCCACCTTGCCGCCCGCAAAGCCGCGCGTTTGGCCAAGGTGCGCTATGAGGCGGTGGCGCCGATCCTGACCATCGAAGAGGCGCTGGCTGCCGGATCACGCTTCGAAGAGGGGCCGCGCATCTACACCAAGGGCGATGCCACAAGCGCGATCAACACCGCCGCGCATGTGATCGACGGCACGCTGGACATGGGCGGGCAAGAACATTTCTACCTTGAAGGGCAAGCCGCCCTTGCCCTACCGCAAGAGGGCGGTGATATGGTGGTGCATAGCTCCACCCAGCACCCCACCGAAATCCAGCACAAAGTCGCCGAGGCCATCGGCGCGCCGATGCATGCGGTGCGGGTCGAAACCCGACGCATGGGCGGCGGGTTTGGCGGCAAAGAAAGTCAGGGCAATGCGTTGGCAGTGATTTGCGCCGTGGCGGCGCGGGCCACGGGGCGCCCTTGCAAGATGCGCTATGACCGCGACGACGACATGACCATCACCGGCAAGCGCCATGATTTTCGCATCACCTATCGCGCGGGATTTGATGCGGACGGGCGGATTTCAGGCATCGAGTTTGGGCAATATACCCGCTGTGGCTGGGCGCAGGACCTGTCGCTTCCGGTGGCGGACCGCGCGATGTTGCACGCTGACAATGCCTATTTTATCCCCAACATCCGCATCGAAAGCCACCGTTTGCGCACCAATATGCAATCGGCCACCGCCTATCGCGGGTTTGGCGGACCGCAAGGCGTGTTCGGAATCGAGAGGGTGATGGATCACGGCGCCCATGTGATTGGGCTCGACCCGATTGAAATCCGGCGCCGCAATTATTACGCGCCCGCCGCCGCAAAAGCAGAGCAGACCACGCCCTATGGGCAGGTGGTCGAGGATTGCATCCTGCACGAGATGACCGAGGCATTGTTGAAAACTTCGGATTATGCCGCCCGCCGTGACGCCGTGGCCAAATGGAACGCGTCCCACCCGACCATCAAACGCGGCATCGGGTTTTCGCCGGTAAAGTTCGGCATTTCCTTTACGCTGACCCACCTGAATCAGGCAGGCGCATTGGTGCACGTCTATCAAGACGGATCGGTGCACTTGAACCACGGTGGCACCGAGATGGGCCAAGGGCTGTTCCAAAAGGTCGCACAGGTCGCCGCAGCCCGGTTCGGCCTGCCGATGGATGCCATCAAAATCACCGCAACAGACACGGGCAAAGTGCCCAACACCTCGGCCACGGCGGCCTCTTCAGGGAGCGATTTGAATGGCATGGCCGTCAAGATCGCCTGCGATACCATACGGGGACGTATTTCCGCGCATCTTGCCGCTCGGCATGATTGCACGCCGCAAGACGTGACCTTTGTGGATGGCATGGTCACGGCGGGCCGCGCGGAGATGCCTTTCGCCGCAGCCGCAAAATCCGCCTATGAGGCACGGATCAGCCTGTCGGCCACAGGGTTTTACGCCACGCCAAAGCTCGCATGGGACCGGATCAAAGGCCAAGGCCGGCCGTTTTTCTATTTCGCCTATGGCGCGGCTGTCACCGAGGTGGCCATCGACACATTGACCGGCGAAAACCGTATTCTGCGCGCCGATATTGTGCATGACGCGGGCGAGAGCTTGAACCCCGCCCTCGACATCGGGCAGATTGAAGGCGGCTATGTGCAAGGAGCCGGATGGTTGACCTGTGAAGAACTGGTGTGGGACGATAAAGGCGCGCTGAAAACCCACGCGCCTTCGACCTATAAAATTCCCGCCGTGTCGGATCGCCCCGATGTGTTTAACGTGGCACTATGGGATGCGCCGAACCGCGAGGCGACGATTTATCGCTCCAAAGCCGTGGGTGAGCCGCCGTTTATGTTGGGCATTTCGGCATTTTTGGCCCTGAGCGATGCGGTCGTGGCCTGTGGCAACGCCTATCCGGCGATGGATGCTCCCGCCACGCCCGAACGGATTTGGGCGACACTCGAAGGGCTGCGCGATGGGGGCTGATACGCGCGACGACACCGGATTCGATCTTGCGGCGCTACGCGCGGCCCTGACCCAAGCCTCCTGTGTGGCGCGGGTCGTGGTGGCCGCTGTGCGCGGGTCCACACCGCGCGCCGCCGGCGCCGCAATGTTGATCTGGGACGGGCCGGCAGGGCGCGCGCAATCGGGTACCATCGGCGGCGGCGCGTTGGAATTTGAAGCCGCGAATGCCGCATTGGACGGTCCGCACCCGCGCCACAGCCTGCAAGCGCTTGGTCCCGATTTGGGGCAATGTTGCGGCGGCGCGGTCGAATTGTTTTTCGATCTGTTTACCGCTGCGGATATGCCGGTATTGGAAACGCAGGACGTGATCGCCCGTGGCACCGGCGATATGCCACTATCGGTCCGCCGCGCCCTGCAGGGTGCCCGCGCCAAAGGCGAAAGACCCACCGCGCAATTTATAGACGGCTGGATGATTGAACCTGTCGCGCGGCCAGCGCGGCCGCTGTGGATTTGGGGCGCGGGCCATGTTGGGCGCGCGCTCGTCAACACGCTCTCGCCGTTGCCTGATTTCGATATCACATGGGTGGACACCGCTGCAGATCGCTTTCCCGATGTGATCCCCGACGGTGTAACGCCATTGACCGCGCAGACGCCCGAGCGGCTGGCCGCCCATGCGCCACATGGGGCAGAGCATTTGATCCTGACCTACTCGCATGTGCTTGATCTGGCGGTTTGCCACGCGCTATTGCAACGCGGATTTGAGTTTGCCGGCTTGATCGGGTCGAAAAGCAAATGGGCCCGGTTTCGCAAACGATTGGCCGCGCTGGGACATGCAGAGGCGGATATTTTGCGCCTGACCTGCCCGATTGGCGCGCCCGAGCTCGGCAAACACCCGCAGGCGATTGCCGTCGGTGTCGCCGCCGCGCTGCTGCAACAGCCTCCCCTCCACGCTCGAAAGGAAATCCGCGCATGACAGAGGTGCTGCTCTCTATCGATGGGCTGACCAAAGCCTACCCCGGCGTGGTCGCCAACGACGATGTGTCCTTCGATATCAAGCGCGGCGAGGTGCATGCTTTGCTTGGTGAGAACGGGGCCGGAAAATCCACGTTGGTCAAAATGATCTATGGGCTGGTCAAACCCGACAAGGGCACGATGACCCTCAATGGCGCGCGCTACGCCCCCGCAGAACCACGGGCGGCGCGCGCGACCGGCGTGGCGATGGTGTTTCAGCACTTTTCGCTCTTTGACGCGCTGAACGTGGCCGAAAACATCGCACTCGGGATGGAAAATCCGCCGTCGCCGCGCGATCTCGCGCCGCGTATCCGCGAGGTTTCTGAGGCTTACGGCTTGCCGCTCGATCCGTTCCGCACGGTGGGGGATTTGTCGGCAGGCGAACGCCAGCGGGTCGAAATTATCCGCTGTCTCCTACAAGACCCCAAACTTTTGATCATGGACGAACCCACTTCGGTTCTCACCCCGCAAGAGGTGGAAATTCTCTTCCAGACCCTGCGCAAGCTGTCAGCCGAAGGCACGGCAATCTTGTATATCAGCCACAAACTCGAAGAGATCCGCACCCTATGCGACGAGGCGACGATTTTGCGGCTTGGTAAAAAGGTGGGCGAATGCGTCCCCCGCGAGGTCAGCGCCGCGCAGATGGCGGAAATGATGGTCGGCAGCGCATTGAAACCACCCAAACGGCGCGAGGGCGACGCGGGTGTTGTCGCCTTGGAGATCGAGAATCTGTCGCTCGCCTCGCCCTCGGAGTTTGGCACCGCGCTCAAGGATGTCAGCCTGACCGTGCGGCGCGGCGAGGTTTTGGGCATCGGCGGCGTTGCGGGCAACGGACAAGACGAATTGCTTGGCGCGCTGTCGGGCGAATTGAAAAGCGCGGCAGGTACCGTGACGTTTGGCGGCGCAGAGATTGGCAATATGGGTCCGAAGATGCGCCGTAAAATCGGACTTTTGACCGCCCCCGAGGAACGATTGGGCCATGCTGCCGCGCCGGACATGAGCTTGACCGAGAACGCCTTGCTGACAGGGGCAGAACGCGAAGGATTGACCGCGCGCGGGTTTCTCAAATGGGGCACCACCAAGGATTTTGCCGAGAGAATTATCGCCGCATTTGACGTGCGCACGCCCAGCGCAGGCACCGCCGCGCGGGCGCTGTCGGGTGGCAATTTGCAAAAATTCGTCATTGGCCGCGAGGTCTTGCAGCGGCCCGAGGTTTTGGTGGTGAACCAACCGACATGGGGCGTCGATGCTTCTGCTGCTGCCGCGATCCGGCAGGCTTTGCTCGATCTGGCCGCAGGGGGGGCGGCGATCATTGTGATCAGCCAGGATTTGGATGAGTTGATGGAAATATCCGACACATTTGCCGCGCTCAACGAGGGGCGTTTGACGCCTGTTCGCCCTGCGGCGGGGCTGACGATTGAGGAAATCGGGCTGATGATGGGCGGCGCAAGCGATATGGAGGTGGCCCATGTTGATGCTTGAAAAACGCCCGCAGCCGTCACGGGCCTTTGCCTATCTGACGCCGCTCTTGGCTGTGCTCGCGACAATGATCGCCGGCGGGCTTATGTTTGCGGCCTTGGGCAAAGACCCGATTGAAGCGATCCGCACGATTTTCTGGGATCCGTTGTTCGGCGAATTTTCCTTTTACTACCGCCCGCAATTGTTGGTCAAAGGCGCGCCTTTGGTGCTGATCGCGATTGGCCTAAGTCTAGGGTTTAAAGCCGGAATTTGGAATATCGGGGCCGAGGGGCAATATATCGTCGGCGCGATTTGCGGCGCCGGAATGGGGTTGGCGTTTTATCCGATGGAAAGCTGGATCATCTTTCCATTGATGATCCTCGCGGGCGCGATTGGCGGCATGCTTTGGGCCATGATACCGGCGATTTTGAAGGTGAAATTCGGCACCAACGAGATTTTGGTCAGCCTGATGCTGGTCTATGTCGCGGAACAACTCTTGGCTTCTATGTCATTGGGGCTGTTGAAAAACCCCGAAGGGTTCGGTTTCCCGGGCAGCCGCAATTTGCAGCAATATGCCTCGGCCCATAACGCTGACATCATTGAAGGATCGGGCATGCATTGGGGGGTGGCCTTTGCCTTCATCGCGGTGATCTTCGCCTATATTCTGCTGAACCGGCATATGCTCGGATACGCGATCCGTTTGACCGGCGAAGCGCCGCGCGCCGCCCGGTTTGCGGGCATCAATCCGGCGCGGTTGATCCTGTTTTGTCTTGGCGCATCGGGGGCCTTGGCCGGGCTGGCGGGACTGTTTGAAGTCTCTGGACCCGCGGGTCAGATCAGCATTGATTTCAATACCGGCTATGGGTTCACCGCGATCATCGTCGCATTTTTGGGGCGCCTGCATCCGGTTGGCATATTGCTGGCGGGCCTCTTGATGGCGCTGACCTATATCGGCGGCGAGATCGCCCAAGGCAGCCTTGGCCTGCCCGGAGCCGCAATCCAGATGTTCCAAGGCATGCTATTGTTCTTTCTGTTGGCGGTGGATGTCTTGACCAATTACCGCCTTCGATTTTCCCAAAAAGGAGCCGCATGATGGATCTTTCTGCGATCAACCCCGCGCTTCTTCTGGCCTCGCTCATGGTTGCGGCCACGCCCATCCTTTTGGCGGCGATTGGCGAATTGGTGACCGAGAAATCCGGCGTTTTGAACCTTGGCGTCGAAGGCATGATGATCACCGGCGCCATTTGCGGATTTGCCGCGACGATTGAAACCGGATCGCCCGTGATCGGATTTGTCGCGGCGGCGGTAGGGGGCGCGCTACTGTCGCTGCTCTTTGCTTTTCTGACGCAATTCGCCCTCGCCAATCAGGTTGCGTCGGGCCTTGCCTTGACGCTCTTCGGCCTCGGGCTGTCGTCGCTGTTGGGGCAAGATTACGTCGGGTTAAAACCGCCCTCGACGCCACAGCTTGATATTCCCATTTTGTCGGATCTTCCGGTCTTGGGACAAATCCTGTTTCGCCACGATATGATGGTCTATTTCGCCCTCACGTTGGTGGCCGCTGTATGGGCGGCGCTCAAATTCACCCGCGTGGGATTGATTTTGCGCGCCGTGGGCGAAAGCCATGATGCCGCCCATGCGTTGGGCTATAAGGTCGTGCGCATCCGTGTTCTGGCGATCATGTTCGGCGGGGCCTGTGCCGGTCTTGGCGGCGCTTACATCAGCCTCATCCGCGTGCCGCAATGGACCGAAGGCATGACCGCCGGCGCCGGATGGATCGCATTGGCCCTTGTGGTGTTCGCCTCATGGAAACCATGGCGTGTCCTTCTGGGTGCTTATCTTTTTGGCGGTGTCACCGTCTTGCAGCTGAACTTGCAAGCGGCGGGTCTTGCCATTCCCGTGGAATACCTTTCCATGTCTCCATACCTGATCACCATCCTTGTGTTGGTCATCATGTCATCGGATCGTAGCAAGGCACCCGCCTCGCTCGGCCGGATTTTCCACGCCTCACAATGAGGCACTGCTGCCAAATACCAAAACAGGGAGTTTTAACATGAAACGCAGACAAATTATGACAGGGGCGGCCACCGCTCTGGCGCTGGTTCTTTCCGGTGGCGCATGGGCCGAAAGCCATAGCGACAAAACCAAGGTCGGATTCGTCTATGTCGGTCCCGTCGGCGACGGTGGTTGGACCTATGAGCACAACCAAGGCCGGTTGGCGGTTGAAAAAGAATTTGGCGATGCTGTCGAAACTGTCTTTGTCGAAAATGTGCCCGAAGGCGCGGATGCGGAACGCGTGATGACACAGATGGCGCTTGAGGGCGCGGATCTGATCTTTACCACCTCGTTTGGTTATATGGATCCAACGATCAATGTGGCGAAGAAATTCCCGAAGGTGAAATTCGAACACGCCACGGGCTATAAAACCGCGCCGAACGTCTCGACATATTCGGCACGTTTCTATGAAGGCCGCGCCGTGCAAGGCACCATCGCGGGTCACATGACAGAAAGCAATGTCGTCGGCTATATCGGGTCTTTCCCGATCCCCGAAGTGATCCGTGGCATCAACGCGGCTTATATCCACGCCAAAAAGGTCAACCCCGATGTAACGTTCAAAATCGTTTGGGCCTATACATGGTTTGACCCCGCCAAAGAAGCCGATGCCGCCAAGGTTTTGATCGAACAAGGCGCCGATGTAATCTTGCAGCACACAGATTCCACCGCACCTTTGGCCGCGGCAGCCGCCGCCGGCAATGTGATCGGCTTTGGGCAGGCCTCGGACATGGCCGAATTTGCCGATGGCCCGCGGGTTTCCTCGATCATCGACAACTGGGCACCCTACTATATCCAACGCACCAAAGCCGTTATCGACGGCACATGGGAAAGCGCCATGACATGGGACGGCATCGGCCCCGGCATGGTTGGTATCGGCGAGATCACCGACAAGGTGCCCGCCGAGGTCAAAGCCGAAGCGCTGGCCCTCAAGGACAGCATTGCATCGGGTGACTACCATCCCTTTACCGGCCCGCTCAAAAAGCAGGACGGAAGCGATTGGTTGGCGGAAGGCGAAACCGCCGATGACGGCACATTGGCGGGGATGAACTTCTATGTCGAAGGCATCGAAGGCGACATTCCGCAATAAGCGCGCGTGAGAGACTAAAACGAAAAGGCCCGCCATTTGCGTGGGCCTTTTTTGTATCCGTCATTTTCTTGCATGGTGCCTTTCGTTTGCGGGCTTGCCGTGGCACTCTTGGCTGCAGGCGCGCACGGGGGAACAGCCATGAGCGATATCATCGTTATCGGCGGCGGGGTTGCTGGTCTATCGGTTGCCGCGCGTTTGGCCCCTCATGCAAACGTCACTGTGCTCGAAGCAGAAGACAACATTGGGTATCACGCTTCCGGCCGTTCGGCGGCCCTGTTCGAAGCCAATTACGGCGCCCCCACCACCGTCACCCTATCAGCAGCCAGCGCGGAGTTTCATCACACTGCCCATGGCGGATACACCACCCCGCGCGGGTTGATGTTGGTCGCTCCCGGCGAGGCGCGTGGACAATTTGATACCGATCTCGCCTATCTCAAAATGCATGAAATTCCAGTTGCCGAAGCTATGGGCTATCTGCCGATACTCAACCCAGATGCGGTGGCGTATGCAGGGTATCACGCCGAAGCATGGGATTTGGATACCGACCGGATGCTGCAGGATTTTCGCCGGGAGATCCGTCAAAACGGCGGCGCCTTGATCACCCGCGCAAGGGTCGAAACCATCGCCTATGATGCGCGCGGTTGGACCGTGCGGTGGGATGATGAGGCCCGCCGCGCCGATATGGTGATCAACGCCGCCGGGGCTTGGGCCGATCAGATTGCCTTGCAGGCGGGCATCACGCCCATCGGCTTAACCCCGCTGCGCCGGTCCATGGCGCGGCTTCCGGCGCCGCAAGGGCGGGATGTCTCGCGTTGGCCTATGGTGATCGGCGCAGGCGAGCAATGGTATGGCAAACCGGACGCCGGCGCTTGGATCGTCTCGCCCGCCGATGAGGATCTGGCTGTGCCACATGACGCATGGCCCGATGATATGGTTTTGGCCGAAGGGTTGGCGCGCTATGCGGCAATGGTCACCGCGCCGGTTGATCGGGTGATTGCCTCTTGGGCGGGACTGCGGACATTCTCGCCCGATCGCGCGCTCACCATTGGCCGCGATGCGGCCGTGCCCTCGTTTTTCTGGGTCGCCGGGCAAGGCGGATACGGATTTCAAACAGCTCCTGCAGCCAGCCAATTGGCTGCCGATCTGATCCTTGGCCGTGCGCCGGACATAGATCAAGCCACAGTCGCCGCGCTATCACCGCATCGGTTCGGGTAGATCAAAATCACACCGCTATTTTCATGCGATCGGTCTCGAATCTGATCAAGATCAAGGTCCGCGCCGCTGTGCCGTGATCTGGCTTGCACCAGATACATGCAAGGAGACTGATATGATCTGGACCGAAAAATTGTCTGATACCCGCAACCAGTTGCGCACCTTGAACAAAGCCATCCCCGAAGCCAGCCGCGCCTTCGGCGGGCTGTCCAAAGCCGTGAAGGAAGGTGGGGTTTTGGATTTCAAAACCAAGGAATTCGTCGCCCTTGGCATTGCCGTTTCGACCCGGTGCGAGGCCTGTATCGCCTTGCATGTAGAGACTTTGATAAAGGCCGGAGCCCGCCGCGAAGAAGTGTCGGATGTCTTGGCCATGTGCGTTCAAATGGGCGGCGGCCCCGCAATGATGTACGCGGCAAAGGCGTTAGAATGTTATGATGAACTGTCCTCAAAGGAGTAGTTCTTAACGCCACATCCCGCCGGTCGCTCACGCAGGCTGCCGGTGCTCTAAACCTTTGATATAGGCAGGCCAATCGGTTTGGATGTTCCCGCGATATCGTGACCGTGCTGCGGGCTTGGTGCCGGTTTCCCTCGCCCGTTTCACCCAAGGCATCATGGCGGCAATGGAGCAACAGATCGCAGGCGCTGCAGTTTGCGCCGTTGGGCGGGGTGCGGGATCTGCTTCGAAGGTGTGTGGCAGCGGGAACTCTGTCTCTATTGGTAAGGCCCCCACTGCAAGACGATGGCCAACAGCACCGCGCCGGCACGATCCGGAGACTATGACGCGGCACTGCGGGCGTGGCGGATTTTTGCGATCAGCCGTCCAGGCGGATGCTCTGGTTTTTTGGATCATAGGGGCTGTCGCAAGTGACGGTCGCGGGCCAAAGCCGGTTCAGCATTTTAACTTCGACCTTGGTGCCATCAACGGCCAGCGCCGGCGGCAGATACCCCATGCCGATACTTTTGCCAAAGGCCACAGAATAGCCGCCAGAGGTCAACCGCCCGACTTTTTCACCGCTCAAATAAAGCGCCTCGCGCCCCCAGGGGTCGGTATCGGGTGGCCCGTCGATGAGCAACGTGCAGCATTTCGAACGGATGCCTTTATCAAGCATCGCCTGCTTGCCGTGAAACTCTTTGTCCAGATCTATGAAGCGCGACAGATCGGCTTCTTGCGGCGTGGCATCACGGCCAAGTTCTGCGCCAAATGCCCGGTAGGACTTTTCCTGCCGCAACCAGTTTTGCGCCCGCGCGCCGACCAGTTTGAGATCATGCGCCTCGCCCGCCGCCATCAGCAAATCAAAAAGGTAGTTTTGCATCTCGATCGGGTGGTGCAATTCCCAACCCAGTTCGCCGGTATAGGCAACGCGGATCGCGTCAACCGGGCACATGCCCAACTCGATCTTGCGCGATGACAGCCATGGGAATCGCGTATTGCTCAGCACGGTTTGCGGATCGGCATCCCGGATCACTGCGGCCAGAACGTCGCGCGTTTTCGGCCCCGCGATGGCGAAAACGCCATATTGCGTGGTCACATCGTGGATCTCGATATAGCCGAATGCGCCCGCCTTATCCTCGGCCGCCTTGCGCAAATGGTCGCTGTCATAAGCCGTCCACGCACCCGCCGAGACGAGGTAATATTCATCAATGCCGCGCCGCACGATGGTGTATTCGGTGCGCGTGGTGCCCGCAGCGGTGAGCGCATAGGTCAAATTGATCCGTCCGACCTTGGGCAATTTGTTGCAGGTGAACCAATCAAGGAACGCCGTTGCACCGGGGCCTTTGACCACATGTTTGGTGAAGGCCGTCGCATCAGTCAGGCCCACCCCCGTCCGGATCGCCTTGGCCTCATCAACGGCATATTGCCACCATTCGCCGCGCCGGAAACTGCGCGCCGCGTGATCGTCAAACCCGATGGGCGCATAGTAGTTCGGGCGCTCCCACCCGTTGACCTGACCGAATTGTGCGCCAAGGGCGGCTTGGCGATCATAGGCGGGTGAGGTGCGCAAAGGGCGCGCGGCGGGGCGTTCTTCATCGGGGTGGTGGAGGATGAAGACATGCTCATAGGCTTCCTCATTCTTGGCAACCGCGTAATCGGTGGTCATCCACGCGCCAAAGCGTTTTGGGTCAAGCGAGGCCATGTCGATCGCGGCCTCGCCCTCCACCATCATCTGCGCGAGGTAAAAGCCCGTGCCGCCCGCTGCCGTGATACCGAATGAAAACCCCTCGGCCAGCCACATATTGCGCAATCCGGGGGCGGGGCCGACCAATGGGTTACCATCCGGCGTGTAGCAAATAGGGCCGTTGAAATCATCCTTGAGGCCCACCTCTTCCGAGGTCGGAAGGCGATGGATCATCGACATATATTCTGCTTCGATCCGCTCCAGATCGAGCGGGAACAAATCGGCACGGAAATGATCCGGCACGCCATATTGGAACCGCGCGGGGGCGTTTCTCTCGTAGGGGCCAAGAAGCCAGCCGCCGCGTTCTTCGCGCACATACCATTTGGCATCGGCATCGCGCAAAACCGGATGCTCCGGCCCGCCGTTTTTGCGATATGCAACCAACGCCGGATCAGGCTCGGTGACGATGAATTGATGCTCGACCGGAATGGCGGGGATCTTGAGACCCAAAAGTTGCGCCGTGCGCTGCGCATGGTTGCCGGTCGCGGTAACCACATGTTCGGCAGTGATGATCTGCTGCTCGGCTGAAGGCACCAAATTGCCGCCCTTTTCGACCATCTTGGTCAGGGTCACGCGCCATTCCGATCCGGTCCATTCATAACCGTCCACTTGCCATTTGCGCGCAATTACCACGCCGCGCTGCCGCGCGCCCTTGGCCATGGCCATGGTCACATCGGCGGGGTTGATATAGCCGTCGGTCGGGTGGAAAATCGCCCCCTCAAGATCGTCCGTGCGCAACAACGGCCACCGCTCGTTCATCTGTGCGGGCGTCATCCATTCATAAGGCACCCCGCAGGTTTCTGCCGTGGTGGCGTAGAGCATATATTCATCCATGCGCGCCTTTGTCTGGGCCATACGCAGGTTGCCGACCACGGAAAATCCGGCGTTGAGGCCGGTTTCGGCCTCCAGCGTTTTGTAGAACTCGACCGAATATTGGTGAATATGGGTCGTGGCAAAGGACATGTTGAATAACGGCAACAACCCCGCTGCGTGCCATGTGCTGCCGGACGTCAGCTCGTCGCGTTCCAAAAGCATGACGTCAGCCCATCCCGCGCGCGCCAGATGATAGGCAACCGAGGTGCCGACAGCGCCTCCGCCAACAACCAAGGCTTTGACATGCGTTTTCATGGCGCTCACTCCTGCAAATCCGTTCCTCAAGATATGGCGGACCTGCGCGCAACGCGGCGCATTTCCTCCGACAGGGTAGCGTTCAAATGCGACGCGCCGACGGTTTTGGGATAGTGCGCCGCCGAATTCCGGCCTGTGTGAGGTGCATATTCACCGCGCGACGGCTGATCGCTCCGGTGGTGTGACGCGAGCTGACACTCTTGCGCAACTTGAGACAATACCGCCCTGTCTCGTCGCAAGGCCCCTGTGACAAATTTCTGCGCGCTCGGGTCTGGCAAGCCAATACCGCCTTGCGGCGCCCACGACGTGCGCGGCGGGCTCTTCAGCGTGCAGAGCCGCCAATGATTTGTAGGGCCTGACCCAGACTCTGCGCCATACCCTTGTTTACGGCAATCCGGCGCGCTCAGCGGGGCATATGGTCTCCGATCGATCGGCTGATGGCTTGGCGCACCTGCGTGCAGGGGTCTTTTTGCAATGTCGCGCCGGTTTTGTCTTCTTCGGTCCACCGCATATCTGCTGCCGTAAGGCGCCAAAAACGCGGCACCAACAATACCGTAGTTGCCGCAATTTAATTGGGCTGATAGAAGGGAGGCGAAAGCGGGGTAAGAACGCCGCACCCCTAAGATCAAGGACAGGATTTTGGAGATTTTCCGTACAATCAACGGGCTGCGCGGATGCGTGCAGGCGTGGCGGCAAACCGGTGCAAAGGTGGGGTTCGTGCCGACCATGGGCTTTCTGCACGACGGGCATTTGTCTTTGGTGCGCCGCGCGAAATCCCATGCGGACCGCTGTGTTGTATCCATTTTCGTCAACCCGACGCAGTTCGGACAAGCTGCCGATCTGGATGCCTATCCCCGCAACGAAGCGCGCGATCTCGACATGTTGGAAGCACAAGGCGTCGATGCTGTTTTCATTCCCGAAGTCAACGAAATCTATGCCCCCGGCGACGAAACCATTGTCGAAACCACGCGGTTGGCGAATATCCTGCACGGGCAAGTGCGCCCCGGTCATTATCGCGGTGTGGCCTCGGTGGTCACACGTTTGTTCAATATTGTGCAGCCTGATGTCGCCGTCTTCGGAGAAAAAGACTATCAGCAATTGCAGGTGATCCGCCGTATGGTGCGCGATTTACATATGCCGATTGAAATCATCGGCGGGCCTACGGTCCGCGAGGCGGACGGCTTGGCGATGTCCTCGCGCAATGTGCGTTTGACCGATGCGGACCGCGCCGCAGCCGTGGTATTGAGCCGCGCGTTAGACGCTGCAGAAGCCGTCGCCACCACGGGCGGCACGGTTGAAAGCATTCGCGCCGTGATCCAAGACACGATCGATGCAGAGCCGCGCGCCACACTGACCGGCCTCGATACGGTCCACCACAGCGATCTGACCGAAATGTCCGGATCGCTCGGCGCGCCGCTGGCGGTGATGATATCTGCGCAATTTTCCGACATTCTCTTGATTGACCAAAGGGTGATACAGCCATGAGCATACAAACCACAATCCGTCGCACCACCGTGCCGCAAATCGCAAATCGCAAGGGCGGCGAGCCGATTGTCTCGTTGACCTCCTATCACGCTCATACAGCAACGATTGTTGATGGCTACGCCGATTTCATCCTTGTTGGGGACAGCCTCGGCATGGTCATGCACGGTATGGACAGCACTGTTGGCGTCTCGCTGGATTTGATGATCACCCATGGTCAGGCCGTGGTGCGCGGCACGCAAAAGGCGCTCATTGTTGTCGACATGCCCTTCGGCACCTATGAAGAAAGCCCGCAACTGGCCTTTCGCAATGCGGCGAAAATCATGAAAGAAACCGGTTGTGGCGCGGTGAAACTGGAAGGCGGCGCGCGCATGGGGGAGACGATTCGCTTTTTGACCGAACGCGGCATTCCGGTGATGGCGCATATCGGGCTGACCCCGCAATCAAGCCATGTAATGGGCGGGTTCAAGACCCAAGGTCGCGATGAAGACAGCTGGCCTTTGCATGAAGAAGACGCGCGGGTTGTCACCGAAGCCGGGGCATTCGCCGTGGTGCTGGAGGGAATGGTCGAACCATTGGCCGTGAAGATCACTAAGCAAGTAGCCATTCCTACCATCGGGATCGGCGCCTCTGCCGACTGTGACGGACAGATTTTGGTGCTTGAAGATATGCTCGGGTTGAACAAATGGACGCCGAAGTTCGTGAAAACATACGGCGACCTTGGCCCCGCAATCGAGCGGGCCGTGGCAGAGTATGCCGCAGAGGTCAAATCCCGCGCCTTCCCAAGCGAGGATCAAATCTATCGCTGAGCGCGATTACGCAGCTTTGGCGCGGTTCCAATCGGGCACATAGGCGGCGCGCAAATTGTTGCGCAATTCCCATGCGTTCTGAGCGAAATCGCGCACATCGCGGAAACTGTGGACATAGACTTCGACCTCGCGCCCTTCACCGAGAACCGAAATGATCTCCTGATGCACGCGGGCTTTGATCTTTCCAGATTGAGAGAGCTGGCCACTATGGGTTGCTCTGAAATCGTCCAGCCGCTCGGTCAGTGCCCGTCCGGTTAGTCCGACATAGACAGGCATGTTGTCGACAACCATGGCAAAAACTGCGGGGCGGTCCGGCACCAGACCCTCGAAACGCAAAGATCCATGTGCATCCAAGCACCATACGCCAACGTAGGCCAATGTATCGCGCCAAAACGGCGCCGTGTTGTTCACCATCATCTTTCCTCCTACCAAAAACAAAGGGCTTGCTTGCCGCACGCAACGCGCACCCTCACAAACACCATGAGATATCAAAGGAGGAAGAGAGCTAATACTTTGCCAAAGGCGGGTGAAACACCAGCGGAGCCTCGCCGATTGCCTTTGTTTTAGGCGAAGACGCGCGATGCTGCGCAAATGCGCGCCCCTCTTTGCGGGTGGCACGCGCCATCTGTAGGCGTTTACAGCATCGCGGGCACAACCTGATCAGGTGGGCGATGACCGTCGGCGTATGTCTTGATGTTCAACAACACCTTCTCACCCATTTCGATCCGCCCCTCAACGGTCGCCGATCCCATATGCGGCAGCAAAAGCACATTGGGCAATTCACGCAGCGCCGGGGCGATTTCCCACCCGTGTTCATAGACGTCCAACCCCGCACCGGCCAATTCACCGGCGCGCAGCATCCGTACCATCGCGTTTTCGTCGATCACTTCGCCGCGTGACGTGTTCACGATCATCGCATCCGGTTTCATCAATTTCAGTCGCCGGGCGTTCAACAAATGATAGGTCGATGGCGTGTGCGGGCAGTTGATTGACAAGATGTCCATCCGTGCCACCATCTGATCGAGGCTTTCCCAAAAAGTTGCCTCAAGCCGATCTTCAACCTCGGGGCGCAGACGTTTGCGATTGTGGTAATGCACCTGCATGCCAAACGCCGTAGCGCGTCGAGCCACGGCTTGCCCGACATGACCCATGCCCAAAATGCCCAAACGGCGCCCGCTCACGCGACGACCCAGCAGAGCTGTCGGCGACCATCCGGTCCATTCGCCCGAGGTCATATGGCTCAGGCCTTCGGGAATGCGCCGCGTCGAGCCGAGAATCAGCGCCATGGTCATATCGGCGGTGTCTTCGGCGGAAACGCCGGGCGTATTAGAGACAAGAATGCCGCGTTGTCGGGCGGTTTGCACGTCGATGTGATCCACGCCGGCACCATAATTGGCAATCAGGCGCAATTGCGGTCCTGCCTGTGCGATCAAGGCCGCATCAATGGTATCGGTCAATGTTGGAACAAGCACATCGGCTGTGCGCATGGCATCCGCCAACTCTTCGCGGCTCATCGGCGTATCGTCTTCGCGCAATGCCACGTTGAACAATTCGCTCATACGCGTTTCAACAGCATCAGGCAGGCGTCGCGTAACAACAACACTCAAACGGGGTGATGGCATAGGGGCCTCCTCATCCTTCCAAAGCCGACGGTTCTGTGGCATCAAAGCCCATAGACAGCCGAGGCACAAGAACCCCGCGCAAAAACAAATAAGTTTCGAGCCATCAGAACCCAGCAAGCAGACCCTATGACACAGCAAATGAGACGGATTTTCCTGTGCGCCGCCGCCGCGATGAGGATCGCGGTGATGATCGTCGCCGTGATCTTTGTGACCGCAAAACCTGCATTGACACAAGAGCGCGGCAGCGTGACCAACCTGCCATTGCCACGGTTCGTTTCAATGAAAGCCACCGAGGGCAACGTGCGGCGCGGCCCGTCTTTGACCCACCGTGTCGATTGGGTGTTCAAACGCCGCGAGATGCCGCTTGAGATCACGGCAGAGCACGGCCATTGGCGGCGCGTGCGTGATCGCGACGGCGCGGGTGGCTGGGTGCATTATTCGCTTTTGTCCGGTGTGCGCACCGTGATCGTCGAAAAAGACATGCTGCCGCTGCTGAAGAAACCACAAGACGGGACCTCCATTACCGCACGGTTGGAACTGGGCGTGATTGCACGGTTGAACGATTGCACCCCCGATTGGTGTTATCTCAATGCCGGTGGCTATAAAGGTTGGGCGCCGAAATCGGCACTTTGGGGCGTTGCTCCCGACGAGATCCGCGAATAGCTTGCCCGCAGGGGAAATGGCGCTAGCGTGGAACACAGCCCCATTTTTGGAATCCATGCCCCATGCCCGACCTTCTGTTGATGTCCCTTCTCCGCCCGCTCTCGCGACGTCTGCGCGCCCCTATGCGGAAGCCTGCGGGGTTCCGGCCGCGCTTGGCCGCGCTGTCCTTGTCGTTGCTCTTGGCGCTAAGCCTGTGGGGCGTGGCGGCGGTGCCCGTGTCTGCGCAAATCGCCACCGAGCAACCCAGCGGCACCATCACCGTCAGCGACAATGCCGCGCAAGACGCGGCCATCGCGCGCCGTATCCGTGATATTTTGGGGGAACTGGACGGCTATGACGACATTTCGGTCACCGTGACGTCAGGCATTGTCACCCTGCGCGGCATCACGCCGGATGCGGCCACGACCACACGGCTGGACGAGCTGGTGTCCCGTGTCGAAGGCGTTGTGGCGATTGAAAACGAGGTCGCAGAAACCACCGATGTCGCCGAACGGTTGTCGCCGTTGGTTGACCGGTTGCGCGAACGTATCGCAACTGTCGTGAGCTATCTGCCGCTGCTGGCGATTGCGATTGCGGCATTTTGCGCTGTGGTCATGCTCGGATTCGCAATCGCCCGGCGGCAGCAACCCTGGACGCGCATGGCGCCGAACGCTTTTATTGCAGATATATACCGGCAGATTTTGAGGCTGGTGACCGTGATCACTGCGCTGGTGGTGGCGCTTGATATCTTGGGCGCCACAGCGCTGCTTTCGACCATCCTCGGGGCGGCAGGGATCGCGGGATTGGCCATTGGTTTTGCGGTCAAGGATACGGTGGAAAATTTCATCGCCTCGGTGTTGCTATCGATCCGCCAGCCCTTCAAACCCAATGACACGATCGAGATCGACGGCGACACTGGCAATGTGATCCGCATGACCGCACGTGCTACCATCCTTCTCAGCTTTGACGGCAACCATATCCGCATTCCCAATTCCACGGTGTTTAAATCACGGATCATCAATTACACCCGCAATGACGAGCGGCGGCTTACCTTTGACATCGGCGTCGCACCGGATGCGGATCTGGCCTCGGCGCAGCAGGTGGCGTTGGTGGCGCTGCAAGAACTGCCCTTTGTCTTGGCCGAGCCTGCGCCGAACGCATGGCTGTCGGGCATCGGTGACAGCACCGTGACCTTGAGCTTGGCGGCGTGGATCAAGCAAAGTGAGACCTCGCTGGTCATGGCACAAAGCGAGGCGATTCGGCATAGCCTCACGGCTTTAACAGAGGCCGGTATCGACATGCCTGAACCGACTTACCGTTTGCGCGGCATGACCGCCGCCGCCCCCGCCGCCTCAAGCGAGCCGGCCACCACCGCCCCACCGGCACGCGCAAAACCGATTCCCGGGCATGGAGCCGGCGCGGAGGCAGAAGCCTCGTTAAAATCAATGGTCAACGAGGAACGGGAGGCTCTGGCAGACGCAGATTTGCTAAACCGCGAAGGTGCAAACCAAGAATAGCAATTTTTTTCCATCATAGGACTTGATCAGCGCCCGCGTTCGGCGTAATCAGCGGCCTCAGTTGGGATGTAGCCAAGTGGTAAGGCAACTGTTTTTGGTACAGTGTACCGTAGGTTCGAATCCTACCATCCCAGCCAATTTTCTGCATTTACTTGTGATGTTCGGTCAAAATTGGAACCTAACCGGTCCAACTTGAAACCTTGACCAGGCAAGACTGGAGTCTGGGGCCAGAAAAGCCATCCTTGATTGATTACATGGTTCCTACCGCGCTGACGTGAAATTCTAATAATCTACACGCTCTGATCCCGAGCACCGCCCGCTCAGCGCAAATTGCGCAGGCTTACGACAATCACATACCTCAATCGCACTGAGCCCTTTAGGCAACCGATTGAGCCTGCGGAGGCGCTCTCACACCGCATGGATCGCTAAGTCTATCTTTGATGCGTCACTCACGGCCCTTAGGTGCCATTCGAAGCAGTGGTTCGCGCCGCGGCGCAGCGTTACCGAACAAGTCGTTCGTTCCACTCGCATCATTGCCGCGACCGATGTTTCTGCAATTGCCGCAATCGCCCAGCCTTCAGGCTTTTGAGCACTAGGATATGCTGCGTGCTAAGCATGGACGATGCGCTTTCTAAACTATCCCCTCATTTCAGTTCTGGCGCGGTACGCATTTCTAATGCAACCTACATCTATATTTTATTACAGGGGGCGCTCATGCCTATTTACATAAGAGATTCTATTAGCTTGGGTCCTTTCAGGATTAACCTTTCCAAATCAGGTCTAGGTATTTCTGCAGGCGTTAAAGGATTTAGGGTCGGGACTGGACCACGAGGCCATTATATCCACGCGGGTAAAAATGGCGTTTATTACAGAAAAACGCTTGGCGGTATTGGCCGAAAATCGAGTGCTGGGTCCTCCCATGTGGAGGCTAATTATGCCTCAGAGGTTGCTAAGATCGCTCCTAGCGAAAAGCTACCGACCTACATGACTGAGGATGGCGTACTAATGCGGCGCATCGTTTCGGCCGAGGCTGACGTCCTTATTTCAGAGAGCCATTCAGAGGCCCTAAGAAGCCTGAATGAGGCGAGGGAACGCCCTTCGTATGCACTCATGTTCTGCATCGCTGCGGCGATCGGTCTTGCCTTTTCCTTCTCCACGCAAAACCCAGCTATCATCAGCCTTTTCGCCATCCTCTTTGTCGTGACCTACTTGATTGGAAACATGATGGATGTACCTAGGCGAAACGTTATTTTCGCCTATAGTCTCGAGCCTGAGGCGGAGGACCGGTACAAGGTGCTCGTCGACGCCATCGATCAGATCGCAAACGCTCGCAAGATATGGTTCGTGAAGGCGAAAGGCGACATCACCAACTTGCATGCCTGGAAGAAAAACTCCGGGGCCTCGGCATTGATTGATAATAAAGAGACTTCCGTCTCCTATGCTTTGCCAAAAGGCATCGCCTCGAATATCACCCCGCCCACAATCACCATTGACGGGAAAAACTGTTACTTCTTCCCCGACTGCATCCTGATTGAAGAGAACAAACGATTTGGCGCGATCCGTTATGAAACTGTCCGCACTGCAGTTCGAGATCAGCGCATGATCATGGATACGGCCCCATCAGACGCAACGATTGTAGGCCAGACTTGGAAATACGTGAACAAAAATGGCGGTCCGGATCGCCGCTTCAAGGATAATCGGCAATTGCCGATCTGTCTACTTGAAGAGATCGGCATGGTCAGTGTTAGCGGTTTTAAAGGCCTATTACAGGTCTCGAAACACGGGATCGGTGGGGCTTACAGTAGCGCGGTCACCGAGCTAGGAGAGGTCACGAAGGAATTGAACGACGCCGAACCTCTTCTCATCAATAACATAACATGAAGGGATACCGGTGGCGTTGTCGATGTGCCTTCTATCGTATTGGGTGATTTGTTTGATTTGTGCGCGGCACCGGCCCAGAGCCGACCTTGGACGTGTTGCCCGTCGCTGCGTCGCAGAGTTCCCGAAGTCGCCATTCGCGCATTGCACAGAAACCAAGGTGTTTGGTGCGCTGCAGCCATGTATCGTTGGTAAAAGTGCTCCCATCGCATTCCTATATGGGAAGTCTTGCAGTTTCGAACTTCAAGTTGCTTTTACACTGAAAGAATCTACCATGAAGTGTGCAGGGGTATTCAGCTGCATTTAGGCAAGCCCTCACGTAAATATTTTCTGACAAATGGATATTAGATATGGCTGTAAAACACACTCCGACAAACGAAGTTCATAGCGGCTCGAAGGGGGGTAAAACTGGATGTGGTTTTGATACCAAAGATCACCCCGATCACTGGGTCAATTCACACGAACGCATTACCTGTGACAAGAACGGTTGCAAAAACTAGAAGATTAAAAAATCTAGCTAGACAAGACATGATGAGTGCCAGGTCGGCGAAATACTGACCGGCCTGGCGGCCCAATGCTGCCGATCAAGCGAGGGCAAATGCTACGCCGCAGGTTATCCAAAGGTAGACATTCGAAGTGCCCCTAACATCGCAGAGGTGAGGCGAGAGCCTAAATTTCTGGATCGACTACATCAGTTTGTGCCAAGGGCACGATGTCAGACAACTTTCGCGTCGTACTCTTAGGCTGCTGCATATCGGGTAGAGGCCTCATAGCCAGCTTCATGGGCATCTGGCCTGCCATGCCACTAAATATGCAAGTTCCAGTTGGCAGCGTTGGGATCGACTCCTCCGTGATCTTGTCGATGTAGGATACGGCAGTCGCAATTGATTGCAGATCACGGTCATTTATTAGCCGGTGGATGAAGTAATTGTGGGCTTGGGAGGTTATAGTTTGAGATATGTCGCTTGGACGCTGACTCGAGACAGTAACGAAGTGAAGTGGTCCGGCAAAACAGGACAGCGTGCTAAGATGTATCCAACCTTGGAGACAGGATACACAAATGACCAAGAGACGCAGTTTTTCAGATAATTTTAAGGCCACGGTAGCGCTTGAGGCGCTTCGTGGAGACAAGACGGCTCAAGAGATTGCAGCCAAACACAAGAT